>SXGS01724391.1_pt1 | contig 27949 bp, 43 predicted proteins | sample 3174681 | NCBI WGS metagenome assembly SXGS01 (sample SAMN11356861, study PRJNA531348) | freshwater metagenome | isolation source: freshwater sample F1-80 | place: China: Fuxian Lake, Yuxi | collected 2017-12-25 | reverse complement strand
ATGTTGGAGATTTCATGAAAAATTATGATGAAGCAATCAATTGTATCTTAAGAGAATCAAAACTAGGTGATATAGTGATTGGAAGTACAGGATACATTTCAAGAATTCTGTATGAAAATCAAAAATATCATCAAGATAAACATTTTTTTTATTCGCAGGGTTCAATGGGACTTGCTCCTGCAATAGCTCTCGGAATTGTGATGTCAAATCCAAATGTCAATGTGTTAGTGTTGAATGGTGATGGAGCTACTCTAATGAATTTTGGAACTGCGTTTAATATTCTTACTAAAAAGAAAAAACATGAAATCGGTGGTAGAATAAAGGTTGTAGTTTTGAAAAATGGAACTTACGCATCAGTTGGGGGGCACGAAATCGGTGTGGATTTTGAAATTCCAGAAGAACTTGATAGCGTGTACACAAGCATTGATGTGAGCGAACCAACAACTAGAAAAATTGAACGAGTCGGAGTTCTTATGACAGATAACGCTCAACATATTAGAGAGATTTTAAATGCAAAAAAATGAATGGAAACAAACATGGGACAAAGTTCATTCAAGAGAAACAACTAATCTCATAGAAAAAGATGGATTCGAAAAAGTCATTAAAAATAAAGAGTGTCTCGATAAAATAGTTGAAAGTATTTTTACTAAATTAGATTATCGTTATGGCAAAAAAATTCTTGAAGTTGGTGCTGGTTCTGGGATGATAATAGAAAAACTTTTGCAGAATCACTCAGTGTCTAAAGATGATCTATACGGTTGTGATTATTCTGAAAGTGCTTTCAATAATTTGAGAAAAATTTTGTGGCTTTCTCATATTGAAAAATGTGAAGCTAATCAAATTGGATCAATGTATATTCATGAAAAATTTGATGTAGTATTTTGTAATAGCGTGTTTCATTATTTTTCAGACTATAAATATGCAGAAGAAACGTTACTAGCTATGAAAAAATTGATCAAACCAAAAGGAAAAATTTGTATCTTCGATATTTGCGATATCAACTCAGCAGATGAACATGACTACAAAAGAATGTCATCTCGCTTAACCGGAGACAAACCTCATCTTTACTACCCTTTATCATTTTTTACGTCATATATGAGTCATAAACTTCAAATGAATTGTTCCACATTTTTAAATAACATTGAAGATTATGCTTATTATCAAAAAAGGATGAATGTTATCTATGGATAAAATTTTGCTTACTCCAGGGCCGATTAATACTTCATTTTTTCTGAAAAAACACATTTCAGAATTTCCAGACATGTCTCATCGAGAGAAAAGATTCAAGGATCTCTTGCTCGGAGTTAAGGACAAACTTAAAGAAGTTTATCCGTGTAAAGAAGAATTAGAAGTTGCTGTCCTTAACGGATCTGGAACTACTGCACTTGAAGCAATGACTAGATCTTTTGGTCGTAACAAGCGAAATCTAGTCATCATCAATGGTGTTTATGGAAATAGAATTTACAATATCCTCAGGGATGAAATAACTCTCAAGCTTTTCTCTGTAACTGCGCATGAACATTGGTACACTCACGACGAACTTGTTATGAAGATCAGAGATTATATTTTAGATGTCGATAATGTTTTTGTGATACATCATGAAACTACTATAGGAGTGTTGAATGACATCAATTTTATTGCAAAATTTGTGAGAGATTCTAAACCATCTTGCAGAATTTTCGCAGATTGCACGTCATCATTCGGTGTAGAAGAAATTGATTGGGAAAATTTAGATGGAATTTGTTTCTCATCAAACAAATGTTTAGAAAGTATTCCGGGTGTTGGAGTGGTGATGTACAAGAAAAATTTGATTCCGACGATGGATTCCAGTGGAGAACTTACCAATCTTCGAAAATATCTCAAACATGCTATTCCATTTACTCCGAATACTCTATCAATTTGGGCTCTAGATTTTGTATTAAATCATTTGAAAGCTATCGGCGGGGTAAAATTTCGCAAACAAACGTATGATTTTAGAATGAACATATTACGAAAAATTAAACTAGACTACATCGTCCCGAAAGAATACAATTCTTCTTCACTGACGACATTCGTAGCTGGATTTTCAGTTCAAGAATATGAAAAGTATATGTATGATAACGATTATGTTATTTACAATATGAACAATGGAATGACCGATTGTTTTAGACTTTCGGTGATGGGAAATATCCAAACTTTAGATTTAGAAAAATTTGTAGAACTTACTAAGACATTTATTTCAGAACAAGATAGATATTTACATGATGTAGTATCATTTAGATAGGAGAATCAGATTGAGAGGAATAATTTTAGCAGCAGGGAAAGCATCAAGATATGACGGCAAAAAGAAATATGAATTGCAAGTAGATGACGAAACATTGATTCAAAAACATGTCAGTGTGTTGAAAGACAATAACATATATGTGAATGTAGTAGTTTCTTCAGATGATGTAAAATACAAAAATAGTGACGGGATAGCAATTGTAACAAATGATTTTTCTAGAGGGAAAAACAATGGAATTTCTTTGTTGTTAGCTCTAGAAAATATTCCTGAAGATGAGGACATCATTTTCATGGACGCAGATATTTGGTATGATAAACAAATCCTCACACAATTTATAAAATCAGAAAATCAATCATCTGTTCTTGTTGGGCGAGGGAATGAAAATGATAATGAGGGAGTAAAAGTTTTTTACAAAAATCAATTCATCAAAGCTATCGGAAAAAATATCAGTGAAACTATCGAAGCTGATTTTCTCGGAGAAGCTGTTGGCATTGTAAAATTATCGGCAAAAAATGTTCAAACACTCAAAAAGTTTTTACAAGAAAATGATTGTGAATGGGAAGTTGCTTTGAATGAATTATTATTCAAAGACAAAAGTTTCAAAGTTAAATTTGATACAACATTTTCAGATTTGTGGGTAGAAATCGACGATGAGAAAGATTTTCAAAGAGCCAAAAGAATAAATAACAACACAATCAAATTAGCTATATTCAGTGTTGATGGATATGACTACGGAAAGATTAACACTTATCTTGACGTTATGCCTTTCCACAAGAAGATGATTGATGAGGGATTCTGTGGAGAACTTCAAACAGGGATTCACTCAAGCCCACAATGGTGTCAATTTTATTCTGGGAATAACATCGAAGAATTTTCAAAAATTCGAGGACTTACAGATAATGAACACAATGAAAGTTATGAGAATTACGTCAGATTCAGAAAAATTGGTTGGGATGTAATTCCCCCAGATGATTTCTACTGGAACAAGTTAGGAAAGAAAGATATAAAAAATTTGATTATTGGAGGGTATGGAATTCAGTTCATGCCACAAGAATACTTCAAAGATTTCAATGGAAAATTTGCAGTAATTAGAGCTGGTGAATGTGCAGTAAAGGACATCTATGACTCTTACGGCCGACATATTAAATTGTTAGCCAATAGAATTATAAGTTCAAGTATATATCCTCATTGGACTGATTTATCTGGTCTTACTATCAAAAATCGAATTCACTCAACAGATGTAGAAGTTCTAGAAAAGGTGTTAGAGCATTATTCTACACTTCCAGTTTTAGAAATATTTGAAGATAGTCTGAAAGCTTACATCTTAATGTTGACTGAACTGTGTGTGAGCTACAAACCAAACTGTATAAATCAGTATATCCCTGATATGGATTTCATTATGCATTTCATGGATTTCGATAAAAATGTAATTAGAGAATCTCATAGAATACTTGATGAATATATTCAAAAAGCTTATGAAATTCTTCAACCTGATAACATCATGATTGTTTCTGATCATGGAATGCGATCGTATCAAGAAATTCATGATTATGAATTGAATGTTCTTGGGAAGAAAAAGAAAGATTGGTTTAGTGGGTCAAAATGGTCAGAAAAATATCAACATCACATCTTTCCTGGCAACAGAAATTTTTGGTTGATGTTGGCTGATCACTATTACTTGAACACAAATATGTATTTCGGTAAAGACGTGAAGAAGGGAACAATCGACAAAAACAAACATAACTTTTTACAAAACCATTCGAATGTATTACAATTCTTTGGTGTACAACATGAAAAGATAGAACCAATGGACATTTTTGCATAGGAGACAAACATTGTCAAAATTATTGCCGTATTATAACAGTATCAAATCAGCTGCAGAAAATGGAACTGACATTAAATTGCCGATGTCAGTTCAAATAAACATTTTGAACAAGTGTTATCAAAATTGTGTTGGTTGCAGAAAACCTGAATGGCCAGATGTGAAACTCACAGATAATGTAGTCTATGATGTCTTAAACTGGATGAAACAAAATGGTGGACATTCAGTTGTGTTTTCTGGAGGTGATCCCCCAGCTCACGGTAGTTTCTTAGAATTTCTAGAATATGCGCATAACTTAGGATTAGGGACTGGAACTCTCACAGCTTGCTTGTGGGGGAAAGGTTTTGATCCTGAAAAATTTCTGAGAAACTCAACATGGGTATCAATATCCATCGATGGAGCTACTGAAGATGTATACAAACAAACTAGAGGAGTTAACACTTTAGAGAAAGCTAAAGAAAATATTAAACTTCTCAAATCAATCATTTCTTCGAATAATTTGACAGTACGTCTACGATGTAATTCTACGATTTCAAATTTGAATATTCATCAGATTGAAGACATTTTAGAATTGTGTTATGAACTTGGAATTGAATGTAATTTTTATCCTATTCACACATGGGAAGATTTGAAATTACAAAATATTGATAGAAATGAAGTAATCAAATATGTAGATGGAGCTAAACAATTTTATAACAAATTCTCTGTCAAAAGTAACATCAACGAATTCATGGATTTGATGGATCGTACTCCTCCTGGGAAATGTATCATGCCGTGGTTACATTGCTTCGTCGATGCAAATGGTGATGTCACGATATGTTGTCGTTCAGTTGGTGGCGGTCAAGGTGACAATGGTATATTTCAGATCAATCAAGATTATAATTATGGTAACTTATTCGAATCATCGATGGAAACAATTTGGAATTCTGAGAGAGCTAAAAAATTACGACAAACTACTTACAATCCAAAATTCTCATTTTGTGCTCAGTGTGACAGATATTCAAAGAATAATCATGACTACGAAAAATGGTTAAATTCTGAAGATCGCACGATTTTTCTATAGAATGTATTTTCGAGTTATCTGATGATATTTATTATGCGTTCAATATAGAAATATTATCAAAACTCGAGAGCAATGTAGGAAACATCTCTATATTGAACGCAACTCTCGAGTTTTGATATTTTTGGAGATGCAAGATGAATTGTTTGATATGTAACAAACTCACAAAAAGAATGATATGCACAAAATGTTTATCTGAGATTGTAGTGTATTATAAATGTATAGAAAAAGATTGCGTAAACTTAACTAAAAATTCTGACAAACGATGTAAAAAATGTTCTCAATTGGGAGAAAGAAATTCTATTTTCACATCCAGAAATTATTTAAGATCACAAGAAAACAAGAAGTTTGTGCAAGCAGAACTGTTGAAACAAAACGAACATTTTGTATGTTGCAAAATATGCAACAAGAGATTCAAACAAATAACTAACACACATTTATATCATCATAATATCACTAGCTAACAATATAGATTTATGTTTCCTGAAGCAAAAATAATGTGTGATAAATCTCACCAAATTAGATCAGAAATTGGAATGTCATGTACTGGTGAGAGAAATGTGATGTTTGGAAAATCACTGTTAGATATATGGATTGATAAATATGGAGAAACTGAAGCACTCAATATGTGGAATAAAAAATATTCTCACATTCCGTATTTTAAAACGTATCCATACAAGAAATATATGTTTAGATCTTCATGGGAATTAAAAAGAGCTGAGTTTTTAGATTCTCACAATGTAGAATGGACATATGAAGAAAAAACATACAAATTAAGTACAGGGACATACACTCCAGATTTTCATATTTATGAGAACGGAAAATTGATTAGAATAGAAGAAATCAAAGGATGGATTACTATGGATTTTAAAAGAAAATTTCCTAACTTTTGCGAATTGTACCCAGAATTAGCAAAAATAACAAAAATTTTATTACAACAAGATTTATATGAATCTTGGTTAAACGATAAAGAAAGAGTCGTCTTTTTATGAGAGATCAACAAGTCATCATAGTAGAAGGACCTGACAGAGTAGGGAAAACTCACATAGTAGATTTTCTTTCCAACAAATTAGAAATTCCCAAATTCAAAAGAAATTTGAAGGGTTTTTCTGAATACGATTTTTTCGATGAACCCGATGCTTTTGCTAATGCTGTCAAGTATGACCAAACATACATTGTAGATTTTTTGAGACAAACTGAATGCTCAGTTATATTTGACAGAAGTTATCCCAGTGAATGGGTATATAGCAAAGTATTCAAGCGTAAATCTGAAGAACTTTTGTTGGAATTGATTGATCATGAATTTTCTTTGTTAAACACTAAGTTGATCGTGTGTTTGAAAGAGAATTATGGCAAATACCAAGACAAAATCGAAGCAGTTAATGAAAACATCTTAGAAATTGACAAAATGTATAATCGATTTTCGAACTGGACATATTGTGATAACTTAGTTCTATACACAGATAATGAAGATATTAACTTACAATGGGAAATATTAGAAGGGTTTGTGACATGAAAAAAATTCTTTATCATTTACAGTTGAGTAATGTTGATGTAAACAAGCAGTTCAACATGAGTAAAGATTCTAATTTCAGTTTTTTCTGTAATCTGTCAGCAGCTCTTGAAGAATATTTTCCAGGGAAATATCAATTCCATTTATTGGTCCCATCGGAAATGTTTGTTTCAAAAGAAGATATTAGAATACTTTCTAAAATGGGAAACAAAACTTTGATACTTCATCGAAGTGATTATTCTAGAAATGTTTTTAGTTCTAGATATCATTGGGATGATTACGAAATGAATTATAAAATCAAATTAATCGAACCTGACATAATTTGGGAAAATAACCCCACACTTGTCAACAATTGGAAAACTTTGCTACTTGAAATGAATCTCATCGATAAAATCAAGGTAGTAACATACAATCATTGGATTGATACAGAAGAATATCCAAAGATAGATAGACGAGCACCATACACAATTCGTCAAGCAGAGGGTTATCTTCTTTCAGATTTGTATTTGTGTAATTCAAAAGAAGCTTGCCAACAAGTAGAAGATGGAGTGATCATGTGGTTTTCAAACTGGAAAACACCTTACACTTTCACAAAACTTCATAATATCCCACCAATTATAAGTGAGAAAGAAATTGCAGATTCAAAGATATATGAAAAGGATGAACAAATTGTTGATGATGATGTCGTCAGAATAGTTTATAATCACCGTCTTTCTTCACTTCCTTATTACAAATCAGCCTATGATTTTTTCATGAAGAATTTTTCATCGATGTTGAGAGACAAAAGATTCAAAACAAAGTTGAAAAATGTAAAGTGTGAAATTATTTTCACAGATGTAAGCAGCAAAACGTGTTTGGATAAACTTCAGAAAGATTTGAAAATACCTAAAGAATTCAAAAATATCACCATCCGTCATGAATCTGGATTATCTAGAAATTCTTATTTGAAATTACTTCGAAGTACAGATATTTGTGTCGGAACATTCGTAGAAAAATTTGGTGGATGTTGGTCTATGTCATTGGCTGAAGGAATATTAACTGAGAATGCAGTTTTAATTCCACAACATTCGGGATATTTAGAAATGGTGTATTCTGAACATTATCTAGGGATGTTTTCAAATGCTGAAGATTTCAAATCGAAATTGTACGCTTTAATGGTTTCACAAAAATATCGTTCATTGTTCGCATCACAAGCGTATAAACATTACATGAGCAAAAATTCTGCAAAAAAAGTGGTAACAAAATTAGACAAACTTTTAAACAACATTCTTAACTGAGAACGAAAATGAGCAGGCAAAACTTAGAAATTGAAGGAATATCAGAATACAAAAAAGTGATAGATCATGTTTTTGATAATGGTGAATGGGCTTCACCAAGGGGGTTGAATACACTCGAAATTGCCCCAATTAGTATCACAATTTTAGATCCACTTGATAGAGTATTTTTTGACATAAACAGAAACTTGAATATCGCATTTTCTTTAGCAGAATGGTTGTGGATTATCGGGGGCAGAAATGATTTAGCTATGTTGGAATTCTATAATTCTAACATGAAGAAATATTCCGATGACGGTGTGTCACTTCATGGAGCTTACGGAAAACGCATCAGAATGAAAGAACCAAATTCTGTAGATCAATTAGCAGAAATATTGGATAAATTACGATCTGATAAATTTTCTCGTCAAGCAGTAATCACGATATTCGATCCGTCAGTAGACTATCAACCAACGAAAGATGTTCCATGTACAGTAACATTTCAATTTATTCTTCGCAATGATTTGTTACGTATGATAACATTCATGAGATCTAATGACGTTTATTTTGGGTTTCCAAATGATATATTCAATTTCACATTTATCCAAGAAGTCATCGCAAATTCTCTTGGAGTGGGCGTTGGGACATACACACACAATGTTGGAAGCTTTCATCTATACGAAACTGAATTTGAAAAAGCTAAATATGTGATAGAGCCTATCGGAGATATCTGTTCACCAAGTGAGATAGATTGCAGTGATATCGGATTTCTTTTGTTCAATGAAGAAAAAATTCGCAGAGGAGATTTATTGCTGAGCGACTTGAATAACAAAAAAAATGGATATTGTGAAGTGAAGAGTGCTCTAATAGATATCTTAAGGATATTTATTTATTATCGGTTATTGAAGATGTCTTCATTTGATGAAATCGTGAATGATTTAAAGAATAGAATTCCGAACATTTACGATCAATTTATCTTACGTAGTCTACGCTTGAAATCGGTGAATATATGAAATACGACAAAACTAAAAGAAGCACCAGGGAAATTGAAGAAGATTTACCCGGAGTATTACCGGCACAAATAGTACTAAACAATCTTATAGAAAATGAATATAAAACTTGGATTATTGGGAATGTCGCTGGGAATGTCATATTCACAGTAAATCTAAATAATGGACATAAAGTTATTACAGGATTTACAGAAAAAGATATTGCATTAGCATACGTTAACAGGAAAGAAGTGATTCCGAACATCAAGACAACGTTTGGTCGTAGATTAGTGCTAGTAGATATGTCAATTTTGAAACTTGATATGATAATGAAAAATCTTTCTGAGGTTAATGCTGTATTTCATTCACAGCAGATTAAACAAAGTATCGTGAATAATATCATTGTTAACCCCAACTCAATAGATTTTTTCGTTCCTATCAATATTCCGACAATTGCAAATTATATGAGATCAACAGGGAGAGAAGATGATCTTATAGATGGCAGCGAAGCTGTTCATGTGAAATACGATAAAGAGATCAAAATGTATGTGATATCGGATGAAGAACCAGAACAGATAGTTAGTTAACTTAGAGTTGGAAGAATATACATTGATGCTGATGTTTTATGAGTCTCCTATTAAATTCAGCAGAATTCAATAATGTGTTCTTCCAACTCATTTTTACATAATATTTTAACGGGAGGATTTCCCTAAATGGAACAAGAAGAAAATGTTGGAGAATTTATCAACATTGATGATGAAACACTAAAAATACGAATTCAAGCTATTCAAGATTTGTTAGAAAGTACAGCTGTGATATTAAGAAAAAATATCCCAGAAGATGAGCAAGATTTGAATAATGAATATTTTATCAATTGGACATTAACGAACCTGATTCTTAACATCTCTCGTCAAGATAAACTATGTGTAGGAATTAATCGATTATTGTATTTCTTGTTTGAGCACTGCCAAAGAAACGTGATGAATTTGTTGGCACAGTTTTCTCTGAATGTCGATTTCGAAGAAAAAGATGGTCAAAAAATTCCAAAATTCACCCTAGTAATCAATGAAGAAGAGAAAATATGATTGAACAGCTAAACAAATACTGTGTTTTTTTGAGGACTCATATAGAAAAATTTTCAGAATTGTTGACTGTAGCTAAAAAGAGCAAGACAATTTCGAATGAAAACTTAGAAGATATTCATGATAAATTAGCAAGATGTAATGCACATTTTCTAGAATTAGAAGAAACTTTCATGAAACTAACACAAAAGAAAATTCCGAAAGATGACATTGAGATGTCATCGACAGGTTCAATTCAAGTTCCCACTGTAGCTCCACCCGATAAAAAAATTCAGAACATGATGTTGATGAATGCATTATCATATATGAACAAAATGACAGGTGGTGAAGATGAGAAAAAAACGTGAAAAAAAACCGAAAGAAAAGAAAATTGAATTAGTAGAAGTTTCTAACATGTGGCGGGGAATTCAAGAATATAAAACATATGAAAGTATTCCTGAAGAATTGAAAGTAACGGAAGAACATATAGGGAAAAGATTGGAAATTGCGGGATTCAAAAGAACAGATTACTTCAAATTACAAAGAATAAATGAAGACAATGTGCTGGTGATCGATGGAGTTGGTCAATATAGAAATTTTCGATTAAATGCAATTGTACTTCATAGAAATGAAAAAATGAGAAACAGCACTATAAATATCAATGATTTGTATTTCAAACAAGTCAACAAAATTTCTGATATGGGCAAAAACAGAAAAAGAGTTAGACGTAAAAAGAAAGAAGTAGAAGTAGATGAATGATGGAAGAATAGTAACTCCACAATCAATAGAAGAAATGGACACTGATCCAATTGTTATTTTGGCAGCATTGCACAAGAGATTTGTAGAGAATAGCAAATTAGTTGCTAATATGAGAGCAGAACTTGCAGATGTTAAAGTAGAACAAGAAATGCAAAGAGAAAAAATTGCCGAACTCACTAATAAAATTATACAATTCGAAGCACGATAACAAATTAGAGAAGAAAATTGGAAAGCAAAAAATTCAAATATCATCAGGCCGTAGAAAAACTTCGTAAAAAATATGATGAGATGAGAAAAACAGATCAAAAGTTTCACAAGATTCCCGATCTCCCATATCGAAAAAATAAAAAGAGAACTTCAGCTGAACAAATGATGATACAAATTCTCAATGAACTGATGATTGAATTCGAAGTAGAATTTCCAATAGTGTTTGCTTCTAGTTACAAATTGTTTGACTTTAAAATCAATGGGAAAGACATTCTTATAGAAGTAGACGGCGATTATTGGCATGGTAATCAAGAAAATGATAGAATAAAAATTAATTACATGCATTTGAAAAACAAAAAGAATGACATGTTGAAAAATATTATTGCAAAGAAAAAGGGCTTCAAACTAATCAGAGTGTGGGAAACAGATCTTCAAGACAAATATGACGAAATCAAACAAATGATTCTGAAAGAATGTGCATGAGAAAATTTAATAGAATCAGAAAAACTGAAAAGAAAAGATATCAGGGTTGGTGTGACAATTGTGATAGAGCGATAGTAGAAAAAAGGAAAAAGTGCCCATCATGTGGAGTTAAGGATAGACAATGATAACAATATCAGAATCTGCAGCAAAAAAAATCAAAACAATGCTGAACGTTCAGGGATGTAAAGATTATGGGTTACGTCTTGGAGTCACTGCAGGGGGTTGCAGCGGATTTTCTTACAAATTAGCTTTCGAAGAAAACCCAAAAGATAATGATATTCGGCTCGAAGATAATGGAGTGAAAATATTCGTAGACATGAAAAGCGCATTGTATCTAGATGGAGCGATCGTAGAATACGTAGACGGGCTTTTGGGAGCTGGATTCAAAATTATCAATGAAAAAAATGCAAAAACAACGTGTGGGTGTGGAGAAAGTTTTTCAGTATAAGTTTATGGGAAAATATTATCAGAGAGATTTTTGGAAAAAGAAAGATCACGAAAGTAATCTCAATAGAAACACCATCTTAGAACAACATACTACGTTGTGCGCTCATTTTCTTTACGAAAATACTGAAAGATTCAAACATTATATTTGTAGTGGGAAAGACGAACATAATAAACCTGCACCAATTGATGAAAAAGAGTCTAGTCTTATTGATAATAATTTTCGAGGAGAATTTAATGATTTCGTAAAAAAAATTAGTTGGGCATTTCATTTGAACACAGAAGAAGCTAGAAAATTATTTTTGAAAGAAGTTGCAAGGTTGAATAAATATTATTCGTAGTATAATGTAAGCTCACGCAGTATTATAATTATTTGTAAACCTTTTCTGACTTTAAACCTCAACAGTCGTTAGTCAGACGGCTTAACAAACAAGGAGAACACCATGGTACACAAGAACAATTTCGTCGCAGTGCTCAGAGTCAATAATCAAATTTTAAGAGAAGATAAAGACGGAGATACACAAATTGTGACTCTTCCGTTTGGATCTGAATTTGATATTGTTCTCAAAAATCTCAATTCACGTAGAGCAGTAGTAACAATTTCGCTTGATGGAAAATCAGTAATAGATGATTTGATTGTCAACGCAAACAGTGAATCAGTGATTGAAAGATTTTTAGAAGGAAACATGACTTCAGGGCATAGATTCAAGTTTATCCAAAAAACCAAAGAAATTTCTGAACATCGTGGAGATAAAATTGACGATGGATTTTTGAGAATTGAATATAGATTCGAAAAAGCACTTCCAGAAGTTATCAAAAAAACAATCATTCATGAAAATTATCATCATGATTATTGGTGTAATTGTTGGAAATGTCGCCCACATAGACCATGGAAATCTGACCCGCGGATAACATATTCAGCCCATAGTAGTGGGGGATTGATGAAAAGTTCTTCCCAATCCAGGTCAGCTGCTCAGATGATGGCAGACTCAGCAGAATTGTCTACGTTATATGAGTCAGCTCCGGTGAAGGGTGAAGTCAAATCATCTGAGAATTTACGTTCTGCAAATTTTGTTTCTGTCCCCAAAGATGAAGAAGGTATTACTGTCAAGGGTTCACAGTCACAACAGACATTTATGTACGCTTCAATTGGAGAACTTGAAGAAAATTCTACTGTTATCATCATCAAAATGAGAGGAACTACATCTGTTAAAACTCCAGTAGTTAAGCCACTCACAGTCAAAGAAAATCTCAAATGTGAAACATGTGGGAGGGTAAACAAAAGTTCTTTACAGTATTGTTCTAATTGTGGAACTAATTTACGCTAACACATAACAATTTTGTAAAATGCACTCTTCTAACCAAAGAGTGCATTTTTTGTTTACAATCTTACGTCTGTTGTTTATATTTATCTATACAATGGAGGTGATAATGAAAACTGAATATTATCAGTCTAAGAGTCGCAATATAAATCCCCAGTTTAATCCGACTCCGCCGCTCTTGAAAGTTGATTTTGAAAATGAAGACGTAACTTTAACTGTATATGGGTTTGTTGGAATGACTGCTAATGGATACGGAGATTCAGTTGAAATGTCAAAAGTTACACTTCCTAAAAACGTGTGAGAATTGCATAAAAATAATTTGCTACAAGACACTATCAAACAATAAATTCTCCTCATTTCAGAACTATGCGGATTGGTATCCCCATCCTGCGCGCAGATGGAGAGGGTTCGATTCCCTCAATGGTAATCAGGTTCGAATCCTGACATAGTTCTGAAATGAGGAGATTAAATAAATGAAAATGGAAAATAGAAAAGAAGCTACATGGCTTAAAGATCAATCTGAAATCAAAAATGCTACATTTTCTTCTTTGAAAAGAAGCCTTTTAACTTCGGATGGCCATGGCGAAAAATTCAAAGAAAAAGTATTAGAATAGCTTATTCAAAGAATCAAAAGAGGTGACGCTGAATGAAAAATTATACATCGATTGTTTTCCCAGATGGGAAACATATGACCTGGCATTATGGTACACCATTGAAATATCCCCATGGAGTTTCGCCTGGAGATAAGACCAAAGTTGACGTAGTGGGATTTTATAAAGATGATGAAGTAGAGTGCTGGGTAGTTGAGTGGGATGGTCACAAAACTCAGCCGAATAAAGATACTCTACTTCATATTACCACAAAACATAAAGGAAAACCCGTTCTTAGTGGTAAGAGAGCTACCGAAAATGGATATACAAAAATGCCGAAAACTCACTTAGAAGGAGTTTGGGAATAATAGTTGAAAGAATTTCAGGAGAGAAATCATGAAATATAGAGTAATTAAAGAAAATGTTCCTGATTTGTTAGGAAAACAATTTAGAGTGCAAGTGAAGGATTGGTATTATCCATTTTGGGAAAATATGATTTTGATGGATGATTTACAATTGCCTGCCAAGTTTCTGTCGTTAGCAGAAGCAATTTCAGCAGCAGAGGGATACTTGATGTCAAAAGGACAAAAATCTGAAAAGGTAGTATTCAAAAGTTGAAAATCTCTAATATGGTGTAGGATTTCGAGCAAACCAACGCATGATTATCGTCAGGTAATTGGTGGTTCCGTTTGCTGCTAGTGTCAGAATAAATCCGAGGGGAATACATACGTTCTGACGACGTAATGTGGCGTATTCGAAGGAGAGATTTTAAATGATTTCCTTTACAAATCTACTAAAATTGTCTATATTTAATCATAATGAAAACTATATCTAAACTTGATCTAAATAAAGACGAAGTAAAGCGGTGTAGAGCTAGAGTTACTGGTACTATCGTGTCTCTCATCGATTGTGGTAAAGAATATCCAGATGGAAGATGGATGACAGTTTGTGAGACTCATGGAGGTTGTATCAACCATGATAGTAGAAAGCTAGCAATGCAGTGGCTTTCTCATCCTGACGAATGGTGTCCTGTTTGTCAAGGTTATTATTACTCTCATTAAGGAGAATAGACATGCTCACTAATGACATCAAGAAAAAATTCCTTCGACTATCTTGTGAATTATCTCCTGAAAATCTTCATTGTGATGGAGAAATTAGTAATGCGCAAGCAATGCGAAAGTATAAAAAATTGAAGTTGGAGTGGGCGAAACTAGAACGTCAAGTTGGTCGTGTTGTCACCGAATCTGAGGTTTGGAGTTTCTCTAACTACAACTACTAATAGAAGGGTCATAAAATGAAACATAGTCTCTTTTGCATACAATTCACTGTAGGTGAGTCTCGCATTCATGCATTTTGCTTTGATGAAGCTAAAATTCTAGCTCAAGCAAAACGTATTCGCGCCGGCAAAACTTATACTGACGTCATCGGAGAGTACATTCTTCTCAACGATAAATGGACAAGTCGAAACATTTTCGAGAGTAAGTGATATGGAACAAATCGATAATGACAAATACGATGACGAAACTATTAGAGACATCGTTTTACGAGTTATTCCTGTGATTCAAAATGTTCGTATTCAAAAACTTCGAGCTCTAGAATCGCTAACAGTGGTTGAAGGAATTAGACCACATACAATACAAATGTGTGAACTCTCTATCAACAATTTTGCAGATGACCTTATCAATTTGTTGAAAGAAACAATTTCTGCAGAGAGTGAATAAAAAAGATTTACAACGATCACTAAAATGATTATATTTAAACATGAGGAGGAGCATACAATGGAAAATGTATTCTCATACTTCGACAAATCTCTCGGAAGTTTCATTAGAGAACGAAGAGTTCCTGTAACTAAAAATGGTCGAATCACTCGAGTAATAAATTCTGTAACTTATCCTTCAGAAAAAAGTAGCAAGTATCGTAGATATGTCACCAAGGAACAACAGAGTGTGATAGAGTTTCTAGAAGCTGTTCAGTCACCCACTTTCAATAAATACATGAAGGAGTGTACGCGATGAAGCATCTACGTGATTGGAGCGGGTTTTACTTTGTTATTGCAATTTTTGTTATTGACACTTTGATGAATTCAGTCGGATATTAGGAGAATAAATGAATATTTTTTACTTAGACGATGATCCTCAAAAAATTGCACAATATCATTGTGATAAACATGTAGTGAAAATGATAGTGGAGAGTGCACAACTGCTTTCGAATGCTCACCATTCGGTGTGCAAATTTTGTGAGTTATTACCGAATGATGGAAGAAAGATCATTTACAATCCCACTCATATAAATCACCCATGTTCAATTTGGGTGATGGAGTCAACAGAAAATTATCGTTGGTTAATTGGACTTGCTAAGTGTCTTTGCGAAGAATATACTCATCGTTATGGGAAAAAACATAAAACTGAAGAAGTTATTTCTCATTTAAGCTTGCATAATGTTGTTGGACTGTACACTCATTCTACACCAGTTTATCTTTGTATGCCAGATGTTTATAAGATACATGATGATCCTATCAGATCATATAGGTCTTATTATATCGGAGAAAAACGTCATATAGCCAAGTGGACTAAGCGTCCTATTCCAGAATGGTATTACTGATGAAAGAACAAATTGCTTCATTTCAAGGGACATTCAGATTTTTATCAAATTTTTGGCCTTGCAAAGTTGTGTATGAAGATATGGAATATCCTTCTACAGAACATGCATATCAAGCTGCTAAATGTGTGGATCTTAAAGAAAGAAAAAAGATTCAACAAGCAAAAACTCCTGGTGAAGCAAAAAAACTCGGCAGAAAAGTTAAGATTAGATCAGATTGGGAAGATATTAAAGTAAGCGTCATGTACGAATTAGTAAAGCAAAAATTCAAAAATCCAGATTTGAGGAATCTTTTACTCATGACTGAAAATGTTTATATCTGTGAAAATAACTGGTGGAATGATAGATTTTGGGGTAAATGTGAGAATGAAGATGGCAAGATGATTGGGGAAAATATGTTAGGAAAAATATTAATGGATGTTAGAGAAAAAATACAGCAGATGGATTCTAGCAATTTTCAGTGATATTTATATTGTCTACAGAATAATTCATATCATTGAAAAGCAAAAGTGTAAGAAAATTTATAGAAATATAGATTATTCTGTAGACAGCACTTTTGCTTTTCTATTGTATGGAGAATACGTTTGATAAAATGTATGGAATGTGGGAGAGAGTTTCAATCGCTGAATACACACATCAGAAAACATCACTTGAACTCATCAGAATATAAGCTAAAATATCCTTCATCTAAAATGAATTCTGATGAGTTGGTTGAAAGAAGAAATCGCGCATCTTCTATTTCACAAAAGAAAAATTATCAAAATGGCAAGCAAATTCACTGGACAAAAACTGTAGATAAGAGTGTAGCTAAAGATATTTACAAAAAATCTGTGAGTAAATCTTCTCAAACTAGAAGAGAAAAATTTGCTTCGGGAGAATTGATACCATGGCAAACAGGATTAACAAAAAATACTGATCAGCGAGTTATGAATGTCACTATCGCGGCTACTGAGGGTTTGAAAAATTGCAATTTTTCAGGTTCAGCAAATCCGATGTATCAAACATGTTCTCACAAAATTTGGACAATTAAGTTTGGAATTGATGAAGCTAATCGAAGAAGAAAAAATCAGTTAGAAAAATTCAAATATAGTACATCAGTGGCGGGATATGTAGATAGATTTGGAGAAATTGAAGGAAGAAAATATATCAAGAAAGAAAAATCAAAAGACTTAAGAATACTTTAAAAAATGGGAAAAACACATCTAATTGTGTGAAGTTGAAATCTATTCTTAAAAGTATGAACTACACTATTGTAGAAGAATTTCATATTTACGATGAATTAACTGAAAAACACAAGTTTTACGATGTTTATATCCCTGAATTAAATATGCTTTTCGAATCTGACGGAGTTTATCATCATTGCAAAAGATATTATGATAACATATCATGTTGGGATGACTTAAGCAGCTATGAAAAAGATCACATAGTGAATGATAAACATAAAAATGAATTAGCTTTACGAAAAGGATTTCGGCTAATCAGGGTGTGGGCAGGAGAAGAAGAATTTGTGTGGAATGAAATTCTTATCTGAAGCACTAAAAGAATCTGCTCAGTAAATTTGATACATTGCGGGTATATTTATATAAACCCGTATTTCACTGAGGAGAATAAAATTGGCAACACATAAAACATTAGGACCTGCGAAATTTAATAACATCACAGTAAAAGGAGATTTCGAATTCAGAGAAAAACCTTGGACTATATGCTTTTACATCAAATTTACTGCAACTCCAACAAAATACTCAGAGCAATATTTCAATGGAGATTTGAATAAATTTCACAATGATTTAGTTCACAAAATTGGTTTAAAAGTTCTACAAGAAAATTTGTCGAAAGCTGTCATCCCAGGATGGCAATTTCATCTAGCAAATTACGGATATGATCATAGTCCCAAAGAATTCAGATTTGAAAAACCGTTGGATTTTCAAGTGAATGCTTATTATATTGCTCCATCTGAATTTGAAGATCAAAATGATTGGAAAGGATTAGAAAGACCATTCCAAGATATTGCAAGAAGAATTGCAAAACTACCAAACTTTACATCAGATCATTTTATAGAGTTCAGTCCATAAGTATCTTAGAAAGAAGACAAATGGAGAAAATTTATTTGAAAAAACACCCTCTCAACAAAGAGGGTGTTTTGTACACAGATTTTTTTTTCAACGTAATGTGGAATCAGTTTGATCAATTAAAGCAACCAGAGATACAGAATATTGATGACAACGCAATATTTGTTATTAAAGAAGACAAAACAATCAAAAAATCTCGCCGTAACAAACTTCTAGAAGAATTTTCTGAAAGCTTTGTAAATAGAAATCCTGACTCTCTGTTGTTCAAAGTACCAGAAATAGTGAAAATTGATGCTTTAAATTTCGTTGTTATCATCAATCCCTCGAAATTTTTGTTCGATTCGAAGATAAGCAAAAAATATGCCGTTGTTTTTGATCCACTTAACGAAAAACTTCATCTTGTAGACAAGAAAGATTTTGAAGCCACATTCTCAAAATTCAAAATCGGTTCAGTGATGAAGAAAGGAAAAAAGTGGACTGTTTTGTCTGTTCTCAAATACAAAGAAATGGACATGATAGATTTACAAGTAATCTCTGAAATTGTTTCTACAAACCTACTTCTGTGGGAGAAAAATAACACTTCAGAACTTTGTGAAAAATGTCGAAAAGAATGTAAACAAAATCTTGGATTTGAACTTTTCAAATGTGATTATTTTACATCAACTCGAGGGAGTAAGTCTAAGGAGTCTGTTTAATGGATATAGAAAGAATTAACGTTTACAATGAATCTTTAAAATGGATGGGCATCAAAAATGCTTTGAGATTGTTACACGAAGGAGAACGATTGTCTGTTGGAAATTACAAATTAGTCATGGGAACTGATTTTTCAATAGGATATTTGATGACAAACGTTGATACAGGAGAAGAGCACTGTATGGGAGATATCACCTTCAGAGAATTTTGTAGATTAATAAATGAAGAAGCTGATAGAAATGGAATAATCTTAGGTCGAAGAGGTGAAATATACTGATGAATAAAGATGATATTGAGAAGTATGTGAAATTCGTAGAAAAAATGATAGAAGATAATTTTACGAACAAAGATAGAAAAGAAAAAGTTTTGAAAATGTTAGAAGAAATTGGTCATAGGTATTTTCTTGCTCCGGCATCTTCTAAAAAAGATTTTCATTCTGCATTTCCAGGAGGTTTGGTATTTCATTCAATAGGTGTATTGAAAAATGCTATGAAAGTAACTTCTGCAATGAAGATTGAAGAATCTGAAATTTCTAAAGAAAGTTTAGTTCTAGTTTCATTGTTTCATGATTTAGGGAAAATTGGAACACTAGAAAAAGATTTTTACGTCGAGCAAACCAATGAGTGGAGACAAAAAAATCTTGGAGAATTTTACACTGTCAATAAAGATCTTGCCGATAATCTTACTCATGCTCAAAGAAGTGTGAGGCTATTATCTCAATTTGGGATTACTTTAACTGATGATGAATATGCCGCAATACTTTTTCATGATGGACATGTGTTAGAAAGTAATAGGTCTTCAGAAGCTACATACAGTTCTAACAAGTTGTTAAGAATTATGCAATTCGCTGATGTGTATTCTACATTTTGTGAAGAGAAAATGTAATTGTATTTTCCATGATGATATTTATATTGAATATTATAATGGAGAGGGACGATGATCAATTGTTTAGAATGTAATAAAGAACTCAAACGAATTAGTCATACACATTTGAAATGTCATAATATGACTGTCAAAGATTATCGCAAAAAATATCCCGGAGCAAAGATTGCTATATTTTCAGAAGAACATAAAAAAAATATATCGAAAAATCATATTGATGTTTCTGGAAAAAACAATCCCATGTTTGAAAGAGGTGAATTGTTATTGCAAAATAAAAATGGGATGTTTGGGAAATCAATTCTTGATGTTTGGAAAGAAAAATACGGAGAAGAAAAAGCTGCATATTTGTGGGAACTTCGAAGAAAAAAACTAAGCGGTTCAAATAGCGTGTTATTTGGACTAACTGGAGACAGCAATCACAGATTCGGTATATCAATTGAAGATATTTGGAAAGAAAAATATGGTGATTCAGTTGCTAAAAAAATGTGGGAAGAACATTGTATCAAACACTTACGTGGAGAAAATAATCCGTGCTTTGGACTAACTGGAGAATTGAATGCTAGTTATGGGATTTCACCATCTATATTATCTAGTCAAGGATTACAGGGGTATTTGAATGTTTTTGAAAAAAGGATGATGTTTAGAAGTAGTTTGGAATTAAAAATATTTCTATTCTTGTTATCAAAGAATATCGAATTTGATCTTTGTGATGAACGAATAAAATATATCACGAAAAATGGAAATTCAAAAACATATTTGCCAGATATCAAAATAGGAAATACAATTTATGAGATTAAACAAAGTTGTTTAGTAGATAGTGAAACAGTTCAAGAAAAATTTGAAGCTCTTCAAAGATATTGTTTATTGAATAATCTAAAATGTGAATTTATTACAGAAAAAACGTATGAAATCAGTTTCGTGAATAAAGAATATGTGAATATGATGATAGAAAATGGGAAAGTAGAATTGATACAAAACGTAAAAAATTTATCAAAATACAACAGAATCTTTGTAGATGAAAAAGAATAGTATGAACAACGATAATATTTTTGGCATGAACGTTGAAGATTTGACAGGATACCAGATAGTTGAGAATAAGAGAGAAGTAGAAACTATAACTACAGTTCCCATCAGTGAGCATTCTGAAGAATTAGAGGAATTCGCTAGTAATTTTTTTGATTTTATCGGTTCGGAGATATTTGCTCTTGCAGAAAAACACTTAATGAGTTTAAATCAAGTGTACAATGTTTTGAGAATTCTTTCTGAGGAAATTATCTTAAACATGTTTTACATTCGTACAGTAGAATTCCATAACTTGAAACATACTGGAACTGCTTTTATTCCAAGTGATACGCCATGGCAAAATATTGAGTCTAACGAATTTGATGAAAAAGAACAAAAATATCTTGAAACAGTTAGATCTTTAATTTTGGGTGCATGGCAAAAAGACAAACTTAGCTTTCTTACTGTAGCAGATATTTTGAGACAACATGAAAAAAATGTTATAGAGAATTTAGTAAATAAATTGATGGAGTGTGTAGACATAACAGTAAATAAAAATCAAGAATTGAAGAATACTATTCGTCGTCTCAAACGTCAAATAAAAAATATCAACAAGGACAAAGAAGAATGATATATGTGTTAGTATTGATGTTGATTGGTTCGTTAATTGCACTTGCTGTAGTTTCTGTGATGTTGTTTAGATCATTGCAAAATGAACAAAAGTATATTGATGATGTTGAAATAATTCGTAATTCAATCATCAATTTGCATACTGCATGTACAGATATTGTGAACAAAGAACTATACACTAATGATCCCGTAGTTGTTGCATTCATTTCTTGCATTCGTCAACTTGACGCAGATGTAAAATTTTTGAACCTTTTACCAGAGAGCTAAGTTGGAATTAGATAACATAAAGAACACTGAACTTTTTCAAGGAATGCCGCTTGATAAATTTTTCAAAGTAGTATTCGAACAATCTCATGAAGAAAGAGAATTGGCTCTTCAAACTTTCAAAGAGATAAAAGATCAAATGAATGGAATTGAAGATACATTCATGATTGGTCAAATGCCAGAGTTGTATTTAACTACTGCTCAAAAATCTACAGAAAATCTGATTAAAATGGTTACTGCTTTCCAAAGAATACTTGAACTTGAAACAGACAGACAAAATGCTGCAAATGCAGAAAAATCAGATATTCCCGACACAAATCAAATGATCAAACTTTTAGATGATATGGAAATTGGTCCTAAAAGATTTGTCGGAAATAACTCAACAATTCAAACTGTAGATGTTTCTGAAGAAGAATTATTGACATCTGAAATTGAAAAAATAGATACTAAGAAGAGTGCATTTGAAGAATTAGATATGGCTTAATGAATTTTTTAGGGCTAGATATTAGCACAAGTGTTGTAGGTTTTTGTGTGATGAACGACAAGCTTGAAATTGTAGAATATGGATATTGTGATATATCTGAAATTCAAGATATCTATGAGAAACTTAGCAACGTCAAAGAAAAAATATGTTCACTAAATGATGAATACGATCTAGATGGCATTTTTGTAGAAAATTTTTTATTTCGATTTGCTGCTGGGAAATCAAGGATCCAGACACTCATCAAGTTGTGTGAATTCAATACGCTCATTAAATATGAATGTTTGCTTTTGGGGAAAAAACCAGTTCTGTTGAATGTTCTTCACGCTAGAAAAATCGCTCTCGGTAAAAGTAGCTCCAAAGAATTTAACAGTGTCAAAGATTTTGTTATAAGTATCATCAATACAATCTATCCCGATATCAAATGGGAATGGGTTTACAAAAAAAGAAAGAAAGAGACTGTTCTTGATAGTAGATGTTATGATATAGCAGATTCAATGGTGATTTGTAGAGCAGGTATAATAGAGAGAAATGAAATTCAATCTAATAGAGAACACACTTAATACATACTTGGGTGAATCATAGATATTGTAGCATTCTTTACATCTAGCAGTTATATTTATTACAAGAATATAACATATTACAAAATGGAGAATTGAAATGTTAGAGTGTTTAGAATGTGGGAAGAAATTTCGTCAATTGATATCTCACGTAAAAGTTCATAATATGACACCTGCAGAATACAAAAACAAATATCCGGGAAAATTGCTTAGCGAATGGTCTGAAAAATCAAAAAAGAAGTTATCTTCATGCAGAAAGAAAAAAATTGAAGAAGGAAAAATTTCTATTTGGTGTGAAGGACTGAGCATAGAAAATAATGAAATATTGAAAATTTCAAGAAAGAAAATTTCTAACACAATTAAATCTAAATTTGAGTCTGGTGAAACAAAACATTGGAGTGCAACAAAATCTGCTGAAGAAGTGCGGGAAATTTATCAAAAAAGCGGGGAAAAATCTTCAAAAACAAAATTAACAAATTATGCTTTGGGAAAAACTGTATCTTGGCGTAAGGGATTGACCAAAGAAACAGATGAACGTGTGAAAATTGCCGGAGAAAAAACTTCACAAAGTCTTATAAAAAATGAATCGATGGTGGGTTCTAAAAATCCGATGTTCGGAAAATCGGTGTTAGATATTTGGATCAAAAAATATGGTGCAGAAAAAGCTCTTGAAATGTGGAAAGAAAAAAATGAAAATGCAAACGTTAGACGTGGTAAAGATCATTATGCTTTCGGATTAACCGGAGAATTAAACTCCAGGCATGGAATATCTAATTTTGATATTTGGAAACGAAAGTATGGAGAAAAGAAAGCTGAAGAATTAGAAAAAGACAGAATAAGAAAATCAGTGTACGGACATACATTAGAAGCCTATATTGAAAAATATGGGAACATTGACGGATATAAAATATACAAAGAAAGAATTATTAATACTGTTAATTGTGTTAAACTTAAAAATATCATCAAAAATGCTGGATTCAAGATTATTGAAGAATTTGGAATCTACGACGATAATAAGAGAAAATGGAGTTTTTACGATATCTATATTGAATCTCTTAATATACTAATTGAATCTGATGGCTGTTATTGGCACGTAAAAGATTACTATGATGGAAAAAAATGCTGGGAAGACTTAACAAATAGAGAAAAAAATGTTATCGAAAATGATAAACATAAAAATAGATTAGCTGAATTGATGGGACACAAATTGATACGAATCTGGGAAGGAGAAGAAGAAAAAATCATTGATGTTATCAACAAACAATCTTGATGATATTTCTAAATATCTTGGCGATTTTGAAATCAAAAATGAAGAAGCAATGTTTTTTTGTCCAAGATGTACAGCAAATTATATTGTACCCTTCCCAACAGAGTGGAAACCAAAATTTTATGTGAATATTATCACTGGGCGCTACCATTGTTGGGTCTGTGATCTTGGGGGTTCTCCATTGATTGGAGAAACTCCGTCAAATTGTCTAAAACGACTTCTTCGTAAATTGGGTCACACCGAGATAGTCTTAGAAGATTCTAGATATCTTTCAGAACGTAACATCGACAATTTGTTCAATGAACCCGCAGCGTATGTTCCCCCGCAAGTCAAAATTGCAGATCATTACAAGAAAATCTACAAATTCAAAAATTCTTTCATGTATAAATCAGGATATGATTTTCTTAAGCGGAGAAATATCACTGATGATGATATGATCAAGTATGATATCAGATATAGTATTGTTACTCAAAGAGTATTGTTTCCATCTTATGATGAACGTTTTGTTTTGAATTATTTTGTTACTCGAACAATCCACAAGAATGTGTTTCCTAAATATGTTAATTGTGTCAATAGAAAAAATGACATAATTTTCAATGAATTTATGATAGAGTGGAATAAAGAATTATTCTTGACAGAAGGTGTGTTTGATTGCATTTCTCTTCGGAAAAATGCGGTCCCAATCTTAGGTTGTCAGTTATCAAGACATTCGTTGTTATTCAAAAGAATTTTAAAACATCATACTCCGATAAACTTGATTTTAGATTATGATATGAAAGCAAAGATGTTTAGAATTGCAAAATTCCTCTCAGGTTATGGTATCATCGTGAAATTTTTTGATTGGAAAGAATTAAAAAAAGATATTGATGAATTTTCAGAAGAAGAAAGAGAATTCTTCTTGACTCACAACATAAAAGAATACGATTTTGAGAATGAGATTTTATTCTCTTTAACTTCATAGGAAGCTTAATTTGAGCACAACAAAAATCGCTCACCTCGCCGATATCCACGTACGTAAATTCAAACGTCATGATGAATACAGAAAAGTTTTCAAAAACTTATACAAATCACTAGAAAAAGACAAAGTAGATCGAATAGTATTAGCTGGAGATATCGTTCACAACAAAAATGACTTATCTCCTGAACTTGTTCAGTTGATCTCAGAGTTCTTCGTTGAATTGTCCAATATATCTCCATTGGATATTATCATCGGAAATCATGACAAAATTATTGGTCAAGATTTAAAATTGGATTCGTTATCTCCGATTACAGATTATTTGAATATCAAAAACTTGACGTTATTCAAGAATAGTGGCATATTCGAAATAGATGACAATCTTGTTTATGGAATATTTGCTATCGATGATGAAGAAAATTTTCCGTATAATATCAAAAACAAAGATTCGTCAAAAACTTATGTAGCTTTATTTCATGGAGCTATTGCAGGTTCAAGAACTGACGTCAACTATGTGATTAAATCTAATCACGAAATAAACATGTTTTCAGAATATGATATTGCTATGCTTGGAGATATTCACAAATTTCAAGACATAAGTTCTAAGAGCACTAAAATATGTTACAGTTCCTCTCTTGTCCAACAAAATCATGGAGAAAGTCTAGAAAATCACGGATATCTTCTATGGAATGTTCCAAACAAAACATACAAATTTGTCAAAGTAAAGAATGACTTCGGTTTTTACACACTTAGATTTGCTAATGCAGATGAAATCGACAAATTCTATACGCATCTTCCCTCTGATATTCCAAAATATCCACAAATTCGTGTATTATTGAACAAGGGGAAAGATGACATTGTAGATGTGAAAAATTTGTCTAAATTCATAAAAGACAAATTTAATCCAGCAAGTCTTGTGATAGAATCAGAACTAGAAGATGATGAAGAAAACAAAGTACAAATCAAGCATATTTCGAATGTCTCAGAATTTGGAATTCAACAAGACATCTTAAAAAATTATCTGACAGCAAAAAATCACTCGAGTGATGAAATTGAGAAGATTTTGTTTCAACATAAGATTGTCTACAACAAATTAGTCAATTATGAATTTAACATGTACAGAAGTTTGAACTGGACAATTCATAAAATGAATTTTTCAAATACATTTTCGTATGGGAAAAACAATGTCATCAATTTTGATAATCTCAAGGGTCTTGTTGGTGTATTTTCTGGAAATGCAACAGGAAAATCTAGCATCATATATACGTTGCTCAATGGATTATTCAATGAATCAAATCGAGCTTCTAGAAATAACATTTGTGACGTTATAAACAACAATGAGAAAGAAGCAGCTGTTGACATAGAATTTTCTCTTGACAAACGTAAGTTTTTGTTGAAAAGAACTGTCGTCAAAAATGAAAAGAATTCAAATAGAGCACGAAATAATGTCAAATTGTATGAATACAATGGAGACTCTCTAGAAGATCTTAGCGGAGACGCTAACATCAATAACACAGAAAAATTGATTCGTAGTTTAATAGGAGAATACGATGAACATTCGATGGCTTGTTTCGGTCAACAGAATGATCTCTTCAACTTTATAGAAATGAATCAAGGAAGTAGAAAAGACAGATTATCTAGTTTCTTGGGATTAAAAATATTCGAAGAACTCTACAAAATTTGTAGAGAAGAAAACAATGAAATTCGTACTTTGCTTAAACAATACAAAAACAATGATTATGACGGAACATACTTTGAACTTGATGGGAAACTTACTGATGTAAATTCTCAAATTAAAGAATTAGACATTTCAAAAAATGATTTGGAAAAAGAACTTGAAGAATCAAACACAAGATTGCTTAGTTTGTCAAATTCACTTACAAAAATTGAAGATGAACTTGACATTGATGAACTTGATTCACAAACACTTCTGACAGAAAAGAGAATTTTTACACTCAAGAAAGAGATAACGAAATATCAAGAAATTTTAGAAAAAATCAAAGGCGACATTGTCTTCGTTAATGAAAGCATACTCGCTACAACAGATGAAGAGTTGTCCAAACTTGAAAAATCTACAGAACTGTGTGACAAGATTAAAAAAGAGATTGATAATCTTTCCAGCAAGAAAAAACTTCTAGAAAAAGATCTACAAATTCACTCTAAAATGGCTAACACACTCGAACTTCATGATTGGTTCGAAGATTCCGATGTTTGCAAAAAATGTACATTTCTTCTCGATGCATTCAAATCTAGAGATCAACTTCAAGAGATAGAAACTAAAATCTCTCAAATAGATGTCTTGATAGAGAAAAGAAAAGAACAACAAAAAGTTTTAGAAGAATATACGAAGAAATTTCAAGAATATCAAAAACTTCGAAGAGACTTAGAAAAACTAGAAAATAATAAAGAGAAATGTTTGCTCAAATTAGAGTTATTAGAAAAAGATCTCAAATCTACAGAAAATACAAGCGAATCTTTGAAAAAATCAATTGAAAAATATGAACAAAGTAAGAATGATATTCAATTGAACGATGCAATTCGAAAAGAAATGAACGAATTGCAGAAAGACATCAAATATTGTAAAGAACGTCTAGAAAATGTTATCAGACAATTGTATTCTCAGAACGGAGAAAAAGGTTCCATCGAACAAAAGATGTTCGATATCAAAGAATTAGTAAACAAAATTTACGAACTCAACGAAAAGAATAAAGTATATGAAATATTACAAAGCTGTTTACATAAAGACGGAATTCCGTCTTCAATAATCAAGACCATCATTCCT
>SXGS01721733.1_pt1 | contig 27953 bp, 37 predicted proteins | sample 3174681 | NCBI WGS metagenome assembly SXGS01 (sample SAMN11356861, study PRJNA531348) | freshwater metagenome | isolation source: freshwater sample F1-80 | place: China: Fuxian Lake, Yuxi | collected 2017-12-25 | reverse complement strand
GTCAATTAGATCAATGATCTAGTTCGCCGCGCCCTGGAACAAAGCGGAACGCTTTACAGGGCGCTTTACACCGGCGTTGCCGGCGCGTTCTTCCCCTAGCGGTTTCGGGGCCCGGGCTCAAGCACCCTCCCGGCCCTCCATGTGGGCGATCAGCTGGGTCAGATCGGCGTGGCGTTGGGCGATCTCGGCCCGCGTCTCTTGTGTGGTGTCCTTATGGTTGGTGTGGGTCCGCATGTATCCCTGATCGATCAGCTCCATCTGGCGGGTCCACATCGCCACCTGATCTTTGCAGAATTTCAGAACTCGGTTCTCGGTCTCAGTCATCGCGTCTGCTCCGCCTTCTCCATCCGCGCCACTATGCCCCGGGCGATGCGTTCGCGGTCAACATATCGCTTGCGGATGGCGCGGACCTGGTCGGGCTCCCAGCCCATGATGTCGGCCACCTCTTCGTCGGTCAGGGGGACCTGGCAGAAGCGGGTGGCGGCCGTGCCCCTGAGGTCATGGAAGTGCTTGCCCTCGATCTTCGCGGCCTTGCAGGCCTTCCACCAGGTGACGCCCAGGCCGTCCTTCTGCCAGGGCCCTCGGGTCGAGGTGAGGACGAATGTGGAGGGCACCTTGCGCCGGGCGTTGGCGGCGCGGGCGTCGGCGATCACCGCCCGGGCCTCCGCCGTCAGGGGGATCAGCAGGCGGCGTCCGGCGGTGGACTTGTCGGCCGCCCGCTCGATGGAGAACTCGCCCACCTCGGTCCAGCGCAGGTCGATCAGATCGCCACGCCGCATGCCTGTGGCGGCGGCCAGGCGGATGGCCAGGGCGCCGGCCGGGGTGGCCTTGGCCAGGATGGCCTGCAGCTCGGCCTCCTCGACAATCACCTCGGCCCGGTTGGACGTGTAGAGGCCCTTGAGGCCGGCGGCGGGGTTGGCCTCGGCCAGCTCGTTCTCCATCGCCCAGCTGAGCAGACGCTGCAGCACCTGGATGGCGTAGTCGGCGCTGCGCGGCCGATCGGCCCAGCGGTTGCGCCAGGCGATGATGTCGCGCCGCACGCCCCTGGCCTTGAGGGCCTGGACCGGCAGGTCGCCGAACTCCTCGGTGATCCGGTCCAGCCAAGGCGCCCAGGCCTTGCGGGTGGTCTGTTCGCGCAGGCGCAGGAAGCCGTCGGGGGCGGCCTTGAACCGGGTGACCAGGTCGCGGAGATTGGCGGCGGCGGGCGCTGGCCCTTGCGCGGCGAAGGCGGCCAGCAGGGCGTCCACGCCGGCGCGCTCGGCGGCCAGGGCCTCGCCCAGGCTGGCGCCCTCGAAGATCATCAGGGCGGGGGTCTCGCCACGGCGGCGATACCAGTAGATGGCGACCCGGCCGGCGGCCTTGCGAAAGACCACCCGGTGCGCCCTGGGGATTCTAACCGGGGCGGCCGGCCTTCCACTGGTCATAGAGCGCCTCTGCGTCATCGTTGGCCTGGCTTCCCGCGCCGGCGGCGTCCTGCCCCGGCGGGGCCACGCTAAGCCCGGCCAGGCGGTTCAGCCAAGCGTCCAGCTCGACCCGGTCATATTTGGGCTGGGATCCCGGGCCCCGTTCGGTCAGCCGGCGAGGCTTGACCGGGATGTTGGCCAGCACACCTGTGGTGGCATAGCCGAGATAGGCCGCCGCCTGTTCGGCGGTCAGCAGGCGCGGCGATATGGTCACCGGCGCGCGGGGCATTAGTGGAGGCCGCCTCGGCTTTCGCCGGTCGGGACGGCCCCGTCCCGTTGCAAGGCCTTGAGGGCGTCGCGGACCCGGCGCTCGCGCCGGGCGCATGAGGGGCAGTCGCAGCCCCCCTTCTGCATGGCGCGCAGGATTTCGCGCAGCATGGTCCCGGCCACGAACTCCGCGTCCTCTGTGGACAGGCCCGCCGTGGCCAGCTGGATGAAGACCCCGCCCTCCCCGTCATCCACGGCGGCCGCCACGACTACCGGCAGGGCGTTCTCCGCATGCAGGCGCGCGGCCTCTTCCAGGGCGGTGAAGGGCTTAGCCATGGTCGGCCTCGCTCGGCTGGTCGGAAGGCGTCAGGGTCAGAATGCCCCGGGCGGCGGACGTCAGGGCGCCGGCGATGGCGTGGTGGCGCAGCTCGGTCGCCATGTCGGCCCGGCCCGTGACGAAGGCGGCGGCGATCTCCAGGCCCGCCTTGAGGCCGGCCTGGTACATGGGATCGGGGGCGCTCATTGCCGGGTCTCCGGCGTCTCAGCCACCCGGCCCTCGAACCGGGCGAGCAGCTCGCGGAGCATGGCGACCATGTCGTCGCGCTCGCCGTTGGAGATGTAGTTCACCCGCCCACCCTCGACCTTGCCGGTCTCGGCCGTCAGCAGGACAAAGCAGTTCTTCCGACGACCATGGGGCAGGCCCGGCGCGGGCAGTGGCCCGTTCAGCGTCACATCGATGTCGCGCGCCAGGGCGTTCATGGCCACGCGGTATTGTTCCTGGATGGGCGCGCTCATGGCGTCACCAGGGGATCGAGGCCACGGGCGGCGCGCCATTCGGCGACGGAGCCGTCGCCGTCCAGGACCACGCGGGCGGCCATGACGGCGGTCTGGACGGCTTCCTTGCGGACGTTGGCGGCGGGTTCATCCAGGATTGCCTTGGCCAGCTCGCCGAACTCCTCGGCCAGGGCGATGGTCATGATCCGGTCGCCGGGGAACTTGGCCCGGGCGCGGATCAGCTCGGCGCGGACGTCGGCCAGGAAGGCGTCGACGGCCGCGTCATCACCCGCGTCGGCGGCTGTCGCCTCGATCAGCGGGCTGTCGCGATCAATGCGATCTATCTCCGCTGCCTTGGCCGGCGGGGGGATGGTGGAGAGGGCGCTCTCGATCTGCAGGCGCGCATTGTGACCCGCCGACCTTGCCGGACTGCCTTGGACGCGCTCCAGCAGCAGATCGCGGGCTTCCGTCAGCGCCTCCACCGCTCTGTCCCGTTCGGAGAGCAGGGTTCCGAGGGCGTCGGTCGAAATCATCATAAGCCCGTGGGCCGCCCGAGCCATGAAAGCATGTGAGCGGCGAACCCGCTCCACCACGTCTTCTGTAGGCGTCTGGTCCATGGTCAGCTCTCTTCCTGGCGCAGGGCCTGTTGCAGGGTTTGGCGGCCGGCGCCGGCGAGATAGGCCCAGCCCAGGGTGGTGGTGCGCTCGCCGATGGGGTCGATCAGGGTGATGCGGACGCCGGGGACGGGGTCGCGGCGCAGGGCCAGGTCAGCCGACTGGTCGATCAGCTGGATAGTCTGGCCCTGGCGGCGGCGGTGGATGGCGCGGGCGAGGTCGGCCAGGCTGGCATAGGCGAAGGGCTTGGCCAGGCCTCGCCCGCTGATCAGGGCGTAGCGGACATCGTCCGGCAGGCTCCAGCGGCAGGCGTGGGCGCGGGCCTCGATCGCCGTGGCCGGGGTGATGCTGGCGGGGATCATTGGACCGGCTCCACCTTCGCCCGGGCGGCCAGCTTCAGCTGCTCGACCTTCTCATCGATGTAGGACTCGGCCCAGCCGATCTCGGGATCAAAGCCGATGGCGATCTCGTCGAGCAGGTCGAGGACGTGCGCGGGCAGCGCGGCTCGGCGCGCCCTGTTCAGGTTGATCCATTCCGCCTGGCCCGACCCGCTGAGCGCCCACGAGGTGACGCCTGGCTGGCGGATCATGGCCCGGGTTCGCGCCGTCAGGGCGGCGGCCAGGTTGTCCCACTTGGCGCCGGGGATCGCCGTCGCGAGCGGGTCGCCGTCCGGGTCGGCCAGATCCTCATTGATTTCGTCGAAGCGGTCGGCCAGCTCGCTGCCGCTCCACAGTTCGACGCGGGGCTCGTCCTGATAGGCCTGCATGATGTGGACGCCGTCGGCGTCACCGTCGGCGAAGGCGTCCATGATCGCGTCATGGCGGCTGTCGAACGGCCCGTGATAGCGCTCCTCGTCCTTCGACCACCACCAGGGCCAGTCACTTGGCGGGATCTTGGTGGGCTGATCAGTCATAGCAGGTGGCTCCAGATGACGCCGGCGGTGGCGGCGAGGCAGAGGGGGATCAGGGCGAAGAGTGCGAGGTCGGCGAGCCAGCCGGTCTTGCGGGCTGGTTGCGACCGAGGGTCGTCTGCGAGCGCCGCTCGCATCTCGGTCAGCAGCTCGTCGACGCCATCCTGGAGGGGGTCGCCTTCGAAGCCGGAGACGAACCGCTCGGCCTTTTCCAGGGCGCGGCGGAAGGCGTAGGCCCGGCGGACCTCGGCCTTCCAGAGGTTCAGAAAGACGTCGGCCTCCGGCGGAGCAAGTGGCGTGACCGGCGCGGGCGCCTGGGTGCGGTGATGGGTCTCCATGGTCACCAGCTCCACAGACGGCTGCCAGCGTCCTGGCGGTTCTGGGCGGTCCGGGGGGCCAGCATCGGGTAGTCGGCCGGCAGGTCCCACCGGAGGCGGTAGGCGTCGGGGGTCAGGCCATAGGTGGCCCGCAGGTGGGCGCGCAGGCTGGTGAAGGTGCGGCCGTCTTCCAGGCAGGTGATGGCGTCGACCGTGATCGACTGGCGGATCGGGACGGCGGGCTTGTCGGCCGCCGGCAGGTCGAGGGGGTCCAAAGGCCGTTCGTCCTCGGCCACGGCGGCGTTGAGGGCGGCGACAAGGGCCAGGACGCGGGCGGCGGCCGCGTCGTCGTGGAACGCGCCCTCCTGATCCACCGCACAGACCGCCTGCCCGTTGGCGTCGAGGATCAGGCCGGTGGCCGGGGCCGGGGCGGCGCGCAGGGGGAAGGTGATCCCCAGGCGGCGGAAGACAGCGGCGCGGTCGAAGTCGTCGGCGCTGAGCAGCTGCACGGTGATCTCCGCCAGCAGGGCCTGGGCCTCGGCGGCGTCATCCTCATCCTCTTCGGCGTCGTCGGTCGGCGTCTCCAGGGGCAGGCTGTCGTCGCCCTCGGGGGGCTCGGCGCCGGCGGCTGTCAGCGGCGGAAGGTTGAGCCAGGGGGTTGCGTAGCAGGGCGCGCCGTCCATCTCGTGCCGTTCTGGGGCGCGGGCCAAGCCGGCCTGGTCAACGAGGTCTTCGACCGCGTCCAGGACTTCAGCCGTGACGCCCTCTGGATAGTGCTGGGCGATCCAGTCCCGCCCAGCCTTGGGCATCCCGGCATAGGGCCGGCTGGCCCCCTGGACGTTGTGGACGAAGACCACCAGGCCAAGGGCCCGCAGTTCGCTGGCGGTGGCGTCCAGCCAGTATTGATGCACCGGCGCCATGGGCGCGCCATCACGGTCGGTGATGGCGTCCTCGCCCTGCAGAAGCGCCGCCAGCTCGACCATGGCCAGGGTCTCGACGGGGTTGAGCGCCCGCAGAGGGACGTCCGCCTTGGGCGTGGGGATGGCGCTATAGCCGGCGCCGGCCATGGGCTGCGGGTGACTGGCCGGCGGCGGGGCGGGCGCGGTCTGACCGGCGCGGAGGGCGTCCAGCCAGGCCTTCGCCTTGCGCGACTGACCGTCAGCCCCCCACTGGCCGGCGATGCGCGTGGCGGCCCGCAGAAGGGCCTCGGCCCGGCTGACATAGATCGTGTCATTGGACCAGACGCCGTGGGCCTCGCCGAACCCGCCGGTCAGGGTGTGCGAGGCCATCACCAGGCCCCACCGATCCCGGTCTGAGCGGTAGAGCCGGAGGGTGGCGTCAGGATAGCCAGACCAGGGCTGGCTGATGATCTCATGGGGTTCCTCGGGCCAGGTCTCCCCCTCGACCGTGGTGGAGCCCGACACCTTGCCGGCGATCGCCCGGGGATCGCGGGCTTGCGCGGCCGCAAGGGCGGCCTCCTGGACCTCGCGGGAGAACCGCAGGGCCCCTCCCCCACCGGCCACGTCCTCGATGTCGGCCTGGACCGGCTCGCGGCCGGCCTTGACGCTGTCGCGCAGGGCCTCCCAGGTCAGGTCGCGGGGGTCGGCCTCGTGGCGGGCGACGTCGGCGGGGTCGGCCTCGCGCAGGACCTTGAGCATCTCCTGGACGGTGCGAGGGTCGCGGCCGGTCTGGTGGGCGGCGTGACGGGCCGACCATCCGGTCTCCTCCACCAGGGCCTGATAGCCGCGGGCCTCCTCGATCAGGGTGAGGTTCTGGCGCTGGCCGTTCTCCACCAGGGCGATGAAGCTGGTCTGGCCGGCGGTGTTCTCCCGCGCGATGGCCCGCAGGCGGCGATCGGCCGGCCAGCGGCCCTGCTCGATCAGCAGGCCGACGGCGCGCCAGCGGCGCTCGCCGGCCGACAGGGTGTGGATCCCGTCGCCGTCGGCGGGAAAGACCACCAGGTTCTGCAGGACGTCGCCGGCGGCCTCGATGGAGTCGGCCAGGCTCTCGATGTCGGCGCTCTGGCCATCCTTGCGCAGGTTGAGGGGGTTGGGGCGGATCTGGTCGTGACGCAGCGAAAGAACGTCATTTGAGTGGGCGGCGCTCGTCGCGCCTTGCGCTCCCGACCCGACGCCGGAGTCTTGGAGGGCGGCGCTCGCGGGGCTTTGCCCGGCCGACCCGACGCCGCCGGCTTCCTGTTCGTCCGCGCTCGTCGCGCTCTGCGCTCCCGACCCGACGCGGACGGGGTCGCCGCCTCGGGCGAGATCCATGGCGGCGAGAGCGCGCTCGCCGGCCGGGGTGATGGTCCAGCCGGCCTCGGCCTGGACCACCAGGTTGTCGCGGGCCATCAGCTCGAGCTGACGCGCCATGTTCTTGGGGTTCTGGCCGCTGATATGGGCGACGGCGGCGGCCGTGCGCTGCGGCCCTGCCGCCTGCAGGGCGCGGAGAGCGGCCTCGTTCTGCAGGGCGACGATGGTGAGGGGGTTGGCGGGCTGCGACTCTGTCGCGTCCGTGGTGACGTGGGCGTTCATCAGGAAAGGCTCCCGGTGTCAAAGAGGGGTTTAGGGAAAGGCGTCCAGCCCACGGCCCGCAGGGTGGCCAGGGCCTCGGCCAGGGCCGGGGCGTCGGCGCCGGCCCAGACGATGGCGAAGGGCACGGGCACGCCGGGCTCGGAGGATTGCAGGCGGACCAGCTCGGGCGGGACGGCGGCGAGCAGGTTGACGTCGCCGTTGACCTCGGCCTCAACCGTCACATCGGCCGGGGTGAGCTGCAGCCGCTTCAGGGTGGCCCGCAGGACCTGGCTCAGGGTCTTGCCGTAGAAGGTCGCATTGCGCCGGGGACTGGCCATGCCGAGCTTTTCACAGCCCGGCGCGAAGGGGGTCAGGTGGACATGGACGGGCCCGGTGCGAGCGGCGCTCGCACCAGACTCCTGGTGGCCCGCGCTCGCCGGGCCTTGCCCGGCCGACCCGACGCGGGAGTCTTGACGTTCGCCCGCGCTCGCCGGGCTAGGCCCGGCCGACCCGACGCGGGCGGGCTGTTCGAGGAGCTGGGCGGCGGTCATTGCGCGGCGTCCGTCGCCGGGCCAGGGTGCGGGCCATGACCCATCCCCCCGAGCCCGATAACCCGGCCTTTCAGATCCTGCTGCGGCTGGAGGCGCTGGAAATCCTGACCGTCAACGCCTGGATCCGCATGACCTCCATCGAGGCCGCCATCTCCGGCCAGCCGGCCACCCCGCGTTCGGCCGAGCTGCTGAAGGTGCTGCAGGGCTGCGTCATGGATCTGCAAGGCCCGGCTGACCTCAAGGCCCTGGTCCGCGCAAAGCTGGCGGAGATGTACGCCCCCGTCCTGCAGGCGAGTCGCCTGATCGATGGCCAGCCAGAGGACTAGGCCTTCGACACCCGGCCCCCAGGGGCCCGGCAGAGCGCCTGGGGGGATGACGGGCAGGCCCTCAGCGCGGCGGCGGGCCATGTCGTCCAGCATCCGCAGGCCGAGTTCGTAGAAGCCAGGACCGTCGCCCCCGGCCGCGAACGGCGGCAGCGCGGCCAGTCGCGCCAGGGCGTCTGGCGACAGGGTCGGCGGGGCGATCGCCTTGAACATCTCTGCGATGCTCACCGGCCCGCCCCTTGGGCCCGGGGAAACAGGCGCCGCCAGCCGGTGACCGGGCGGCGGCCTTCGTCCCGCGTCAGGCTGATGGAGCCGGCCTGCTCCTCCGCGTTCTGCGCGGCGCGCCGCAGGTCCTGGGCGTGGCCGCTGGCCCCGTCATAGGGCGGATCGAAGTCCAGGCAGTCGGCCAGCAGCCGGGCCTCGGCCGGGGTCAGGGTCTCGCGCCCACCGTCCGGCAGGCGGGCGATCACGGCGGCCCGGGCGGTCCCGCCGCTGCGCACGCCTAGGGGGATCAGGATCAGGTCGGGGGCCGGCGTGGCCTCCAGCAGCAGGATGATGGCGGCCAGCCGGTCAGCGCCGTCGGGTCGCAGAGTGAGGGGGGTGTGTGCCATGCTAGGTTCCCCGATGGGGGCGAGCGTCGCGGTTGGCGGCGGCGCATCATCGCGATTACCGCGACAACACCGCGAGAAAGACGCGGAAAACGCGACGTGTCAAGCGCGGCCTCGCGTTCGAAGATGTGAGGTGGCCGCCGACTGGCGGCGCTGGCTGGAACCTGGGGCGAGATATGCGGTTGAGCGGATTGGTCCTGGCGGCCCTGGTCGCCCAAGGCGTTGCGGGCTGTGCAAGCCTGTCGAGGATGGCGGAGTACGGCTCAGAATTGGCCGACGCCAAGACGACCGTCGAGGGTCGCTCCTACTCCCTGTTTGTGCATCCCTTGGAAGACGCCCTGCTGATCCAGCGCGGTGCTGGGGCCGCTGTGGCGCAGTCCATGGCTCAGGGAGCGACCTTGAACGCGGTCAACATGATGGAGCCAAAGCCTTACTGGCGTCAGGCGGCCGAATGGCTGACAGCGCCGCTTGGTTGCGCCTTGGTGGACCTCTACACCCTCGACAACCGCATGACCTGGGAGGCCCCCTACAGCTGTCCGGACGGGGTAGACCTAAGGGCGAAGGTTATGGAGCAGCGTGAGGCACTAAGGGCGGGCGCGCCGATCAGGCCCTAACGCCTGTATTTCACGGCGTGGATGGCCCGCACGTCGATCATCGGCACGCGCACTTCCTGCTCGGGGTTGTGCTGAAACAGGAAGACAAAGCCGTCCTTGGCCCCCTGGTATTGCTTCACCAGGGCTGAGCCGTCGCGCATTTCGACAACGCAGTCCCCGCCCCGGTTTGGCGGGACTCCCAGCTCAACAATCACCAGCTCGCCGGAGTAGAGGCGCGGCTCCATGCTGTCGCCGGCGACGCGGATAGCGATGGTCTGCCCCCTGGTGAGACCGGCCGGAACCTCAATGCGGTCGAGAACCTGGTCGCTGGCCATGGCCACGCGATCACCGCCGCCAGCCGCCGCATAGCCATAGACCGGGATCTGAACAAACTCCGGCGGCCGCGGCTGCGCGTCGCCAAAGAACGACTGGATCTGCGTCAGCTCCTCGACGTCCATGTTTCGCTGCCCGGCGAGCAGACGGCTGACGCTGTCCTTGCTCTTGCCGAGGTGACGCGCAAGCGCGGCTTGCGTGCGACCAGTCTCAGTCAGACGTTTTCGGATCTCGGGCGGTTTCATGCGCCCAAAGTTCGCGAAAATCGCGACAGGTGGGTATTGCGCTTCAGCGCGAATCATACGCGACGTTTATCGCGATTATCGCGACATGCAATAGCGGACCCATGACAGACGTTCCTAAGACGCCCGCCGAGCGGATCATTGGCAAGTTCGGAGTCGACCGTCTCGCCAGCTGGACTGGCCGGCACCGCAGCCGCGTTCATGCCTGGACCTGGCCCACGGCGAAAGGCGGAACCGGCGGGGCGATCCCCAGCCGCGTGCGCCCGGCGATCATCGAGGCCGCACAGCGGGACCTGGGCGAGGTCATCACCTACGCCGACTTCGAGCCCAAGGAAGGCGAGACCTATCTGATGGGTGGCGCATGAGCCGGTCCAAAACCTATCGCCGCCCGCGCCGGATGGACGACAACCGCTTCCTGCCCAAGGACGCTGCGGCCTGGCGGGCCCTGATCCGGCAGGCGACCAATATGGCGCGGGTTCCGAGCGCCAAACCGGACGCCCTGATGCGGGCCGGGGACCGATGCGCCAAGGCGGTTCCGCCGCCGGGTCAGGCGCGGGGCGACAGCGCCTTCGTCAAGCTGGTGATCCTGGCCCGGGGCTTCTGGCGGCTGACGCCGGAGGCCCGGGCCGTGACGGCGGTGGAGGTGGGCCAGCTGGCCAAGGCCTGCGCCGAGGTTCTGGACGCGCCGCCTCCGCCGCCGCCCGGCCAGCGCCGGGCCGACATCTTCGGGTAAGGGTCATGGCGGGGGGCAAGCGCCGCAGGGGCGCCAACATCATTCAGACCAGCCGCAAGGGCGGGACGCTGACCGAGGACGAACAGGCCCTGGCCAGCCGCATGCGCGGCCAGGGCCTGGGCTGGGCGGCGATCGCCCGGGCCGTGGGCCGGCCGATTCCGACGCTGCAGGCGGCGTTTGGGCAGGCCGCCTTTGGGCCGGCGGCGGTTGCAGGCGCGGAGCGGGCCGATGGGTAGCATCCGCAACCGCATGGCCGTGATGGCGCACCGGCAGGCGGTCCCGGCCGATGATCCGGACTTTTTCCCGACGCCGATCTGGGGCGCCCGGGCCGGGGGCGAGCTGGTCCGCCGGCTGGACCCCAAGCCCGGCCTCACCGCCTGGGAGCCGGCCTGCGGGGCGGGGCACATGGCGCACGGCCTGCGGGACTATTTCAGCGTCGTCCGCATGAGCGACGCCTACGCCTATGACGGGGAGGTCCGTCACGACTTCCTGTCGGACGATCCGCCGCCCTTCGTGGCCGACTGGATCATGAGCAATCCGCCGTTCGCCTATCTGGAGGCCTTCATCCGGGCGGCCTGGCCCCAGGCCCGGCGGGGGGTGGCCATGCTTATGCGGGCCGGCGCCCTGGAGAGCCTGGGCCGTCACGCCCTGTTCTATCGCGACTGTCCGCTGACGATCTTCGCGCCCTTCACCGAGCGCCTGCCCATGCACAGGGCGCGGTGGGAGCCCGATGGCTCCAGCGCCGCCTTCTACGCCTGGTACGTCTTCCTGAAGCCAGTGCTGCGCCCGGCGCGGTTCATGGCCCGGCATGAGGGGGCGCTCTACCCCGCCGTCATGCCTATTCCGCCCGGGACGTCGCAGCGGCTGACGCGCCCGGATGACGCGGCCCTGTTCGGCGTGAGCGACCGCGCCAGGGGGCTGGCATGAGACCCGCTGAGACCGCCCTGCTGCGCGCCTGGCTGGAGAGCGTGGCGCAGATGGCCATCGACTGGCTGGATGAGCTGGACGCCCCTGTCGAGGACCTGGAGGACGACGAGCTGGGCGACGACGCCTGCGTCCGGAGGGTGGGGTCATGAGCGCCGCCCCGAAGCTGACGCGGCCCGCCCTTCGCTACCTTGGCGGCAAGTGGCGGCTCGCGCCCTGGATCATCAGCCATTTCCCGCCGCATCGGATCTACGTGGAACCCTATGGCGGGGCCGCGAGCGTGCTGCTGCGCAAGCCGCGGTCCGAGGGTGAGGTCTGGAACGACCTGGACGGCGAACTGGTGAATTACTTCCAGGTCCTGCGCGACCCAGGCGCAGCCGCCCGGCTTTGCCAGCAGCTGCGCCTGACGCCCTATGCGCGGGCGGAGTTCGAGGCGGCATACGACCCGTGCGAGGAGCCGGTGGAGCGGGCGCGTCGGCTGGTGGTGCGGTCCTTCATGGGGTTCGGCTCCAACGCCGGCAACCTGGCGCGCAATACCGGCTTCCGGGGTGATGCGCGCCGAAAGTACTGCACGCCGGCGCGGGAATGGGCGCAGTTTCCTGACGCGCTCCAGGCCATCGTTGATCGCGTGCAATCGGGCGTCCAGCTGGAGCGTCGGCCGGCCCTGGACGTGATCCGCCAGCGAGATGGGGCGGACACCCTGTTCTACGTTGACCCGCCCTATCCCCATGAGACGCGCGGGGCGAAGCTGAAGCATGGGGCGCTGCACAACGCCTATGCCCATGAGATGGACGACGACGCCCATGGGGCGCTGCTGGAGCTGCTGACGCGGCTCACGGGCTTGGTCGTGCTGTCGGGCTACCGCTCGCCCCTCTACGACTTCTGGCTGGCCGGCTGGCGGCGGGTCGAGCGCAAGGCCTATGCCCACGGCGCCCTCCCCCGGATTGAGTGCCTCTGGATCAATCCCGCGGCCGACGCGGCGCTGCGGGAGGCGCGGCCATGACCCGCTATGCGAGCGCCGCTCGCATCGATGGGCTGTTCGCTCAGGCCCGGGGGGCCTGGACTGTTCAGGCCCTGGTGGAGAGCGCCGGCGGCAAGCTGCGCAAGTCCGGGGCTGAGCTGCGGGGGGCCTGCATCCTGTGCGGAGCGGGGCACTCGAACCAGTCGGTGTTCCAGGTCAGGGGCGCGCGGTGGAAGTGCTGGTCCTGCGAGGCGCATGGGGACGTGATCGATCTGGCTTCCGCCCTGCGGGGCGAGCCGCCCGCCGTGGCCGCCCGCTGGCTGCTGGGCAAGGATTACACGCCCCGGCCGGTCCAGGCGGCCGCCCCCGAACCCCCCAAGGGGCCGACGGTTTCGGCCCGGGTGGCCGAGGAGCTGTGGCGGCAGGGCCAGCCCTTCGCCGGGACCCTGGGGGAGACCTATCTGCGGCGCCGGGGGATTTCGCCGGAGGTCCTGGCCCTGGCCGGGCCCCGGCTGCGGTTCCATCCGGCGGCCAAGCATCACTGGGATGAGCGGGCCGGCGCCTGGGTCAAGGCGCCGGCCGTCATCCTGCAGGTGGAGACGCCGGCGGGGCCGACCGGCGGGGTCCACGCCACCTATCTGGACCGCGCCACGGCGGGGAAGTCGGCGCTGGATCCGGCGAAGCGCATGTGGGGTCCGCAGACGGACGGCGCCGGCGTGGCCGGCGGGGCCTGGCTGATCGGGCCGGAAGGTGAAGGCCCGCTGGTAGAAGGCGAAGGCCTGGAGACCACGCTCTCTGTCGCGACCCTGTCCCTGCGGGCCGGTCTGCCGGTGCGGGCGGTGGCGGCCCTGTCGCTGGGCGCCCTGCAGGGCGGCTGGAAGCGGGACGAAGAGGGCTGCATCGATCCGTTCAAGGTCCAGCCCGACCCGGCGCGGCCGCCCTTCACCTGGCCCGCGCCGGCCGATGCGCCCTGGCCCGAGGTGCTGATCGCGGTTGACCGGGACATGAGCGAGATCCGGGTCAAGGCGCGGACCGGGCGGGGTCGCATCTGCAGCTTCGCCTTAGGCGCGGAGGCCCGGGCGAAGATCTGCGGCCGGCTGGCCGTGGCCGGCTGGAAGGCCGCCGGCGCGACGCGGGCCCGGGCCATCGCGCCGTCCCCCAACAGTGATTTCAACGATGAGCTGCGCCGCCAGTTGGCGCGGGAGCGTGACCAGTGACTCATGATCCTGAGACCCCGCGCCCTTCGGGTGCGGGCGGAGGCCTCGACCAGTATGACGTGGTGGCCAAGGACCCCCTGGAGGAGACCGATGATGAGCGGGTCTCGGCCAAGGGGATGGGGGCGTTTCCCAACCCCGATGTGAGCGAGAGCCCCGTGGTTCCCCTGGGCTTCACCCTGGGCAAGGTGGTCTTCGCCATGCCGGAGGGGGAGATCCGAATGGAGCCGGCGGCGAAGATCGGGGCCATGCTGCGGACCGATATCTATGCCTGCGCGGCGGGGCAGAACTTCCTGACCTATTGGCGGGGGTCGGATGACAAGTTCATGCGCGACCTGGCCACGGTCTGGTTCGTGCGGGCCTGCCGGGCGGCGGGGCTGTGGGATTCGGCGCGGCCGGTGCGGTCCCTGGGCGTCTGGCCCGGCGAGGGCGACGGGGTGGTGCTGCACGCCGGCGACGAGATCTGGCGCATCGGCGCGCCTGCTGGGGGCAAGGCTGGCAAGCCTGAGGTGGTGTCGATCATCGAGGCCCTGCGGGACCGGCGCGGGCCCATGTACCGGCTGCGCCCCCCCGCCCCCCGGCCGGGGAAGGCGATTTCGGCGAGCGAGGGGCAGTGGATCCGCGACCAGCTGGACCTGTGGCGGTTCGAGGCGATCGGGGATGATGGGCTGACCGGGGCCGATGTGACCGCCGGCTGGACGGCCGCGGCCCTGCTGGGGGCGGTGGCGCCGTTCCGCGGCCACCTGATGATCAACGCCATGGCCGGGGCCGGCAAGTCGACCCTGGTGGCCTTCATCCACGCTCTGCAGAGCGCCCTGACCGGGGACGTGATCGACGCCTTCACCGATGCAGGCCTGCGCAACGACCTGGCCGGGATGGCCCGGCCGGTGCTGCTGGACGAAGCCGAGGGCACGCCTGGGACCCATGGGCCCGGCGCGGTGGAAAAGGCCCTGGAGACCCTTCGCCGGATGTCCACCGGCCAGGGGGGCACGCGAAAGCAGGGGGACATTGGCGGGGGCTCGGTGACCCAGACCGCCGTGGGCGCGGTGCTGATGGCCGCCATCAACCCGCCGCGGCTGGGCCCCCAGGACGCCAGCCGCATCCTGGAGCTTAGGCTCATGCCCCTGTCGGGGGCCGACCTGGCCGCCGGCGCGGCCCGGCCCAGGACGGTGAGCCGGACGGAGCTGACGGCCGCCATCGCCGCGGCCAAGGCCCTGGCGCCGGGCCTGCTGGGCCGGGTGCTGGCCGGGGCCTGGCGCTATCGGTCTGATGTGGAGGAGTTGGACGCCGCCTTCGCCCGGTCCGGGGAAAGCCCGCGCACCGGCGACCTGATCGCCATGGTGGCGGCGGGCCGCCGCCTTCTGCTGTTCGATGCGCCCCTGACGCCGGATGAGGCCGACGCTGAGGTGCGGTTCTGGGCGCCGCTGCTGGCCCAGCGGGAGGCGGCCGAGGTGGTCTCCAACCCCGGGGCCGACGCCCTGGCGCACCTGATGGCGGCGGACTCCGGCCTGCATTCGGGGGGCGAGCGCAAGACCCTGGGCGAGCTGATCAACGCCAGCACCCGCAATGGCGACGACTATGGCAACGCGCTGAAGACCTATGGCCTGCGGGTGTTCGCCGACGCCGGACCGGACGGGCGGCCGGGCCCCTGGCTGTTCGTGGCCAACCACCATCCGAAGCTGGAGGCCATCTATCGCGGGACCGTCTGGGGGGATTGGCGGCGCGCGCTCGCCTATCTGGACGGGCTTGGGCCTGACCATCGCACCTGGCGCACCAAGCCGCTGAACTTCGGGGTGGGCGTCAAGCAGCGGGCCATCGCCATCCCCCTCACCCCCTGGATGGCGGAGCGTCCGCCCATGGCGGCCGGGATCACGCCCCTGCGTTCCAGCACCGTTCCACCGACCGTTCCGGAGGAAGACGTTGATTGGCCTAGCTAAACCCCCGCCCCGGAACGGTGGAACGGTCGGAACGGTCCCCTCCCCTCACCTGCACAGACAGGGGCGGGCGCGAGGGGTTGTGACCGTTCCATGCGTTCCGACCGTTCCACCTTCTATTTTCTCTAATCCTTTCAAGAAGAAAGACTGGAACGGCGGCGGGAACGCCCTGGAACGGTCGATGGATCGCCCGGTTCTGGGCTCCTGGGGGACGCGATGACCACGCTCTCGAACCGTCAGCGCCGGCAGGCCCGCAAGCGGACGGCCAAGGCGCCCGTGCGGCTGCGGACCGACGGGGCCACGGCGACCTCGCCGGCCGTGGTGGCCGTGGCCGTCGACATCCCCCAGGACCGGGACGGCCTGCTCTGGCTGATCAGCCGCAACCGCCTGACGCCCATGCGGGCGCGGGAGGCGCGGGCCTATCGCCAGGACTTCCGCGAGGCCGCCGCCGCCGGGCCGACCCTGAAGTCCTGCCTGGACGTGCGGGAGGGCGGCGGCTCTGGCCTGCCGCCGGTCGGGCCCACGGGCGAGGTGATCTACGCTCTCGACGCGCAGCGCAGCCTGTTCCGCAAGCGTTTCGTGATCCTGCGCGGGCAGGCCGATCTGCTCGACGTTCTGGACGGGGTCTGCGGTCGCGGCCTGACCCTGCGGGAGATGGCCGGCGGCAACGGCCACAAGGCCGCCGCCCTTGAGGTTCTGCTCAAGGTGGCCCTGGATATGCTCGGCCAGGGTGACCGTGCTGACGGTTGATTGTGTGCACGAATCGACGCATCAAACCTTCAGGTCTGAGAACTGCGCCTACAGCCCGCCCGGTCACCCGAGGCGGGCTTCGCATTTCAGGCCCTCCAAGCCCTCGATCGAGACCTTCGCGGGTCCTTCCTGGCCCCCTCGCTATACGGCAGGTCCGAAGGCGCGGGATTTCTCTAGTGCGGGGTTCGCCAGAAGGCGCACGGATCGCACGCCCTCCATCACGGATGCACACTCAGATGACCGCTGACGCACGCGTCGGCCTGGTCTCAGTTGCGCGTTGCGCGGAGCTGCTGACCGCGGCCGGGGATTCCATCGAACGCTCGGCGCTCTCGCGCTATTGCGACAAGCACAGCCTGAAGCAGGGCCGGGCCAAGGGGACCCGCGTCGACTTCGAGACCGTCCAGGCGCACCGGGCGGCGAACTACACCCGCGAGGTGATGTCCGGCCGCCCGGTGGCCCCGGTCCTGGCCCCAGCCGCCCTGCCTCTGGAGGCCGTCGCGCCGCCGGCCCCGGCCGGCGCCGTGGTCAAGATCCCCGACCGGGACGATCCGGCCCGGGGGCTGAAGGAAATCCAGCTCCGCCAGGCGCAGCGGGATGAGGCCGAGGCCGAGGGCCGCCTGACCCATGTGGCCGACGTGGACGCTGGCGCCGCCGAGGCCATCGTCGAGATGCGAGCGGCGTTCGCAGAGGCCCGCGCCACGGCCGCCGAACACCTGGCCGCCGAGTTGGGCCTGCCGCCCGAAAAGGTGCGGACCCTGCGCGCGGCCTTCAAACGCTATGACCGGGTCGGCCAGGACAAGTTCGCCGCCCGGATCGCCCGCGCTCTGCAGGACGTGAACCGCGAAAGCCCCAGCGACGCCCAGGCCCGGCTCGCCGCCCTGGCCGCCCTGGCCGTCCGCCTGCGCGCCGCCCACAACCCCGCCCTGGCCGCCGAGGTCGCATGAGGGCCCGGGATCAGTTCCCCGGCCTGGCCCTGGGGAGCGCGGTCCTGTTCTCGGCCCTGGCGGTCTCGGCCGCCCCGCCGCCGGAGCAGACCGTCTCGCAATGGTCTGACCTGCATCGGGAGATCGCGCCGGAGAGCGGGGCCCGCCTGACCGGGCGCTGGCGCACCGCCACGGCCCCCTATATGCGCCGCCCCATGGATGTGGGCGGTGTCGACCATCCGGCCGCCTCGGTCTGGCTGCGCTGGTCGGCCAAGACCGGCAAGACCCAGGTCTTTCTCAACGCGGCCATGCACTGCATCGACACCGCGCCGCGCTCGATGATGGTGGTCTGCCCGTCGGACCAGAAACAGAAGGATTTTGTCCGCGAGGTCTTCGACCCGAACGTGCGGGCCACGCACCGGGTCAACCTCAAGGTCCTACCCACGCGGTCGCGCTCCGGCGACGGCTCGACCACCTATCACAAGCGGTTTCGCGGCGGCTTCCTGAAGATCATCAACGGCGGCTCCGAGGGCCAGCTGCAGCAGTCCGACATCGGCCTGGTGATCTTCGAGGAGCCGTCCTCCTACCCCGCCGACGTCGGCGGCCGCGGTCCCCCGGTGCGCCAGGGCCGGGCCCGGATGACGGCCTGGGGCGACGACGCCAAAGAGCTGGGCGGCGGCACGCCCAAGTTCGTCGGGGACTGCGTGGTCACCGCCGAGGTGGAGCGCCGGACCTGCGAGCGGTTCTACCTCCCCTGCCCCCACTGCGGCGCCCTTCAGATCCTGCTCTGGGAGAACATGGGCCGCGATGCGGGGCGCCCCTACTTCACCTGCCAGCATGAGGCCTGCGGCCAGCCGATCGGCCACGAACACAAGCTGTGGATGCTGGACCAGGCCGACCAGGGCAATGGCGGCTGGCTCGCCTGTTTCGAGCATGTCCTGAAGGACGGCTCCCCGGACCTGGACCATCCGAACCGCCCGCCCCCGCCCTGCATCGCTGCGCCGGACTGGGCGGCCTGGCTCGCCCTGCGGGGCCCGGACACCGGCAGCGCCCTGGAAGGCCGCGACCCGTCCTTCGACGGGATCTGGCAGGCCTATTCGCCCTTCACCGTCTGGTCGAAGATCTTCGAGGCCTATGACGAGGCGGTCGCCTCGGGCAATCCGGAGGACCTGGTCACCTTCTGGCAGCAGGTTCTCGGCCTGCCCTTCGAGGCCATGTACGACCGGCCGGAGACGGAGCGGCTGTTCGAAACCCGCGAGCAGGTGGCCGCCCTGGCCCAGCTGCGCCGCGGCCAGATCCCGCCCTGGGCCTGGACCCTGTTCGGGGCCGCCGACGTCCAGGGCGACCGGATCGAGTGGGCGGTCTGGGCCGTCGGTCCCGCCGGGCTGGACAAGGACGGCGCCCGGGGCCGGCGCTACGCCCGCATCGACGCCGGCATCATCCCGGTCCCGCCGGTGGATCCCCGCGCCTGGGAGCAGCTGGCCGACGTCACCCGCCGGACCTATGAGGGCCCGGCCTGCCTGCCCTTGCGTTTCGACCGCTTCGGCGTCGACACCGGCGGCCACCACACCAACCGGGCCTATCTGTTCTGTTCGTCCCGCCCGAACGTGATGGCGCTCAAGGGCGCCCGCGACAAGGACACCATGCCGATCCAGGCGGGCTCCCGGCGCAAGGCCGTGATCGACCGCCGCGTCGTCGCCCAGACCCAGCTCTACCTGGTGGGCACCCACAAGGTGAAAAAGGACGTCTATTTCGGCCTGGCCCAGTCCCTGGCGAGCCTGGACTCCGACGGTGTCCTGCCCGGCGCCGTCATGCTGGAGCCGACCGCCAGCGAGGGCGACTTCGAACAGATGACCGCCGAGGTGCTGCTGCCCCGGGACCCGGCCAAGGGCCGCCGCGAGGAGGTCTGGGACCTGCCGGCCGGCAAGCGGAACGAACAGCTCGACATGGCCGTCTACTGCCACGCCATGGCCTGGTCCTTCCTGCCCGACCAGATGACCGAGGCCGACTGGTCCCGCCTGATCGCCGCCCGCCGCCGCGACCCGGCCACGGCCGAAAGCCTGCCCCTGGAAACCATATGGACGCCCGGGGGCCTCGCCCCCGCCCAGCCCGCCCCCCCGGCCCACGGGGATGCGAGCGCCGCTCGCACCGCCGAGACCGCGTTCGCCCGCCTGGCCCGCCTGAACCGAGGAGACACCGCATGAGCTGGCGCGACAGCCTGACCGAGGCGAGGGCCCGACTGACCGCCCTGGAGGCGGCCGAAACCAAGATCCTGATCGGCGAGCAGGTGGCCCGGGTCAGCTATGAGGGCGGCGGTCTGGACTACGCCAAGGGCGCGACCCTGACCGAGATCCGCCAGGCCCTGCGCGAGACCCAGCTGGTGGTCGCGCGCCTGTCCGGCGGCCGCCGCACCGGCGGCGCCTTCGTCCCCCTGATGGGCCGCTAGAATGGCGCAGGTGACGGGACAGCTTTACGGCCCGACCGGCCAGCTCCTGCCCAAGGGCATCGGCCAGGCCGTGGCCGCCATGTCCAGCCGCGGCGAGGTCAGCGTCCGCCCGGGCATGGTGGGCGGCGGCGGGCCCCAGGAGCTGGCCGGCTGGGCCACGGCCCAGACCTCGGCCGACGGCGCCTATCTCTGGGCCCGCGATGACCTGGTGGCGAAGATCCGCGACCTGGTCGCCAATGAGCCCTGGGCGCAAGGCGCGGTCGACCGCAAGCTGGACATGGTGGTGGGCGCCGGCTGGCGGCCTTCGATCAAGCCGGACGCCGAGGTCCTGAACATCACCCCGGAACAGGCCAACACCCTGGGCCGCCAGATCGAGGCGGCCTGGCGCACCTGGGCCAATGACCCCCTTTGCCGCTGCGACCAGGAACAGACGCTCAACGCCTCATGGCTGCTGCATGTGGCGGTCATGGAGCAGGAGATCTGCGGCGACGGCCTGGCCGTGCTGCGCTGGAAGACCGACCGCAACTGGAAGTACCGCACCGCCCTGCAGGTGATCGACGCCGACCGGCTGTCCAATCCGCACCTGGCCATGGACACCGAGTCCCTGCGCGGCGGCATCGAGTTCGACACCGACGGGGCGCCGGCCGCCTATCACATCCGCAACGCCCATCCCGGCGACTGGGGCCATATGCGGCCGGGCGCGTCCTTCTCCTGGACCCGGGTTCCCCGCCGCCAGCCCCATGGCCGCCCGACCGTCCTGCACCTGTACCGCAAGGACCGGCCGGGTCAGTCCCGCGGCGTCTCGCGCCTGGTCGCGGGCCTCGGCCGGTTCAAGCAGATGGCCCGCTTCGCCCAGGCCGAGCTGGCCAATGCGGTCATCAACGCCCTGTTCGCCGCCACCATCACGTCCAGCTTCGACCCGGCGGTCATGCAGGGGGAGCTGACCGCCCCAGCGATCAACGGCTACCAGGACCGCCGGGTCGACTTCTACCAGCAGAGCGAGATGGTCCTGGAAGGGACCCGGATCCAGCACCTGTTCCCCGGCGATGAGCTGAAATTCCTCACCGACACCCGCCAGACCGCGGCCTTCGAGCAGTTCTTCACCGTCTTCCTGCGCTCCATCGCGTCCGGCCTGGGCATCGCCTACGAGCAGATCGCCATGGACTGGTCGAAGGTGAACTATTCCTCGGCCCGCGCGGCCCTAGTGGAGGTCTGGCGGGGCATCATGAAGGCCCGCTCCATGGTCGCCATGATGTTCGCCACCCCCCTGCTGCTGGCGGTGACCGAGGACGCGCTGGACGCCGGCCTGATCCAGATGCCCGAGGGCTGCACGCCCCTCTATGAGGCCCCGGCCGCCTGGCTGCAGGGCTCCTGGATCGGCCCGCCTCGCGGCTGGGTCGATCCGGTCAAGGAAGCCCAGGCCGCCCTGGTCCGCATCGAGTCCGGCCTGTCCACCTGGGAGGACGAATGCGCCGAACAGGGCAAGGACTTCGAGGTCAACCTGCTGCAGCTCGGCCGTGAACGCGGCCTGTGGAAGGCCCAAGGCCTCACCCCGCCGGCCCTGGCCGCCATGCTGGCCGTCGACCCCGCCACGGACCGGCCCGAGCCGACCCCGGCCTGACCTCAAGCCGCCAAAGCCAAGGACTCCCCATGCGAAATCCCGTCCAACGGGCGGCGGAATACGCCGCCCGCCCCCTGCTCATGCGCGAAACCGGCCTGGAGGGCGTCCATCGCCTGCTGTCGGGTCAGCTGAGCCCCCGCCGGCCGGGTCTCCTGGGCCGCGCCGCCCGGCTGCTGGCCGGCGAAGGCGAGATGGAGGGGCCCGGCGCCGCCACCGGCCCGGAAGCCTTCACGCCGCGCTGGATGGGCGAGGTGGAGTCCACCGGATCCGGATGGGTCCTGAAGGATGGCGTGGCCTATCTCGACATCTGGGGCGCGCTCTGGCCGGAAGGCTTCGGCTGGGGCGACTGCTGGTGGCACGGGTACGACACCCTGCATGACAGCCTCGACCAGATCGCCGCCGACGGCCGCGTTGGCGCGATCATGGCCCGTTTCGACAGCCCCGGCGGCGTCCTGGCCTCAGGCCTCGCCGAGCTGGCCCGCGTCATCCGCGAACGCTCGGCCCGGGGCGGCGGCAAGCCCATCTGGGCGGTCTGCGAGTCCGCCTATTCGGCCGCCTACTGGCTGGCGTCGCAGTGCGACCGGGTGATCGCCCCCCGGGAGGGCGGCGTCGGCTCCATCGGCTGCGTCATCACCCACATGTCCCTGGCCGGGATGCTCGAACAGGACGGGGTTGTCGTCACCCCCATCGAATGGCCGATCGGCAAGACCGATGGAGCCTGGCACCAGCCCCTCTCCGACAGCGCCAAGGCCGCCATGCTGGCCGAGGTCAAGCAAGGCATGGCCTGGTTTGTCACCGACGTGGTCTCAGGCCGCCCGCAGCTCAATCCCGACGCCCTGGCCGCCATGAAGGCCGCCTGTTTCTACGGCGACGCCGACGATCCGGCCCTGTCTGGCCTGCGGGTCGGCCTGGTCGACGCCGTCATGACCGAGCGCGAGGCCTTCGCGGCCCTGCGCGACCTGGCCGCCGGATCCCCGGCCCCATCCACCCCCCCCGCGGTCTCGACCGCAACTCAGCAGACCACGGAGTCTCCCATGAACGTGACCAAGACCCGGGCGGCGCTCAAGGCGTCCGGCCTCACCGAACCCCAGATCGCCGCCGCCCTGGCCGCCGCCGCCGCGGCCGAGGATGACGAGGGGACCCAGCCGGCCGGCGAGGAGTCCGCGCCCGGCGAGGATGATCCTGACGCGCCGGAAGGCGAAGAGGGCGATGACCAGGTCGACAACCCCGACGACGAAGAGGCCGCCGCGGCCCAGGGGCCCTCGGGCGCCCAGGTCCTGGCCATTCTCGACCTGCCGGAGGCCAAGGGCCGCGAAGCCCTGGCCCGCACCCTGGCCGGCGAGCCCGGCATGACCCCGGCCCGCGCCACGCGCCTGCTGGCGGCCGCCCCCAAGGTGGCGGGCCTGCAGGTGATTGACCCGCCCGTCGCCCCGAACGGCGGCGCGGCGGCGGCCGGCGACGACTTCGCCCAGGGCAAGGCCCTGGCCGAGCGCATGAAGGCCTATCGCGGTGGCCGCCGCTAAGGCCCAGCCCTAACCCCGGCCAGCGCCTGCGGGGCGGCCGGCTCTCTTCCACCTTCATCTGGAGTTTCCGACCATGGAAACGGGTAGCTTCTCCCCTCAGGGGATCATCGCGGGGGACCGTCCCCTCACTCACCAGCCGATCACCGTCCTTGACGGCGAGGGCGCCCGCGTCCGCGGCTCGGTCATGGGCAAGATCTCGATCGGCGCGGCCAGCTCGGCGGCCAAGTCCGGCGGTAACACCGGCACCGGCACCTTCGTCCTGGACGCCACCACGCCGGTCCTGGCCGGCGCCAAGGTCGGCGTCTACACCCTCCGCTGCATCACCGCGACCAGCAATGGCGGCGTCTTCCGGCTCACCGATCCGGACGGCTATGACCTCGGCGACTACACCATCGCCGCCGGCCCGGGCGGCGTGGTCACCGTCGCCAACGACATCAAGGGCGTGATCACCGACGCCAGCACCGACTTCATCGTCGGCGACGGCTTCGACATCACCGTCGCCGCCGGCTCCGGCAAGTGGAAGCTGGCCGTGGCCGCCGCCCTCGACGGCTCGGCCGTCCCCCGGGCCATCCTGTCCGAGGACCTCGACGCCTCCGACGACGACGTCACCGGCCCGGCCTATTTCGAGGGCGAGTTCGCGTCCGAGATGCTGACCTACGGGGCGGGCCACACCGCCGCCACGGTCGAGGCCGCCTTCCGCGCGGCCGGCCAGGCCATCTATCTGAAGTCGGTCGGCGCGGTCGCTTAAGCGCCTCGCCGCTCACCCATCCCCTGATCCCCTGATCGTCCCTCCCGCCGTGGCCGCAAGGTCCCGGTGGCGACGGACTGCGGCCCGAAGGAGGGCCAGCCCATGAACCTCTACAAAACCTCCGCCCTGGTGGGCGTCATCGCCACCCTGGAGCGTCCGTCGAGCTTCCTGCTCGACCTCTACTTCCCCGAAGAACAGACGTTCGACACCGAGGAGGTCTATTTCGACAAGATCGACCGGGCGCGGCGCTTGGCCCCCTTCGTGTCGCCCAAGGTGGCCGGCAAGGCCGAGCGGGCCCGCGGCTACGCCACTCGCACCTTCGCCCCGGCCTATGTGAAGCCCAAGCACCTGGTGGAGCCGGCCAAGGCCCTCAAGCGCGCGCCGGGTGAGAACCTCGGCGGCGGCCAGCTGTCGGCCGAGCAGCGGTTCCAGATGGCCGTGGCCGACAACCTGATGCTGGAAGACGAACAGATCACCCGGCGCGAGGAGTGGATGGCCTCGGAGCTGCTGCGCACCGGCAGCGTGACGGTGGAGGGCGACGACTATCCGACCCAGGTGGTCGACCTCGGCCGCCACAATGACCTCACGGTCACCCTGACCGACGCCCTGCGCTGGGGGGAGTCGGGTGTCAGCCCGATGAAGACGCTGCGCGCCTGGGCCGCTCGCGTGGCCTCCAAGTCCGGCGCGATGGCTCGTACTGTGGTCATGGACCCGCTCGCCACCGAGATCTTCCAGGAAGATGAGTACGTGCAGAAGGTTCTCGACAACCGCCGCCAGGCCAGCGGGACCCTGGAGCTGTCGGGCCTGCAGGGCGGCTACGGGGCCGGCGATGAGGCGGTCTATCTGGGCTCCATCGGCCAGTTCGACTTCTGGCAGTACCAGGACATCTACACCGACGCCGCCGGGGCGGAGGCCAAGATGCTGCCGGACTATACCGTCCTCGTCGGCTCGCCCAAGCAGGCCGCCGGGGTCCGCTGCTACGGCGCCATCCAGGACACCAAGGCCCAGCTGCGTCCCATGTCGCGCTTCCCGAAGATGTGGGACACCGATGACCCTGCGGTGACCACCACCATGACCCAGTCGGCCCCCCTGCCGGTCCTGGGCCGCCCTGACGCCGTTCTCTGCGCCACGGTCAAATAGGGCCCACCCCAGCCCCGCCGCTCGTCGGCGGGGCTTTCCGGCGCTCGCGCGGTCAGGGCTACGCCCTCGACCCGACGCGCTCACCCCCTTTCCCGATGACACACAAAGGAGGCCCACATGGCCCCGAAGACTGAAGCGCCTGCGTCCGACACGTCGACCGCCTCCGACACCCTGCCCCCGGAAGTCGAGGCGCAGCTCACCGCCGCCGCCGATCAGCTTGAGGCCGCCACAGCGGACCTGGCCGAGGCCCGCGCCGCCCTGGTCGAAGCCGACGCCCGGCAGGCCGAGACGGCCACCGCCCTCGCCGAGGCCCAGGCCGAGGTCCGCCTACTGCGCGAGCTGAACACAGACCTGGCCGAACGGCTGGCCGCCGCCCCTGCCCCCGGCCAACTCATCCAGGGCGAGCTGATCGCCGCCGCGCCCCAGGCGTCGGCCGGCAAGCCTCCGCCCCCGGAGCTGCGCCCCCTGCTGACCAAGGGGATCAAGATCACGGTGAACCGCGGCAGCGTCGAACACCCCCGCGCCAACCATGGCAAGGCCGTGGCCGGGGAGTCCTTCTTCGTGGAGAAGGGCGAGGTTGAGGCCCTGCGAGCGCCGCTCGCATCGGGCGTCCTGTCGGCCGCCGAATAGGCCGGCCGTCCGATGACCGCCTACGCCGCCCATGTCGCCAAGGCCAATGCCGAGATCTTCGGTCGCCTGGGCGGCGACGTCACCCTGGTCCGCCCGTCCACCGGCGAGACCTTCGAAGGGCTGAAGGGCCAGATCCGTCAGCCTCGGGCCACCGAGGCCCTCCGCGACATGGGCGTGGTCCGCGACCGGCCGGAGCTGCGGCTTCCGGCCGGTCCGGTCACCCCGCAGAAGGGCGATGAGGTCTGGGCCCAGGACCCGGTCCTGGACCTGCCCTGGCGCTGGCGCATCGCCGCGCCGCCGGAGCGCCCCGGCCAGGGCTATGTCTGGTCGGCCGAGCTGGAGAACCTGGGCCAGCGGGTGGACCCGTGAGCTTCGCCCTGCAGGTCCGCGCCGCCCTGCTGGGCAGCTATGAGCAGGAAATTGCGGCCGGCCGCCGCCGGGTGGAGCAGGCCATCCAGGCGGCCATGACCGAGGTGGCCGCCGCCCTGCAGGACAACTGGCGGGCCGACATGGAGGGCTCGGGCCTGGCCAAGGCCGGCATCCTGTCGCGGACCATCCGCAAGACCGTCTATCGCAACCAGGGCCTGGACCCGGCCTCGGTGATCTATTCCAACTTCCCGGTGATCCAGATGGCCTTCGAGCGGGCCGAGACCATCCGGGCCCGCAACGGCCGGTTCCTGCTGGTCCCCAATCCCGCCGTCTGGCCGGGCGGCCGCCTGCGCCGGCCTCGCTCCAACGCCGCCGGCGTCGACGCCGTCCAGACCGCTCGCGCCCGGTTCGGCGAGCTGACCTTCGTTCCGCCCCGGGCCGGCCGCGCCGGCCTGGTCCTGGCCCAGGCCAAGTTCTCGGAGAAGACCGGCCGCTTCCGCAAGGCCAAGGCCAACCAGAGCGGCGCCTATACCGGCGCGGTGGCCACCATCGTGGTGTTCTTCGTGGTCCGGCAGGCCCGCCAGCCCAAGATGCTGCGCGGGGCGGCCATCCGCCGGCGGGCCGAGGCCAGCTTCCCTCAGGATCTGCAGCGGGCCTTCGACCGCAACCTGTCGCGCATCGAGCGCGGCGTGCTGGCCCTTCCCCCGACATCATCCGGAGGCTGACCATGGCCCTGCCTGAAGCCTACCAGGCCCTGGCCCGCAGCCTGCGCGGCGCGCTGCTGTCGGCCGGCGTGCTGGCCCATCCGGACGCCTTCGAGGTGGACCCGGTGACCGGCGTTGAGCCCAATGAGACCAGCGCGACCATCACTGCGCTGGCCGGCCTGATCGGGCTGGAGACCGTCTCAGAGATCCGTTTCCTCGGCTCGCCGCGCCGCTACGTCGTCGAGCGCCAGGCGCGGCTCGAGCTGGCCATCAGCGGCCCGACGCCTGAGGCCCGCACCGCCGTGATCACCCGGGCGGTGACCTCGGCGGCCACCCTGCCCGAGCGGGACCCCACCCTGGGCGGTCTCTGCGAGCGCCTCGAAATCCAGTCCCTTGAGGACGAGGACTGGCCGCCCAACGGCCAGAAGATCCTGATCACCTTCCTGCTGCGCGTCCGGTCCGCCGACGCGCTGGGCATGACTTGAACCTAGGCCGGCGGTCGTCGGGCTTCGCCCGCCCGACCCGACGCTCGGCAAACCTCTTGGCCGGCGGTCGTTGGGCTTCGCCCTCCCGACCCGACGCTCGGCGAACCTAAGGAACCCCAACCCATGACCACGGACGTCTTTTACGGCGCGGACTGCGAGCTGCGCATCGGGCTGATGGCCGACCAGGACACCGACCCCACCGAATGGTGGTCGCTGCCCTTCATCACCTTCACGCCGGCCCCGCAGCGCGAGCGGATCGACCGCCCCAAGCTGGGGGTGGCCCGCCACAATCCGCTGGACCCGGTCAAGCCGATCCCGGGCTTCCTGCGCCTGGTGGGGGACCTGGTGGTGGACGGGGACGCCGCCCACCTGCCGGTCTATCTGTTCTGCCTGCTGGGGGCGCCGGCCACCACGGGCGCCGGCCCCTACACCCATGTGTTCGCCTCAGGCGCCGTGGCGCCGCGCTATGCCGCCCTGCAGCTGAAGGTCGGCGCCGATGACATTCGCGTCTATCGCGGCCTGACCCTGGGGGCCATCAGCCTGCAGGTGGGGGCCGAGCAAACCCGCAACTTCGACATCCAGCTCTCCCTGCGCGGCCTGTCCCGGGACCGCGAGGCCGACTGGCTGGTGGGCGATCTCGAGGCAGATCCGGCGGAGTCGGTCATCCACCGCACCGTCTTCCGGGTAGGCGGGACGGCGGCGGCCAACACCCTGGACGGCTCCTGGAGCTGGGACCGCCAGCTGGCGGAAGACGCCTTCCTGTCCACCAAGGCCGAGCTGTCGGGCTTGCGTCCCGGCGGCGGCCTGCATACCGGCCAGGCGCGGTTCCGGGCCGTGGGCAAGTCCTTCGACATCCTGGAAGAGGACGACACGGTCAGCGCCTTCGACTTCCAGATGCTGGGCGCCACCGCGGGCCACCAGATCCGCTTTGAGCATCCCAACGCCCTGCTGGCTGCGCCGCCGCTGGCCATCAACGGTCCGGCCCTGATCGAGCGGACCTTCAGCTGGGTCGGCCACCAGACGGATTCGGCCCCGGCGTCGAAGATTACGGTGATCAACGCCACGGCGGCCTACGGCGCATGATTGTCCTGTCCCTGCTGACCGACCCGGTGGAGGTGGACCTGCCGGCCGTGGGGCCCGGTGTCAGCGTCACCCTGCGCCGGCTCACCGCCCCGCAGCTCGCCGTGGCGAACGCCCGCGCCCAGGACGCCGTCCGGCAGCTGGCCGGCGGCCTGGCCAGCATCGCCGACTATGGCCTCGACAGCCTCAATCCCCTGTCGCCCCAGCAAATGCTCCAGGCCGGCCACCTGATCGGCGCGGTGGAGACGGCGCTGGCGGCCATCATCAGCTGGCGGGGGATCAGTCTGGCGGACGGCTCGCCCGCGCCGATCACCCGCCAGACC
>SXGS01532013.1_pt1 | contig 27953 bp, 21 predicted proteins | sample 3174681 | NCBI WGS metagenome assembly SXGS01 (sample SAMN11356861, study PRJNA531348) | freshwater metagenome | isolation source: freshwater sample F1-80 | place: China: Fuxian Lake, Yuxi | collected 2017-12-25 | reverse complement strand
GCGGCGGCGGGCCGTTCTCGACGCTCCGCGGCTGCTGGCGCGGTGCGGGGATCTGCGTCGGCGTCGCGAGGCTCTGGCCGTGGGAGCTGCGGGCGCCGAGCATCGTGGCGGTGGCGCGCTGCACCACCTGGGCGCGCAGCTTGGCGAGGTCGGCGCCGCACTGCGCCAGCGTCCGCAGCGCCGCGCAGCGCGCGTCGTTGCCGAGGACGAACAGGAGGTGGAGCGCCGTCGTCTGCTGGTGGCCGCATCGCACCGCGAAGTCCCGCGCCCGTGTCATCGCCATCGCGATCGCGTCGCGATCCTCGTCCCTGCCGATGCGCGCACCCCGGAGGAGCGTCTCCTCGTCGAGGCGCCGGACGCGGAGGAGATCCGCCGCCGGTCCTGGCTCCGCCGCGACCGCGGCGAGGAGGTGCGCCGTGTTCACCGCCACCCGCTGCCGCTCGGCGAACCCGTCCGCGCGCCGCCGGATGCGCGTCATCTCGGCTTCCGTGGTGACCATGGCCCCATGCGTCGCACACTGTACGGAAAAGACCAAAATAGTTGCCGCCCTCCCTTGTCTTCCGGAGGCCCTGCCCCCATTATGACCCGCTGGTCAGTTAAGGGCTCCCATGTCGCGCATCCCCGATCCCACGGCCAAGATCTCCCTCCTGCGCGCCGCCGAGGCCGTCTTCGCCGAGCACGGCGTCGCCGGCGCCAAGGTCGAGGACATCACGCGGCGGGCGGGCCTGTCGAAGGGGGCGTTCTACCTGCACTTCAAGAGCAAGGAGGAGGCTCTCAAGCAGGTGGCGGAGTCGTTCCTCGCCCGCTGCGGGGGCCACTTCCGTGATCCCCCGGGTTCCAGCGGACCGGGAGGCTCCCTCGAGCTCACCGATGTCGATCCGGACGATCCGGTCGAGCTCCTCGCACGCTGGCACGAGCTCGACCTCGGCGCGTTCGAGTTCCTGTGGCAGAACCGGGCGACCCTGGCGATCCTCTCCGGCTGCCAGGGCACGTCGGATCTCCAGTACCTCATGCTGGCGTTCCACGAGGAGATGCACCAGATGTCGCAGCGCTGGGGCCGCTTCTTCAAGGAGCGCGGCCTCTACCGTGCGCGTGTGGACGAGGAGCTGGCCGCCACGCTCGTGTGCGGCGCGTACAACGAGCTCGTGCGGCGAATGCTGGCGAGCCCGAAGCGCCCGCCGTTCGAGCGCTGGCTCCTCGAGACCGAGGACGTGTTCGTGCGTGGCCTCGGCACGCCGCGCCTCGTCGAGGCGCTGGAGGTCTGGCGTGGCGACGGCGTCGACGCGGACCCGGAGCGCAAGCGGAGCAAGCGGAAGAGGCGATCGGTCTCGGGGGCGGCGGAGACGGGAGAGTAAAGAGCCATGTCACCCCCTGGAACCCACGGCGACGAGCTCCGGACGGCGGCGTCCACGTCCTCGCCCTACCGGCCCGCGCCCGAGCTGGCGCCACCCCGCGCCCACCCCGGCGTGAAGATCGCGCTCGTCGTCTCGGCGGCGGCGGTGGTGGCCGTCGGCGCGCTGCTCGCGGTCCGGGTGGTCGAGGCGAAGAAGAAGGAGGCCGAGATCGTCACCGCCCGCGCCGCCGCGGCCGCCCACGCGCTCGTGAAGGAGCCGGTATCGTGGGTGTCGCCGGTGCTCCTCAAGCACAAGGTGAGGGTCGAGCTGACGGGCACGCTCAAGCCCTGGCGCGAGGCCGACGTCGGGTTCGAGACCCCCGGGCGCCTCGTGTCGATCGGCGTGTCGACGGGCGACGTGGTGAAGGAGGGCAAGGTGCTCGCGATCCTCGACGCGTCGCGCGCCGGGGCCCAGGTGTCGCAGGCCGAGTCGCAGATCCGGGCGGCCGAGGCGAACCTCGCGCTCGCGGAGGACAACCTGCGGCGCACCGAGGCGCTCGCGGCCTCGAAGTCGGTCGCCGAGGCCTCCGCCGAGCAAGCGCGGCAGCAGGTCGCCCTCGCGAAGGCGCAGCTCGACGGCGCGCGCGCCACGACGCAGCTCGCGAGGAGCGGCGCGGGCCTCCACTCCATCCTCGCCCCGTTCGCGGGTGTGGTCACCCGCGCGCCGACGGGCATCGGCGCGGTCGTCGCGCCGGGGGCGCCGCTCGTCCGCCTCGAGGACACGTCGCGCTTCCGCCTGAGCGCGACGGTGGGCGAGGAGGAGGCCTCGCTGCTCGCCGTCGGGGCGCCCGTCGTCGTGAAGTATCGTGACCGGCTGGTCACCGGGCGCGTGATCGCGATCGTCCCGTCGCTCGACCAGGGCACACGGAGGGTCCCCGTCGAGATCGAGGTGCCCAACGATCCGGCCGCGCCGCTCCTCGCGTGGGGCTTCGTCCGCGGCGTCATCGAGGGCAAGGGCGAGATCGACGGGCTCCAGATCCCCGCGGCCGCCCACCGTCCGGGTTCGCAGGACGAGGTCGTGCGCCTCGACGGGGACAAGGTCACCCTCGTCCGCGTCTCCCGCATCGTCACCGAGGACGGCTCGTGGATCGTCACGCGCGGGCTGTCCCCGACGGATCGGATCGTCTTCGCCCCGGCCCCGGAGCTTCGCACCGGCGACGTGGTCGGCGAAGCCACGCCGAGGAAGTGAAGGGCGCCGGTGACCCTCTCCGAGATCGCGATCAAGCGGCCCGTGTTCACCGTGATGGTGATCGGGGCGCTCATGCTCCTCGGCCTCATGGGTCTGAAGAACCTCGGGACCGATCTCTTCCCGGACGTCACGTTCCCCGTCGTCTCGGTCAACGTGCCGTACCCGGGCGCCTCCCCGGGCGAGGTCGAGCAGCTGGTGACGAAGCCGGTGGAGGACACGGTCGTCTCGCTCAACGGGCTCGACCGCGTGCGCACCTTCTCGCGCGAGGGCCTGTCGACCACCATCCTCATCTTCAAGCTCGGCGTCGACACGCAGCAGGCCGCCGCCGAGGTGCGCGAGCGCGTCGGGCAGATCCGCCACAAGCTGCCCCAGGAGATCAAGGAGCCCATCGTCTCGCGGCTCGACGTGGGGGCCGCGCCCATCATGACGTACTCGCTCTCCTCGGGAGGCCGCTCGCTCTCGGAGACGCAGCGGTTCGCCAAGGACGTCCTCAAGCCGAGCCTCGAGCAGGTGGACGGCGTGGCGGCGATCGACATCAAGGGTGCGGCCGAGCGCGAGGTGCAGATCGACCTCGATCTCGCGCGCATCGACGCGCTCAAGCTGTCCCCGATCGCGATCCTGCAGCAGGTCAAGGCGCAGAACCTCAACGTGCCCGCCGGGCATTTCGACGAAGGCGCGCGGGAGATCAGCGTGCGCACGTCGGGCGAGATAGGCACGGTCGAGGAGCTGCGCGACCTCATCGTGGCCACGGCGCAGGACGGGTCGAGCGTGCGCCTGTCCCAGGTGGCCAGCGTGACCGACGGCTACGAGGAGCTGCGCACGCGCATCCGCGTCAACGGGGAGCCCGCCGTCACGTTCGACGTGCTCAAGCAGTCCGGCGCCAACACGGTCGCCGTGGCCGACGGGATCCAGGCCAAGCTGGAGAAGACGAAGGCCACGTTCCCCCGCGGGATCGTGCCCTCGATCATCGTGGACCAGGCGCGCTTCATCAAGGAGAACACCCACGAGGTCGAGGGGTCGATCGTCTTCGGCGGCGTGATGGCGGTCCTCGTCATCCTGCTGTTCATGCTCGATCTCCGGTCGACGCTCATCAGCGCGATCGCCCTCCCGACGAGCGTGGTGTCCACGTTCTTCGTCATGTACGTGCTCAAGTTCTCCCTCAACATGATGACGCTCCTCGGCCTTTCGCTCGCGATCGGCCTGCTCATCGACGACGCCGTGGTCGTGCGCGAGAACATCTCGAAGCACCTCGAGCGCGGCGAGGATCCGAAGACCGCCGCGATCGAGGGCACGCGCGAGATCGCCCTCTCCGTGCTCGCGACCACGCTGACGATCTGCGCGGTGTTCGTGCCGGTCGCGTTCATGACGGGCATCGTCGGGCAGTTCTTCCGGCAGTTCGGCCTCACGATCACCGCGGCCGTGCTCATCTCGCTCTTCGTCGCGTTCACGCTCGATCCGATGCTGTCGTCGATCTTCTCGAAGACGCACGTGGCGGGGCAGAAGGAGGCGTTCCTGGCCCTCAAGCGGCCCTTCCGCGCGGTGTTCGACGGCATCGACGCGTTCTACCGCGTCGTCCTGTCGTGGGCGGTCGGGCACAAGGCGATCGTCGGAGGCCTCGCCGTCCTCTCGCTCGTGCTCATGGGCCAGATCGCGAAGCTCATGGGCAACGACTTCGTCAACCCCGAGGACCGCGGCCAGTTCGTGGTCGACGTCGAGCTCCCGCCGGGGACCAAGCTCTCGGAGACGGCGCGCATCGTCCTCCCCGCCGAGAAGAGGCTCCTCGCCGACAAGCGGTTCACGACCATCCTGTCGCGCATGGGGCCGGACGGCGAGGTCAACAAGGTGAAATGGCGCGTCGTGACGGTGCCGAAGAAGGATCGAACGGTCGGCCTCGTCACGCTCAAGGACCTGGCTCGGCAGGCGGTGAAGGAGACCGCCCCGAACGCGAAGGTCACCGTGGCGGATCCGCCGTTCGTCGAGGGCGCCTTCACGGACTCCCCCATCCAGATCCAGGTTCGCGCGTCGACGTACGCGGAGCTCGCGCCACTGGCGAAGGAGTTCGCACGAGAGCTCCAGAAGATCCCGGGCGTGACGGGCGTGACCACACGCTACTCACCCGGCCAGCCCGAGCTCAAGGTGTCGGTGGACCGCGATCGCGCGGCACGCGCGGGCGTCCCTGTGGCCACGGTGGCGCTCGCGCTGCGGGCCGCGATCGAGGGCGACGACGCCGGGAAGATGCGACAGAACGGCAAGGACGACGTGAACATCCGCGTGCGGCTCCGGCCCGCGGATCGCGGGACCGTCGACGACGTGCTCCGGATGACCATCTGGACGCCCAAGGGGCCCGTGGCGCTCTCCGATCTCGCCACCGTCGATCGCGGCGAGGGCCCGGCGGTCATCGAGCGCGAGGACCGGGAGCGGCAGATCGTCATCGTCGCGACGCCGGCGGGGCGCTCGCTCGGCGATCTCGTGCCCGAGATGGAGGCCGCGTTCGACAAGATCGCGATGCCCGCGGGCGCGAGCTACCACTTCGACGGGCAGATCCGGCAGATGAACGAGTCGAACAGCTCGATGGCGGTCGCCCTCCTCCTCGCCGTCGCCTTCATCTACATCGTGCTGGCGTCGCAGTTCGAGAGCTTCATCCACCCGATCACCATCATGCTCACGCTCCCGCTCGCGTTCGTGGGCGCGGTGATCGCGCTGTTCGTGGCGAGGGTGTCCCTCGCGATGGGGGCGATGATCGGCATCATCCTCCTCATGGGCCTCGTCACGAAGAACGCGATCCTCCTCCTCGACCGCGCGCTCGTGCGCGTCCGCGAGCACGGCGAGACGCCGATGCAGGCCATCCTCGAGGCTGGGCCCGAGCGCCTCCGGCCGATCCTGATGACGAGCGCGGCGATGATCCTCGGCATGCTCCCGACGGCGATCGCGAACGGCGAGGGGAGCGAGTTCCGGGCGCCGATGGCCATCGCGGTCATCGGCGGCGTCGTGAGCTCCACGCTCCTCTCGCTCGTCGTCGTTCCGGCCTTCTACCTGGGCATCGAGAACCTGAAGGCGCGCCTCGGAAGGTGGATCCGGGGGGGGGGCCACACCGACCTCGGCACCGAAGGTCGTACCCATCCCTGAGTCCTACGCGCGCTGGAAATCGTGCCTGCCTTGGAGGAATCTGGGGTACGGGCTTCCACAGGACCTGGAACGTACGCTGTAAGTAATGCTTCGAGGATTGCATCGCGTCATCGGATCCGGGGAGGGGTTGGAGGTCGCTTGAGGTCGAAACAAGAGAGGGACACGTCCCGGTCGCCGCCGTCCAGCCGGACGCTCAGGCCAAGCATTCGCGCGCGCACCGTCGCGGCCCACATGCTCCTCTGCCGGCGCTGCGGCGAGCTGGACGGTACGCTCATCGATGCCCACGACGATCGCGTGGACCGTCTGCAGAAGTGCGCCTGCCGCGCGGACCCGCCCGGGGCGCGTACGCGGTGGGTGTGGCCGAACTACGCCTTCAACACGGCGCTCGAGCTCTGCTTCTCGTGCGTCGCCGAGGTCGTCCACACCGGCCAGCTCGAGACCCCGCTTTTCTGCGCCACGTGCGCGCCGCTCGTAGAAGCACGGAATTCCACCCTCGCGATGGACGCGTCCGATGGGCCGGTGCTTCGCGCGCGGATCCCGATGTCCCGCCGCGAGGCCGAGGACGGTGAGGAGAGGCTCGGGAGCATGCGGGGCTCGGGCGTCGTACAGCGCAACCTCCTCATGGGCGCGATGACGCGTCTGAAGAGCCGACGACGCGAGCAGGTGCGCATGATCGCCGACGCGTGCTTCGAGGGCATGGAGCAGATCCCCATCGCCGACTTCCTGGCCGCGCTCGAGCGCGTCGTCGTACTCCACGCGGATTGCGTCGTCGGGCTCGATCGGCTGTTCGCCACGGACCGATCCAGCGATCCGCGCTCCTTCGACGCGGACGACGCGGCGCCCGAGTCGCAGCGCCGCATCGATCGCGTCCCGACGGACTACACGCTCGGTGGCGTCGCCCTCGACAAGGTCAAGACGCGGCCGTGACGTAGCGGCAGGCCCGCCGGACGCTTCCGGTGAGGGGCCAGGTGTACGGGAGGTCCTCCACGAGCGTGGCTCCGCGGACCTCGGGCGGCGCGTCCCGTGCCAGGAGCACCCACGTCGAGGCGGCCAGGCGGACCCCGAGGGCGAGCCACGCCGGCGGCGTGAGCGTGGCCCGGGAGATCGCGACGTCCCAGCCGCGATCCGGCAACGTCTCGCCGCGGACCGGCAGGAGCTCGAGCGGCCTGTCGACGAGCATCCCCACCCTCGCGCGGAGGAAGCTCGCGCGCTTCTGGAGCGGCTCGACCATCGTGACCGGCGCGTCGGCGCGGAGGATCGAGAGCGCGAGGCCAGGCGCCCCGGCCCCCGTTCCGACGTCCACGACCCGGGCCGCGGGCAGGATGCGGCTCGCGAGGACCCAGGCGTCGGCCAGCATGAGGTCGACGAGCTCGTCGTCGTCACGCGCCGCGGTCAGATCCATGCGGGCGTTCCAGACGGCGAGCTCGGCCAGCCAGGAGGCCGCGAGCCGCTCCCATCCCGGCGAGGGATCGAGGGCGAAGCCCTGCGCCAAGAGGCCCGACGCGAGCGACGCGATGCGGCGGTCACGGGACGTGGCCGTGAGCCGGGGGGCGACGGGACGGGCGGGGCCCGCGGGAGACGGCCGTCTTCGCGACATCGGGCGAGTATACGCTTATGATGGCGGGTCCCCGATGGCCGACGTCGACATGAGCCCGCTCGCCGCGCTGTGCACCCGGTACAGGCCCGGCGCCCGCCCGACGTGGACCGCGATGCCGGGTGGCGCGTCGACGCGGCGCTACTTCCGCGTGGACCTCGGCCATCCCGATCGCGCGATCGGGATGTTCGTGCCCGAGGGCGCGAAGCCCGAGGAGATCCACAAGGGCGCCGCCCCGGAGCGGTGGCCGTTCCTCGAGGTGCGCGATCTCCTGGCCGCCCACGCCATCCGCGTACCCGAGGTCTACGCCGACGACACCGAGCGCGGCTGGCTCCTGATCGAAGACCTCGGCGACGACACGCTCGCGGCGTACCTCCTCGCCCACCCCGCCGAGAGGGAGGCCCTCTACGCGCGGGCGGTGCGCGATCTCGCCCGCGCGCAGGCGGCGCTCCGGGGGGCGATCGCCGGCACCGTCGTCGGGGCCCGGAGCTTCGACTTCGACCTGCTGAGGTGGGAGATCGACCACTTCCGGGAGTGGGGCCTCGACGCCCGCGGGCGCGCGCTCTCCGCGGACGATCGCGTCCGCTTCGACGCGATCGGCGACCGGCTCGCGGCGAGGATCGCGCACCTGCCGAGCGGGTTCACACACCGCGATTACCAGTCCAGGAACCTGATGGTGAAGGACGGTGCCCTCGTGTGGATCGACTTCCAGGACGCGCTCGTCGGGCCGCGCGTGTACGATCTCGTGGCGCTGCTCAACGACAGCTACCAGTCGTTCGACCGGGCGTTCGTGGAGACGCGCGTCGGCGAGTTCGCGGCGGCGTGCGGCGTCGACGCCCGAGAGCTCGTGCAGGAGTTCGACCTCGTCACGGTGCAGCGCAAGCTGAAGGACGCGGGGCGGTTCGTGTTCATCGACCAGAAGAAGGGGAACCCCGCGTTCCTCCCGTTCGTCACCCCCACGATCCACAAGGTCCGGGCGTCCGTGCGACGCCTCGCGGACGCGAGGGCACCCGAGACCGACGACATGCGCGAGCTCGACGACATCCTCGCGCGGACGCTCGGGCCCGAGTACGCGACATGAGGGCCACGGAGAAGCGTCGCTGCGAGGTGAACGCGGCGGGGCTCGTCCTGCCGGAGCGGGGCGGCGAGGTGGTGCCTCTCTACAGCGGCGCGATGCACTACTGGCGCCACGCCCCGGAGGACTGGGAGCCCGCGCTCGACGCGATCCGGGCGATGGGGCTTCGGCTCGTGGAGACCTACATCCCCTGGGGCGTCCACGAGGTCGGCCCGGGCGACTTCGACTTCGGGGAGCGGCGGCCGCGTCTCGACGTCGCGCGCTTCCTCGAGCTCGCGCACGCGCGGGGGCTGTACGCGATCGTGCGGCCGGGCCCTCACATCAACGCCGAGCTCTCCTACTTCGGACTGCCGGAGCGCGTGGTTTGGGATCCCGACTGCCAGGCGCGCTCCCCGAAGGGAAACCCCGTCATCCTCCCGATCCTGCCGGTCGCCTTTCCGATCCCGAGCTACGCGAGCGAGAAGCTCCACGACGAGGCCGCTCAGTGGTTCGACGCGGTGGGCCGCCACCTCTCGCGGCTCCGCTGGCCCGACGGGCCCATCGTGATGATCCAGATCGACAACGAAGGCGCGATGTACTTCCGCGATGGGCCGTACGATCAGGACTGGCACCCCGACGCGATCCGGCTGTTCCGCGAGACCCTGCGGCGGAAGTACGAGACGATCGGCACCCTGCGCGCGGCGTGGAATGACCCGCGGGTCACCTTCGCGACGGCCGAGCCGCCCGTCCGCTTCGACGCGGCCCGCGCCTCCGACCTCGCGCCCCACCTCGACTGGATCGAGGCGAGCGAGGCGCTCCTGGCGTGGGCGATGGATCGGTTCAAGACCAACCTGGAGGCAGTCGGGCTCGGCGGCGTCCCCGCGTTCCACAACCTGCCCCCGGGCGAGGCGCTCACGGGGCTGAACCCCACACGGATCACGGGCGTGCTCGACTTCGTGGGGCTCGACTACTACCACCCCGCGAACCCGGTCCACCACGCGATCGTGATGCGGCGGACCACCGAGCTCGCGTCGCGCTGCGAGGGCCGGGGCGTGCCCGCCTTCGGCGCCGAGATGGGCGTGGGGTTCCCGATGTACTTCGCGCCCCTCGACGACGAGGACTCGCTCTACACGCTGATGTGCGCCCTCGGGTACGGGCTCCGGGGGTTCAACCTCTACATGGCCGTGGATCGTGACCGCTGGGTCGGCGCGCCGATCGACGCGCGCGGCGCGCCCCGGCCGCTCGCGGACGCGTACCGGGCCCTGACCGACGCGCTCGTCCGGACGCGGTTCCACGAGCTCCGGCGGCGCGCACCCGTGCGGCTGGTGGTGCCGCGCGCGCTCCGGAGACTCGGGAGGGCGATGCACGCGTTCGGGCCCGTGACGCCGGCGCTGTTCAACGTGCTCGGAGCCGGGTTCCGCGAGAGCTCGCTGGAGGACGACCTCGGGTTCGGCGAGGTGCCGACCATCGCCGCGGAGACCTTCCTGCGCACGTTCGAGCGCGCCCTGGTGCTGCGGGGCGTGCCCTTCGCGTACGCGGGCGGCGAGAGCTTCGACGCCAGCACGAAGGGCGCGGCGTGGATCGTGTGTCCCACGGCCGGCGGCATCAAGCCGGAGCTGCTCGAGCGGCTGGTGGAGGCGCGCGCCCGCGGCGCCGTGGTCACGATCGGCCCACAGCTCCCCGCGCGGGACGGCGCGATGCGCGAGGTCGCGCGTGCCTTCGATCCGCGCGGCGTCGAGGTCGAGCCGCTCGACGACGCCGCCCGGGCGGACGCCCTGGTCGCGAGGCGGATCGCGGAGCTCGGCCTCGTGACCTACCCGTGCACGCCAGACGAGGTCTACGTCTCGGTGCACGAGGACGCCACGGGCGCGCCGCGCGCCATGTTCGTGATGAACCCCGCCCGCGAGCCCGTCCTCGCCCGCGTCGCCGCGGCAGGGATCGGCGAGCTCGTCGATGTCGTGCTCCACGGACCACGCGCGGGGCACCGGTTCGCCCCGAGCATGGGGGCCTTCGAGATCGAGGTGCCGGCGCGGACGGCGCGGATGTTCGCGGTCGAGGGGTGAGTGCGCGGCCTCCGACGGATCCTCTGCGGCCTCCTCGTCGTGCTCGCCATCATGCCGTTCGCGCGGCCGGCGCGCGCTGTGAGCGATCCGCGCCTGCTCTACCAGACGATCGACACGCCCCACTTCCGGGTGACGTACTACTCGCAGACGGAGCCCGTCGCGCGCCGGGTGGCCGACGTCGCGGAGTCGATCTACGAGGAGATGGCGCTCGCCGTCGGGCACCACACGACGGAGCGGACGGAGATCCTGCTCACCGATCCCGACGGGGCGAACGGATCTGCGTCGGCGATCCCCTACAACGCGGTGCGGCTGTACGTGACGGCGCCGGACGACATGTCGCCGCTCGCCGACGTCGACGACTGGTACCTCGCGCTCGTCACGCACGAGTACACGCACGTGCTGCACACCGGGCAGACCCACGGGATCCCCGCGATCATGAACGCCGTCCTCGGGAAGACGATGGCGCCCAACCAGGTGCAGCCGCGATGGCTCCTCGAGGGGCTCGCCGTGCACCACGAGTCGGCGCGGACGAGCGGCGGTCGCCTGCGCTCGGCCATCTGGGACATGTACATGCGCACCGACGTGATCGAGGACAACGTCGCCACCCTCGACCAGATGTCGAACATGGTGCGGCGGTGGCCGCAGGGGAACCTCTGGTACCTCTACGGCTCGCAGTTCGTGCGCTGGATCAGCGACACGTACGGGGAGGACGCCCTGCGCCGCATGACGCACGACTACGGCGGCCGCCTCGTCCCGTGGGGGATCAACCGATCGGCGCGGCGTGCCACGGGGCACACGTTCGAGGAGCTGTATCCGGCGTGGGTCGAGAGCATGAAGCGCCGGTACGACGCGCAGCTCCGCCAGGCAGGCGCGGGCGCGGGCGGCTTCCGGGAGGGTGTGCGGCTCACCCACTCCGGGCAGATCGCCCTCTACCCCAGGTTGGTTCCACCCGCGGCGTGGCGCGAGCACCAGGGGAAGGTGATCTACTTCCGCGACGACGGCGTGGATCGGGTCGGGTACTGGGCGCTCCCGCTCGTCCGCGACGCGCGGGGGGTGGTCACCGGCGCGGTCGAGAAGGAGAGGCGGCTCGTCGCCCGGACCAACGGCGACTCGTACGGCGACTTCTCGCCGGGCGGGGCGTTCCTGTTCAGCTCCACCGACGTCTACAACTCGGTGTTCACATTCGACGATCTCTTCACGATCCGTTCCGGCCTGGAGGCGCCGGACGGGTACGAGCCGGGACGCACCCGGCTCACCGAGGGCTTCCGCGCGAAGCATCCGAGCGTGAGCCCGGACGGGCGGCGCGTGGTCTTCGTGACGAACCACCGCGGGACGCGCCACCTCCGAATCGCGGACGTCCTCGGAGATCCCGCGCGGGACATCGCCAACACGCGCTCGCTCGTGCCGAGCGAGCCGTTCGAGCAGATGTACACGCCTCGGTGGTCACCGGACGGGACGCGCGTAGCCGTCTCGTGGTGGACGCGCGGCGGCTACCGCGACATCCGCGTCGTCGACGTCGCGAGCGGCACGTGGGTGGAGATCGCCCACGATCGCGCGCAGGACGGCGCGCCCTCGTGGTCGCCGGACGGGCGGTACGTGCTCTTCCACTCGGATCGGACCGGGATCTACAACCTGTTCGCGTGGGAGGTGGCCACCGGTCGCCTCTTCCAGGTGACGAACGTGCGGACCGGCGCGTTCGATCCGGAGCCGTCGCCGGACGGCAAGACGCTGATATATGTAGGATACACTAAAAAGGGCTTCGACCTCTTCGCCATGCCGTTCTCGCCCGAGGCGTTCGTCCCCGCGGAGGCCTACGTCGACGACCGACCCTCGCCGCCCATCGTGAGGCCCGGTGGGCCCTGGGTGCCGAGGCCCTACGCGCCCCTCCAGACGCTCCTGCCGCGCCGGTACTCCGTCAGCGTCGCCCCGGGCGTGTTCGGGGAGTACGCGGCCTCGGTCCTGGTCGCGGGGAGCGACATCGCCTCGCTGCACACGATCACGGCGTCGGCGACGACCGAGCTCGAACGGCCGGAGGTCCAGGGTGTGGTGAGCTACGCGTACGCGCGCCAGTTCGCCGACGTCGCGGTCTCGGCCTACCGCAACGTCACGCCACGGTACAGCTACCGCGTGGGCAAGGCGACGGCCCCGGCGGTGCAGGAGAACACGGGCGTCACGACCGCGCTCGCCTTCCCCATCCCGGGCGAGTTCGAGGCCCAGAACCTGGCCATCTCGTACTCGCTCGGGCGCATCGCCGGCGATCAGCCGATGCCGCTCGCTGCGATCAACCCCTACGACACGCCCACCCTCCCCTTCCGCGGGATGATCGGTTCGGTGCACCTCGGATACACGTATACCAACGTCGAGCGGTACCCGTTCGCGATCAGCGCCGATCGCGGGATGACCTTCACGGCGAGCATGGACATCACCGATCCATGGCTCGCCAGCGACTTCGCGGGGTGGGCGGTGAGCACGAACCTCACGCGCTACGTCCGCGTGCCGTTCGTGGAGCGGCACGTGCTCGCGCTCCACGGCGGGGCGGGCATGGCGGGCGGCTCCTTCCCGGGCCACTCGGCGTTCTACAACACGGGCTACGTCGATCTCCCGATCGCCGACGTCCTCCGCAACCAGCTCATCCAGGGCGGCTTCACCCTGCGCGGGTACTCGGTCGTGGCCGCCGCCGGCCGCATGTACGCCCTGACGAACACCGAGTACCGCTTCCCGATCGTGAACGTGGACCGCGGGATGTCGACCCTCCCCGCGTTCCTGAACCGGGTGTCCGGCACGCTGTACGCCGACTGGGGCACCGCCTTCGACGACGCCAACCTCGCGAGGTTCAAGCTCGGGACGGGCGCGGAGATCGTCCTCGAGACCCTGCTCGGCTACTACGCGCCCTTCACGTTCCGGACCGGGTTCGTGCGCGGCTGGCACTCCGGAGGCCTCGACAAGGTGTACTTCGTGGCCGCCGTGCCGTTCTGACGGCCGGGGCGAGGCACGGCGAGCGGGCGGGGCTCCTCGTCAGCTCCAGAAACTTGCCTGGCCGCCCGGCCTTCGGGTAGGGGTCGAGCATGCGAAGGACCCTCGCCGTGGCACTGTCGTGCGTCCTCCTCGCCGGGTGCCTCGGGCAGTCGCGACCCGCCCGGATGCAGGAAGTCGCGAGCGACTTCAACGTCAACACGCGCTTCGGGCGCACCGAGCTATCGGTCGAGCGCGTGGCCGAGAGCTACCGCGCGTCGTTCGTGGAGCGTCACAAGAAGTGGGGCGGCGACATCCGCATCTCCGAGGCGGACCTGGGCGGGGTGAAGCTCGTGGGCGAGAGCGACGCCCAGGTCAGCGTGCGCTTCGGGTGGTGGCGCGCCGACGAAGGGGACCTCAGGGTCACCGTGGTTCGCCAGACGTGGCGTGACAAGAAGGGCTCGTGGGTCCTCGTGGGTGAGGAGCGCGTCGACGGCCACGAGGGCCTGTTCGGCGAGGCGCCCGCGCGTCCCGCCGCGGACGTCGCGCGGGCGGCCACGCCGCAGAAGAAGCCGGCGCGGTTCGCCACGATCCGCATCGGCGAAGGGCGCGAGCAACCGGACGAGGAGATCGACGAGTCGGCCCCGCCGACGATCCCGCTGCCTCGCTCGACCGCGCCCTGATCGGGCGTCAGGCCTTCGGTGCGGGCGTCTTCTTCGCGACAGGCTTCTTGGCCGCACCCTTCTTCGCGCCGGCTTTCTTCGCGGGCTCGCGCCGCTTCGCGAGGCGCTCCTTCTTCTTGGCCTGCGCCTTGCGCCGCTTCATCTTCATCGAGTTACGCCGGTCGAAATTTCCCATGGGGGCGACGTATCCCAGAAAGGACCACGGCGTGTCAACCACGACCCGGGCAACGTCCGGAACGCGTCCCGGCGACGGACAGCGAGCACGAGGGGAGCCCTCGGACGCTTCGTCTCACCTCGGCGAGCGCCCAGGGGCCTCTCGGCCCCTCGTGCTCAACCGGTGTTCTCGCTCTCCGCGACCGCGTCCTCGCGGCTGCGCACCTCGAGGCGGTAGCGGCTGTTGATCGTCTCGATGTAGAAGACCTCGCGCCCCGCCATGCGGAGGACGCGCTTCACCGGCGTGGTGACGTACTCGTGCATCCCGTCCGGGAACTCGATGACGACCACGGAGCCCTTCCTGGGTGCGCGGACCAGACGTCCTACGACTGCGCGTGAGCCTTTCCCCAGCTTGCGAAGGACGACTTCCACATGAGAGACTCTAGCATCCGCGTGGGGTGGGTCTAGTGTTCGTATCGAAAAGCGAAAACGAATGCGCCCGGGGCGTCGCCCGGGTGGCGCGCGGGTTCCCCCGTCCGCCCGGCGCGACTCGACCGCAGCGCCAAGACCGCCACCTCAAACCATCGTATTGCTTGATGTTTTGGCCGGCGAGCACACAGGTCGGACACACGCATACCTGGCTGCGCGCCGGACCTCGTCGCGGAAGCTGGCGGGGTAGCCGCGCGCGTGGCTCTCGTGTAAGTCGGCCGCATGACGCAGCACGGCGAGCACCTGTCGTTCGGGATGAAGGCGTCGTCCGTCGGCCGGCGCGGCTGCGTCGAGATCGTGTGCGGCTCGATGTTCAGCGGCAAGACCGAGGAGCTCTTGCGCCGGATGAAGCGCGCGCGGCTCGCGAAGCTGAAGGTGATGCTCTTCAAGCCGCGCGTGGACGATCGGTACGACGAGGTCAAGGTGGTGAGCCACGAGGGGCTAAACGCGGACGCGATCCCGGTCGCGAGCGGAGAGGAGATCCTCGCGCTCGCGCGGCCGGACGAGATCGCCGTCGTGGGGATCGACGAGGTGCAGTTCTTCGACCAGGCCATCGTGCCCGTGGTCGAGTCGCTGGCGAACCGTGGCGTGCGGGTGATCTGCGCGGGACTCGACCAGGACTACCGCGGGCTGCCGTTCGGGCCGATGCCCTCGCTCATGTGCATCGCGGAGTTCGTGACCAAGCTCCACGCGGTGTGCACCCAGTGCGGCGCGCCGGCCTGCCGGTCGCAGCGGCTGCTCGCCACGGAGGGGCAGCTCTTCGTGGGCGGCTCGGCCGCCTACGAGGCGCGGTGCAGGCAGTGCTTCGTCGCCGGGGTGATCCCGTCCTGATCCGCACGCGGTTCGCTCCGTCCCCCACGGGCGATCTCCACCTCGGCGGAGCGTGGGTGGCGCTCGCGTCGTGGCTGCTGGCGCGCCGCGCGGGCGGACGCACGGTGCTGCGCATGGAGGATCTCGACACGCCCCGCGTACGGGCAGGCTCGGCGGAGAGGATCCTGGAGGCTCTCGCGTGGCTCGGGCTCGACTGGGACGAGGGGCCGCGGGAGGGGGGGCCGCACGCGCCATACACGCAGTCGGAGCGCCTCGCGCTGTACGCGGAGGCGATCGCGGAGCTGGAGCGCCTGGGGCTCCTGTACGCGTGCGACTGTTCACGCAAGGAGATCCAGGCCCGGACGAGGGAGGCGAACGACGCGAGCGAGGCGAGCGACGCGAGGGAGGCGAGCGCGCCGCACGGGGCAGAGGCCGTCTACCCGGGCACGTGCCGCGACAAGGCGTCGACGCGGGCCTTCAAGCGCGAGCCCGCGCTGAGGCTGCGCGTGCCGGCGTCGTCGCACGTCTCGTTCGAGGACGGCGTGCAAGGGCCGCACGAGGCGGACGTGACCCGCGAGGTCGGGGACTTCGTCCTGCGGCGCGCGGACGGCTTGTTCGCGTACCAGCTCGCGGTCGTCGTCGACGACTGGAGGATGGAGATCACGGACGTGGTGCGGGGCGCCGACCTGGTTCCGTCGACCGCGCGGCAGCTGCTCCTCGGGGACCTCCTGGGGGCGCCTCGCCGGAGGTACTGGCATGTCCCGATGGTCGTGCTGGAGAGCGGGGAGCGCCTCGAGAAGCGGGCGTTTCCGAGGAGCGTACTGCAGCTGCGCGAGGCGGGGGACCGCGCCGAGTCGATCGTCGGTGTCCTCGCGGAGGGCCTCGGCGTTGCGTCCGACGCGTCTCCGACGACGGCCAGCCGGCTCGCGGCCGCGTCTGCCTGGAGGCCTCGGCGGGACGCGTGGCGCGTTCCGCCGGCGCTCCGGTAGGGCGTGTCGCGACCGGTCGACTACCGCCGCAGCGAGAGCGCCGCCCTCCGCCCCCGCGCCCTCCACGCGCGCAGATCCTCCGTGTACAGGAGGACACGCGCGGGGTCCTCCCCCGAGACGTCCCGCGCCTCGCCGGGATCCTGGGTCAGATCGAAGAGCGTCGCCTTCCCGCTGTCCTCGTCGGCGATCAGCTTCCACCTCCCGTCGCGGAGCGCGAGGAGCTCGCTCGACTGGTCGGCGAAGAACCGCACCACGTGCGGCGTGCCCGCGAGCAGGCTCGTGCCCTGCCATCCCGCCGGCGCGTCGAGCCCCGCGAGCGCCGCGATCGTCGGCGCCACGTCCACGAGGCTCGCCACCTGGGGGGCCCGCACCGCGCTCGTCGTGATCCCCGGGAGCACCACGACGAGCGGCACGTGCATGTTCTCCTCGTAGGCGTACATCGTGTGCGCGAAGTTCCCCGGGTGCTGCAGGAACGCCTCGCCGTGATCGCCGTGGATCACGACCAGCGTGTCCTCCCACACGCCTCGGTCCTCGAGGCCGCGGACGAGGGCGCCGAGCGCGAGGTCGCCTCGGAAGAGATCGCTCTTGTACCGCTCGAGGTCCGTCGCCTCGCCGAACGGGCGAGGGCCCTCGCCCGGCGTCTCGTAGGGGTGGTGGCCGGAGATCGGCATGTACGTCACGAAGAGCTTCTCGCCCGGCTTCCGCGCGTCGAAACGCGCGAGGACAGCGTCGGCCGTGGACCGGTCGTCGGTTCCGAAGCTCGAGAAGTGCTTGCCGCGGATCGTCATCGCGTCGGCGAGCGTGCCGAAGCCGCGATCCCGGACGATGTCGTGCATGCCCAGGTAGGCGAAGTGGCCCGAGTGGTAGAGAGCCGTCCCGTATCCGGCGCGCGCGAACACCTCGGCGAGCGACGTGCACGGGCGGTTCCTCGCCGCGTAGTCCGACGCGCGCGTGTGCGGCACGGGGTGGGTCGAGCAGAGCATCGAGTGGAGACCCTTGATGCTCTCGGGGTAAGCCGCGTGGGCGTCCTCGAACACGAGGCCCGACGCGGCGAGGCGCGTGAGGTTGGGCATGGGGTCGTCCTTCGCGCCGTACGGCGCGAGGTAGCGAGCGCCGGTGGACTCGAGGATGATCCACAGGACGTGGCGGCCTCGGGCGGCGCCCGAGAGGTGCTCGAGATCGAGCGCGCGGCCGGACGGAACGATCTCCGTCACCGCCCCCTCGTGGCGCGCCTCGCTCCCGCGGACCCGCGTCCGCGCGAACGAGGACCGGATCCACGCCGTCCGCGCCAGGGCGACGCACGGATCGCGGTGGAGCCCGAGCGTGTCGGCGCGCGTGCCCGCCCACGCACCCGCGACGGCGAGGAGCGCGGCGCCGATCGCGAGCGGGAGCACGCGGACGCGCCCGAGCGCGCCGTACCGTGGCAAGAGGACGAGCAAGCCCGCGAGGAGCACGACCGCGGCGACGTTGACGGGCGTCGCGTACGCGCGGATCGAGTCCCCGAGCTCGGATCCCGCGGCCTCGACCATGGCGCTCGTGGGCGGAGTCCCGAGGACGCGGGCCATCGGCACATGCAGGGCGGCGTAACCGCCGACCACGGCGTAGACCGCCCACGCGACGCCCTCCCGCCCGCGTCGCCACCTCGCTCCCCGGCGCGAGACGAGGCGCGACGAGGCCAGGTCGAGGAGCACGATCACCGCCCACACGACGGGCTCTTCACGGAACACGGCCAGCACGCCGAGGGGCCCGAGGCGCGCGCCGTCCGCCGCGCGCAGGGCGAGCAAGATCGCCTTGGCGAGGAGGAGCACGATGCCGAGCGACAGCGCGCGCTGCCTCACGGGGCCCCCCGCGGACCGGGCGCGAGGGCCTCGCCCATCTGGAAGACCGTCCCGATCGCAGGGGCGAAGGTGCCCGTGAGCACCGGGGGAAGGAGCGTCACGACGGTCGAACCGAAGGAGAAGTGGCCGATCTCGTCCCCCTTCGCGACCCCCCGCTGGAGCGGGATCGCGCCTGGCTGCTTCACGTCGTCGATCCCGCGGACGTGGATGCCGCCCACCACGCTCGCGGCGACCATGACCATCAGGATCTCCGGACCCGCAGACGTGCGGAGGCGCAGGACCGCGCGCTCGTTGCGCTCGTACACGCGATCGATCCGGTCGAGGGCGTCCTCGTTCTGGGGGAAGAAGCGGCCCGGGATCCAGCGGACGTCCACGATCTCGCCCGCGAGCGGCGCGTGGACGTAGTGGTAGCCCTTCGGCCGAAGGAACAGCGTCAAATACACACCGCCCGCGAACGGCGAGAGATCGAGATCGTGGCGGCCCCCGCCGTTCACGAGCCGATCGAGCGACATCGGCCGGCCCTTCACGGCGATGCGTGATCCATCCGCGATGGCGCCGGCGCCCATCACCGTGCCGTCGACCGGCGCGACGAGGCCGTCGCCGATCGGCCGCGCGCCGGGGCGGAGGCGGCGGAGGAAGAAGTCCTCGAGCGAGTCGTAGCGGCGCGGCTCGAAGTCCGAGAGATCGATCCCGTCCCGCCGGACCCAGGCCCGCGTCGCCGCGTCGACCAGCCACGCGGGTCGCTCGACCCGGGCCGCCCGGGCGCACGCCCCGTTGATCGCCCGGTGCGGGAAGAGCGCGTACGCGCGGAGGAACGGCGCCGACCGGATCACGGGGCCTCGCGGGAGAACAGGGTGAGGCGCTTCAGGAAGAACCAGGAGACGTGGCTCGTGGCGCGCGCCGCCCGGGGAACGGCGGAGAAGATCCAGTCGTGCACGACGACGGCGGCGTTCTCCCGCGTGGCCCGGGCGACGAGCGCGCCGTCCCCGGCGAACGCCAGCGGGAAGATCACGACGTCGAAACCACGGTGGCGCTCCGGATCGAACCACGCGACGTCGACCTCGGGCGGGGGCAGGGCGCGCGCCGCGAAGAAGCGACCGAGAGCGGCCACGCTGGTCGCCGAGCCGTCGATGACCAGGATCCGCGCGTCGGGGAACAGGCGGCGGAACACGAGGGCGGTGCGCGGGAACATTCCCCCGCCCACGATCGCGACCGAACGTGTCCTCGGGGCGTCGAGCGGCAGCCGCGCGAACGCCGCGACGTGGCGCTCGAGGACCCAGGCCTGGAGGGTTCGCGAGCCGAGCACCCCGCGCTCCAGCGCGCCGAGTAACATGCACTTTACATACGATCGCTCCGTCCACCGCAAGAGCGGCGCGCGCGCGCTCGTGCGGCGGGGGCTGGCGGCGACGGTCGGCAGGAGCGTCCAGTGCGTGCCGGGCGAGAGGTGGTGCTCGGCGTGGTAGCCGTCGTTGAACCAGAGCAGGTTGTACAGCCACCCGCGGTGCGTGACGCCGCTCTCGTGGAGCGGACCCGGATCGCCGTGGTGCTCGAAGTAGCCCTGCACGCGCGCGAGCGCCATCCCGAGGGCGAACCCCGGGACGATGACGAGCAGGGTGGCGCGGAGGGAGACCACGGCCATTCCGGCCAGGACCGCCGCCACGAGCGCGATCTCGAACGCGATCCGATCCTTGCGCCGCGCGCGGAAGGGCGCGCGCTCGCCCGCGTGGTGCCAGAGGTGGCGCTCCTTCCAGAGCGTCTGTGGCACGAGCAGCACCGCCGTGAGGTAGAGCGAGAAGGCCTGGTTCAACCGGCGTGACGCGAAGAAGGGCCTGTGCAGGAACAGGTGCGAGACCGTGTTCGAGATCCAGACGGTGCCGAGCCCGACGAGGATCGCGGCGGGCACCGTCCAGACGCCTCGGGGCCCCGTCGCGAGGACGCCCGCGGGCAGCGCCGCGTACGCGAGCCCGAGCGCGAACGGCCACGCGTCCCTGGCCGTCGTACGGAAGACGGATCGGGATCGCGGCCTCGCGAGGTCGATCGCGCCGGACGTCATCGCCACGGTACGGACCTCAGCGGCGGCGCCGGGACAGGCGGCGACCGGCGCCGAGCGCGACGAGCGACGCCGCGGCGAGGAGGCCCGCGCTCGCGAAGGGGACCGGGGCCGCGTGGCACCCGCCGCTCGATTTCGGCGCGGGGGACGTCGAGGTCGGCGTCGGAGCGGCGCCGGACGTGCCACCCGAGGAGGACGAGGAGGAGGACGACGACGACGACGCGCCCGAATCGGGGACGACGGGCGCCGCCGCATCCACGCCCGCGTCGGCCGGCGGGATCTCCTTGTAGTTCTGGAGCCCGTCGCACACACCGAGCGCGAACGGCGTCTTCTGGACGCCGGTGCCGAGCTCGTACGTGTCCGGGCTCGCGGGCGTGGTGCCCTTCGCCCGGACGGTTCCCGGCGGCACGCTGAGCTGCCCGAAGCCGGCGCAGCTCTTGGTGCCGATCACCGACTCGATGTCCGCCCACTGGAGGCGACACATCGCCTCGTCGCCGGCTTTGCATTGAAAGTACATGTATCCGGGCGCCGGCGGGGCATAGGTGCTCCCGCCCTTGCTGAGCGCGAACACGCCGTCGATCTGGACGATCGTCGCGTTCGCCTTGTCCGGGCTGTACGTGACCTTGTCGACGCGCGCGTACGTGCCGAACGGATCGCTGGCCAGGGCGGGAGAGGCGAAGAGGCCGAGGACGGCGGCCGCGGCGCAAGGGAGGAAGAGGCGAGCTTTCATCGTGTTCTCCGGGGGTTCGGGTTGTCGTCAATGAGCAGGAGGCGTGCCACCGCGATCGAGGAGCGATTTTCGCGGAAAGCACCTCGGGTGGTTCACGCCGGTCGCCCGCAGGTTGCCGGCCGGTTACCAGTGTACGATGAACGCCGAACGTGCGCCCGACCTACCTCGCCCTGTTCCTCGCGATCCTCGGGACGGGCATGGGCCTGCCCGTCCCGGAGGACGCTGCCGTGCTGACCGCCGGCGCCGTCGGGGGCGCGGACGGGCTCGCGTGGGGCCCGCTGCTCGCGACGTGCATGACCGCGGTGCTCCTCGGCGACCTGTTCCTGTACGGCGTCGGGTGGGCGCTGCGGAGGGGGCGTGACGCCTCCGGATGGCTTCGCCGCGTGTTCCCGGACGCCCGCGTGAAGCAGGGGGAGGACGTCCTCCGCCGACACGGTGACCTCGCGATCGTGATCGCGAGGTTCGTGATGGGCGTGCGGGGGGTGGTGTTCGTGGCGGCGGGGGCGCTCGGGCGGCCGATCACGCGGGTGATCGTCGTGGATCTCGCCGCCGCGGCGGTGCACGTGCCGCTCCTGCTCGTGATCGGCCGCGTCTCGGGCGACCAGCTCGGGCGCGTGACCGCATCCCTGGAGCACGGGGAGGTCGTCGCCATCGCGCTCGTCGTGGCCGGAGCGTCTGCGGCGTTCTCGCTGCCGCGCCTCTTGCTCCGTCTCCGTCAGCGCAGCGCGAAGTAGACGCCCCCGCCCATGCTCGCGAGCGCGAGCAGCGCCCAGATCGCCCATTGCACCCACGGGCGGCCAGGACGCGCGCGGGCAGGTGCGGGCACGGACCGCGCGCCGGACGACGGTGGGGCGGACCTCTTCGTCCCGCGCGCGCGGTCGGAGGGCCTCGGCTCCGACGACCCGGCCGGAGCCTGGATCGCGAGGAGCGTCGTGTCGAAGGACCCGTCCACCGCGGGCGGCGGCGCGTTCTTCGTCTCGTGGACGGCCGGCAGCGTGCGCGCGAAGGCGTCGGTGCCGGGGGGATTCGCGAGGAAGCGCCGAGGTGCGATGGCCTCGGTGTCGTCCGGCACCGCCCGCGCATGTTCCAGCGCGGCCGCGAACGCCGCCGCGGTCGCGTACCTGTGCTCCGGGCTCTTGGCGAGGGCATGCAGGATGACCGCCTCCAGTGCCGGGGAGATCGCGCGGTCCCGCGCGCGCTCGCGGGGAGACTCGGGCGGCGTGGTCATGTGCTCGGTGAGCACGCTGAGCGCCGTCCGCGAGCGGAACGGCACCGATCCGGTGCACAGCTGGTACAGGAGGACGCCCGCCGCGTACACGTCTGCCCGGGCGTCGGGCTCGTCGCCCCGGGCCTGTTCCGGCGACATGTACTCCGGGGTCCCGAACACCATGTTGTTCATCGTGAGCCCGGTCGTCCCGGTGCCGCCCGTGAGGATCTTGGCCATGCCGAAATCGACCACGAAGACGTGCTCGCCACCCTCGAGGAGCACGTTCCCAGGCTTCAGATCGCGGTGGACGACCCCCTGCCCGTGGGCGCACGACAGCGCGGCGAGCACCTCCAGCATGATCTCGACGGCGCGCTCGTGGCGGGGGGGCTCCTCCTCGAGGAGCCTCTCGAGCGACACGCCACGCACCTTGGGGAACGCGATGTAGAGGAGGCTCACGTCCGGCGCCGCCGGATCCGGGGCCTCCCCCGAGTCGAGGACGGGGCACACGTGGCGACCCTCGAGGCGCCGCAGAATGGCGGCCTCACGGGTGAACCGGCCCCGGATCTGGCGGTCCCCGGCGAGCGCGGGGTGGATCACCTTCAGGGCGACGGGCTCGCCGTCCTGGACGCGGACCGCGTCGAAGACGGTGCCGGTGCCGCCCTCCCCCAGGACGCCCTCGATCCGGTAGCGGTCGTGGATGGTCTGACCCAGGCGGCGGCTCGACGACGACGACACGCGCTGGCCAGGTCCGTCCATCCGCCGCCACCATACCAGACGGGCGAATCCCCCGAAAACTGGGCCTCGCCCCGGTGCGTGGGCCACACTTTCCCGATGGAAACGCGGGGCACCGCGCGCGTGTCGACCCGGCTGGCCGTCGCCGTGCACGGCGTGGACGACGAGCCGAGCATACGACCCGGGAACATCAGCACGACCGGCGTGTACTTCGAGTCCGATCGCGAGGTCGGCGCGGTCGGCTCGGTGCAGTGGCTGTACCTCGCCACGGTCGACGGCGAGCGGACGATCGAGATGATGGCGTACGTGGTCCGCGTCGTGGAGGTCATCGACGTCGGCAGCCGCGTGCGCGGCGTCGCGCTCCACTTCATGCCCGGCAACCAGCAGCAGGTGGGCGAGCTGCAGGAGTTCGTCGACCACGTCCTCCAGACGGGGGGCGAGATGGCGCGACGGGACCACGCACGTCTCCGGGCGTGGGCGGACATCGACACGGCACGACCGGTGCCGCGCGCCGTCCACGCGGCCGGGCTTCACCTCGAGACGACATGGCCCTTCGCGCCCGGCGACGCCGTGGAGCTCGAGATCGTGACGCCGGACGCCGTGCACACCCTCCGGCTGACGGGCCGCGCCGTGGACATCGTGCGCGCGGAGGAGCGACGCGACGGGAAGCCTCGGTGGCGGGTCGAGGTGAGCGTCGAGCACCGAGCCGGCTCGCGCGCGGGGGCGACGTCCCGGCCGCCGCCGAGCGCGCGAACGGCGGGCACGGCGCGGCTCATGGACTCGGATCCGCCGTTGCCGCCGCCCTCGCTGAACTCGAGCGTGCTCCTGGAGCGCGAGCTCGATCCCGAGCACGACGCGGAGATGGTCTCGAGCACGCTCGAGCACCTCCTCGCGGCGATCCTCGGACCGGACCACGTGGAGCGGCGCGGGCACCGGAAGCACCTGTCGGGGCAGCTCGATCGCATCCGGCTGCCCACGGTGCTGTCGCTGTTCGAGATGGAGGCGCTCAGCGGGAAGCTCGTCGTCACGCACGGCGACGAGACCGTCAAGCTGTATGTGCTCGACGGGAACATCGTCGACGTCGAGCCCCTCGGGCTCGCCCCCTCGCATCGGGACGCCGTCGCGCGCCTCCTCATGTGGAGCGAGGGGTCGTTCGAGTTCGTGCTGGAGCGGGTGGACCGCCCGGATCGGCTCAGGATGGGGACCACCGCGCTGCTCCTCGATCTCGCGAGGGAGGCGGACGAGGCCGGGAAAATGCCGTAACCTGACCAGACCCCTCCCATGGACATCGCCAAGGTTCGAGACGCGCTGAGGACGCTCAACGGGGCACGCGACGCTCATCCCGACGTCGAGCGCGTGCTGCAGGACCGCTGGCGCGCCGGCTCGCGGGCCAGGGGCTCGCTCCCCGACGTCCTTCCGGCGTCCATCAGCGCCGCGGCCGACACCTTCACGGCGGCCATCGCGTCCGTGACCCACAACAAGGACGGCGTCACCGCGCTGGCGGCGATGTTCCAGGAGCCCGCGGGGGACATGCTGCTCGCGTGGTGCGGCGCGAGCACCCTGGACCGCGACGTCTCGCTCGCTACCCTGCTCGTGGCGGCGGCGGGCACCCCTCGCCTGGCCGAGCGCGCGGCCACGATAGCGCGCGACCGCGTGGTCGAGGGGCCGCTCCTCGACGCGCTCGCGTGCACGGCCCTCCTCGGCGACGGCGCGGAGCTCGAGAAGCCCGCGCACGCGCAGGTGCGCGCGCGGCTGCAGATCCTCTTCTGGGAGGCGGGCGCCAGCGCGCTCGAGGTGCCGGATCTGGGCCCGTGGCTCTGGGGCTCCAGCGACGCCTTCCGCCTCCTCGTGGAGGAGCCCGCGCGTGGCAGCCTGCGCGGGCGCGTCGTCGCGGCGCGGTGCCTCGAGGTGACCGTGGGCGGAATGCCGACGGACGACTCGCGGGGATTCGACCGCAACCTCCGCGTGCTTCAGCCGCTGCTCCTCCACCCCGAACCCCTCGTCTGGATCCACGCGGCGCGCGCGCTCGGCCGCCTCACCGGCCCCTTCGAGCAGGTGCAGGGCACGCTCCTCGACTGGGCGCAGGGAGAGTCCCCGGTCCTCAAGCAGCGGGCCACCACGGCCGTCGCGTCGATGCCGGCGAGACGCCTGACGGCGCTCCCGGCCGCCCTCCTCGACGACATCATCCAGCCCAGCAAGGACGCCTGGGTGCTCGCCGCCGTCGCCGCGGCGACGCCCTACCTGTTCCGATCGCGCGAGGGGTGGGACCGGCTCGCGAGGCGCATCCTCGCGGGCGACGGCGGCGCCGTGTCGGCGCGTGCGCTCGCGAAGGGTCTCGCGACGATGTGGCGCCGCGGCGGCCGTCACCCCGACGTGGAGGCACCCCTCCACACCCTGAGAGAGATGGCGCGCCGGGCGGAGGCCAGGTCGCTCGACGACGCCCGCCGCTGGCTCGAGATCATCGGCGTGACCGACGCGATCGAGGGCGCCGAGCGCGATCCTTTGGACCTCGAGCTGGGCATCGAGAACCTCACGCGGATGGCCGCCCAGTACGACGACGAGGAGGCCGACGCACGCGCGGAGCGCTTCGCCGCCTCGCTCGCCGTCGCGTTCAAGGACGCCTACGCGCTCGCGCTCGATCCGAAGCGGCGGCTCCGACAACGCGCGGCAGCCATCAACGCGATCGAGGGCTGCGCGCGCGCGTTCGCGCTCCGCCTCTGGTCCCCGCTGCTGACCACGCGCCCGGGCGGCGTCCCCGTGGAGGAGCCCGACCTCGAGGAGACGTGGAAGACCATCGCGCGCGCCCCGGCCGAGCTCCTCGACCTCGTGAAGGAGCGACGGCGCGCCGAGAAGAGGGACGACGCCGACGACCTGCCGCTGGAGATCCTCGCGATCCGCCTCGGCGGCTACGCGCTGGACGCCTGCGGCGAGGACGGAGACCTCGGGCCCGGGCGCGGCCCGACGGCGCACGAGACCTGCCTCTGGCTCCGCAAGGTCCACGGTCTCGACGACGGATCGCGGGAGCTCCCGCCCTCCCTCGAGAACGCCCTCAGCATGATGCTGTGGCGCCTCGTCGACACCACGCGCGGGACCGCACTCGGCGAGGTGGACCTGCCGATGGGCGATGTCGACGTCGAGGCTGGGCTGGACGCCGCGCTGGACATGCTCATGGGGGGCGGTGAGCCTCCGATGAGCGCCGCCACGGCGTCGCGCGGGGGGCCGGCGCTGCGCATCGGCGAGGTCGACGACGTGAAGTGGCTCGGGCCCTTCGCGGCTTGGTGGGCGCTCGTGATCGATCGCCCGGCGATGCTCGGGCGGGTCGCGTCCGCGCTGCCGATGATGACGCCGCGCGCCCTGTCGGTGTGCTCCGACAAGGCGGGCGACCTCTCCATCGCCGTGGGCCTCGACATCCCCGACGGGGAGTGGGGCGCGCAGGCTGTGGAGGCGATGGCCGCACTCAACGCGGGGGACACCGAGCTCGCCCACGCGCTCTCCGGGCTCGCGGCGGCGCTGCACCGCTTCGCGCACGCGAGCGGACAGACGCCGGACATCGAGGGCATGTGCTTCGATCTCGTCTCCGCCGCAGAGCGGCTCCGCGGCGCGCTCGCGAACCCGGTGAAGGGCCTCCACCCCGTGTCGGAGCCGAGCATCGCGGACTCCCTGTCACGCGCCGCGACCGAGAACGCGCCGCGCGTCGCGGGGATGGTGTCGCGCGCGATCAAGGCCCGCGAGACAGGCCTCCTCGACGTGTGGTTCGCCTCGCTCGGCCCGGTCACGTCGGCGCTGGTCGAGCCCGCCGTCCGGAAGGCGATCTCGCGCACGCCCCCCCCCCCGCCGAAGCCGAAGAAGCCGACCCCGCAGGTGATCGAGGGCTACGAGCTCATCAAGCCGCTCGGGGAGGGCGCGATGGGCAAGGTGTGGCTCGTGCGCCGCCCGGGCGCGGACCGCTTCTTCGTGCTCAAGATCCCGAAGAAGGAGGCGTTGCAGAACGCGACCGAGGAGGAGCGCGCCGGGATCCTCGCGTCGTTCGTCGAGGAGGCGCGCGCGCTCGCCGGGCTGTACCACCCCAACGTGGCGAACATCATCGATCGCGGCGTCTCGAACGGCGTCCCCTTCCTGGTGCTCGAACTCCTGATCGGCGCCGACCTGAAGCACTACTCCGAGGCCAGGCGCATGTCGCTCTTCGAACTCCGGCAGATCGTGCTCGAGGCGTGCGCGGGGCTGGCCGCGCTCCACAGCGCGGGCCTCGTGCACCGCGACGTCAAGCCGGCCAACCTCTGGCTCCGCCTGAACCTCGCCGGAGGCGGTCCGTTCGACGGCGCGAAGCACCGCGATCCGGCGGTCACCCACCCGCTCGCGACGGTCGTCATCGACTTCGGCATGGTCCGCGCGATCCGCGTCCCGAAGGATCTCTGCGGCCGGTTCGTGGCGGGCACCGCGGGGTACATCGCGCCCGAGCAGGTGATGGATCCGGTCGAGCTGCACCCGAACGCGGACGTGTACGCGCTCGCGGGCGCGATCTACAACGTGCACACGGGGCGGGCGTTCTTCGACGACCTCGACAATCCGCTCGACCGTATCCGCGCGCACATGCAGAAGGATCCGTTCGAGGATCCCGAGCGGCTGCGCGGGTTCCCCGCGACGATGGCCAAGCTCCTGCGGCAGGCGACCTCGATGCAGCCGGGCGAGCGCCCGAGCCCCCTCGAGTTCGGCCGGGCGTTCGCCGCGTCGCTGTGACGCGACCGTCGCCCGGCCCCAGCGGCAATGCCGATCGGTTAGGCGCGATCCAGCGCAAGAGAAGGGGTGCCCCCACTCGCCGCGCTACGCGCGTCGGTCTCCCCCAAATCGCGCGCTACGCGCGCTCAAGAGCTGTCCAACAATTGCCCGGGGCTGCCCTTCGT
>SXGS01466595.1_pt1 | contig 27964 bp, 24 predicted proteins | sample 3174681 | NCBI WGS metagenome assembly SXGS01 (sample SAMN11356861, study PRJNA531348) | freshwater metagenome | isolation source: freshwater sample F1-80 | place: China: Fuxian Lake, Yuxi | collected 2017-12-25 | reverse complement strand
GTCAGCGGCTTCGGCTCGATGATGTCGTTGCATGCCCTGCCTGCTCCGCCGCACAACGCCGACGATGTCGCTCGACGCGATGTCGATTTGCAGGAGTTGATGTTCCTCGGGTTGCTTGAACGTGGCGTCTACAGCGCGGCGCGCGGGATGATGAACCTCAGCCTCACGCTCGGCGACGATCAGCTCGCAACCGTGTTGGATGCACTCACCGACACGTTGCACGCGATTCGCAACGGCTGAGCCGCGACTACTGCACCGCGAGGCTGGCGCGAAACTCCGCATCGGCGATCAATTCCTTCACGTGAGCTGAAGGCTCGCTCAGCCGCTCCAGTGTGACGCCATGGATTTCGCCCGTGAATCGGTAGATGTGGGGATAGTCGCCCACCGCTGCCCCGCTGTCGAGACCGACATCGAACGTTTCACCACTGATGGAGAAGATCACCGGCACGGAGCGCTCGATCCGCACATGGCCCACGGGACTCCCATCGATGCTCATCACGGAGTCGCCTCCGGCCCCAAAACCGCCGTCGTAGGCATGGTCGATCACCACGGTGTGGCGACCCGGCGACAATTCGCGCGACGAGACTGCCACCGAATGCTCGTGCCCGAACCAGTTGTAGTGGTAACGAGGCTTGCCGTCGCTACCCACGTACAGCGACCACCCGGCCATGTTGCCGCCTTGCGCCACGATGACACCTTCGCAACCCGACGCGGGAACGTTGACTTCTGCGGTGATGCGGAATGAGCAGTTCTTCAGATTCACCACCGAACGTTCGGGCATCCGGAAGTGCACATTGGTATACGTCATCTTGGTGAGGTTGCCGAGCGCATCAGGTACAGCAAACGTTGGTCCGAACCCTTGGATGGGCTCCTTCAACGGATACACGTTGTTGCGACGTGCCTCAGCATCGAAGAGTTGCTGCAATTCCTCCAATTTTTCGGGATGCGCCGCCGCAAGATCGTTGCCTTGCGAAAAATCATTGCGGATGTCGTACAGCTCCCACTTTTCTTGCGGGCCGTCGAACGGAACGGAGTCGAATCGCTTCCAAGGCACGCGACCGTGGTAACACGACGCGATCCAACCTTCGTGGTAGATCGCACGGTTGCCGAACATCTCGAAGTATTGGGTGTGGTGGTTCTCGGGGGCGGCTGCCGACGTCATGGTTGGCAGCATCGAGACACCGTCGATCGGCATTTGTGCAAGCCCGTTCACCGAGGCCGGCGCCTGAATACCGGCGGCATCCAGCACAGTGGGAAAGATGTCGGTGACGTGATGGAAGTTGCTCCGTAGTGCACCCTTGTCGACGATGCGCTTCGGCCACTGCACGGCCATGGCGTTGCGAGTTCCACCGAAGTGCGATGCCACCTGCTTCATCCACTGGAACGGAGCATCGAGCGCCCACGCCCAGGCAAGGTTGTAGTGGTTCTCGCAACGAGCCGTGCCGAAGTCATCCATGTGTGCAAGCAGCCATTCGGGTTCTTCCGGTAATCCGTTTTGAAACGACGGCGCACTCCACGCACCGTTCACGGTGCCCTCGGCGGATGCCCCATTGTCGCCCGTGATGTAGATGAACAACGTGTTGTCGGTTACTCCCATCTCGTCGAGCGATGCCAAAAGTCGACCGACTTGTTCATCGGTGTGTGCCATGAATCCCGCGAACACCTCCATGAGCCGCGCCGCCACTGGCTTGTATCTGTCCGGATACTCATCCCACGAGGGAACTTCGGGTGGTCGCGGCGTCAACGTGGTACCCGCAGGAATGACGCCCAACTCCAACTGTCGGCGGAAAACACGCTCGCGCAATACATCCCACCCGTCGTCGAACTGACCCTTGAAACGTTCAATGTAGGAGGGCCACACGTGGTGCGGACAGTGCATCGCGCCGGTAGCGAGATACGCAAAGAATGGTCGGTGCGGGTTCGACGCGCGCTGCAGACGAATCCAATCGATCGCGCGTTCGGTGATGTCCTCGCTCATGTGGTAATCGTCGCGACCCTCGTACGGCATCACCGGTGTGGTCTGGTCGAACATCGGTGGCTCGTACTGGCTGGCCTCCGCACTCAAGATTCCGTAGAAACGTTCGAAGCCCAAGCCGGTTGGCCAACGATCGAACGGCCCGGAGAGCGTCTGCTCGTGCGCAGGCGTCAGGTGCCACTTGCCGAATGCGCCGGTGGAGTATCCGTATTGGCGAAGAATCTCCACGAACGTGGCGGCTTCCTTGGGGATGATGCAGTCGTAACCAGGAAACGCACTTGCACCTTCGGGGATGTTGCCCATGTGCACCGCGTGGTGGTTGCGACCAGTCAACATTGCAGCGCGCGTGGGCGAGCACAGCGCAGTGGTGTGGAACTGGTTGAATCGCAGACCATTCGCCGCAACACGGTCGAGTGCGGGCGTGGGAATCGGCCCGCCGAACGTGCCGCACGTTCCAAAGCCCACGTCGTCGAGCAGTACCAACACGATGTTGGGCGCATCCGTTGACGGCAGCGGCACTGCGGGCCGAGCCGGCACCGACTGATCGATGAGGCGCGCTGTTGTGCCAGCGAATGGAGCGGTGGGAAACGGCAGGCTCGGCCCACCGGGCGTCGTCACCACGGCATCAGCCCTGTAAACCTGCGTGGTCGAAGCATTTACGGAAGGCATCCACCACGGATGTATCACCCGTAACCGTGACGTCGGCCGCCGACCACAGCTGCTTGGTCGACAGGATTCCGACCAACGTGGCTCGCGTCATCGCCACCTCCAACGATGCGCCGGTGCCGTCCGTGGGAACCGCAACACAGTTGCGCAGCAGCAAGCCAGCCGATTCGCCATCGACAACAAAACGAACGTGAACCCGAAGCGCTTCGGCACGAGCGGGATCGAGCAACACCCGAAGCGTGTGGATGAGATCGACCGCTTTCACGTGTGCAATGGTGCGCGCGCCAAACGAATGTTTCATGAAACGATCCATCGGGGTCTGCCCGTCGAGGTGTCGGGCACGAGTAATCGCCCAATTACGAATGTTTGCAGCCGGTGTTCGTTCGGCGATCAGGCGTAAACCCCTCGCCAGCAACTCCTTGTCAGCCGTGGTCGCATCAGTGGAGCGCGCGAGCCACGTTGCCAATTCCACGCCCCACCGCACGTCGTCGGCATCAAAAGCCGCACTCGCTTGTTTGGCAACCTCGTCACGGCCACCAAAACCGGCGATCAAATTGGCGAATCGCTCCTCGGATCGCAACGGGAACAACTTGGACTCTTCCCCGTCGAACCAACCACGGAGTCCGGCGTAGATCTGTCGGACATGATGTTCTCCAACGCCGTATCGCTCGCTGGTGAAGTGGTCCTGGTCGTAACACGCCGGCAGCGCAACCTTTGCTGCAACCTCGTCCATGGTCCAACCCTTGTTGATTCCCCGAACGGTCTGATCCCATAAAAACTGAATGGAGTCCCGATAGCGCTCCGACGTTTCACGAATTCGGTCACAGCCCGACAATGGCGGGCCGTGCGTGGCAATGAGATGTTCGGGTTCCCACGCGATGATGTTGTCGATGCCCGGAATCAGCACCCGCGGATCGCGGTACTCCTCGCCGCGAATGGCGAACACGTTGAACAGCACGGGCCACACGGTGTTGTGCACGCACGTTTGCAAGTTGGGAAAGAAGAAGTTGATTGAGTCGTCGCTGTCGCTCGGCGAAAATCGAACTTGCACTCGCTCGCCAGCGATGGTGACCTCACCTTCGTCTGGCAATGGATGCGTGACCGGCAGGAACCCTGGCGTTGCCGGCGCATGTGCGGGATTGCGATACGAAAAGCCCAGGCCGACGTTCACCAAAGCGTCTTCACCCTCTTGCGGCATCACGATGGCGAATTGTTCGACGAGACCGCGCCCATATGCGGGCGCTATCTCACCGGACGTTCGCGCCTTGTTCTCCGAAATTCGTCGATGCCCATAGATCGGCAAGGGCTTCGCATGGTTGCCTTCATCGAGCACTGCTTGGGTTCCTTCCACATAGTGAAAGTGGGTGTAGACCACTGCCGCAATCGGGCGGTTGGTGCGCGTTCGCAACTCCTTCAGCGCAAGCGCCATCTCCTGCACCGACTCGCCGGTGTCGAAGGCGATGATTCCATCCGGCGCATCGATGAATGTTTGATTCGACAAGCCGTTACCGACGAAGCACCACACCCCCGGCCGAACCTCATAGAAGTGGCGCCGAAGCAAGGCACTTTGGGCGAGATGGTCTTCGTGAACTCGCGCACCATTCGGCGCCACCACGGTGCGCTTGCTATCTGGTTCGAAGCTGCGCGCTGTCATATGGCGCCCCGTCGCACCCCTTCATCGTGGCACACCACGCCCCCACGGACATCACCACTGCTGACTGCCACTCGATGTACCGAGTTTGCAGGGGTTCACATACCAACACACCCCATCATCAGGTGGCGCCGAGCCTTGCGCTCAGTCACATCTCCGATTCGGCGGAATGGTGGCGTACGATTCAACCTTCGACGAGTACATTCCGGCGGGATATGCCGTCGCAATCTTCGTCAGGGGGTTGAAGGCGACGAGCACACATGCACGCGCATTGGCCGATCGCAGGAGGCTTGCCGAGAGGCCCAGGGGGTCTCGTACGATCTCATATACCTTTCGAGATCCAGATTGAGTCCGATCTCGCGCAGCGGTGAAGGCGAGGAAGAACTCATGTGCCGATGCAAACCCACCAGGAGGAGCCGTTGAATTCAAGTCAGCCAGAAGTATCGCCACGTCCTCCAACGCTTGAGCCTCTGCGGCATTTTGAGGGACCGTTGAGAGATCTTTAATATCGACAGATGCTGGTGCCTTGCCGTACTGCTGAAGCAGCTTTTTGGTTCGCGCATCCGACTCCGAGATCCAACTGTCGTAGCCGAATCCGAAGGTTCCAGAAAACGACTGCCGTGACTGATCCGTTGCGACAAATCTCTCGAATGTGGTCATATCGCTCTTATTCAGCAACAATTCGCGTGCGAGCATTCCCTGAATGTGCCCGACACCTGGAGCGAGCTGACACGGCATGTCGTATCGCGGATTACCATTCGCAACGCTCTCCGACTTTTCTGAGGCTGCGAGGCCGAATCTATAGGTTCCGTCGTAATCAGCGAGCTCGCTGACCCAGTAAGCCCAGGCCTCCGAGAATGTGAAGTTTGGAACCTTGAGATGCTCCATTACCGCAAGAGTCAGCGACCAGGCCGTTGATTCGAGTAACCAACACTGTCGCGGATACGACGGTCCGTCAACGTGGTACCGGATCTCCAATCTCGGAACTTCCATCAGATACTCCCTCACGAAATCCTCAACGACACGGCGCTGACTCTCGGCTGGCGCCTGTGCAGAATTGACGAAATTCGATTTCATCGCAATGACTGACAAGTCAGGCGAAATTCCCAGGTGCCCACCTCCGATGAAATTCTCCATCTTGGATTGCCGCCACTTGAATTCCCACTGTTCACGCTCGGCAGTCGCGGCACTTTCATAACGCGTTCCGAGTGCCGAGCGTGCCGAGTTGTAGAAGTGAGAAGCACTCGTAGAGAGAATGAAGGCGAAGTCGAGCCCAGAACTTGCATAAAAACCCTGTGTCTCTTCCACGATCTTCTTGATCAGTGCCGCATCCGATTCGCGGAAGGTTGACTCGACATTCATGGATACGGGTTTTGTGCTCTTCGGAAGCGTTGGCAATACGCGCTCAAGCCACGCGACAATCTTCCGATGAGAGTCCAAGCTGATCGCGTCTGGCGCAATCGCCCATCGCTTGTCGCCATACTTCTCCACACATACCACCGACGTCCCATTTGCCAGCCGAGCAAAGGCGCCCGGCTTGTCACATACTTGGTTCTTTGCCTCTGCTGATGTCGGACGGTGGAGCTTCCACTGACCTAGTGCAACTTCAGCACCAAGTACCGGAGGATCAATTGGCGCGCTCGAAGCGGGACTTGTAATTCGCCGCTGCCACGTCAACGTCCGTTTCGTTTTTGACTTCCGACTCGACTTCACTTCTGCGGTGCATACATACTCAATTCCGGAGAACTTCCGTACCAACTTCTCCCTCGAACACGAGGCGCCCTGCTTCCCCTCGGCTGCACTTTCAGCCAGCGTAAGTACGACTGCCACGACAACGAGAATTCCAAGAGCTGACTTCAATCGGGTCATAAAACCACCCCTCCTCTGCCATCCATAACGCTGGGTGGTCATCGGTGTGACACAGCCGGGCCGAAACCTGGAGGCGACGTCCGAAATCGAAATTCACCCCGACCCTGCGGATTGGCCACCGTTCAGGGCGATTGGACCCGCGCCACATCCTTACCAAGGTTCCAAATCTGAGGTTGGCAGAGTGCGGGGTGACAGTGGAGCGATCAGCAACCTACTGTGTACCTGTGACCGGCCTCGTTGCAAGTCCCCTAGCGGTTGTCAATGCAATGATCTCGGCAATTGAAGCCAAGGACATCGATGCTGCTGTTGCCCTCTTGTCCGAGGACATCTCCTACGAGAACATGCCGATGAAACCAATGACCGGCAGGTCAGTGGTTGCAAAAATGTTGCAGGGATTCCTCACCCCCGCAGAAGAAGTCGACTGGCAAATTATCTCGGAGATCGAGCGTGACGACACGGTCTTCAATGAACGCCTCGACCGCTTCAAGATCAATGGCCAATGGCTGGAGCTGCCAATAGCCGGAGTGTTCAAAGTACGCGAGGGCAAGATCGTGTTGTGGCGCGACTATTTCGACATGGCAACGTACTCCGACCAGCTAAAGAAGATCACCAGCTCGACGTAGCAGACGACCAACGGCTTGAGGCGACGTCGGGAATCGAAGGAGAATCACTAGACCAACCACCCCGCCTTCGCCGAGGTACCCGCATTCCACAGGGCTTAGCGGTACGCCCTACGCAGCCAGGGCGATGTTTACAGAGAGAACTCCCTAGCCGCCGTACCAGATCCTTACCGATTCATATAAGCAGAAACAATCCAGAACTGATTCACCTCGCGATACAGAGGCTTGTCTATTTGTCGCACCAGACAGTAATTCCAGAGGCATAGTGGCAACTGGCAACTGGCAACTTAGCTAAGGACTTTCATAACGACCGTCGCCATCACCGTCAACATCGTTGTATGTTCGACCATCATTGTCCATGTCGTAACAGTCGCCGGAGCAGGGAGTCTCATACTCACCACCGTCGAAGAACGGTCTATCGTTACGATTAACTGGCGACCAGTCAATACTCGTCACCCCTTTCCACAACGCGATAATCAATAGTCCAGTTAGGAGAACGATCCAAAGAAGTGGCTTTAGCCACCTAGCACGCTGTGCGACACTCCAGTTGGCATCTTCACGAATTCGAGAAATCTCTGCATCGGCAACATGACAAAATGACGCTCCGTCAATTTTAGCATCCAGAAACTTCGTATTAACCAAATTTGCTCCGGAGAAATCGGCGTGAGACAAATTCGTAAACACTCCCATCCTTGGATTACTCTCGAAATTTGCACCCATCAAGTTGGAGCCACGCAAGTTGGCACCCGACAAATTTACGCCTTTTAGGATTGCGTACCGAAGGTCTGCGCCAGACAAGTTCGCAGATCGCATATCTGCACCACTCAAATCTGCACTCTGTAGGTTCGCATCTCCCAGATTTCCGCCACGTAGGTCTGCACGAATAAATTCCGCACGCTCTAAGTTTGCTTTCTCGAAATTTGCATTCTGCAAGTTCGCGTTTCTGAAAGATGCAACTCGAAGATCCTGACCTTGAAATTTCATTCCTACGAGCTGTTTCCCGACAAAACTTTTTCCCCGACCCGAGCGGGATACCGAGGTGTCAATCCTCGCATTTGGCCCTAGTTGTTCCTCGGTGAGCGACGAATCGCCATCCAAACGGTGCATCCAAGCCGAGACTGAGTGAACCTGACAGTAATCGTCCAAGAAAGAAGCCCAGATTTTCTTGCAATTCTGACAACTGGCAGCGGCCCGCAGTCGGGCCTGCTCTTCGATGCGGGTCGGTATTTGATCTACCATGTCGAAATTCGACGAGAGTGCGATTTGCAAGCGCAACTCACAGAAGGAAGTGACCCGAATTTCGCAGTTGAAAACTTCACAAATGTCACATTCAGTTGTCGCTGATCACATAGGAGCACAGTTGCCAACACCACTCAACTTACGTCTTGACTCGACAATTCATTACAACCCAATGATTTCGGACTCGCGGTCACCTTGGTTACCTTAACAAATGCAACACTTTGTCAACACACTTCACAAGAATGAAAAACGTTAGCTTGAGGCGACGTCGGGAATCGAATTCCACCCTCGCCACACCAGTTCATAGCAATTGATCTCCTACCGGCATATTTCAGCCCAAATTCCGCGCCTCTTCGTCACCCGGTGTCCTGCTCATCACCACCAAGAGTGATTCGACCCGTACCAAATCCTTACCAAGGTTCCGAATCGGGGTTCGCTGATTGCTGCGGAAGGTTGCCCCAACGCGGGACATACAACTGACTGACTGGTATCAGTTGATTGGCGACGGAAGCTATTGGATCGAAAGACTTGCGCGAAACTCGGCATCGGCGATACGTGCCAAGACGTCCGACGAAGGCTCGCTGAGCCGCTCCAACGTGACGCCGTGAATTTCTCCGGTGAAGCGGTAGAGATGTGGGTAGTTGCCTACGGGCGCACCAGCATCGAGGCCCACATCAAAAGTTTCTCCACTTCCGGAGAAGAGGACTGGCACCGAGCGTTCAAGTCGCACATGTGCGACGGGCTCTCCGTCTATTCCAAGCACTGAGTCTCCACCGGCACCGAATCCGCCGTCGTAAGCATGATCGACCGTTACGACGTGGCGCCCTGACGACAAGGTCCGATTTGCTACTGCCACGGAATGTTCGTGTCCCAACCAGTTGTAGTGATATCGCAGTCGACCGTCCGCACCAACGTAGAGACTCCACCCGGCCATGTTGCCCCCCTGTGCAACGATCACCCCTTCGCAGCCTTCTTCGGGCACGGTGACGTCTGCGGTGATGCGAAATGAGCAGTTCTTCAAATTCACCACCGAACGCTCGGGCATCCGAATGTGTGTTGAGGAATAGCGCATTTTTGTAACTCCACGCAGCACATCATGAACGGCATACTTCTTTCCCCACTGAACGGGATCTTTGAGCGGGTACACATTGTTTCGTCGTGCCTCAGAGTCGAAAAGTGCCAGAAGTTCGGCAAGTTTTTCTGGGTTCTCCCCGGAGAGATCATTGCTCTGGGAAAAATCGGAGCGGATGTCGTAGAGCTCCCACTTCTCCTGGGGACCGTCAAAAGGAACCACTTCAAGGCGCCGCCACGGCAAACGCCCGTGAAAGCACGATGCAATCCAGCCATCGTGGTAGATCGCACGATTACCGAACATCTCAAAGTACTGAGTTGTGTGATTCTCCGGCGCATCGTCGGCGAGCATCGCAGGCAGCATCGAAACGCCATCAACCGGAAGTTGCGTCAGCCCATTCACCTTGGCAGGCGCGGCAATTCCAGCCGCATCGAGCAGGGTCGGGAAGATGTCTGTTACATGGTGGAACTGGGATCGCACCGCGCCGGCATCGCGGACTCGCTTCGGCCACTGCATCGCCACTGCATTTCGTGTACCACCAAAATGCGACGCAACCTGCTTCATCCATTGAAACGGCGAATCAAGGGCCCACGCCCAGGCGAGATTGAAGTGATTCTCACACCTCGCGGTTCCGAAGTCGTCGATATGAGCAAGCAACCACTCCGGGTCTTCCGGGAAGCCGTTCTGGAATGATGGAGCACTCCACGCACCGTGAATCGTGCCCTCCGCGGATGCACCGTTGTCACCTGTGATGTAAATGAAAAGTGTGTTGTCAATGTCCCCCGTTTCCTCGAGGTGGTTCAGGAGTCGGCCAATTTGTTCGTCCGTGTGAGCCATGAAACCTGCAAACACTTCCATCAGCCGAGTGGCCACGGGTTTGTACTTGTCGGGATATTCATCCCACGATGGAACCTCCGCGGGCCGCGGGGTCAGCCTGGTGCCCGCGGGGATGACGCCGAGCTCCAATTGACGTAGATGGATTCGCTCTCGTAGCACGTCCCAGCCTTCGTCGAAGTGGCCCTTGAACCGATCGATGTATTCGGGCCACACGTGATGCGGGCAATGCATCGCACCCGTGGCGAGGTAAGCAAAGAAGGGCCGATGAGGATTCGACCCGCGCTGCAGGTCAATCCACTCGATGGTCTTGTCGGTGATGTCCTCGCTCATGTGATAGTCGCTGCGACCCTCGTAGGGCATAACCGGGATGGTTTGATCAAACATGGGTGGCTCAAATTGACTGGCCTCTGCGCTGAGAATTCCGTAAAACCGGTCAAATCCGAGCCCCGTGGGCCAACGGTCGAAAGGTCCCGTAAGTGACTGTTCGTGTGCAGGCGTTAGATGCCACTTGCCGAATGCTCCCGTTGAATACCCGTAATGGCGCAGAATTTCGGAAACCGTGGCTGCCTCTTTCGGGATGATGCAGTCATAGCCCGGAAACCCGATTGCACCCTCGGGAATGGTGCCCATATGCACCGCGTGATGATTGCGTCCAGTCAGCAACGCAGCCCGAGTCGGCGAACACAACGCCGTTGTATGGAATTGGTTGAATCGCACTCCACTTCCTGCAACTCGGTCCAAGGCCGGTGTCGGCACAGGACCACCGAAGGTACCACACGTTCCGAAACCAACGTCGTCGAGAAGCACCAGCACGATGTTCGGCGAATCAGGGCCCGGAATTGCCACCTCGGGACGTGCTGGTTCGGACTCGTCAATCAACCTCCCGAGCTGCCCACTGAATGACGATGTTGCAAACGGCAATTCCGGACCAGTTGGTTGCATAAGCAAATAATATCTCTTACGACTTGCTAATTTGAAGAGCCATGTCAAGAACCACCACACCAAAGAATGGCGCGGCGCATGCGACGACGAGCATCCCCTCAGACCGACTCTTGGACGAGGAACTGAACTTCTACCTGCCACTAATTGAAGTCAGTCTGCAACTTCCTCGTGTTCTGTCTGCAAAGTCTGAGCGGGCAATTGGCGTAACGTTCACTGAAGCCGGCGCAATGGCGTATCTTCACGCCGCTGGGTCTACTGGCATCTCCATGTCCGAACTCTCGCAAAAACTGAACCTGTCGAACAGTCGCGTCACACGACTTGTAAATGATCTCGAGCACACGGGTCTCGTGATTCGCCGGAAATCCAAGTCGGATGGGCGAAGCAACATTGTGAAGTTGACGGACAAAGGTCGCAAGAGAGTTCTTGAGCAGCGGCCGTTTCACCTTGCCAATATCCGACAGAACTGTATACAAGTCTTTTCGAAGCGGGAACGTCAGTTGCTTCTGCCGTATCTGGAACGGCTACGCGCTCATCTCGCCTCGGAGTCGTAGCACACCGCAGGTGGCTCCCAAGCACCACTCAACACTTCGCGGCCGGGTCCATAGATTCGCAGAGTCAGGGTGAAATTGCTACAGGTGACTGGAATCCAGTTCGCGACCCTCGACTCAGTTGGCGCTGACGAAGCGATCAACAGATCGAGGGATCCATCGTCGTTGTACCGCAAGCCATCTGCGCTACGTACCCCGTATTTGTCCCACTGATTGTCCATGAATTGGCCGTCGGCGTCGTACACGGTGATCGACCAGAAGAACTCCGCTGGCGGTAGCTGATCGGCTTCAAATCGTATTCGATATGTCTCCGCCATACTGAACCGTCTGCCGAGGTTGTCCCGATTCGTCGAGAGGTAAACGGCATCTTCGCGAGGATTGGCCGCGAGACCATATCTTGCGATAATCGCCCGCCGCCGGTAGTCGTTGCCATAAATTCCGATTCCGGAACTGAACTGCTTCCACTGACCTTGACGTGAACTCACCCCCAACTGATCGCTGCTTGAATCCGCGCCCAGTTCAAACCCCTTGGTCAGCGCGGTCCGAACCATCTCGGGCTGACTCAAAAAATCGAACGGCTGTGCAGAAGCCAAGCCCAACGGCTGAAGTCTCAGAATCTGAGACCAATCCGTGGCGTGTCCACCCTCGCGACGATGGAGGGCGTCAGCCAGTTGAAAGAACTCGGCCGGCGACATGCGGTCAACATGCCCAACGGGCGTATCGACGGGGAGATCAACTTCAATTGCTGGCTCTTCGATTGTCTCGGTGTCGTATGAAACAGTCACACCATCTTGGTGTTGCCTGGCTGCAACAACGTCTTGTGGTGACGAAGTTGCATACGTCCTACCAATAATCCACGAGTGTCGTGTCGGAGTCGGTATCGACATCACGATCTCGTCATCGGAATCGAGTCCAGAGTCAAGGTTGGCGGGAGCCAACTGCACTGGGTGCTGCTGGAGTCGGAAGGTTGCACCCTTCGAGCCGATGGTTCTTACACCAACAACTGCGAACGTGTCAGTCCACATGTCGAGAAACTGATACATGTAGAACCTCACTTGAGAAGACGGAATGGTCAGTGTTGCAGTTCTGTTTCCGAGGTCCAGCCAGCAACTCGAGAACAGCGTGTCAATGTTCGTTCGGGCGACTGACCGCCACTTCGCGTTGTAGAGACGCCTATTGTGCACCATCAACGAGGCTGGTGGCGTCGGTTGATGTAGCCGGTCGTTTGCGCGGATCTTTCTGCGGGTGAATTCCATTAGCACCAACGGGTAGTAGAAGAGGTACGCCTCAGCGGCGCGAATTTGGAGCTCGTCCGAACTCAAATCGTGTCTATTCACGTCAATTGAGGCATTCGAGGAGTGCTGTGAAGAGGTCATCACCTCTCGGTTCACCAAGGATCGCTCCAGGTCGCAATTTGTTCATCACATAGGCAAATGTCACGCCACGTTCCGGCAAGTTGATGACTCGCGAGCCACCGAAACCGCCCCAGTACATCACTTTTTCCTTCGAGTGAATTGGGTAGTGCGGAGAACTCAACGCGTAACCCAGACCGAATCGGAAGGGAATTCCAAGAACGAGGTCAATGCCATCAATTTGCTCTTTCGACGCCAACTCAATGGTGCTAGGGCTCAGTAATCGCTTCCCGCCGATGACTCCGCCGTTCGTAATTGCACTCTGGGCGAGTGCAACTGACCGAGCATTCCCGTGACCATTGGCGGCCCCAATCTCCGCTTGCCTCCACGCAGTCGTCGATACGGTGCCGACACCCCCGATATCAGGCGAATTCAGAACTCGCACGAACATACTGTCCTGCGCGCGATCGGCGACTGCCATACGTTCGCCCTCTCCCAGAAAAACCGGGGCTACGCGTCTGAAATCAACCGAAGGCAGTCCAATCTGGAAGTCAATGTTCAATGGCAACGCGACTTCCGCACGGAAGTACTGCCCGAGCGTCGCACCCGTAACCCGTCGAACTACCTCCCCAATCAAGTGGCCATACGTGAGCATGTGGTAGCCGGACGCGGTCCCTGGCGTCCACCAGGGTGCCGATTCGGCCAACCGACTCGTTGCTCGCTGCCAGTCGTACAAGTCGGAGAGGACAAATTCAGGGTCCCATGCTGGCAACCCCGACGTGTGCGACATAATTTGAGCGACGGTCACGTCCGCCTTGTCACTTGACGCAAACTCGGGCCAATATTTAGCCACTTTGTCCTCGGGAGCGATCTGGCCTCGATCGATAAGCATCAATGCCACGAGCGCAACCATGGTCTTCGTCGTTGAATACACATTCGTGATCGTGTCGGCATCCCAACGAACTGCCTTGTCTTGCGTGGCAAATCCACCCCACAGGTCAACGACCACACGACCGGCCTCAACCACCGCAACCGATGCCCCGAGGTCGAGGCCGCTCGCGATGTTGCGATTGAACACTTCGCGAACTCTGTCGAATCGAGGTTCACAGAACAATCGACCACTTGACACGACGGAAAACTAGCAGTAATTTAATTGCCTAAGCAAATAAATCTCAATGCATAATCGGGGGGTCTTGATGGCAATCAGCCATATGAGTCGATACCGACGAGCGAATCGTCTCGTGTTGCCAATGCTGATTCTCGCCGTATGGACCTGGCTCGCTGGGACTTCCGTATTGCCTGAAGGAACGCTTCCTACCCCCGTAGAAGTTCTACGTCAGTGGCAGAGCCTGTGGACGAGCGACGACTTACTCGGCAACATCCTCACCTCGCTCCAAAGGTCGTTTGTCGGCCTGATGATTGGCGCGTCAATCGGCTTCGGCCTCGGGCTATTTTCGGGACTTTCGCGTCTCGGAGAAGAACTCATCGATGCACCGCTCCAGATGATGCGAGCAGTGCCTTTCGTTGCGCTCATTCCCCTTTTCATCTTGTGGTTCGGAATTGGTGAGACGCCAAAAATCATCATCATTGCGCTCGCGACCTACTACCCGATGTACGTGAATACCGCCTCTGGAGTTCGAAACGTCGACCGCAAGACGGTGGAGTGTGCTCGCGTATTTGATGTTCGGGGCTTCCGACTTCTCCGCCAAGTCTTGCTCCCACTTTCACTACCCTCGATCCTCACTGGGCTGCGACTGTCTCTAATCATCTCCGTTCTGGCTCTGGTTGTTGCAGAGCAAATCAACGCGCAATCAGGGATCGGATTTCTCCTCGTTCGTGCGACAAGTTACGGCCAGAGCTACACGGTTTTTGCCTGTGTTGCGCTCTACGCCATCGCAGGGCTCTTCGCTGATTTGATCGTACGTCTCGTAGAGCGGCTGGCTCTTCGATGGCGAAGCGGAGTTGCAGTGCGATGAGCGCCGTCCAGCCAACCGTCCGTCTAGAAAACGTAATCCGTGCTTTCACCAACGGCGGACGTACGGTCTATCCACTTAAGGGCATCTCCCTTCAAATCCAACCCGGCGAATTTGTCGCACTCGTTGGAAAGAGCGGTAGCGGCAAGACGACACTTTTGCGGCTTCTAGCGGGAATTGACTCCCCAAATTCCGGCACACTCTCGGTTGCCGGTACGCGAACGGTGGTTTTTCAAGAGCCACGACTCGTTCAATCCATGAAAGTATGGCAGAACGTTGCTCTTGGACTTCCTCGGGGCGAATCGTCTCGCAACGCTGCTCACGAAGCCCTGACAGCAGTTGGCTTGGACGGCTTTGCGATGAAGTGGCCCGCCACACTTTCCGGCGGGGAAGCTCAGCGGGTAGCACTCGCGCGTGCGCTCGTTCGAAAACCACACCTCCTCCTACTTGATGAACCATTCGGGGCACTCGATGCGCTCACGAGGTTGCAGATGCAGTCACTGGTAGGGCGGCTTTGCTCGCAGTTCAAACCGGCGACGCTCATCGTGACTCATGACGTCGACGAAGCAATTCTCTTGGCTGACCGTGTCCTCGTACTACGCGAAGGCGAATTCTCCCTGGAGATCACCATCAACATCCAGCATCCCCGACCGTTTGGTGGACCCGTCTTTTCCGAGATCCGAAGAAAGCTGCTCCGCGAGCTCGGCGTTGATACCGAATCCGGAAGCCACCATGAGATCGTCAAGTGACGAACGCAATAAGACATATCCAAACCAACAAGGAGGAATCAAGACAATGAAGATGAAAAAGATAGTCGGCCTGGTGGTTGCCACGATGCTCAGCTTTGCGGCATCGACCGGCAGCGCATCTGCAGCCGGAAGCAATGTGGATCTATCCGGCTTCAAGCTGGTCGTTTCGGATCCGGCAGGAATTTTCAAGGCAATTTGCGAGAAGTACAACTGCATGGCTGGCGCCAAGTATTCGACACAGTTCGTCACGTTTGCCACGGGACCAGAGGGTCTCGCAGCTGTGGTGTCGGGATCAGTGCACCTCGCTGGTACCGGAATGGCACCTGCGGTGTTTGCTGTGGCCGAGAAGAGACCGGTGAAGATCGTGGCAGTAACTGAACCGCAAGCAAAGCCAGGCAGCGGCTTTGCGATCGTCGTGTCGAAAAAGAGCTACGAGGCCGGCATCAATTCGTTGGTGGCCCTCCGAGGAAAACAATTGGCGCTGACCTCAGGAACCGAAGGTGAACTGCTGGCTGTCACCGCTCTAAGGAAAGCCCAAGTACCACTCACTTCAGTCAGCTTCAGCAATTTGGCTCCTGCAGCGAGTTTTGCGGCAATCTCAAGTGGTGCAGTCGCCGCCGCGGTGCTACCGGAACCGTTCGTCTCGCTAGCCAAGAATGCGGGGCATCAGGTACTTACGACTGGCTTCGGTTATCTCCCTGGCTACTTTGCGTTCTTCCAATCGGACAAGACGCTCAAGAATCCCAAGGTTGTTGCTGCGATCGGCGATTTCCTGCGACGCTGGCAGAAGATGCAACGGCAGATGTACAAGGACCCAGCGACTGGAGTCGCTCTGTTCTCGGCGACCCTTCGTTTGCCTGCACCCTTGGCCGCCGTTCTATTTGAAAACCTTCGTGCGGGTTTCATCCCAATTGATAAGGTCGTCATTTCTGAGTTCCAGAAGGTCGCACAAACGTTCTACGAAATCGGGACATTGAAGCGTCCGATATCCGTCGAAAAATATTTTGACGCCCGAACGTACTTCTCGGTTCTGAAGTCGCTACCGAAGGTGTAGCGCGACCCTGAGTTGCAGTCGGTGGCTTTGCCGTTCTTCCCTCGAGGCGGCAAGGCCACCGACGATAACCAATGTGTCGACTGCGGAGACGACACCACCCTGAGGCGACGTCGGGAATCGAACCCGATTAAGGGGCTTTGCAGGCCCGTGCCTAGCCAGTCGGCCACGTCGCCGCGTTCGCTTACGCGGACGCCTGCAGGCTACTGACGCGAGAGTCGGATACCCCAGGCGATGAGCCCAACACCAATGACTGCCGACACAATGAGCGGTGCGAGTGCACCTTCAGTGAGTGCAAACGAGAGCACTACGGCCCAAACTCCTGTCGAAACTGCGGTGGCAGCTGAGGCGAGTGCTTCGCCGCGTCGATACGCAACCACGAACAATGCTGCCGACAGAGCGATTCCGATGACCGCAATGACGTCACCGCCATACGAATTCTGCAGACCGCAACCAACTCCCGTCACGATCAACGAGACCACAAGTGGTGGCAAGCTCGGCTTGATTCGCCCGAAGATCGCCAACAGCGCCGCGCCAACTCCCACCACGCACAGAATCACTCCGACGGTTTCCGAACTGAGATTGGACCAATCGCCGACGAACCCAACGAAGAACGCCAACTCGCCAACAACCGCAGCAATGGCAACACCAGAACGGGTGCGACTGAACCACAGCACCGACCAGAGCGCCGCTAGCAATGCAGCGAGCGAACCCGATCCGGCATTCGGATCACCGGGCAATGCGATTGCGAGTGCAAAACCCAGTGGAATTCCCGCAAACGCGCCGACGATGCCGGCCAGGAAGGAAAGCGACTTCGCACGGCGTACGAGCCACGCAATGCCTTCAATGATCGCGCCGATCAGCGCCAGCAGCGAAGCCGCGAGCAACTGTGACGGGTCAGGGCCGAGCACCCTGAGGAATGCGGCGAAGCCTGCCGCGATCAGCAGCACTGCACCAAGTACATAAAACGCAATACGCATGGGGAATCCTTGACGATGACCCGCGCGATCGAACGACATTTCCTTGAGCTGGCGATGCATGCCCGCATCGATGATTCCGCGATCGTGCGCTACGTCGAGTCCTGTCTCCCACTCACCCACCGACACTGACCGAGCCTTTCTTGGCCTTGTTGTCAACCAAGACTATGAACACCTGGCCTACATCAAACGGTAGGACAGTTCCGTCCACCGTGAATGTCGTACCCGACTCCGCACTCGCGCGATTCCATTCGGCTTCGAATTGCTGTTCATTTCGCAACACGATGGCGCGACCCGAACCCACCGTTTTCACCAACGGCGTTTTACCGCCAAAACGATCCCCATAGGCCGACTCCCGGTGTTCGGCAAATTGCAGCACGACGGTGCGAGGCGTCAAGAATCCCTTCGTCTGTGCGTCTCGGTGTAAAGACCCATCGAACGAAATTTGCCAACCAGACTTCGTCCACTTGCCGCTTACCTGTGCCGATGGCCACGATGCACGAAATGATGATGCCTTCACACCGCCAGCGGGGCTGGCACGGTCAAAAATGAACCCAACTTCCTTCACCACTCCGACCCTTTTTTCATTTTTGATAAGCGAAGCGAGTCGTACGAGCTGGTTGTGTGGCGCTTCCTTGGAAAGATTTCGGTAATAGAAGCTGGAGCGCTCGCTGGGCGACAGCGAGACCGCGTTGCTCTTTCGCACGGCTTTCAACAGCACATCATTTGCTCCGCTGAAAACCAGCCCGGGTGAATCGAATTGCTCCAAGATCTCCAGATCAGAGATTCGAGCGCTACGTGTTGGCCCAGCGACTGCAGGAAACCTGCTGTTGAACATCGCCGCAATACGAGTGAGTCCCCACTCCACCTCCTCGACGAAGATGAGATCGGCTTGATTCAATCCGTAGTGCGGTCGATCGGGACGGGCGTTTCCGTACTTCACCATCACCACCGGCTGACCCTCGCCCCCTGGCACACCAGACAGAGGGCTTGGACCACCACTGGCGGCGGCAGGAACGACCACGAGCGCAGTGGTTGCGCAAAGCGCAATCGCAGTAATTCCACGACGTGTTCTCTTCGACCTTGCGGCACGCAGCTGCACGTTGCCAACCCTAATGAGCGCCAGCGGAATGCCCGAATCGTGCGCCGGCGAGTGATGCGTAGCCTGACTACGTGGCAAACACCGGTCGCGAACAGCAGCCAGAGACCAAGGCCATTACGGCAGGTCGAGACGAGTCGGGTTCGTTGGCGCCGGCACTGTGGGCATCGAGCACATGGGATACCACCGATGTGGATGCAACGAACGCCGCAGCAAAGATGCAACACTCCTCCGGCTTTTATTCCAGGTATGCAAATCCAACGGTGCAGTCGTTCGAAAAGGCTGTCGCCGAATTGGAAGGAACGGAAGCGGCGCTCGCGTTCGGCTCGGGCATGGGTGCAATTGCATCAACGATCTTTGCTCTCTGCTCTACGGGGGATCACATCGTCGCGCAACGCAACTGTTACGGCGGAACCCTGGCATTCCTCGATGGTCCGTGCAAGCGAATGGGCATCGATGTCACGTACGTGGATGGTCGCAATGCGAACGAATTTGCCGCAGCAGTGAAACCAGGAAAGACCATGTTGGTGATGGCCGAAACTCCAACCAACCCACATCTCGACATCGTCGACCTCGCTGCGCTTGGTGCAATCAGAGGGCCGTACACGATGGTGGATTCCACCCTGGCCACCCCGCTCGGTCAACAGCCGTGCACTCACGGCGTGTCGATCACCATGCACTCGGCAACCAAGGGCATCGCCGGACATAACGACGCAACGCTCGGAGTCATCGCGGGCGAGGAAGACCTCATCAACACCATCTGGGCGTACGCGGTGCTGCATGGCGCAACGGCGTCACCCTTCGATGCACTCAACGGCGTGCGCGGAATTCGCTCGCTCGGTGCTCGCCTGCGACAGCAGAGCGAGACGGCTCAACACCTGGCCGAGTGGCTCACCGCGCATCCAGCCATCAAACGAGTGAACTATCCCGGGCTCACCTCTCACCCGCAGCACGAGTTGGCCAAGCGGCAAATGCGCTGGTTCGGTTCGTTGATGTCCATCGAACTTTGTGGCTCATTCGATGATGCCCGACGGCTGAGCCAGCGTCTGCAGTTGGTGCGAAGCGCAGTCACCCTCGGCGGCCCCGACACGCTCATTTCCCACTCGGCATCGAGCACGCACATCTCCGTTGACCCCGCAGTGAAGGCAGCGACGGGAATCAGCGACACGCTCATGCGTGTGTCGGTAGGCCTCGAAGCCTTCGAGGATCTGCGCAGCGACTTCGCTGCGGCCCTGGCGTAACGGCGACGGCCGCGAGGGCTCTAGCGCTCTTCTTTGAAGATCTCGTGCTTGCGCACGATGGGGTCGTACTTCTTGAGCTCGAGGCGCTCACGCGAGTTGACCTTGTTCTTGCGAGTGACATAGGTGTAGCCGGTATCGGCGGTGGAGCGAAGTTTGATGATCGGACGACGATCTTTGCTCTTGGCTGCCATGGCGATGTACTCCTTAGACCTTTTTACCGTCACGACGCATTTCGGCGACCACGGACTCGATGCCACGCTTGTCGATGGTGCGGATGCCCTTGGCGGAAACGAACAAGGTGACCCAACGCTTCTCCGACGTCAACCAGAAACGACGCTTGTGGGAGTTGACGCGCCAGGAGCGCTTTGACTTGATGTTCGAGTGCGACACGGAGTGACCACGCGACGGCTTCTTGTCGAGCACATCACAACGATTAGGCATTGGGTCAGTCTAAGGGGCGGAAGGCCCAAGCCGCTACGCGCGGGGCTGGCGTCGTGGTCGCCGCTACGCTGAGTGAGCCATGAAGAAAGACATCCACCCCAATTACCAGTTCGTCGTCTTTGAAGACTCCGGCGCGAACTACCGATTTCTCACCCGCTCCACCGTCAAAACCGACCCGTCCAAGACCATCGAATGGACCGACGGCAGCACCTATCCGCTCGTGCAGTTGGACATCTCCAACGCCAGCCACCCGTTCTACACCGGTCAGATGAAGATCATCGACTCTGCAGGTCGCGTCGAGCGCTTCAACAAGCGTTACGGCACCCGCAAGAAGACGGTCAAGAAGGCCGAGCCGAAGCCTTCCAGTCGTACTCGCAAGTAATTCCGCGTAGCGACGCGACATCCGTTGCACCCACGAGTGCCATCGTGCGCGCAATACCGCTGTTGAAGTAGTTGATTACCCACTCCACGCCGAGTTCGCCCGCTGCACCCATGCCGTAGAGGTACGGCCGGCCGAACATCACTGCTCGTGCGCCAAGTGCCAGTGCCTTCACCACGTCGCTACCCCGACGTACACCTCCGTCGATCAGCACCTCGATGCCGTCGCCAACTGCGTCCACCACTTCGGGCAGCAACTCGATCGGGGCGGGCGACCCGTCGAACTGACGCCCACCGTGATTGGACAACGCGATGGCCTCCACTCCCTCCTCGCGTGCACGCTTGGCGTCAGCAACGCTTTGGATGCCCTTCAACATGATGGGTAATCCAGATTCGCTTCGCACCCAATCCAAGTCGCGCCATGACAACGAGGCGTCGAACTGGCTGTTCACATAATCCGACAATGTGATGGCGGTGGAGCCATCCACGTCGCCCCGACCCGCGACGGCGGAAAAGGTGATCGGCTCGTGCGTGACGAAATCCAACGTCCAACGTGGATGGCGGATGCCGTCGATGAACGTTTCCAGACCGATTTTTGGCGGCAACGTAAAACCACGCCGCACGTCGCGATCGCGTCGACCGAACACCGCGGTATCGACCGTGACCATGATGGCCTTGTACCCCGCAGCCTTGGCGCGTTGCACCAACTCACGTGACAGACCGCGGTCCTTCCAGACATAGAGCTGGTACCAGAGTGGCCCGTTGGAAACTGCGGCGACTTCTTCGATGCTTCGTGTGCCGAGTGTCGACAGTGTGTACGGCACGCCGTGCTTGGCCGCCACCTTGGCTACCGCCAACTCCCCCGCCGAGCCGGCGATGCGGGTGAAGCCGGTCGGTGAGAATGCGTAGGCATTCGGCAGGGTCTGCCCCATCACCGTGGTGGCTGCACTCACCTTGGAGACATCCACCAGCACACGTGGATGCAGATGTACGCAATCGAACTTGTCGGAATTGTTGGCCATCGACCATTCGGTCTCGGCTGCACCGTCGAAGTAGTCGAATACACCGCCAGGCAGTTGACGCTTGGCAAGCAGACGGACATCGGCAATGTTGCCGCAGCGAGCGAGCCGACGACGCCTGCCATTCCAGTCGAACTTCCGAAGGGAGATGACGGAGCGAAGGGTCTTGATCATGCGTTCATCGTCCTCACCATGATCAGTCTCTCATAGAGTCGAACAACATCCGCATCTGTGCCGGATCCGTGCGCGGGTTCACCAGGCACATGCGCAATACCGTTTCACCCTTGTGGGTGGTGGGTACGACGAAGGCAATGCCCTCGTGCAACATACGCTCGCTCCAGCGGTTGTAGTCGCCCGGCTGCCAACCCTTGCGCCGCACCACGATGATGGAGAGCGACGGCTCCACCACAAGTTCGAGATGTGACGACGCCCGCACCATGTCGGCAGCGTCGCGGGTTACTTGCAGCGTGATTTCCATCGCCTCTTCGTACGCCTCGGTGCCGTGCGTGGCGAGGCTGAACCAAAACGGAAGTCCCCGGGCACGACGAGTGAGATGGTGTGCGAGATCGGCGGGGTTGTACGCCTCATCCAGCGTCGTGGTGGCATCTTGAATGAGCACGTCTAGATATTCAGCTTTTTGCGTGTGCGCAGCCTTGCCGATGCGCACGTCGCGGTAGATGAGTGCGCAGCAGTCGTACGGCCCGAACAACCACTTGTGCGGATCCACGATGAAACTATCGGCCATCTCGATACCAACGAACAAATGCCGCACGCTCTTTGCACACAATGCCGCAGCCCCGTAAGCGCCGTCAATGTGATACCAAACGGAGTGCTCACGGGCGAATTCACCGATGCCCTCGAGCTCGTCGATCACGCCGATGTTGGTGGTGCCAGCCGTAGCCACCACCGCACACACCCGGGCCTGGTCGTCGCGGCTCAGCGATTGAAATGTCGATCGAACGGTGGCTGCGGTGAGGCGCCCGACCTCATCAACCGGCGCTGTCACCACATCGGCGTCCATCGCATTGGCAGCGAGACCTACAGATGAGTGCGCGCCACCCGATGCGATGATGATCGGTCGCGTGCGATTCATCGCACCCTTGGCCTGTTGCCGCCACTGCCAACGTGCAGCAATGAGCGCCGACAAGTTCCCCGCCGTGCCTCCACTGACGAACACGCCACCCGTTGTTGAGGGCATCTTCGCCAAGTTGGCGATCCATTGCAGCGCCTGATTTTCCGCATACACCGCGCCAGCCCCTTCGAGCCATGATCCGGCGTACACGTTGGACGCAGCAACGACGAGATCGAACAGCACCGACGACTCCGTTGGCGCTCCCGGCACGAACGAAAGGAACAACGGGTGATCCACGCTGATGCACGCAGGTGCGAGTTGTTCGGTGAAGATCTCGAGCGCCTTCATCGCGCCGAGCCCCTCTGGAGTAATGGTTTGCCCCACGTCGCGCTGCAGCACGCTCAAGGGTTTCGGTGCATCAAGCGGTGGTGGGTCGAGACGCACGCGATCGACTGCATAGGCGATGATGGCGTCAGCGAGTCGCTGGCTGTCCTCGTCGTGATAGTGCATCCAATAGCCGTCGGATTCATCCGGGTACCGCGACGGCTGTTGGGTCATCGCTCAAACACTAGAACCCCGTTACGCCAGGCCCACGCGTCATGCGTTACGCCAGGCTCACGCGTCATGCGTTACGCCAGGCTTACGATGTCCAGCCACGACTCGCTGTAGTAGTCCACTTGACCATCGGGCATCACCAACACCTTGGTTGGCGCAAGTTGCTCGACGAAGTCGGTGTCGTGGCTGACGAGCACGATTGCGCCGTTCCACTCCGACAGTGCCGCAGCCACGGCATCACGACTGGACGGATCGAGGTTGTTGGTGGGTTCGTCGAGCAACAACAAGTTGTTGCGGCCCACCATCAACATGGCCAACGCCAACTTGGTCTTTTCGCCGCCAGAGAGCGTGGACGACTCTTGGAACACCTTGTCGCCCGACAATCCGAAGGAGCCGAGCATGCCACGGAGTTGGGTTTCCGTGAGACCCAAGCGTGCCGGCGCCATCTCGCGCATGTGGTCGATGAGCGTCTTTTCACCCACGAGGTTGTCGTGTTCTTGGGCGTAGTACCCGGCCTGCACTTGATAGCCGAACTCCACATCGCCGTCGTCGGGCGTGGACTCCCCCGCAACGATGCGCAGCAACGAGGTTTTTCCGGCACCGTTCAGACCGAGCACCAACAACCGCTCACCTCGCCCCAAATCGAAGCTCACATCGTGGAACACATCGGGTCCGCCGTACGTTTTTCGCAAACCCGTGGCGGTGAGCACGGTTTCACCGCAACTTGGTGCGTCGGGAAACTTCACCGCAAGTGTGCGCTTGGCTCGCGGAGCATGAACTCGCTCTGCATCGAGACGATCAATTCGCTTCTCGATGCTCTTGGCCATGGACGCCTTCGACGCTTTGGCGCCAAAACGATCCACCACCCGCTGCAATCGATCGATTTCCTTTGCTTGCTGTGTGGCCATCTTCGCCGCGCGTGCTTCGTCGGCCTCGCGAGCTCGCAGATACTGCGAATACGTGCCGCGGTACTCCACGATGTGGCCGGTGTCGGCCTCGGCGGGGCGATCCAGGTGCAATACGCGAGTTATCGCCTCGTCGAGCAGTTCCAAGTCGTGGCTAATCACGAGGAGTGCACCTTTGTAGTTGCGGAGGAACTCGAGCATCCACATTTTTGCGTCGATGTCCAAGTGGTTGGTGGGTTCATCCAAGAGCAACGTTTCGCTACCCCCATACAGGATGCGACACAATTCAACCCGACGACGTTCGCCACCCGAAAGCACTCCGAGTTGCAAGTCGAGGCGATCCGCCTTCAATCCCAAGCCGGCGGCAATCGATCGCGCTTCGCTGTTGGCGGCATACCCACCCTTGCGTTCGAAATCATCCTGTGCTTTGGAGAACCGTGCGATGTTCTGCTCGTCGGGGCGTTCCTCCATGGCGATTCGTAACTTTTCCATGCGCACGATGTCGTCGTCGATCCCTCGTGAAGACAAGATGTGCGACACCGCAGTTCGTCCGTCGAATGCGCCAGCAATTCGGGGGTCCTGGGGCAGGTAGCCGAACGCACCACCGCGAGTGATGGTGCCCGATTTCGGCTCATTCGCACCACCGAGCACCTTGAACAGACTGGTTTTGCCCGCACCGTTGCGACCCACCAAACCCACCTTGTCGCGAGGCATCACCGAGAAACTGGCGTCGCTCACCACCAATCGTGCGCCAACCTCCACGCTGAGATTGCGAACCTGAAGCACCCGTCAAGGCTCGCACCTGTTTGGCGAACTCGCAACGCACGTGCTTCACTGCCGTACCTGGCTTCAGAGAATCCCCAATGGGCAACCCCGATACGCCTACTCTCGATTCGTGGCCGATACCTCCACCGTTCTTCTGGCTGCATTCGTCACGGTGGCCTGCTTGATGCTTGCCACGTGGTCGGTGTCGCTACTGCGACGCGATGCGTCGATCGTCGACACCGTCTGGGGCCTTGGCTTCGTACTTGTGGCGTGGTCGGCAAAGTTCGTCACGGGTGCCTCCGGAGCCGGTAACTGGTTGTTGCTCATCATGGTCACCGTGTGGGGACTGCGCCTTGCGGGATACCTCGCCAAGCGCAATCTTGGAAAGGGCGAGGATTTTCGTTACAAGGCCATGCGACGCAAACACGGCGAACGATTCGCCATCGTGAGCCTCTACACCGTGTTCGGATTGCAGGGTGTACTGATGTTCGTGGTGTCCCTCCCCATCACCATGGGACAACGTGACACTCGTGCTGGTGCAGGCTTCATCGTGTTGCTCGGATTCGTGGTGTGGATCGTCGGTCTGTACTTTGAGGCAGTTGGCGATGCGCAATTGGCACGCTTCAAACGCGATCCACGCAATGCCGGACAGATCATGGACCAGGGATTGTGGGCACTCACCCGTCACCCGAACTACTTCGGTGATGCCTTGGTGTGGTGGGGTCTTGCCATCGTGGGTTCGTCCCAGGGTGCTGGTGTGTGGGCTTTTTTGGGTGCAGCCGTCATGACCGTGTTGTTGGTGCGCGTGTCGGGTGCTGCGATGCTCGATCGTTTGTTGGCGAAGCGTAAACCCGGCTACGCCGAGTACATGGCGCGAACCAGCGGTTTCATTCCGATGCCGAAACGGTCCGCCCAGGTTCGTACACCACGACGCGATCGGCCAGTGCGTCAACGTCCGCTTGATCGTGGGTCACAACAAGAGCAATGAGGCGGTGCTCGGCGACGAGCTCCTTCAGCAAAGCGCGCAACTCGGCGCGAGATGCAGAGTCCAATGAACTGAATGGTTCATCCAGCAACAACAACCGTGGACTACCAGCCATCGCCCGCGCCAGCGCGATTCGTTGACGCTCACCGCCGCTCAGTGATCGGGTCTTTGCATCCGCCAATGAGCCAGCACCCACCCTCGCCAGTAGTTCCATCGCACTGGATCGTCGCAACGCTGCATCGCCATCGCGAACGGCCAGTGCCACATTGTCAAGTGGTGAGCGATGATCGAGCAATGCTGCGTGTTGGTACACCACGCCGAGTCGCCTGTCCTGCGAGCGCACATGGATTCTGCTGTCGACGTCTGCAAACACGACGTCGTCGAGGCGAATGACACCGCGTACCGGCCGCAGTGTGCCTGCGATGGCTGCCAACGTGAGGCTCTTGCCCGACCCCGATGGACCCGAAAGCACCGTCACCCCATTGCTGGCGGAGAAGGTTGCATCAACGCCGAAACCGGGCACCTCGACACGAACATCAACCCTGAGCACGTTCATCGACGTCTCGCAAAGACTTGAGTGACAAAGACGAGTACAACGACGGCGATCGCTCCGAGGACGAGCGAGCCCGTGCGCGCAGTTGCATCGTCACCCGCCTGGACCGCATCGTAAACGGCCACAGGCAAGGTCTGTGTTTGCCCTGGGATGTTTCCTGCCACCATCACCGTGGCACCAAAGTCGCCGAGTGCACGCGCAAAGCCCAACGCAACACCGGCACCGATACCGCGAGCAGCGAGCGGCAATGTCACCACGCGGGCCACTTTCCACTCGGAAAGTCCCATGACACGAGCAGACTCCTCCACTCGCGCATCGACATTGCTCATCGCCGCTCGCGCCGCACGAATCACGAATGGCAGCGCCGAAACCGTTGCGGCCACCACCGCACCAGATTCCGTGAACACCAACGGGGACCCGAACGTACTCAGCCAAGCCCCACCTAGAACCGAGCGCGTACCCAGGAGGGTGAGCAAGTAGTACCCCAACACCGTGGGCGGCAACACGATAGGCAGAGTGAAGATGGCTTCCACCACGGCCGCCCAACGCGAACGCCATTTGGCCAACAGATACGCCAACGCCACCCCCAGCACGCCGGCACACGCCGTGGCGATGACCGACACTCGCAGCGACAGCCACAACGGGAACCAGTCGTTCACGACATCACCGTAAAGCCGTACCGCTGCAAAATGACACGACCCTCCGTGGACTGCAGCGCGTCGACGAATGCTCGTGCTGCGGAGTTGCTGCTTCCCCTCGTGGTGATGACCAGAGTTTGCTGGATCGGCTGATGCAGGGCTTCGTCCACCACCAAATGTGGCTCGTTCACCACCAGGGAGAGCGCGACGATACCGATGTCTGCCTCGCCGGCCTGCACGATTCGAACTGCGTCGGCAACGTTGTCCGCCAACACGAGGCGATCTTCGACATCGCCAAAGAGGCCCAATGTTTGCAGAACCTCTCGAGCAGCAACCCCGTATGGGGCATGAGCGGGGTTGGCAATCACTATTCGCGAATAATCAACGAGCTGGCTTGCATTACCGGGAAGTGGGTCGTCGAGTGCAGAAATGATGGCAAGCCGACCTACGGCAAAGCTGTCGCGTGTCGAAGCCTCACCAAAACCTGCGGCAACGACTTCATCAACGAATGCACTGTTGGCAGAAACGTACACGTCGTACGGTGCACCAGCCAGCAGCTGTTCGCGCAACATGCCCGACGACCCGAATACGAACCCGATACGTACATCCGATCGGTTGGCGGCGAGGGCGGCAATCTCCGCAAAGGCATCGCGAGTATCGCTTGCAGCGGCAACGACCGCGTCGTAGCGAGGCTCGTTGCCGCACCCCGCAGCCAGCGTCGCAGCGACGGCCATCAAAACCGACACCAGGGCCAGACGACGGGACAAGGTGGCGCGCAGCACGACTCGAATG
>SXGS01300363.1_pt1 | contig 27989 bp, 17 predicted proteins | sample 3174681 | NCBI WGS metagenome assembly SXGS01 (sample SAMN11356861, study PRJNA531348) | freshwater metagenome | isolation source: freshwater sample F1-80 | place: China: Fuxian Lake, Yuxi | collected 2017-12-25 | reverse complement strand
TGATGACTTGAGCTTCCGCAGGCTGACGAGCGATCATCTCTTCCGTGATTCCCAGCGACATGCTCCCTCTGTCGCGAAAATCTCGAATTCACACCAGACCATTTTCAACAACTCATCGCCCCGGATCGTGAAGGCTTACCTGCACCGCCATGAAGACGCCTACAGGGGCGCTAACAAGATAGAGCCAATAACTCAACAACTCGACCACCAACACAAGGAGCGCAAGCGTAAAGAACAACCGGCTGTATTTGGCGAATTCACGGACGTCTCGACTCCGATCCAATGTCCAGGTCACTCGCTCCAGCAGATTCAAGCTACGAGCCTCGATCGGTTCTCCGTTCAGAAAATGCTGCAGATCGGCCGCAAGTTCGGCGGCGCTGGCATACCGCTGATTAGGTTCCTTACGCAGACACTTTAGGCAAATCGTCTGCAGGTCGTGATCGATTTTAGGATTGATCAAGCGAGGTGGCGCGGGTTCCGTTTCGCAAACCTGTTTGAGCGTGTCGATGACACTGGCGGCCTGAAACGGCGGGCGGCCAGTGAGTAGGCAGTACAAAATCGCTCCCATCGAATAGACGTCTGAGTGTGGGCCTATTTCGGTCAGCTTCCCGGCGGCTTGCTCAGGCGGCATGTAGCTGGGAGTCCCCAAGACTTGGCCGGTGCCAGTCAACTCAGGGCCTCCTTCCAATCGTTTAGCCAAACCGAAGTCCGTGACGCGCGGGCGAGAATTGTGGGTTGAGGGCCGCGAATCAGACGAGGAGGTCACTCGCTCCGCATTCCTCGATCCTTGACCGTCCATCCTCGGATCAAGGCGTACTTCCATCAGGATATTGTGCGGCTTCAAATCGCGGTGAATGATGCCGCGTTCGTGAGCGTACTGCACTGCTTCGGCCACTTGCCGCACGATCTCCGCCGCTTCACGCGGCGGTAACGGACCGTCGGCCACGCGCTTGGCGAGGCTTCCGCCATCGACGAATCCCATCGAAAAGAAGTGCCGGCCGTCGATCTCACTGACTTCATAGATTGGCACAATCCCAGGATGATCCAGAGTCGCCGCCGCCTGTGCTTCGCTACGGAATCGTTCGATGTCAGTCGCCGAAGCGAGTTGTCCCGACAGAATCATCTTGAGCGCGACAATCCGATTGAGCTTGATTTGTCGTGCCTTGTAAACCACCCCCATTCCGCCACGTGCGATCTCCTGCAAGATCTCATAGTCGCCAAATTGTTGTGCCGGCGACGAGATAGAGGTCCGCCACTCCGAGTGCATAGTCGAATTGCCCGTCAGAGGAGCACCGACTGTTAGAGTCAAACCGTCCTTGATCAGATCAAAACAACAGCCACACGACAGGCACGAGACGTCGTTCGACGTTTCGTTCTGAACCGTGTCCATCGGGTTGTGGCAGTGCGGACAGCGAATTTGCATGGTTCCCGCCACACTAAGAATCCAGAAACCAAGAGACAACTCTCAGCCGGCCCATTCCCAATGACGTCGGGTTCTATAGGCAACTCGATACGTTGCGCGGGCTGGAACATCGAACAGGCGATTGGGGCGGCGTCAGAATGTCTCACGGACGGCCCTGCGAGGTATACAAGACGGCTGTCTGCTGCCGAGAATCGCAATCGTTCAATTGGTGACGATCTCTGACTGAGAGCTTTCAACCGCCATGATAAATCTCACTACGAATCTCGAAGAGGCCAACTCCGCGCGTAGTCCCCAACCGTTGGGCGGAGTGATTCATACCTATCAGCGTTACGACCCGACGAACATTCCTTCGCCGAGACAGCCGCCGCCGGATTTAGTGTCGTCGGCATTTGAGCACATCCTGGCGTATGGCGACTTGAGCGAACTGACCGACGCAGAGTTGGCTCGCGCGGTGCATCTTGATGTGCGGCAGATCGCGGGGTTGGGGCCGAGCCTCGAATCGCTGCGACAGATGTTGCTCGAACGTAAGCGGAAGATTCTGGAGACGTGGGAAACGAAACGTGTTGTCGAGGAGACTCGCAAGACGTTTGAGCGACTGGCCGCGAAGACCGATCCGCCGAACGAGTTAGCGGCGGCGTTTCAGAAGGCGGTCAAGGACGAACAGATTCGAGACCTCGAACGGTTGTGGTATCGCGCGGGCGGTGAGCGGTCGAAGTTTGCTCGGCAACTGCTGCAAGTGGCGGAACGGCTCGGCGAGAAGTATCAGGTCGATGAACTCGCGGCGAAGTACGAGTTCACCGGCCGCAAGCCGCTGTCGGTTGAGACGGCTCTGGAAGTCAAAGAGGAGCTAGAAACGATCGACCGGTTGCTGAAGCAGCTCGAAGAGGCGGCGAAGACGGCGCAGATCGCGATCATCGACTTGGAGGAGCTGTCGCAGTTCGCGGACGAAGAGCAGTTGGAAGGGTTGGCTCAACTGCAACGCCAAGTCGAAGAGATGGTCCGTCAGATGGCCGAACAACAAGGGCTCGAACACGGCCGGCGCGGATTTGAGCTGACCCCGAAGGCGTATCGGCTGTTTCAGGGGAAGCTGCTGGAAAAGATCTTCAGCCAGTTGCAGGCCTCGCGCAGCGGGCGGCATCAAGGTCCGATCGTGGGCGAAGGTGCAGTCGAGTTACAGACCACGAAGGAGTACGAATTCGGCGACTCGGTCTCGCAGATGGACATCCCGCAGACGCTGATCAACGCGATGCTGCGCACGGCGGCGGAACAATCCGTAGGGTGGTTCGAGTCATCGAGACCCACAAAATCTGCCGCCGACATGGTGGGTCTCGATGACTCGACCCACTCTAAGAAGCTATGTATCCAGCTCAAGTCCGAAGACATCGTCATTCATCGTACGCGCAACAACCCCAAGTGCGCGACCGCCGTGTTGATGGACATGAGCGGTTCGATGCGGCAGGGCGGGCAGTATGTCAACGTGAAGCGGATGGGTTTGGCGCTCGATGGTTTGATTCGAAAAGAGTATCCCGGCGACTTCCTGCAATTCATCGAGATGTCGAGCTTCGCGAGGCCGGTGCCGGTCGGCGATGTGGCCAAGCTGCTGCCGAAGCCGGTGACGATCTTCGATCCGGTCGTCCGCCTGCGAGCCGACATGAGCGACGCGAACATCACCGCGTCGATGATCCCGCCGCACTTCACGAACATCCAACACGCGCTGCAACTCGGCCGGCAGTTCTTAATTTCGCGAGACACTCCGAACCGGCAAATCATCCTCATCACCGATGGCCTGCCAACGGCGCACTTTGACGGGCCGAATCTTTATCTGCTGTATCCGTCCGATCCGCTGACCGAAGCGGCCACGATGCGTGAAGCTCTGCTGTGCCAGCGCGAGGGGATCGTCATCAACATCTTCCTGCTCTCAAGCTGGAACCAATCCGAAGAAGACATCCGCTTCGCGCATCGCGTGGCCGAGTCCACCAAAGGGCGTGTCTTCTTCACCGCCGGCCGAGACCTCGACCGGTTTGTCGTCTGGGACTACGTCAACCGCCGCAAGTCGATCGTCAGTTGAAGCAAATCACGAAAGGGAAGTCTCATGAATCGTTGGTTGATTCTGTTGGCGTCGCTGGCCTGCTCATTGGTCATCACGGATTCGTCATCGGCTCTGAGCCAGCGTCCGAACATCATCATCATCGTGGGAGATGACATGGGTTACGCGGATGTCGGCTTCCACGGCTGCAAAGACATTCCGACGCCACGACTGGATGGGCTTGCGAAATCGGGCGTGCGTTTCACAAACGGGTATGTGACTGGGCCGTATTGCTCGCCAACACGAGCCGGGCTGATGACCGGTCGCTATCAGCAGCGTTTCGGGCACGAGTTTAATCCGGGAGGCGGGCTAGACGTTGGGTTGCCGTTGACGGAGACAACGATCGCGAATCGGTTGAAGGACGCGGGCTACGCGACGGCGCTGGTCGGCAAGTGGCATCTCGGCGGCTCTGACAAACATCATCCTCAGCGCCGCGGGTTCGATGAGTTCTTCGGGTTCCTCGGCGGAGCACACGCTTACTTTCCAGAGAAGCGTGGCGGTCGCACGATTCTGCGTGGCACCGAACCGGCCGACGAAGCGGAGTACCTCACCGATGCCTTCGGCCGCGAAGCGGTTGCGTTCATCGATCGGCACAAGGCGAAGCCGTTCTTCCTGTATCTCGCCTTCAACGCCGTTCACACGCCAATGCACGCGACCGACGAACGACTGAAACGCTTTGCGTCGATCGCCGACGAGCAGCGTCGCACCTACGCCGCCATGATGTCCGCGATGGACGAGAACATCGGCCGCGTTCTCGACAAACTGCGGGCCGAGAAGCTGGATGAGAATACGCTGATCGCGTTCATCAGCGACAATGGCGGGCCGACGATGAAGGGAGTCACGATCAACGGCTCGACCAACACGCCGCTGCGTGGATCGAAACGAACAACGCTGGAAGGGGGCATTCGCGTGCCGTTCGTGCTGTCGTGGAAGGGGACGTTGCCGGCCGGCAAGGTGTTTGACTCACCGGTGATTCAGCTCGATCTTTTGCCGACGGCGCTGGCGGCTGCAGGCGCCGAAGCGAAGCCGGATGCGAAGCTCGATGGCGTCAACCTGCTGCCGTTTCTCACCGGCAAAGCGACGGGGCAGCCGCACGAGACGTTGCTCTGGCGATTCGGCACGCAGATGGCGATCCGTCACGGCGATTGGAAACTGGTTCGCTACGACACCGCTGCCGATGGAATGAAATCGGGAGTCACCAAGCACAAGCTCTACAATCTGGCCGAAGACATTGACGAGTCTCACGATCTCGCGGCCGACAAGCCGGATAAACTCAAGGAGCTGGAAACGCTCTGGAATAAGTGGGACGCCGAGCTGGCGAAACCACTCTGGGGTGGATGACCCTGGGCGAATCGACGCATTGATTCATCCGTAGGACGGCTTTGCCATCCGCTGGCAATGTGCAATTGTGAAACAACGACTGCCCGCGGATGAAAACTGCGATTGAAAACTTGGCACGCTCTCAACCACCAGCGGCATTCGAGCACCCTGGCTCGGTTCTGAGCCTGGGAATACGATCCTGAGGCCAAGTTGAAAGGGCGGATCGCTCAAAGACGAGCTTGGCATTGCTTCGTGACCCAGAGGAGTAGTCTGTGATGCAACTTGCTGCACTCAGCAAAGCCAACGGCCGCGAATTCCGGTCGCTGATTTTCGGCGTTAGCTGGGTGTTAGCGATTTCGGCAGGCGTCAATCCGTTTGCCGAAGCCTTCGATTCGCCAGACGCGTCCTTGGCGGTTGAGTCGCTCCGTGTGGAACCAGCAGAGATCGTGCTGCACAGTGCCAATCGGCGACAGCAGGTGCTTGTAACAGGAATAGGCCGAGATGGCCGCAATGTCGATGCGACTCGCGATGCGGAGTTCATTGTCGATGATCCCGCGATTGCGAGCGTCTCACGTGCGAAGGCGCGGGGACTCAAAGATGGCTCGACGAGTTTGCTGGTGAGATTCGGCGGTCGCGAAGCTCGCGTCGCGATCCGTGTTTCTGGCGCGGACGAAATCCGGCCGGTGCACTTTTCAAACGACATCGTTCCGATCTTGTCGAAGCTGGGTTGCAATAGCGGCGGTTGTCACGGCAAGGCTTCGGGGCAGAATGGATTCAAGCTGTCGGTGTTCGGATTCGATCCGGAGGCCGATCGGACGGCGATCCTGAAAGAAGGGCGCGGACGGCGCGTGCAGCCATCCAGTCCTGACCGAAGTTTGATATTGCTCAAGCCGACCGCGCAAGTTCCTCATGGCGGCGGCCGACGTACGACGGTGGATTCGGCGGACTACGAAATGCTTCGCCAGTGGTTGTGGCAGGGGATGCCACTGGGCCGTGAGGACGCCCCGCATGTGGTCGCGTTACGAGCCAGCCCCATTGAGCGTGTGCTCGGTTTTCAATCGCAACAACAGATCCTCGTCACGGCAGAGTTCTCCGACGGAAGTCTGCGCGACGTGACCGATGCGGCGGCTTACACGAGCAATTCCGGCCTCGCGGCCGAGGTCAATGCGCAGGGACTCGTGCGAACCGGCCGAGTTCCGGGTGAGGCGGCGATCACCACGCAATACATGGGACAAGTCGCGGTGGTACGAGTGCTCGTGCCTCGGCCAGCCACGGCAACTGAGTTCATCAAATGGCCGGCGACCAGCGACATCGACGGGCTGGTGGCGGCGAAGCTGCACAAGATGCAAATTGAACCGTCGGGGATTGCCGATGACGCGACGTTCTTGAGACGGTTGTTCCTCGACACGATCGGCACGCTCCCCAAACCGGACGAGGTGCGAGCATTCCTTGCGGACACGCGCGATGACAAGCGCCGCCGCGCGGTCGACGCGGTGCTCTCGCGTGACGAATACGCTGATTACTGGTCACTGCAATGGGCCGACGTTTTGTTGGTCAATCGGGACAAGCTCGGCGACCGCGGGGCATTCGAGTTTCATCGCTGGCTCCGAGACCAGTTCGCTCGCAACCGGCAGTACAACGAATGGGTGCGCGAGTTGATCGTTGCGTCGGGCCGCTCGGACGAGCACGGGCCGGTCAATTTCTACCGAGCGGTGCGGACTCCGGAGCAACTTTCCGAATCGGTCAGTCAGGCGTTTCTCGGCGTGCGCGTGCAATGTGCTCAATGTCATCATCATCCGTTCGAGAAGTGGTCGCAGTCAGACTTTTATGGCATGGCGGGGTTCTTCAATGGGCTTGAACGCAAGCCCGTGCGAACCGCTTCCGATGCGAAGGTCGAACTGGTGTATCACGCCGGCTATCGCGAGACCCGGATGCCGATGACCGACGTGGTGGTGCCGACACGGGCACTGGGCGTAGCCGATGCTGCCAGCATCGGAACCGACGCTAGCAACGTCGGCCACGACCCGCGCATCCAACTCGCCGACTGGCTGACCGCTCCCAGCAATCCGTGGTTCGCGCGTCTAGTCGCGAATCGGTTGTGGAAACATTTTCTCGGCCGTGGTCTGGTCGAGCCAGAAGATGATCTGCGTTCGACGAACCCAGCGACGAACGAACCGCTGCTGGATTGGTTGGCGAAGCAAGTTGTCGAGAATCGTTACGACCTCAAAACCGTGATGCGGCTGATCCTCAATTCGCGTGCCTATCAACTGACGGCCGATCCGAACGACACGAATCGCGAGGACGAGCAGAACTTCTCGCATCACTACGTCCGCCGCATCCCGGCCGAGGTGTTGCTCGACGCGATCAGCGAAGTGACCGGCTCGCCGGAATCGTTCCCCGGCCGGCCGCGCGGCACACGCGCGATTGAGCTTTGGGACAACCGCTTGCCGTCCTATTTTCTCGACACGTTCGGCCGCTCCGAACGGACCAGTCCGTGTGAGTGTGGGCGATCCGGAGAGCCGACGATGGCGCAGGCGCTACACCTGATGAACGCTCCGGAAGTCTCGGCCAAGATCGCGAACTCGACTGGCCGAATCGCCCGATTGCTGCGAGCCTCACCGCCAATCGCCGACGCCGCGCTGATCGAGGAACTGACTCTCGTGGCACTCGGCCGGCTGCCGACAGAGAATGAGCAGCGAGTCGCTCAAGCACTGTTTGCCAGCACGGCTCGGCGCGACGCGGCCGAAGATTATCTCTGGACGTTGCTGAACTCTTACGATTTCCTATTTGTGCGATGAACGTTTCGAATCAGTACCGCGACCGTGAGGGGGCGGCCGACGTGCACACGCGAGCCGCTCCCTCACGGTCGCGGTACGGCGATCTTTTGGAGACCTTGTGATGCTTCCTAACTTCTGTGATGGCCTGAGACGGCGCGAATTCTTGCGAGTCGGCACTGTCGGCGGACTGAGCCTCGCGAGTCTGCTGCGAGCTCAGGCGGCGGAGTCGAAGCCGAAGCGCGATGTGAACTGCATTTTCATTTTCACGCTCGGAGGAATGCCGCAGCATGACCTCTGGGATTTTAAGAAAGACGCCCCGGCGGAGATTCGTGGGGACTTTCAATCAATCTCAACGGTCGTGCCGGGATTGCAGCTCACCGACCTGCTGCCTCGGACGGCTCAGGTCGCCGACAAGCTGGCGATCCTACGCGGCATGACGCATGGCGATTCGGACCACGGTCGCGGCTATCACATCATGATGACCGGCATGACTCCGGGACCGGGGGATTTCAATTCAACGAAGAACAACAACGTGCATCCGTCGATCGGCTCGATGGTCGCGCGGATGACCTCTGGCGGCGGAGCGTTGCCGCCGTACATCTCGGCTCCTTGCTTCCTGCGCAGCGGCGGCCCGGCGTTTCTCGGCGCGAGCTATGCGCCGTTTGTGATCGACGCCGACCCGGCCTCGCCGGAGTTCACGGTGCAAGACATCGTCCTGCCGACCGGCATCACCGACGAACGGAGTCTGCGACGGCAAGAAGCTCTGCGAGCAATCAATCGCTTTGAACGGAAAGTCGAAGACCTCGGCAAGGACGTGCAATCGCTCGACACGTTTTATCAGAAGGCATACAGCCTGATGACTTCGGCGAAAGCGAAAGAGGCGTTCGATATCCGCCGCGAGAAAGAGTCGCTGCGAAACGACTACGGCATGACGAGTCTCGGTCAGTGCTGTTTGCTGTCGCGACGACTGGTCGAAGCCGGTTGTCGATTCGTGTCGATCGAGAACGGTCACTGGGACACACACCGAGAAAACACCAAGAGCCTGCGCGATCTGCTGGTGCCGAGCGTCGATCGGGCGATCCCCGCATTGCTGCGCGATCTCGAAGCACGCGGTTTGTTGGATTCGACGCTGGTGGTGATCGCTACCGAGTTCGGCCGCACGCCGCGGATCAACGTGATGGCCGGTCGCGATCACTGGCCGAATGCGTTCTCGATCGTCATGGCCGGTGGCGGCATCAAAGTCGGCGGAGCAATCGGAGCGACAGACAAGATCGGCGCGGCGGTGACCGATCGGCCGGTCACGCCTCCGGACATGGCAGCCACGATTCTGTCGGTGCTCGGTATCGATCCCGACACGGTGTTGCACACGCCCCTTGGCCGACCGGTGCCATTAGCGCTGGGAGGCAGGCCGGTGACTGAGTTGATTTGAAGAGAATTGAATGCGCATTCGTGAGCCGCAAGGCGCTAGCCGCGGGTCGATGAGGGAAACCCGCGGCTAGCGCCTTGCGGCTCACGACGACCGGCCGAAAGACGTCATACCGTTTTTGAACGGGAGCAGAACGATGAATCTGAGCCGAACTCTATGGTGTGCAAGTTTGACGCTCGCCGTCACTCTGTCGGCTCAGTCTTTGTCAGCGCAAGCCGTCCCCTCGAAGGAACCGTCGAGCACGCACATCTTCCCGGCTGGTGGTCGGCGCGGAACGGTGGTGCCCGTTCGCATCGGGACCGAAGCGATGCCACCGAGTGCGAATCTGCGGCTCTGGGGCGAGGGTGTTCGCGCGGCGGAGTTGCTCGGTGAACGAGTGAAGCAGCGTTACGAACCTTCGGCTCGACGTCCGCCACGCGATGCGGATGGGGTTGGGGCGAACATGAGTTATCCGACGGAGTGGAGATCGGAGTTCGCGATCGCGGCTGATGCGCCGCTCGGCGCGGCGGCGTGGCGAGTGACCTGCGGCTGGGGCGGCACGCGAGTGCGGCCGTTTGTGATCGGTGACTTACCGGAGTTCATTGAAGCCGAATCGAATTCGACAGTCGATCGCGCAGAACGAGTGACTCTGCCGGTGACGATCAACGGACAAATCGCGGGAGAGCGAGACATCGACTGCTTCGTGTTTTCGGCCACGTCGGAACAAGTGGTTATTGCCGATGTCCACGCTGCGCGGATTGGTTCGCCGCTCGATCCAGTGGTGGAGTTGTCGGCGGCCGATGGTCGGAGAGTGCGCGCGGAGGTTCGCCGTGCGGCAGATGACAACGTGCTGTTGTTTCGCATTCCCGTGGCCGGGGATTACGTCCTGCAAGTCGCGAACGTCAGCTTTCAGGGCGGCCCGGAGTTCGTTTATCGAGTGAACTTGTCCGACGTGGGGCAGGTTTCCAACCTGCCCGGATCGGACGGACAGGTTGAAAACCTGCCCCACGACAAGCCGCTCACTCTACCCACAACAATCCAAGGCCGATTCCTCAAGGCGACGAGCGAGGACACATTCCGCATCGCCGCCAAAAACGACGAGTTTGTCGCCATCGAATGCCGCCCCGCGTCGGCCTCGTCGATCGCGATGCCGATCATCGCCCTTGAAGAGGCCACTGGCCGCGCGCTCGCGAAAGCCTCCAGCGCCGAATCGGCTGATCGCGCGTGTTTGATCGAATGGAAAGCTCCTGCTGATGGCGAGTATCAGCTGCGGGTGCGCGATCTTCAGTACGGATCTCGTGGTGGCCCGGAGTTCGCCTATCGACTGTCGGTTCGTCCGGCTCAGCAAGATTTCCAACTGAGCCTCTCGGCCGATTTCGCCAACGTGACTCAAGGGAACCGCACAGATCTCGACCTCACCATTAAACGCTTTGGCGGCTTCACGGGACCGATTGATCTTTCGATTGCCGGGTTACCGGAAGGAGTGACGTTCGAGCCGCCACGCATCGCTGACAACCAGACGAGCCTTAAGCTGGTCTTCAAAGCGATCGACGACACTCGGCCAACCGACGCGACGCTACGCCTCAGCGGCAAAGCGATGATCGCCAATCAACCGGTCGAACACGTTGCGAACGTGGCGAGTCTTGCGGAGGCCGCGATCGCGAACAGTGTGCAGCTCACCGTGCAACACAAGCCGATCTTCAAGCTGACTTGCAACGAGGCGTATCAATACGGGCATCGGGGCACGATCTATCCATACGCGATGCAGATTGAGCGGCTCGGTGGATTCGATGGCGAGATTCACGTGCAACTTTGCGAACGGCAGGTGCAGGATCTCGACGGCATCGAAGTGGTCGAGACGCTGATCCCGCCGAGGGGCACCGAATTCAAGAACCTCGTCTATTTGCCGGAGACGATGCACGCCAGCGTGCAGCATCACTGCCGGCCGTACTCGCAAGCCTGGGCCACGTTCACGGACAAATGGGGGCAGCGGCAGACGATGCTGTCGATCTGCGACAAACGGAACATGATCCGCACGATGCCGACGGTCGTGAAACTCAAGTCGCTCGATGAGGCCGTGACCGCGCGACTGGGTTCGATCGTTCGCTGTCAGCTTGTGGTGGACCGCACTCCGAACTTTGACGGAGCGATGGAGATCGAACTGGTGGAGCCGGAAGCACGCTCAGGCTTCATCGCCGAACGAGTGCGGATCGAAGCGGGACAAACTCGCGCGGAGGTTGCGATACGTCTCGGTGATTCGGTCAATTTGCCGCCCGACCTGTCGTTCAAGTTTCGAGCGGTCGGCCAACTGCGTGAAGACGTGAAAGTGATCTCCGAAGTGGCGGTTCCCGTCCGCATCGAGCAGTGAGCAGTCCGGGGTCGGGTGTTCGGCTTTTCGGAATTGGCGGGGGGCGAACGGGTGAGCGAATCACGCTTCCTTCCGGCCAATTCCGAAAAGCCGAACACCCGACCCCTCGCTCTACAGTGAGGAAGGGTTTTTGCATGTCGCCTGATGAACTCGGATTCCTCTCAGCCGTGGAATTGGCGGCGCTGATTCGGATGCGACGAGTCTCCGCTGTCGAAGTGATGCGAGCGACGCTCGCTCGGATTGAGCGATTCAATCCGGCATTGAATGCGTATGTCACTGTGCAGGGGGAGGAAGCATTGTGCTCAGCGGCGAAGGCGGACGAGGCAATGAGGTCCGGTCAGCCGATCGGGCCGTTGCATGGCGTGCCTCTGCATGTGAAGGACAACTTGTTTGTCGCCGGTTCGCGGACGACGTTCGGCTCGAAGCTGATGGAGACGAACGTGACCTCCGAAGATTGCCCGGCGGTCGAGCGGCTGTGCAAGGCGGGGATGATTGTCGTCGGCCGGACGAACTCGCCGGAGTACGGTTGGAAAGGCGTGACCGACAATCGCGTGTTCGGGATCACGCGTAATCCTTGGAACACAAAGCTGACCCCGGGCGGCTCCAGCGGTGGAGCGTCCGCAGCCGTTGCGGCCGGACTGGGACCAATCGGGCTCGCCACCGATGGGGGCGGATCATTACGCATCCCGGCGTCGTTCAGTGGAGTGTTCGGGTTCAAGGCGAGCTTTGGTCGCATCCCCAACTGGCCGGGGAGCGGCGGGGCGATGCTGCGTCACATTGGCACGATCACGCGCACGGTTGCCGATATGGCTGTGGCGCTCGACGTGTTGGCCGGCCCCGATCCGCGTGATCTGTTGTCGTTGCCCGGCTCGTGGCCGATGCAGCTTGCGTCGGTTCCGACGCTGGCAGCGTCGGCTACGGGCGAGTGCTTTTCCGCGAACCTCGACTGCGGTATTCGTGGCAAGCGGATCGCATACAGTCCGAACCTCGGTTACGCCCGCGTCGATCCGGAAGTTGCCGCGATTTGTCAGCGTGCGGCCGAACGATTTGCGGATGCGGGTGCAGTCGTGGAAACAGTGCCACTCGACTGGCGCGATCCCTACGACGCTTGGAGCGTCTTCTTCTTCGGGACGGCCGCCGCGTCGCTCGAAAAGAAGTTGCCGACGCAAGGTGAGTTGCTCGATCCTGGACTGCGGCGAGTCGTCGATCTGGGACTCAAGCTGCGTGGTGTGGACTTCGCGAATGCGCTCGCCGCACGACACGACTTCTGGGAACAGGTGCGGCGTGTCTATGAGCGGTTTGATTTGCTGCTCTCTCCGACGTTGCCCGTGCCGCCGTTCGCGGTGGGGCAAGATGATGCCGATCCATTTGAGGGAGAGAAGCTCGGTCCGCTGCAATGGACTCGGTTCACGTATCCGTTCAATCTCACTGGCCAACCAGTGGCGAGTGTTCCCGCTGGCTGGACGAAATCTGGCTTGCCGGTTGGACTGCAAATCATCGGCAACCGCTGCGCCGACTTGCTGGTGTTACAAGCGTCTCGCGCGTGGGAGCAGCTTCAGCCTTGGAATCACAAACGGCCGACGCTGGCCGAGAGCACGCGCCGCCCCGCTCGCCTGATCGTCTCACAAAAAGCCGTGTGGTAAATCACATGGCACTTCACCGTTCCCAACTTCATTTCGAGAAGACTCCTCATGCTGACACGTCGAAGTTTTGTGAGTCTTACGGGCGCGACCGCCGGTGCATTGCTGCTGCCGGAGTTCTCGCGGGCTGGTGACGACTCCAAGCCGCCGAAGGGATTGATCAAGGGGGAGCCGACGGCGGAGAAGGTTGGGGAGCGAGTGCTCGCCGAAGGGGGCAATGCGTTCGATGCGATCGTGGCGGCCGCGCTGACGGCGGCGATTGCGGCTCCGTATCAGACGGGGATCGGCGGCTATGGTGGCTCGGCGATGTTGGCCACGGCGGGTGGCAAGCGGATTAAGGCGATTGATTTCAATTCGATGGCTCCGGAGGCCATGACGCCGGATCTGTTTGCTCGGCTTCAACCGCTGGGGACTCGTCAGAGATATGGTTGGCTGGCGACGGGAGTCCCCGGCATCCTCGCGGGATTGCAGTTGGTCCTCGATAAGTACGGCTCGCGTTCGTTTGCCGAACTCGTGGAGCCGGCGATTCAATTGGCTCGCGAGGGGCTACCGATGACCGGTGGTTTGGCGTCGTCGATACAAGCGTCCGCCGCACAGTTCGCGAAAGATGAGGGCTCGCGACAGCTCTACTTGCGCGATGGCAAACCGTTGCCGGCTGGGGAACGATTCTGCAATCCGGATCTAGCCGACATGCTCGCCACTTTAGCGAAGCGCGGGTCCGTCGAATCGTTTTATCGAGGCGACATCGCGCAGCGGATCGCCGATGCGTTTCAGAAGAATGATGGCCTTGTGACCGCGAAGGATCTCGCCGGCTATCAGGCTCGTGAGGTTCAACCGCTGACTCTGACGCTCGGCGACAGCACGATTCACACAGCTCCGCTGACGGCGGGAGGTTTGACCGCCTTGCAGGCTCTGAGCATCTTGTCGGCGATGAAGTGGAACCGCATGGATGCCGGCGTGCCGCGTACTCATGCACGCATGGAAGCGATGCGATTGGCATGGCGCGATCGACTGACGCTGTTGGGTGATCCCGACTTCTCAGCGGTGCCGACGGCCAAGCTGTTGTCCTCCGAATACGCTCGCGAATGCGCCGACCAAATCATGGAGGCAGTGAAGGCGGAGAAGATTCTGGCTCACGACATCACCCCGAATCCGCAAGGGGGAACGATCAGCCTGAGCGCGGCGGATGCTCAAGGAAACTTCGCCGCGCTGACGTTGACACATGGCGAGAGCTTCGGAGCACGAGCGACCGTCGATGGCCTGGGCCTGACGCTCGGCCACGGAATGTCGCGCTTTGAGATGAATCCGAAGCACCCGAACTCACCCGGCCCCGGCAAGCGACCGCTGCACAACATGTGTCCGACGATCGTAACCCGTGGCGGAGTGCCGGTGCTCGCAGTCGGAGGCCGAGGCGGACGTAAGATTCCCAACGCGATGTTCGAGGTGCTGACACGGTTCGTGTTACTGAGCCAACCGCTGTCCGAGTCATTCGCCGCTTCGCGAGTCCACACTGAAGGGAACGCGACACTGGAATTCGAGAAGCATTGGCCGGAGGGTGAACTGAAATCGCTTGGCGAACTCGGCTACACCATCCGAACCGGCGGCAACGCGACGTTGAGTGCCGTCGCTCAAGAGAACGGTCAACTCCATGCGGCCATGCGATGAACGGGGCAGAGTAGGGTGGGACAAGCTCGCTTCGAGCGCCGGCCCACCAGCATTCGGTCCACGAGTTGGCGGTGGGCCGGCGCTCGAAGCGAGCTTGTCCCACCCTACAAGTTGCTCGCAGCGCAAGACGACCCATTACCCACTGGCCGGCGCAAATCCTCGCCGAGCTAGTTCGTGGCGGATGGTGGGATCGGCCAACAGTTCGGCAAACGCTTGGACGGGAGCACGTTCACGGCGCGCCCGTGGGATGACGAAGTCGTATTGCTCCTGGCGCAACGGCAGGAAGCCAAGTCCCGCCGCGAGGCTAACCGGTTCGATGGCGACGCCCCAATCGGCTCGGCCTTGTGCGACGGCGGCTGCCACCGCGTTGTGCGAGCGAGCTTCGGTGAGATAGCCCGCTGGCCGGGCATTGCCGAGCAGACGATCAATCAACAAGCGGGTGCCGCTGCCTCGATTGCGATTCACGAGGACGCAATTGGAATCCGACAGCGCCGCTACCACGGCGGATTTCAGATCGCGGCCGTCAAAGCGTGGATCGTTGGGTCGGAAGACGATTCCTTGCAGGCGTCCGTAGCCGGGCAATAACTCCAACTCGGCAGTGAGGAACGGTTGGTTGTAGGTGTCGGTCTCCGGGTCGAGTAGATGTACTCCGGCGAGATCACATTCGCCGCGCTTTGCCGCTTCCAATCCACCGGTGCTGCCGACGGATAGCACTTTGCTGCTGATACCTTGGCGATGCAGTTCGCCCAACAGGTAATCCAACCCGACGCAGTGACTGCCGATGACCACCAGATCCGCCGGCCGCAACTTCGCTCCGAGCAGATGCACGGAGACGATCTCGTCTCGTTCCAGGTACTCGCGCTGGCGCGGGATGACCACGAAGCCGTCCGCGCGGCTGAAGGTCGTCACTGAGCCGGAGCCTTTGCCCATCGGATAGGCGATGAAGTCTTGCGCCCCCGGTTGCTCGACGAGTCCGACCAGCAGGTACTCGGTGCGGCCCCTTTCGGAGTTCACGCGCATTGGCAGACGAGCCGAGACCACTTCCGTTGGCTCATCGCGCACGCCTCCCATTCTTCGCAACACAGGCGCAATAAATTCATGAAACGTGAAGATGGCCGACGTTGGAAACCCCGGCAGCACGGCGACCGGCACCGGACGACGACTTTCGCCGTGTTGATCAGTCTCTTCCGGTTGAATCACGGCGAGACACAACGGCTTGCCCGGCTTGAGCGCGACTCCGTGAGCAACGATTCCGGGGCGACCCAACTCCGCGACTGCTTGATAGGAGACATCACCCGCCCCTTTCGACGTTCCACCAGAGAGCAGGATCGCGTCATGCGCCAGAGCACGGCGCAGGGTGTCGCGCATCAACGATTGATCGTCGCCAATGATGCCGAGCGAGATTGGTTCGCAACCCAACTCGCGCACGGCATCGGTTAGCACGGTGCTGTTGCTGTCGTGGATCAGTCCCGGACGCATCGGTGTTCCCGGTGCGATCAGCTCGTCTCCGGTCGAAAGGATCGCGACACGCGGGCGACGGACAACGCTCACTTCTGCCAGGCCCAGAGCGGCCAGCACGCCGGTCTCGCGCGAGGTCAGTAACTCGCCGCCGCGCAGAATGATTTCTCCCTGTCCGATATCAGTACCGGTGAACGTGATGCTGTTGCCCGGAGCGACCGGGCGTTGCACGACCAGTTGGCCGTCGAGAAGGTCGGTGTTCTCGATCATCACGACCGCATCGGCTCCGCGCGGCAGCACGGCACCGGTCGCGATGGAGGTTGCTGTTCCGGGAGCAACCGTCTCGCGCGGCATGATGCCGGTTGCCAATGTCTCGGCATTCAACTTCAAGGATCGCGGCCGATCTTCACTGGCACCGAATGTGTCGGCGGCTTGCACAGCGAAGCCATCAACGTTGGATCGATCAAAACTCGGAACATCGAGCGGCGCAACGACATCTTCGGCCAGCACGCGGCCGAGCGCAGCGGAGAGCGGAACGATCTCGGCTTCGAGCGGTCGCAGATCCAGCTCCGCATGAAAACGACGTTCGGCTTCGTCGCGATCGACGACGTCGAGAAACTGTTGCTGTTGAAAAGAGTCACTCATGTTGGCAGCACTGTTCCCTCTCCCCCGCATCGGGGGAGAGGGCTAGGGTGAGGGGCGAGCGGTCAATGATACCCAAAGACAGCCCCCTCACCCCGACCCTCTCCCCCGATGCGGGGGAGAGGGAGGATCTTGGCCGTCGTATCGGAACACCGTCACCAATTCACCCGGCGGATATCCTTCGCTGTCACGCGGGACAAGCACGAAGCCGTCGGCCGCTGTCGTTGTGCTGAGCATCGACGCTCCGCTGACAGCGATCGGTTCTGCGCGGCCATCTTGAATGCGCACGCGAACGTAATCGACTCGGCCGACGGCGGAGGCGAGCTTCGTGGCCAGCGGCAGTTGCTCTCGAACGTATGGCAGTTCCGGACTGCGGCCGCCGAGGCTTCGGATGGCTCGGCCGGCGAACAAGTCGTAAGCACACAAGCACGAGACCGGATTGCCGGGCAACAAGAACACCGGTCGGCCGCCGATGAATCCGATTCCGGTGGGACTGGCCGGTCGCAGCGCGACGCCGTGAATCGGAAGCTCGCCAAGTTCCGCGACAAGTCCCGGCGCGTGGTCCTCGACACCGACAGAGCTGCCGCCGGAGATCAGCATCACATCGGCCGTGCTGGAGAGCAGCGCTTCGCGAATGACCTCGCGACGATCCGGCAACAGCGGTTCGACGCGCGGCTCGCCGCCGTCACGCCGCACGAGCGCGGCCAGCATCACCGAGTTGCTATCCACGATGCGACAACCATCCGGCTTCGATCCCACCGGCAACAGTTCGTCGCCGGTGATGAGGATGTCGATGCGCGGGCGGCTCACGACGGAGACCGCCGCGATACCCAGCGACGCGAGTAAACCCAAATCTTGCGGACGCAGAACTCGGCCCGCCGTCAGCACGGTACGGCCCGGTTCGACGTCTTCTCCGCGCCGGCCGATGTGACGGCCCGGTGAGATCGGTTCGGAGATGTGCAGCACGCCGGATTCTTCACGCGTGAGCTCGACTGGGAGCACCGCATCGACTCCCGGCGGAACCGGCGCACCCGTCATGATCCGCACAGCCTGTCCCGAAGCCACAATTCCGTCGAATGGTCGGCCCGGTCGCGAGTCTCCGACGATCCGCAGCGTTAGCGGGTTGTATTGCGCCGCTCCGAAGGTCTCTTCGGCGATCACGGCGTAACCATCCATCGCCGCTCGATCAAAGCCCGGCACGGCCACTTCCGCTCGGACGTCTGCGGAAAGCACTCGGCCGCTCGCTTCCGGAACGGCGAGCGTTTCTGCGGTCTGCGTTTTCACTCGTTCGTCGAGCAAACGCAGGACTTCCGAGACCTCCGTGCGATCACGAAAGCCACTCATGCGAACATCAAAAAAGCCCGGCGGTGTCGCCGACGTAGAGGAGGTCATGCTGCCGATCCTAGTGACTCAGCCATGCAGCGAAAGCTGTCCGGCCGAAAACCGTGAGCCGCATTTGCGACCTGATTTCCTTCAAGGGACCGAATGAATTAGCATCAGTCTGTGGTTTTTGACTTCCCAGTTACAGTCGGCACGGGCCGAAAGACGATGCACTCACGCTGATGGACGACATCTTTATCCTGATCCCCGGTCGCACTAGTCGGCAGGGCACGGCGCTCAATGAAGGAAAGCTCAAGGCGGACTTCATTGAGGAAACTCAAACGCTCTTCATCTGCCCGGACGATATGGCTCGGCGAGGCTTCGTGGACGGCGAGCGGGTCCGCGTTCGCTCGGAATTCGGCCAGGTCGAGCTGACCTGTAAAACTGCCAAGGCGGGCGAACTGCCACCCGGATTGCTGTTCCTCCCGTATGGCGATCCCTCCAGCCGGCTAATGGGGGGCGAGACGCATTGCACCGGAATGCCGGATAGCAAAGGCATGGATGTGACCATCGAGAAGATTCTGTAGTTTTTGATTCGGCGAGCCGGGCGGCGTCAGCCCCCGGACGTCATGAGAGTTCGAAGCCGTAAGGGGGCTAACGCCGCCAGGCTCGCCAGTTTTGAGGTTCAACATGTCTGATGCTGCTGTGATGGAATCCGAAACTCGAATCGTCAAAGACGCGACCTGCACGTTTTGCGGGTGCGTTTGCGATGACATGGAACTGACGGTCGAAGGGCACACAATCACCAAAGCCAAGAACGCCTGCGTGCTTGGCAAGGCGTGGTTCCTGAACCACCACATCGAAGAGCACGCCGTCGCCACGATCGACGGCAAGCCGGCCACGCTGGAAGAAGGTGTCGAGCGAGCGGCTCAGATTCTGGCGAACGCGCGTTACCCGATCGTCTATGGATTGTCCGACACGACCTGCGAAGCTCAGCGAGTCGCCGTCTCGATCGCCGACCGTGTCGGTGCCTGCGTCGATACGACGACATCCGTCTGCCACGGTCCTTCGGGCATGGCTTTTCAAGGGGTCGGCGAAGTGACCTGCACGCTGGGTGAAGTGAAGAACCGCGCAGACCTCGTCATCTTCTGGGGAGGCAACCCCGCCGAGTCGCATCCGCGACATTGGACCCGCTACTCGCTGATGCCCAAGGGGTTGTTCGTCCCCAACGGCCGCAACGGCCGAACGGCGGTGCTCGTGGACGTGCGCAAAAGCAAGAGCGCGGCGGCAGCGGACATCTTCTGGCAGATCAAACCGCGCAAGGATTTCGAGGTGCTCTGGGCTTTGCGAGCGTTGGTCAAAGGGGTCGAAGTGGACCCGGCGATCGAGCAAGAGACCGGCATCTCGCTGGCTCAGATGCAAGACCTCGTGCAGCGGATGAAGTCCTGTAAGTTCGGGATCATCTTTTTCGGCATGGGCCTGTCGATGACCCGCGGCAAGCACATGAATGTCGAAGCGGCCCTGTCACTGGCTCGCGATCTCAACGACTACACGCGGTTCTACGCCAAGCCGGTACGCGGTCACGGCAACGTCACCGGTGCGGATAACGTCGTCGCCTGGCAGACCGGCTATCCTTTCGGCGTGAGCCTCGGTCGCGGCTACCCGCGCTTCAATCCGGGTGAGTTCACGACCTCCGACACGCTGGCTCGCGGTGAGGCCGATGCGGCGATGATTATCGCGTCGGACCCGGCCGGAAATTTCTCGCAGCCGGCTCGCGAGCATCTCAAAAAGATACCCTACATCGCGCTGGACCCGCATGAGTCGGAAACGACTCGCGGAGCCACCGTCCACTTTTGCACGGCGACTTACGGCATCAACACACCGGGCACCGTCTACCGAATGGACGATGTGCCGATCCCGCTGCGACCAGCGTTCGACTCGCCGTTCCCCAGCGACGAAACCGTCCTGCGGGCGATCGAGAAACGAGTGCGGGAACTCCTGCAAGAACGAATCACCAACTAATAGTAGGGTGGGACAAGCTCGCTTCGAGCGCCGGCCCACCAAAATGAGTGAGAGAAACTGATGGTGGGCCGGCGCGGCGAAGCGCCCCTTGTCCCACCCTACGGCAACTCGGACAGTCGAAACAAAGCACGTCTTATGAGTCTTGTGAAAATCGCCAACGGCACGGTCTACGACCCGACCAACAACATTGACGGCGTCGTTCAGGACATCTGGATTCAGGACGGCAAGATCGTCGCGCCGCCGACCGCGACCGATGTCCGTCCCGATCGAACGCTCGATGCGACGGGCCTCGTCGTCATGGCAGGGGGCGTCGATATGCACGCTCACATCGCCGGGCCGAAGGTGAACCTCGCGCGCAAGATGCGGCCGGAAGACAAGCGACTCGCGCCGCCTGTGCGTCGGACTCCGAACACACGCTCCGGCACGACCGGCAGCGTCCCCAGCACGTTCGCGACTGGTTATCTCTACGCCGGAATGGGCTACACGACCGTGTTCGATGCCGCGATCCCGCCGCTGGCCGCGCGGCATGCGCACGAGGAATTTGGCGACACGCCGATCATCGACAAGGGCTTCTTCCTGCTGTTCGGCAACAACCATTACGTTCTCAATCAGATCGCTGCCAAAGAACCGGAGCGTCTGAAAGCGTTCGTCGGTTGGATGCTGCAAGCGGCCAAATCGTATGCCGTGAAGGTCGTGAATCCCGGAGGCATCGAAGTCTGGAAGCATGGAGGCGACAACGTCCACAATCTTGATGAGTCGGTCGAGCACTTCAACGTCACGCCTCGGCAAATCATCACGTCGCTCACGCAAACGGCGATGGACCTCGGACTGCCGCATCCGGTCCACATCCACTGCAACAACCTCGGCCTGCCCGGCAACTGGAACACGACACTGGCGACGATGCAGGCTCTTGAGGGCCGGCGTGCTCACCTGACGCACATCCAATTTCACAGCTACGGCGGAGGACTCGGCGAACAGAGCCAGTTCTGCTCCGAGACGACCAAGTTGGCCGACTACGTCAACTCGCATCCGAATTTGACAGTTGATGTGGGACAAGTGTTGTTCGGCGAGACGACGTCGATGACCGGTGACGGGCCGCTCGGCTACTACTTGCACAAAGTCACCGGCCGCAAATGGACCAACGCCGATACCGAGATGGAAGCCGGCTGCGGCATCGTCCCGATCACCTATCGCGAGAAAAGCTTCGTCCACGCACTGCAATGGGCGATCGGCTTAGAGTGGTATCTGCTCGTCAACGACCCGTGGCGAATCGCGATGAGCACCGACCACCCGAACGGCGGTTCGTTCCTGGCGTACCCTGAAATCATTCAGCTCCTGATGGACCGCACCTATCGGCAGGAAGTGCTCAAGCGCGTCCCGCCGCGCGTGTTGGAGTGCTCGGTGCTCAAAGACCTCGACCGCGAGTACTCGCTGTACGAGATCGCGATCATCACCCGCGCCGCACCGGCTCGCATGTTGGGATTGAAGCACAAAGGACATCTCGGCATCGGAGCCGACGGCGACGTGGCGATCTACACACCGAACGCCAACAAGCTCGATATGTTCGCGCTGCCGCGCTTCGTGTTGAAAGGGGGCGTGGTAATCGTCGAGCAAGGAGAGATTCGCGAAGAACTCTTCGGCCGCACGCTGCACGCTGCAACGAGCTACGACGAGGGAGTGCTGCCCGACATCCAGAAATGGTTCGAGGAGTACTACACCATTCAGTTCAACAATTACCCGGTGGATGAGCATTACATGACTCACGGCTCAACCGCAGTCGCGTGCAGTGGCTCGTAGTCCGGACGCCTACGTCCGGACAATCGACCGGACGTAGGCGTCCGGTCTACGGGCTCAAACCACCGGCACGTCGTGGTAGTTCAACGCCCACTCGCGCATGAAGCGGACCTGTTTGGCCCGGATGCGGTACACGATCAACGCCGGGTTCTCCAAGCCGCCGAGATACTGCCGGAGCAGCGGATTCGCGTCCCAGATTTCTTGCAGGACCGGCCGTTCGGTGACGATCTCCGCGACACCCGTGATTCGGACTTGGTCGTGCTTCTCATCGAGATAACACAGCTCGACGTTTGGGTTCGCGGCGATCTCAGCCGTTTTGTGGTACATGCGGAGGTTCGCGACGTCGACCGTGAAGCCGTCCGTTCGCACGGGCGAAACCGGTCGCACGCGAGGCTGATCGCCGTCGATCGTGGCCAAGTAAGGAAAGCAATCTGCGACCATGACGGCGCGGGCGAGGTCTGGCAACTTCTCGGGATCAATCGGCTCTGGCTTTGGCTGACTCATGATGATTTCCTTCCGGTCAAATGGCGGCCAAGGCATTTGGCAAAATCATGGGGAGGTAAAATCATAAAGGCGGGACGCGAGTGCGCCGGGCTCGATTTGTGGCGGTCGCGACCGGTTTTCATCAATTGACGGCTGCTGATATGACCGATACCGTCCTTAGCCCACCGGCTGAAAATTCCCACCTTTTTCCGAACGAAACCATCATGCTCACACTCTTCGGACGTCGCCAGAAATACTGTGATGGAATCAACCGCCGTAGCTTTTTGAAGATCGGCGGTTTTTCGTTGGGAGCCGCTGGCGGCTTCGGCCTAGCCGACGTGATACGAGCCAACGGCAGTGAGACGGCCAACAAGCACAAGGCGGTCATCAATGTCTTTTTGGGCGGAGGTCCTCCGCACCAGGACATGTGGGAAATAAAAACGGATGCCCCCAAAGAGATCCGAGGCGAATTCGAGCCGATCAGCACGAAAGTCCCCGGAATCCAAATCGGCGAGGCTTTCCCGCGCATCGCAGCGGCGTTCGATAAGTTCGTGGCGGTTCGAGCGGTGGTCGGCTGCGTCGATAACCACGACGGCTATCAATGCCTGACCGGTTGGCATCGTAATCAAGACCGCTCGATCGGCGGTCGGCCAAGCATCGGTTCCGTCGTGACGAAGCTACAAGGCCCGGTCACGAAATCCATGCCGCCATTCGTGGCACTCGCCGCCAAGACACAGCACGTGCCCTGGTCCGAACCGGGTGGCCCTGGATTCCTCGGCGCTACTTGCCAGTCCTTCAAACCGGACGGCCAAGGCATGGCCGATCTGACGCTCAATGGGGTGACACTTGATCGTCTGCAAGATCGCAAGTCATTGCTCGGCGGACTCGATCTGCTCAAGCGAGAAGCGGATGCGAGCGGCATGTTGCGAGGGCTCGATGCGTTCAACCAAGCGGCGTTTGGCGTGCTGACGTCCAATAAGCTGGCCGACGCACTCGATGTCTCGAAGGAAGACCCGGCGACCCGAGCCAAGTACGGTGACGGCAAGCCGTATCAATTCCAGTACGACGGTGCTCCGACCTGCAACGACCATTTGCTGATGGCTCGGCGCTTGGTCGAGGCGGGTGTCCGCTGCGTGACGCTGACGTTCGGCCGCTGGGACAGTCACGGCCAGAATTTCCAATTGGTTCGCGATCACGGCGGCAAGCTCGATCAAGCTGTCACCGCGCTCGTCCAAGACCTCGAAGAGCGTGGAATGCTCGACGACGTCACGGTGGTAGTCTGGGGCGAGTTCGGTCGCACGCCACGCATCAATCCGGGTGCGGGTCGAGATCACTGGCCGCAGGTCAGTTGCGCGTTGCTCGCTGGCGGCGGAATGCGGACCGGGCAGGCGATCGGTTGCACGAACCGTTTGGGGGAAGTGGCCAAGGATCGCCCGACTCACATGCAAGAGGTAATTGCCACGATCTATCACAACCTTGGCATTGATCCTCGCTCGACGACGCTGGTTGATCCCACTGGGCGGCCGCAATATCTGGTTGAGCAACGCGAGCCGATGCGCGAGTTGGTTTAGGGCAAAATCATGATTCACAGAATCATGGAACCCTATTCCGCTGCTGGTTGAGTCGGTCGCCAGGGAATCCCTGCGTCATGTTTTCATGATTCTGTCGTCCTCTTTGCCAAGCTGAAACTCGTCTTTACCGGTTTGGGAAGTGTTGCGACATTCCCGCCCCTCTTCCGTCCCTCCGGCGCGAGCACTTCTTCCGCGCGAGCGTTTTCATGTCGATCTGCCGCTTTTACCGTTGGCTGTTCCTGTTGCTGGCGTTGTCGTCTGGCTGTGCGTCGTCGCGGCAGATGATTGTGTCGAATCCGGTGTTTATCCCCGCGAACTCGCAGCATTCAGCTTGGGAGCGAACGGTCGATGCGCTGCATGACTTTCATTTCCCGATCGCTCGCGAGAACCGATTAGACGGCGTGATTGAGACGGACTATCGAGTCGGCTCAAACGTACTGGAGCCGTGGCACGGTGATTCGGTTGGTGTCTACAACCGCATGGAAAGCACGCTTCAGTCCATCCGTCGCAAAGTTCGCGTGGACCTCACGCCTGTGGAAGGTGGCTACCTCGTCGGCGTCGAAGCCTTCAAAGAGCAGGAAGATCTGCTGGGTGTGGCCGAGAATACCGCTGGTGCGGCGACGTTCCGCAAGAACACGCCGCTGGAGCGCAACCTCAACGTTGTTGTTGGGCAGAGCAGTCCGTCAGGTTGGATTTCGCTCGGCCGCGATGCGGATCTTGAGCAGGCGATCCTGGCCGAGATGCAACGATAGCTGAAGTCGTGAGACTTCAATTGTTACCGCTTGGACCGAACTCTTACGAGTTCGGCTACGAGTGCTATGCCGCCTTCGCGATGGGGAACGGCAGGACATTCACCTGGTCGAGCAAGCCGCGAATGATTCGCTCGGCTTCGCACTTTTCTCCGAGCCACTTAGCCCGTGAGGCGTGCCAGCGGCCTTCGCGTTTTTCCCACTCGTCGGCTTCGGCTTTGAGACGTTGTTCCGCCAGGCGGACTTGTTCTTCGCGGATCGCCAACGCGGTGGGTTGCTGTTCGCGTTCGGTTCGGATTTGGTCTTGCAGGCGACGAGCGTGGTCTTGGAACTGCAATCGTTCGAGTTGTAGTTGCTGGCGTTCGACTTCGAGTTCATCGCGAATGCGGCGATAGTGCTCGGCGATGGCGGCCCGGCCCGCTTCGACGCGGCGGCGGATTGTTTCTGGATCGACGGTCGGCAGGAGTTCTGCCCAGGCTTCTTCCATCGCCAGCCGCGCTTCCAAGGTAAGTCGATTCGAGCTTTCCATCTCGCCACGCATCATCTCGAAACGCTGGCGGCGGGCTTCGAGTTTTTCCACCTCGAGCGACCGTTGCTCCGCCTGCTGTTTGAGTGCGAGAAGTTCGCTCGTGCGTCGTTGTTCAAAATCTGCCCGTTCGCGCTCGAGCGCGTTTCGTTCGGACATGACTTCGTGAGAACGATCAGACTGCCAACGCTGCAGAGTTTCCGCTTCGCGAGCGAGTGATTGCTCGCGTTCATCGAGTTGCTGGCGGAAGTGTGCCAACTGCGATTCGCGGCGGCCGAGATCCGCGGTGCGCCGTGTGATCTCGGACTGTCCCACCTGCCAGGACCGGGCGACTTCCTGCTGGGCCAGTTCCAAGCCGCGCTGCATGTCGCTGAGCCGAGCCCATTGAGCGGCTCGCTGACGTTCCCAGTCGGCCTTTTGCTGGTCGAAATCGACGGCGTCTGTTCGGAGCTGTTCCGCGTGGTCTTCTCGCAGCTTGCGGAGGTCCACCTCTAACTGTTTGCGATGTGATTGCAGGTCGGCCAGCGACTTTTGGACGTAGGCATCGTGCGACTCACGGTCACGCTGCGCAACCGCGCGCTCCGAATCGCGGTTGGACTCGAATGCGGCCCGTTCTTCGGCGAACGTCCGCTTCTCTTCGTCGAGGTCCGCCGCCCATTGAATTCGGAGTTGCTGCCGTTCGGCTTCCCAATTGAGTTGCAGACGCCGCAACGCCTCGTCGTGTTCGCGTTGTAGTTGCTGACGCTGCTGCTCTAACTGACGGCGTGTCCCGTCCAGATCGCTTTGTTGCTGACGGCGTTGCTCGCCCCAATCGGCCTGCATCTTTCGCAACGCTTCCTCGTGGGCGCGTTTGTCGTCGGCGAGTTGCTCGCGGTCCTGGGACTGCTGCTGATTCCAGACCTCGCGCTGATTGCGGAAGTGCTCGATCTCGCCGTCTAGCTCCCACGCATATTCTTTGCGGAGGCGGGCCTTTTCTTGTTCGATCTCGTTCTGAACGGCTTCGAGGATCGCCTGTTGTTCGCGAGCCAGCCGCTCGCGCTCTTCAGAGAGCTTCTTACGTTCGGCATCGGCCATGGCCTGCGAATGCTGCATCGCGGCTTTGTCGATCTCGTTCTGCTTTTCCAATTGCTGTTTGAGCGTGGCTCGTTGCTGTTCGAGCGATTGATTCGCATGCGTCAGCTCCCGTTCGCGCAGTTTCAGTTCGGCGAGCAATTGCTCGGTCTGCTGAAATCGCTCGGAGAATTGCTGCTCTTGTTGGGCGAGCTGTTCGGCTCGGAGACGGGCTTCTTCCTCGGCATTGAGGGCTCGCAGGCGGAGCGACCGTTGCTCGCGATCAAACTGCGAGAGCTGTTCGTTGAGGTTCCGTTCTCGGCGTTCCAGCTCGGCGACCTGAGCGCGCAGGTTCTCCGCAACTTGGCTGGCTTGGACGAAGAGATCGACCTGCCCGCGCGAAGCCGTCGCAGTCGATGTGGCCGCGAGTCCTCGCAGCCGCACCTCATCCACGTCTTCCAGGCCGACGCTGGTCACATCCGTGTTGAAACCTGAGCGGTGAACCTGATCGCTCATCGCGGGAGTCCTTTCCCTGGGTGAGCCGAGAAGCTCGGCAAGACACGCACCTCGCATACGCCGAGGTAGAAATAGAATTTGGCCAATCTGAGAGGGGGCGGGATTATGGAAACGGTCCGAAAACGTGTCAATTTGTGATTTCGGCCGGCGTCCGATGCCCGAACCTCGGTCGTGGGCGGATTGGAAAATTCTGCGGATGGGCACCACAATGCCGCCCCCCGTTATGAAGCGGCGTCACGCTCAGCGCCCGATTGATCCGCCCCAAGAGAAGGATTTCCGAAGACTCATGGACAACGCTAAATTAACTCTGAACGGAAAAGACTACGACCTGCCCGTGACGGTCGGCACCGAAGGGGAAGTCGGCATCGACATTACCAGTCTGCGAGCCAAATCCGGGGCAATTACGCTTGATTCCGGGTACGGCAACACCGGGGCCTGCAAGAGTTCGATCTGCTTCATCGACGGCGAAGAAGGCATCCTGCGATACCGCGGCTACGACATCGCCGACCTAGCAGAAAGTGCGTCATTCGTCGAAGTCGCCCACCTGCTGATCTATGGCGAACTGCCGAATCCTCAACAACTGAGCGTCTTCCGCGAGAAGCTGACCCGACACAGCATGATCCATGAGGACATGAAGAAGTTCTACGAGGGCTACCCGCCGACCGCTCACCCGATGGCGGTTCTCTCGTCGATGGTCGCTTCTCTTTCGACTTATTACCCGACCGTCGCTGGCGAGGACTCGGACCAGAACATCATTCGGCTGCTGGCGAAGACCAAGACGATCGCGGCTTACGCTTACAAGAAGTCGGCCGGCCAGCCGACGATTTACCCGCTCAACGAACTGTCGTACTGCGCGAACTTCCTGCGGATGATGTTTGCCATCCCGTGCGAGGAATACAAAGTCAACGACGTCTGGGTGCGAGCGCTCAACAAACTGCTGATCCTGCACGCCGATCACGAGCAGAATTGCAGCACCTCGACCGTCCGCATCGTCGGCAGTAGCCAGGCGAACTTGTACGCGTCGATCTCTGCCGGCATCTGCGCCTTGTGGGGACCGCTGCACGGCGGAGCCAATCAAAGCGTGTTGGAGATGCTCGAACAAATTCGGAACGACGGGTCGGACTACAAGAAGTACGTCGACCTGGCCAAGAACAAGAACAGCGGCTTCAAGCTG
>SXGS01335129.1_pt1 | contig 27997 bp, 22 predicted proteins | sample 3174681 | NCBI WGS metagenome assembly SXGS01 (sample SAMN11356861, study PRJNA531348) | freshwater metagenome | isolation source: freshwater sample F1-80 | place: China: Fuxian Lake, Yuxi | collected 2017-12-25 | reverse complement strand
GCGGCGGCGGCCGATCGCGCTACTGAGCGCACACCGGGCCGCCTAAGCCGGCGGCACGGCTGATCGCCTCGGCGCCCGCACCCGCACCGTCTGGACGCGGCGCGCCGAGGCCTCGATCACCTCCAGCGTGATGCCTTGCCCGGCGTCGAGCAACGCGCCGACGGCGGGGATCCGCCCGGCGACCGACAGGCAGAGGCCCGCGACGGTCGTGAACGCCGCGTCTTCCGCCAACTCCACGTGGAGGGCGCGGTTCACTTCGCGGATCGGCGTGGTGCCGCACAGCACGAGCGCTCCGTCGGGCTCCTCTCGCATGCCCTCCGGGACGTCGCGGACGTGCTCGCTGAAGATCTCGCCCACGAGCTCTTCGACGAGGTCCTCCATCGTCACGATGCCCGACATCCCACCCTGCTCGTCGAGCACGATGGCGAACGGCGTGTGCTGCTGACGCATCTCCTGCAACAGCTCCACGGCCCGCTTCGATCGCGGCACGAAATACGGCGGGCGGATGAGATCCGCGAGCACGACGAGCTGCCTGTCCCACGCCATCGCGAGGAGGTCCTTCACGCTGATGTACCCGATCACGTTGTCGATCCGGTCGTCGTACACCGGCATCCTGCTGTGGGTGTGCTCGAGCAGGATGCGACGGAGATCCTCCGGCGTCGCGTTGCGCGCGATCATCACGACGTCCTGCCTCGGCACCATGACGTCCGCGGCCCGGAGCTGTGGCAGCTCGAGCGCCCGCGACGCGATCTCGCCCGCTTCCGGGTGGATCGTGCCCGCCCGCGTCGCCTCCTCGAGCAGCTCCTGGAGCTCCTCCGCGGAGTGTCGCGTCTCCGTGAACGTCGTGCTGTCCCCGAACGGCCGGAGGATCAGGTTCGCGCTGGCGCCGAGGAGCCACACGACCGGCGCTGCCGCCCGTGAGATCAAGAGGAGCGGCCACGCGACGAGCAGCGCGTAACGCTCGGCGTTCCTCAGCGCGAGGGACTTCGGCACGAGCTCCCCGAGCACGATCGAGATGTAGGAGAGCCCCGCGACCACCACGACCAAGGTCATCGCCGCGGCTTGGCGTCCGACCCACCCGTGGCGCGCGAGCTCGGGGGCCAGCTCCGCGGTGAGCGTCTCGGCGCTGAACGCCGCCGCCGTCATGCCCACGAGCGTGATGCCCACCTGCGTGGTGGCCAGGAACCGCTCCGGATCCTCGCGAAGCGCGAGCGCAGCCCGCGCGCCACGCCGCCCCTCCTCCACCAGCTCCTGGAGTCGTGTGCGCCTGAGCGCGATGACGGCGACCTCGGCGCCGGCGAAGAAGCCGTTCACCAGGACGAGCGCGACGATGATGAGGATCTCCGCGATGATGACTCGGCCCCTCCGTCCAGCGAGATTCCACGGTAGCACGTGCCGCGCCTCCGTGACCGGTGTGCTCGCGAAGACCCTCCAGATGCCCGCCGCCACGCGCGTCCAGGGCGACGTCGGGCCGACGATCGCGTATCATGGCGCCGGGTCGACAATCCTCATCCACAGCGCCGTCTGGTCCCCCTCGTAGACCACCGTCCCCTCCTGGGTGAACGAGAACGCGTAGCGCGCGAGCACCTGCCTTGGCGTCTGCCGGAGCTGCTTCGCCGTGCACGCGAGCAAGAGCGGAGGCCCGGGCTTCGCGAGCGCCTTGAAGCGCGCGCCATGGATCCGCCCACCGTACCCGATCCATCCGTCGCGATGCCGAAGATCGAGGACATAGTAGGAGTGGACGAAGGCGACCATCCCCGTCATGTGCACCATCAGCCCGCCCGACACGTGACGCGGGTGGAAGACCGGGTGCGCGCGCTGCTCGCGCGTGAGCGGCAGATCATCGTGGGTCGGCATGCGCGCGACGACCCGACCGGCCTCGCGATCGATCTCGAGCACGTCGTCGAGGAGGAGGCCGTCGGGGCCGTAGGGGCAGTCGGCGACGAAGTCGGCGTCGAGCGGCATCGGGCGGGCGCGACGGTAGCAGGTTCCACCGCCCGCCGTCACAGCGCGATCCGCACGCCCGCGCCGACGAAGGTGGTGCGGTGCTCGACGGTGCCGAGGTTCTTCGCGTCGAGCGAGCCGTAGACCGGGCTCCCGTCCCCGCACGCCGTGCCGCGGAGATCCCCTCGCACGCACGGCACCCCCGTCGCGGCCCCGAGGCCGCCGCCGCCGGTCGAGCGCGAGACCATCACCGCGCCGGTGCCGAGCGCGGTGATGCCGTGCGGGAGCCGGACCTCGAGGCCCACCGACCCGCCCCACCGCGCGCCGCCCACGAGGAGCGGCGTCTGGTAGGCCGGATCCTGAGGCGCGGCGGCGTACGACGCTCCCCACGACACGGCGAGCACACCCGCCACGTCGACCGTCGAGCCCAGATGTGCGCCGAGGCTGGTCACACCGCCGAGCGGCACGCGGGCGGAAGGAGGCAGGACGCCCGCCGTGCCGGGGACCGGGTACACGCCGAGGCCCGCGGCCGTGCCCGGCGCGGAGAAGACGACATCGCCCGTCGGGTTGCGCGTCCAGTACACGTCGAGCTCGAGGTCCGCCCGGCGATCGAACCCCAGCATGCGCGCGCCGAGCCGGCCCTCGATCGGCATCGGGATCTCCAGGGCCGCCGTCCCGTCCCTGCAGCCGGACGAGCCCGCCTGCCCGCAGTCGGGACGTGACGTGTCGCCGTGTACGACGCCACGCCGATCGCCCGCGAGGGCGCGCGCGGAGAAGGCGTTCGCCTCCGTCTCGACGTGGCCGCGGGCGAGGATGGAGTCGCGCCACGCCGCGGACGCGCCGATCACGAGGGCGTCGGTGACCGCGTAGAGCACGCCCAGTCTCGCCTCGGGGACGAACGCGTCCCACCCCACGAACCGCACGCGCACGTCGCCGATCGCGGGCTCGACCGGCTCGCCCTTCGTCTGCATCGCGGCGCGCGACGCGTCGATCCGCGCCATGCCCCAGCCGAGCGCGAGGCCCACCGCGAGGCGAGGGGTGGGCTTCACGGCTACGCCGAGCGAGGCGGCCGCGAAGGCCGTGTCGTTGTCGAGGGTGACGTACCGGGCGGGAGAGGGCGCGCCGAGGACGCCGGCGGGGTGCGGCTGCGCTCCGGAGGCCACCGGAGACGCCCACGACGCGCCGAGCGCGACGTCCCGCGTCACCGGGAGCGCCACCGCCAGCGCCGGGAGCAGCGTCGCCGAGCGATCGCACGTCGTGGGGTACGCGCCGCCGGGCGTCGTGCCGTCGATCGTGTCGTCGCGCCGGTCCTTCACGCGAGCGAAGCAGGTCTTCCGCGCGAGCCCGCCTCCGGAGATCTCGATCGCGCGCGCCTGGCCGGCGAGCCCGGCGGGGTTGTGGAGGATCGCCGTGGGGGTCGTACCGCGCGCCGTGACCGCGCCGGAGCGCGACGAGGCCTCGAAGCCCGCCTGGCCGAGATCGTAGAGGCCGTCCGCGCGCGCCGGGCGGGCGCACGCGAGGACGAAGAGCGCGGCGAAGATCCCGTCTCTCATCCGCACACGCTCGCGCCACACGCGGCCTGCTCGGAGGCGCAGGACGATGCGGCGCACGTGTCGCACGACTCCTTCGTGCTGGCGCACGGCCCCTTGCACCGCGCGTCGAGGCATCGCAGGAGCGAGAGAGACGCGCCGCTGGCGCGCGGGCAGAGCTCGTTCATGCAGCGCTGAAAGCAGGGGCCGACGTCGGCGCGCGTCGATGTGATCACGGGCCGCTCCGCGAGGGGGCAGGTCGCGAGGCAGGACATCGTCGAGGGGCAGGAGGCCTCGCCCCCGCCGATCTCGGTGGCCCCGACGCACGACTCCGCGTCCGGGGGGAGCGCCGGGTAGTAGAACGCGTTGAACATGCACATCTCGTCCGTGAGCGCGGACTGCCCCTGCACGGCGTCGGCGTCGCCCGTGTTCTCGTACGTGCACGCGTAGCGGATGGTCGAGCCGCGCGGGATGCGCAGGAAGCCCGTGTAGAACGCCGGGTGGTTCCAGGTCTCGCTCTCGTAGAACGGGACCGACGCGCGCGGCTCGCCGGGGCGATCGACGAACGCCCGGTAACGGACGCCGCGCCGGTGCATGTGGGCCGAAGCGGCGAGGAGCGTGATGTCCCCGGGGATGGGGCAGCTCAGCGTGCTCGTGCGTCGTCCCCGCGCCGGGACGTGGATGTACGGCTGGTAGAAGCGGAGCATGCCCGCGCGTCGCTCGACCGCGGCCTCCGGAGCGATGCGGAGGAGCACGTCCACCGTGGCCGGCGCGGGCCGCGCGCCCGGGTTGACGAAGTGGCCTTGCAGGAGGAGGACCTCGCCCGCGCGCAGGGGGAGCGCTGCGGCCGCCGGGAAGTCGGCGTTCTCGTGCGGCGTCTGGCCGCCGGTCACGTACGTGGTGACGCTGCTCATCGCACCGTGCTCGTCGCAGTCGAACGTGCCCTCGCGCGGCGGATCCGCGAGCGTCGTGCGGAACACGATGTAATGGTGCGCGAGGGAGGAGAGGTCGTGCCTGCCCCCGCGCAGGAACACCTCGGGGGCCCCGGAGGACGGCACGCGGAAGAACTTGCAGTGGTGCGCCTCCGCGCCCGGTGACAGGGAGGTCTCCATGCGCAGCTCGAACGTGGTGTCTCCCGGCGCCGGCGCCGGCGCGCTCGCGCAGGCGACGAGGACGGTCGAGCCCACGAGGGCGATCGGGAGGAGGCGGCTCACGGGCGTTGGTGGGGGGGGCCGAGCTGGATTATGACAGACGCCCATGAAGCTCATTCACACGGGTACCTCCCCCTATGTTCGCAAGGTCATGGTCGCGGCCCACGAGCTCGGCCTCGCAGGCCGCATCGAGACGACCTTCCTCCGCCCGAACCCGACGAGGCCCGACCCGGAGCTCTCGAAGCTGAACCCGCTCTCGAAGATCCCGGCGCTCGTCACCGACGAGGGACGGGTGGTGTACGATTCGCGCGTCATCTGCGAGTACCTGCAGTCGCTCGCGGGCGCCGAGGCGCAGAAGCTCACGCCGCCGTCCGGACCCGAGCGCTGGGAGGTCCTCCGGCGTGCTGCGCTGTGCGACGGCATCCTGGAGGCGGCGATCCTCGTGTTCTACGAGCGTGATCAGCGGCCGAAGGAGCTGCACTGGGAGCCGTGGATCTCGGGGCAGGAGTCGAAGGCGCGGCAGGGCCTCGACGCGCTCGAGGCCGAGGTCGACACGCTGTCGGGCGACGTCGATCTCGCGCACATCGGGGTGGGCGTGACCGTGGGCTGGCTCCTCTTCCGCAAGCACCTCGGCGACGTCCTCGCGACGAGGCCCCGCCTCGCCGCGTGGTACGCGCGCTTCAGCGAGCGCCCCTCCATGCTGGCGACGGTGCCGCGGCTGTGAACAGCAGGAGCCGACGAGGCGACGGGGAGCCCCCCTCGCGCGCCCCGGCGAAACGATCCTGTACGGCCCCGCCCCCGCGTGCGAAGCTTCCTCTCGTGCGCGGCGATCTCCTCCACCTCACCGCACTCTCCGCCGGCCTCCTCGTCGCCCTTGGCCTGACCGTGCCCCTGGCCCGCGGCCAGGCACAGGCCCCCACGATCCCGGTCTCGGAGATCAAGGAGGGCATGAAGGGCTACGGGCTCACCGTCTTCAAGGGCACGAAGCCCGAGAAATTCGACGTCGAGGTCGTCGGCGTCCTCCGCAACTTCCGCCCCTCCCAGGAGCTCATCCTCGTCAAGACGCCGCACCCGAGGCTGAACGTCACCAAGAACGTGCGCGGCATGAGCGGCAGCCCGATCTATTTCGACGGGCGCCTCGCAGGAGCGTACGCGTACAGCTGGGCTGCCTTCCAGGTGGAGCCCGTCGCGGGCGTCACGCCGATCGCCCCGATGCTCGCCGAGATGCGGCGGCCGATCCCTCCGGGTTTCTGGCCTCTCGAGCAGTCGGCGCCCCTGCCGGTGGCGCCGCACCAGGCCGGCGCGCAGCCGAAGAGGCAGGCGCTCGGCTCGCCGAATCGCTTCGACGGGGCGCCCGGCGAATACGATCTGGCGACGCACGCCGAGCAGATGCGGGCGCGGCTCGCCGTGGACACCTCGCGCACGTTCGCGCCCGCGGTCACGCCACTCATGGTGGCCGGAATGGGCGACCGCTCCGTCGCGTACGTGCGGAAGCTGTTCGCGCCGCTTGGCCTCGAGCCGATGCAGGCGGGGGGCGGCACGACGGACGATCCGAACGCGCCGGCGCACTTCGTCGACGGCGGCACGCTCGGTGTCCAGCTCGTCGCCGGGGACGTGTCGTTCTTCGGGCTCGGCACGGTCACCCACGTCGAGGGCTCGAAGCTGTGCGGCTTCGGCCACCCGATGATGGAGGCGGGGACGACCGCGCTCCCCTCCGCGATCGGCAAGGTGCACTGGATCTTCGCGTCCGATCAGCACTCCTCGAAGATCGGCGAGTCGGTGCGTGCGCTAGGCGCGCTCACCCAGGACCGACAGAGCGCGGTCGTGGTGGACGAGACGAAGATCGCGCCGGTGTTCCCCGTCACGGTCGAGCTCCAGGGCGTGGTCGGCGCGCCGAAGACGCACTGGAAGTCGGTGGTGTCCGAGGAGCGGTTCATGTCTCCCTCGCTCGTGGCCGCCGTCCTCGGGTCGGTCATCGAGGCGAGCGCGAGCGAGCGGCGCGACGTCACGTGGACCCTGAAGAGCAAGCTCCGCGTGCGGGGCAAGGGGACGATCGAGTTCGAGGACTTCGGCGTCGCGGGCGGCGGCATGCCCGACAGCGGGGACTTCGGCGGAGGGCGCCTCGTGCGCGCCGTCGGCGAGATCCTCAACAACCCGTGGGAGCACGTGCGGATCGAGGGTATCGAGGCCGTCTTCGCCGTCGACTACAGACGCGACGCGGTGCGGCTGCGGAGCGTCGAGTTGCTCGACCCGGTCGTCGACCCCGGAGAGAAGGCGCGGGTTCGCCTCCACCTCTTTCCGCTCTACGGCCCGGAGGAGGTGCGCACCGTCGACATCCAGCTCCCCGCGGAGCTGGCGGGCAAGGAGGTCGAGGTCGAGGTCGTCCCCGGATACGATCTCGTCCCGGAGTCGGCGGCGCCCGAGAGCCTCGCGGACCTGATCGCGAACCTCGCGAAGAAGCCCTCGATGCCGCGGGGCGTCGCGCTCCAGCACAAGCTCTCTTCGGGCGTCGCGTGGCACGGGCACGTCGCGCACCGGCTCCCGAACTTCGCGATGGACGCCTTGCGCCCGGCGAACGCGGACATGGCGCCGGAGCCGTTCGTCCACTACCGGCGGGCCCTCTTCCCGATGGACCGTTTCGTCGAGGGGCGCGGCCGGGTCAAGATCAAGGTGCGGGCCGTGGTGCGGTAGCTTTGGTGTATGATCGGCGGATGCGATTCCTCGCTCGCCTCGCGGCCGCCGCGCTCGCGACCTCGTCCATCCTCCTCGGCTCCGGGGCCCACGCGGTGGGCACCCGCACGTTCACGCTCGACTCGATCGAGAAGCTCTCTGGCGGCGAGCTGAAGGGCGTCAGCATCGGCTCGGACGGGGTCGTCCGAGCGGGGTGGCTGCTCGGCAACGTCGTTCTGACCGACGCGAGCGCCGCGTTCGCCACCCTCCCCATGGCGGACGGGAGCGCGCTCGTCGGCACGGGTCCGAACGGGAAGATCCTGCGCGTCGCCGGCGAGCAGAGCACGGTGTACGCGGAGACGGGGGCACTCGCGGTGACGTCGCTCGTGCAGGCGGCGAACGGAGCCGTGTATGCTGCAACCATCCCGGACGGCAAGATCTTCCGGGTGACCCAGGGCAAGGCGGAGGTCTTCGCCACGCTTCAGGACACGAGCCACGTGTGGGCGCTCGCGCTCGACAAGGCGCGGACGGGCCTCTTCGCCGCGACGGGGCCGGAGGGGAAGGTGTGGCGCGTGGAGCCGAACGGGACCACCTCGGTGTACTACCGCAGCGAGGAGCCGCACCTCGTGTCGCTGGCGCTCGCGGACTCGGGCGACCTCTACGCGGGCTCGAGCGGCAAGGCCCTGCTCTACCGCATCACGGGCCCCGGACGCGCGACGATCCTGCACGACTTCGGGGGCGAGGAGGTCAAGGCGGTCGCCGTCGCGAAGAACGGGGTCGTGTGGGCCATCGCCAACGAGTACGGCGAGGTACCCGAGGCGCCGAAGCGCTCGCCCGCGGCCGGCACCCGCATGCCGGTGCCGACGACCGCCGCCGCGCGCAAGCCCGGCAAGGGCACCCTCATGCGCTTCGACGCCACGGGCAAGCCCGAGAAGATGATGCACCACGGCGACTTCCACTACATGTCGCTCGCGCTCGACGACGGAGGCCGTCCCTACGTCGGGACGGGCGCGGAGGGGCGCGTGTACACGGTCGACGACGGCCACACCGTGAGCCTCCTCGCCGACGCCGACGAGCGCCAGATCGGCGCGCTCGGCGTCACGGGGGGCAAGCCCTACGCGGTGGCGAACGACCCCGCGGTCTTCCACCGCGTGATCTCGCAGGGAGGGCCCGACGCCGTGTGGACGAGCAAGGTCCTCGACGCGGGGCTTCGCGCGCGCTTCGGCAACCTCGGGTGGAAGGCCCACGGCACGATCGAGCTGTCCACGCGCTCGGGCAACTCGGTCGTGCCGGACCTCACGTGGACGAAGTGGTCGAACGAGATGGCGCTGCCCGGCCCGATCACGACCGGCCCCGCGCGCTTCTTCCAGGTGCGCGCGAGGTGGGCGAAAGATCCGAAGGCGACGCTGAGCGAGATCACCATCCCCTTCGTCACGGACAACCTCCGTCCCTTGCTGCTCGAGGTGAGCGCCGTGCAGAAGGGCGTTCTCTCGCGTGACTCGAAGGACGTATTGCCGGCGAGCGGAGGCGAGGTGCCCAAGCACGAGACGATCGTGAAGGTCTCGTGGAAGGTCGAGAACCCCGACAGCGATCCGTTGCGCTACCGGCTCGCGTTCCGGAAGGAGGGGCTCGCCGCGTGGCGCGATGTGCTCCGCGACGGCGAGGCCGTCACGAAGACCGAGTACGAGTGGGAGACGCTGCCGCTCTCCGAGGGCCGCTACAGGCTGCGCGTGGAGGCGAGCGACGAGGCGGCCAACCCGCCGGACCAGGTGCTCCGGCACGCGCTGGAGAGCGAGGTGTTCACCATCGATCACACGCCGCCCACCATCGGTCCCATCGCGCTCGTCGGCCGGCGCCTCAGGGTGCGCGTCACCGACGGGCTCGGGCCCATCGTGCGGGTGGAGGTGGCGATCGACGGGAGAACCGACTTCCGCCCGCTCGCGCCAGCCGACGGCGTCTTCGACACGGCCGACGAGGTCATCGACGGCGACGTGAGCGCGATCGTCCCGCAGGGATCGCACCTCGTGACGATCCGCGCCTTCGACGCCGCGGGCAACGTCGCCGTCCGCGAGATCGAGTCGAACTGAGGCGTCGCCCCGACCCGCGACACGCGTGTCAGGGGGTACGATCCGGCGAGCACGGCTAATCTTGCGTGATTCCGGGAAGTTACACTGCATATCCCACCCCTGAGACACCCCCGGCGTGCGCGGCACGCCACGTGAAAGAAGGCAGGATTCGACGGCCGAAATTGGCCCGTCCGCGAGCACGAACTACACTCCACGTCGGCCCCGCCCCTCCCTTATCTCCGTGGCTTCCTCCCGCACGCGCTCGATGACCCTCCTCCACGCGGCCCTGGTCGGCGTGGGCGTCACCGCGCTCGTCGCCGGGTGCAGCGGGGCGAGCGACAAGCTGGCGACGGCCAGCGGTACCGAGCCACCCCTCAAGGAGGAGGCCGCCGACGTCCCGCAGGCCGGGTCGGTGAACAGCTACGCGGATGGAGGTGCGCGGGCCTACGCTGGAAGCCCGCTCTGCGGACTGCCGACGACGTGCGATCCCGACAAGGGGGCAGCCTCCGCCTGCACCCGCGACGGGGGAGTCGCGGCCTGCCGCGTGCAGGCCGGTGCGAGGGCCGAGTGCGAGGCCAGCGGCAAGGGTGGTGACGGCGTCGCGTGCCGGGTCGGCAGCGACTGCCTCCCGGGCTACGACTGCGTCGGAGGGACCACGCGGCCGGCGTCGGGTACCGCCGAACCGGGCGTGTGCCGACGCTACTGCTGTGCCGGGGACTGCTCCATGGCGCACGCCGCGAACGGAGGCGCCACCTTCTGCGACTTCGCGGACCACCTGCCGGCGTCGTACCTCGTGCCGGCGTGCGTCCCCGTGAAGCCGTGCGACCTCCTGAAGTCCGGCTCCTGCCAACCCGGCGAGACCTGCTCCGTGGTGTCGGACGACGGCGCGCGAAGCTGCGTGGCGATCGGCAAGGCGGGCGTCGGGGCGTCGTGCGATCTCGAGCGCTGCCAGACCGACCTCACCTGCCGCGGCAAGCCGGGCAAGCGCGTCTGCCTCCAGCTCTGCAAGCTCACGGGCGCGAACACCTGCACGGTCGGGCGGTGCCAGTCGTTCGGATCGAAGATCCAGGACAACACGATCGGGTTCTGCCAGTAACGCGGGCGGTGTCCATGGACACCCCGGCAGGTGACCCGGCCAGCACGCTCGGGCCGGTACCTCCGTCGTTTCGCGGCGAGGGCCGCGGCCTGGATCGTGCTGGACGTGCCGCCATGACCGAGATGGATCTCCCGGACGTGGACCTTCTCACCGCCGTGCTCGGCTCGCGCCGAGCAGCCGCCAACCTCCTGCGTGGCGCGACCAACCTCGCCACCCTCTCGCGCCTCGAGACGGCGTCCATCGCGGACCTGAGCGGCGCGGGGAGGGCGCGCGCGCGGAGGATCGGGCTCGCGCTCGAGCTGGCCCGCCGGGTTCATCGGGAGGAACGCGCTGGACGGGGCGTCGCGATCCGCGGGCCGGCCGAGGCGTACGCGCTGATGGCGCCTCGGATCGCGCACCTGGATCACGAGGAGCTGTGGCTGCTCGCGCTCGACGGCAACAACGGGCTCCGCGGCACGAGGCGCCTCGCGATGGGCGGCGCGTGCGGGCTCGCCATCGCACAGGAGGACGTGCTCCGGGCGGCCCTCGCGTCGGGCGGGCGCGGCTTCGTCCTCTGCCACAACCACCCGAGCAACGATCCGACCCCGAGCGCGGCGGACCTGACGTTCACCGCGCGTGTGGCCGCGGGGAGCGCATTCGTCGGCGTGCGGCTGCTCGACCACGTCGTGATCGCGCGCGGAGGGTTCGCCCAGGTCCCGTTCGATCCGGGCCCTCCCGCGCCAGCACGAGAACGGAGGTCGCGCGCGGCGGCGGCGGCGGTGTGAGGCTCAACGGGAGCGAGGTCGCGCCTCGGGGTGGCAACGGCCGACGTAGCCGCAGTGGATCGCGTGGCAAGTCTCGACGTCGGCGCGAGGAAACACGCCGTCGTGTCGCGCGCGACGCAGCGAGGACGCGAGCGCGAGGACGCGAGCGGGGAGATCCGGGCGGGCGTCCTCGTCGCGGAAGGCAGGCTCGCCGCTCTCGCCGCCCAGGAAGAGAATCCCGGTGCGGACGCGCGTGGGGGAGACGTCCGCGAGCGCGCGGATCGCGAGGGCATACACGTCGAGCTGGAACGCGTAGGGCTCCATGCGGGGTCCTCGCGCGCGCTTGTAGTCGATCACGTCGACGCTGCGATCGGGCCAGAGGACCACGAGGTCCATGGTGCCGCGCAGGGTGACGCGCGGGGTCTCCGCGTCCGGCGGGTCGGACACGCCACCCGCGAGATCGAGCAAGAAAGCGTGCTCGCGCAGGATCGTCGGCTGCTCCATGCGCACCCTGCGCGCGTACGTCCCGCCCAGGAACCGCGAGATCCGCCGCGTGTGGACGTCGTGCTCGGCATGCGCGAGCGGAATGCCCGCCGACGCGAGGAGCTTGCTCACCTCCGCGGTGGGGTCGGCCGCGCCGAAGAGGCCCGGGGGCACGCGCTCGAGGACACCATGGACGAGCGTGCCTTCGCGGCGCGCGTCGAGGGGGATCGCGTCCCGATCGCCGCGCGCCTCCAGGGTCCACCGCGCGCCGTGGGTGTGCTCCGGGAAGGCGAGGAGGTGCACGAGCTGGAAGCGGCGCGCGCAGTGGTGGAAGTCCGCCAGCGCCGTGGGGGCGACGTCGAGGGAGCTCACGACCGGCAGCGCGCGTCGCGCGGGTGCATGGCCGGACTGGACGTCGCCGGCGACGACCTCGGTGTGGAGGAGCGGCGCGGGGACGGAGGCGGCGACGACCTCGAGGAAGCGCTCGCTCCCGGGCGTGGCCGCGAGGGCGGCGAGGGTCGCCGCGGCGTGATCGTCGCTCGGCGTGTCGCGCGAGCCGACCACGTACATCCGCTCCCGGGCGCGTGTCACGGCGACGTAGATCAGCCGCTGCTTCTCGGCGCGCTCACGGCGCTTCCTCTCGAGCCAGGCCGCCTCGTAGCCGGGAGGCTCGAGCGCCTGCTCGAGCGAGGCGTCGTAGAACCGCACCGCGAGCCGACCACCGTCGCCTCCATCGCCCGTCGTGAGGAGGACGGGTGGCCGCGGCGTGGGCCGCGGCGTGGCCCCGAGCTCGGGCACGAAGACGAGCGCGAAGTCGAGGCCCTTGCTCGCGTGCACGGTGAGGAGCACCACGGCGTCGTCCTCCCCCGAGGCGACCTGGGCCTCGGACATGAGGGCGTCGTCGGCGATGCGGCGGCGAACGCGGCGGAGGAAGAGGCGCGCGCTCGGCTCGCGCGCGGCGACCTCGAGGAACCGCCTGGCGTTGGCGACGCGCCGCTCGCCGCGCGGGAGCCGCGCGATCGTCTCCAGGAACCCGAGCTCGTCCGCGACGAGCGAGAGCGCTCGCGCTGGGCCCAGTCGATCGACGACGCGGGACGCACGCGTCACGACGTCGCGGACCCGCGAGACGGCGGACGCGTCGCCGGGATCGACGAGGGCGCGTCGGGGACCCTCGTCCCAGCGCTCCGGGGGGAGGAGCCCTTCGCCGGGCGCCGTCAGCCCGACGAGGGTGTCGTCGAGCACGCCCGCCCACGGGCCACGGAGCACGCCGAGGAGCGCGAGGCGATCGGACGGATCGACCAGGAGGGCGAGCATGTCGACGAGATCGTGGACCTCGCGCGCGGCGTAGAACCCGCGCCCGACGGAGACGTACGGGATCCCCGCGCCGGCGAGAGCATGCGCGACGGTGTCGAGCATCTCGTTGGTCTGCGCGAGCACGGCGACGTCGCGGTAGGTGGGGCGAACGCCGGTCCGCGCGAGGGGCACGCCTGCGCGAACCTCCTCGGCGATGCGCTCCGCGATGACCTGGGCCTCCTCGAGCCGGGTCGACGCCTTGCCCGCGGCCTCCACGCGGAGCCACGTCACCGCCGGTCCGTCGTCCGCCGTCCCCGGTCCGCCGTCGGGGGGGCGCAGGTCCTCGATCTCGCTCGCGTACTCGATCTCGTGCAGGGCGGCTGGCGCGAAAGCCGGTGCGAAGTGCGCCGCCGAGAACGCGTTCGTGAACCGGAGCAGCGCCGCACCCGAGCGGCGGTTGTGGCGGAGCGCGAAGAAGTCCGCGAGAGGCTCAACGGGGGTCTCCGCGAGCTCCGGTGGGATCCGCAGGGCGGCGGCCGCGGGCGCACCGGCGAGCCCGACGCACATCTCGGCGAAGACGCCGACGTCCGCGCCACGGAACCCGTAGATGGACTGCTTGCGGTCCCCCACGACGAACAGCCCGGCGGGCCGCACGTCACCGAGCCCCGGGATCTCGCCGCGCCGGCGCGCCGCGTCCCGCGCCCACAGGAGCGTGACGAGATCACGCTGGAGGCGCGACGTGTCCTGGCACTCGTCGACGAGGAGCACGTCGTGACGCGCGCCCACCTCGCGGGCGACTCCGACGTGATCTCGGAGGAGGTCGCGGGCGACGCGGAGTACGTCGGAGAAGCCGAGCGGATCGCCCCGCCTCACGCCCGCGTCGAGGTCGCGGAGCGCCGCGCCGAGGATCTCGCGGGCGACGCGCGCGACCTCCCCGAAGGCATGCCTACCACGGTAGGAACGCGCCAGGATGCGGGCCCGCGCCGCGTTGCCCACCCCGGGAAGGCCGTCGCGGAGCTCGAAGAACGCGATCTCTTCGGGGGAGCGCTCCCGCGAGCGGTTCTCCAGCGTGAGCACGGACACGAGGGCGGTCTCGAGTACGTCCTCGTCCACCGCCGCCCAGGCCTCCCTGAGCGCGCGGGCAGGGGCCGTGAAGCGCGGCGCGCCCACGCGGGAGGCGGCGCGAACGAGCGACGCGACGCGCGCTTCGATCCGCGCCTCGTCGCCGGCGTCGATCTGGAAAGCGTCCAGCGGCCGCCCGTCCTCGGCCAGACGCGCGAGCGCGTCCGCGAGCCTCTCGACGAGCGCGTCCACGCCCCCGGCCGACTCCACGAGGAGGTGCACGGCGTGCCCGGCGCGCGGAAAGGCGTTCTCGAGGGCGACCTCGATGGCGCGCTCGCGACGCGCTCGCTCGTCCTCCTCGCTCGCGATCTCGAAGCCCGCCGGCAACCCGGCCTCGAGCGCGTGTCGCCGGACGAGCGACGCCGCGACGCCGTGGAGGGTCCCGATCTCGGCGCGGTGGAGGCCGTCGAGGGCGCGGCGGGCCCGCTGGGTGACGGCGGAGGCGGACCAGGGCGCGAGGCCTGCACTTGCGACCCTCGCGTGGAGCGAGCGGAGGTAGGGAGAGCCCGCATGCCCGTCGGGGGAGGCGAGGCGCTCGAGCTCGTCACGGAGACGCGTGCGGATCTCCAGCGCCGCCTTGCGGGAGAAGGTCGTCGCCACGATGCGACACGGATCGATCGCGGTGCGGAGCCCCCGCGTGCCGAGCGACGAGGCGCCCATGACGAGGTGCACGACGACGCCGACGAGCGCGTGCGTCTTCCCCGTCCCCGCGCTCGCGGCGAGCACGACATCGCGGCGGAAGGCGAACAGGGCCTCCTCGTCGGGCGTGGGCTCGGGGCCGGTCATGCGCCCACGCGTAGCACGGGCAGGCGGCGCACCCGGGTCAGAACGCTCCCCCGATGCCCACCGTCCCCGGCCCCACCACCGGCCCCCACGCGCGGCGCGGCGCTCGCTCCCACAGGATGAGGACGTAGTCCATCGCGAAACCTCCGAGGATCATGCCCGCGAACGCCGCGCTCCCCACGACGTCACCGGCCGACGATCCGAACGCCTCGCGTGGCGTCCGCGCCGCGTACGCACCGTATGTCAACGCGAAGACACCGCCGGGAAGGCCGAGGCGCAGACCGAGGCTGAGGAGCGCCCGACCGGGCGCGGCGTGACCGAGGAAGATCGCCGGACCGCAGAAGGCGTGACCCGCTCCCGCGACGCCGAGGCTCGCGAGGAGGAGCCGCTCCTCGCGCGGCGTACGCAGGAACGCGGCGGACCCACCGGACACCGCGCCCGCCACGCTGCGCACGCCGAAGACGCCAAGCGCGAGCAGCGGCGGCGCCTTCGCGAGGGCGTCGCACGTGATCATCTCCCGGATGCGCAGGTCCTCGGCGCGCGCAGGCGACGCGAGCGTGATCGTGAACGCGAGCAGCGCCGCGACCGACCCGCCCGTGACACCCTGGTTCACGCCGAGCCCTCCGCCGGCGGGCCACGGCGGCGCCGGGCGAGGGGAAAGGCGACCACGCCCAGCATCCCCAGCCACCCCGCGATGCGGCTCGCGTGATCGACGACGCCCTTCGGGTGGTAGCCGCGATCTCCCGCGCTCTCGACCTGCTCGGCGGGGGCGATCGGTCGCTCCGTGAGGATCGCGATCGCGCGCGCGTTGCCGTGCAGGTTCCCGTCGCGGTCGCGCACGACCGTGCGCCCCGCCCGGACCGCGTCCAGGATGGCCTCCGCGCTGTCGTCCCGCGCGAGGACCAGCGTGCGCGTCACGCCGAGGCCCTGGAAGAAGTGGTAGTCCGACGATCCCACCGGCGTCAGCGGATATCCGCGCTTCGTCGCCCGCAGGTGGAAGTCGCGCATCTCCTCCCAGCGCCAGCCGCGGCGCGCGCGGTCTCGCGGGCCCAGCGCGAGCGGGTGCATGAGCTCCGCGCCGTCGAGCTTGTCCAGCACGGCGTCGAACGCGGGCCAGAAGCGCGCGACGGGGTGCGCGGCGATGGCGACCCCGCCCTTCCTGTGAACGTCGTCGATGATCGCGCCGAGGTCGCCGTAGGGGGAGACGCGCTCCCGGAGCCCGATCGCGATGAGGTGGAAGCGGTCGGTGGTCACCTCCTCTCCCACGAGGATCGTCGGCCCGCCGATCATGCGCGAGAACCAGCGCGCCATCCACGCCGGGTGCGTGACGTTGTGCTCCGTGATCGCGAGGGCGTCGAGGCCGTTGCGCCGCGCGTGGAGGACGACCTCGAACGGCGAGAGGAACCCGTCCGAGAGCCGCGTGTGCACGTGGAAGTCGGCCTCGATCACGCGCCACCCGTCGCGCGTGACGACGCGGCGCGAGGGCCCGCCGTCCTCGGCCACCCCCCCGACGAGGGCGGCGGCGAGGAGCGCGAGGATCGCGCGCCCGACGTTCTTCACCGGATCCCGAGCTGCGGCTGGAGGGTGTCGTTGAGGAGGTAATACGTCACGATCTGGCCCGCGAAGAACACGTAGAAGACGGCCGTCGCGGCCGCGGTCCGCCCTCGCGAGAGGCCGAGCCCCCGTCTGAACATCGCCACGTTCAGCACGGCGCCGTGAGCGAGCGCCGCGAGGAGGAGCGCGGGCAGGACGCCGTTCGACAGGAGGAAGTAGAAGACCGCCGACGGGGACGGCGCGAGCACCACGACCCCCGCGCCGAGCCACATGAACGCGAGCCACGGCCCGTGCCCCGCGAAGTAGAGGTCGAGCACCCTCGCGCGGGGCGAATCCAGGGCGAAGATCCGCGCCACGGCGAGCACCGCGACGGACTGGACGAGGGGCGCGAACGACCACGACAGCATCGCGCCGAAGAGGTGCGCAGGAACGACACGGCCCGTGGTCGTGAGGGAGACGAAGAGCCCGAGCGTGATCATGACGCGGAGCGCCCGGGTCGCCGCCGATCGGCGCGCGTCCAGGGCGGGCGCATCGCGCATCGCCCCGTAGTGCGCGAACGGGTGGACGAGCAGCCGGACGTCGTCCGAGACGTCGAGGCCGTTCATGATCGGCGACGCGACGTCACGGCGTCACGAAGTCCTTGAGCACCAGCCACGCCAGGCGCGGGTTCCGGCGGAGGACGCCGAACGCGCTCGGCAGGAAGCCCCTTCCGAAGGGCACGTACACGCGCACCGGCACGGCGTTCTCGCGCGCCCACGCGAGGGCGGTCTCCATGGGCATCCCGTACAGGAGCTCGAGCTCGAACGGCGTTCCCGAGGCGCGGAGGCGGGCGATCGCCTGCTCGACCATGGGCACGTCGTGGCTCGCGACGCCCACCTCGCGGGCGCGCCCCGCGAGCCGGTCGACGACCTCGAGGAAGCCCGCGCGGAGATCACGGTCCGGCGCCGCGGGATCGGGCCACTGGCCCTTGACGACGCGCACACGGAGGCCGTGCGACACGGCCCAGTCGGCGTCGGGGAGGCTCCTCAGCCAGCGCCCCGGGAGGGTCGTGCTCACCCGCTCGCCCGTCAGGCGATCGGCGAGCGCCCGCTCCATGGCGTGCGAGGCGTCGGCCTGCTCGGGTCCGTGCGAGTCGCAGTGCACCCGCACGTTCCATCGCTCGGCCGCGGCCGCGATCTCCTCGGCGAGCGCCGGATCGAAGCCGAGCGCCGGGGGCTTGATCGACTGGTAGGTGTCGAGACCGCTCTCGTGTAGCTTCCGGAAGGCGTCCACGCACACGTCGGCGACCTGCCGGCTCGTGTGCTCGGCGGTGTCCCAGAAGCCGAGCGTGTTGGGGAGCCCCTCTTCGGCGAGCCGGCGGGCGACCATCAGGCCCTCCTCGACGGTGTCGCCGCCCACGTAGGCGCGGCCGGCGCGCCTCACGACGGGCATGAGGACGGCCGAGGCCCCCGCCGACGCTCGCGCCTTGAGCCGCTCGAGCGGCGACGACGGCAGCGGCTCGTCGGGCGGGGACGTATCGGCGGTCGCCGGCTTCTTCTCGCGAGGTCCGGTGGGGTTCGTGCTCATCTTCCTCTTCCTGCGGAGATCCTTCGCGGCCTCGAGCAGTCTCGGGTTCACGGACAGCGCGCGCTTCGCCTGCTGCCTGACCATCGTCATCGCGCGCTCCCCGAGCGGGGGCGTGCCGATCGGTCCGAGGAGGCGCGCGTGCGTCGCGTAGGTCCACTTGTAGTCCTCGCCGCCGATCGAGAAGTCGAACTCGCGGTGCCCGCGCCCGTGGCTCTCCTCGAGCATCGAGCGGACGAGCTGCGCGCCCACGGAGAACTTCCGGAGCGCCGGGTCCGGTTCGTGCGCGAAGACCCATCCGGACCACGTGCCCTCGTGGATGAACCCCATCCACACCGAGAGCAGCCGGCCGGCTGCGCGCAGCGTGGACGAGAGGAGGATCCCGCGCTCGCGCGCGAGGAGGAGGTAGTCCACGTTCCGCGGCTCGGAGAACCAGTCGTTCGCGCCGGTGTCCCGGAGCTGCGCGCTCTTCCACCGCCGCGCGAGGTCGAAGACGTCGGGACCGCGATCGTCCACGGTGAACGACAGCTCGCCGAACGCGTCCGCGAGGCGCCGGCGGCGGCGCTCCTGCTCCTTGACGAGGCTGCCGCCAGGGCGGGTCTTCAGGTGGGTGAGGTAGTCGACGAACCTCGGGAAGCCGGTCCAGTCGACGTAGGGCGCCGCCTCGACGCCCGGGTGGTCCTCCGGCCTCCAGTCCTTCTGGGCGACGACGCCCTGCGTGACCCACCTCGCGAAGCCACGCCACGCCACCGGTGAGCGCGCCTCGTCCGCGCGGAGGGGCTCGTGGTAGTCGAGGAAAGGCACCTCGGTCACGCGCGTCCTCCCGTCGACCACGAGCACGCGCAGCACGTGAGCGCCGATGCGCACGTCCTCGACCGAGGTGCGCCTGCCCTTGAAGTAGGAGTCCGCGACGAGCGAGAGGTACTCTCGCGAGGCGTAGAAGTTCATCCGGTGTCGTTCACTCCGTGCCGTCCGGGGGGAGCCTGCCGCCCGGCAGCGACTCCGGCGGCGGAGGGATGTCGTACTTCGGATCGATGACCTGGTCGCGCCAGCGCATCGACAGGAGCGCGATCCAGAACGCGACCTGCGACGCCGTCCAGGAGCCGTTCACGGGGAAGCGAGGGAGCACGGCGCCAGGCTTGCGATCCGCCGCGTGGTAGGGGCGCCGGCTGGTCGTCCAGATGAGGAAATCGCCCTGCTCGCGCAGGACCTCGACGTGCCGCTCGTCGAAGTCCTCGCCTGGTTTCCCGAACGGGAAGGCGAAGTGCTTGACGTCGCCGAAGAGGCGGCGGAAGTGCTCGTCCGACTTGTGGAGCTCCATCCTCGCCAGATCGAACGGGAGATCCTCCACGCGGAAATGGCAGTTGGTGTGGTTGCCGAGGGAGACGTTGGCGTGCCGCTCGATGCTGCGGCACTGCGCCACGCTCGCCACGGGGTGCCGGCCGCTCTCGCCGACCCGCTGCAGGTCGGCGCGCATGTTCTCGCTCGTGGGGTCGCGCTCCGACTCGTCGCCGCTCTCGAGATCCCAGCGAAAACCGGCGCGCAGCTCCGCCTTCTCGGGGCACACGAGGAGCAGCCACTCGACGCCCGGGAAGCGAGGGGCGCGCGTGTCGATGTACTCGGCCGCCTCGGCGTAGCCGTCGTCGAAGGACAGGGTGAGCCACGGGTCCGCGCGGCGGATGCTGGTCGCGTACTCGAGGAAGCGATCGAGCTCGTACGCCGACATGGTCATCTCGTCTCGCTCGCCGGTCGAGACGCGGTGGAGGCAGAGGGCGACGCAGACGTCAGCGACCGCGCGCTCGAAGAGGCGCCAGATCTCCGGCTCCGGGACGAGCTTCGCGCTCGTCGTGGCGATCTCGTCCCAGTTGGGCTTCTTCGCCACCAGCCATTTCGATGATTCGCGAGCGATCCACTGCCGGATCTTCATGACGGCCCTCGGCGCCTCACAAGTGAAGCACCGATCGGGGGGTCACGCCAAGCGGGTGGGACGATCAAGGCCGCTTCCTGGCCCGATCGCCCAGGATCTCCCCCGGATCGACGGGGCCCCCGCGCTCCAGCACCCGGGAGATCGCGCGCGCCAGGTCCTCGGTCCTCCCCGCCGTGCGCGCGGACAGCGTCGTCCCGTCCAGCGTCACCTCGAGGGCGTCGATGAAGGGGCCAGCCACCAGCCGGGCCACGATGTCCTTCTGCAGCTTGAAGCGCGTCTCGTCGATCAGCCCCTTCGTGCTGGCACAGTCGTCCGGCGTCTCGCACGTGAGCTCCACGCGGAGGGTCGACACGTCGGGGCCGAGCGCGACGCCGAGGCCGGCCGCCTCGACGCCGAGGACGCCGCTCATGCGGGCGAGCGAGGCCGCGGTGTTGGCGCTCTTCCTCGCCATCTCGCCGCGAATGCGTTCGCGCGTGTCGCGCGGCAGGGCCACCGTGAGCCTGAGCGTGAGCGGGCCCGCCGCGTCGAGCCGGCGAAGGAGCCCGCCGTGCGCGGCGCCCGCGCCGATCCGCGGCGCCCGGCCCGCGAGCGCCGCCGTCATCTCCGCGAGCCAGTCGCCCTTGCCGAGCAGGAGCACGCCTCCCGACGCGTTGTCGGGCCGGTACGCGATCCGCGCGCCGGACCTCGGCGTCTCGACGACGAAGAAGCGACCCTCCTTCTTCATGGTCCCGGCGCCCGCCCCGTCGCCACCGCCCGCCGCGCAGCGAGAGAGCTCCTCGCCGGTCGCGCGCACGCGGAACGCCGCGCCGAACTCGCCCTTGTCGCCCTTCTCCGGCACGACGAAGCCGATCCGGTCCATGCGATCGGCCGGATCGAAGCCGCACCTCGCCTCCAGATCCCGAAGCCCGAAGACGCGCCCGGAGTCCGGGCCGAACAGCACCCCGAAAACAGGAGAGCTCTTCAGCGCGACGACGTCGAGCGTCGCCGCGAGGTACGTCGCCTCGGGGAACGCGTCCTCGACCCGGGTCACGCGGGTCGCGACGTCGGCCTGGTGGATCGCGTACCCGGCGCCCGCGAGGGCCAGCGCGGCGGCGCCCAGCTTCAGCCGGGGGTCCAGGGTCACCGGCCTTGCCCCGCGTGGGCGCGCAGCCGCTCGAGGCCCTCCGCGAGGCTCACCCGCGGCCGCCAGCCGAAATCCCGCGCGCAAGGCTCGATGTCGAACCAGTGCGAGGTCGCGAGCTGCTCCGCGAGGAAACGCGTCATGAGCGGCTCGTCCGTCCGCCGGAGCGCGCGGTACACGGCCTCGCTCGCGGCGCCCGCCGCGTAGGCCACCTTGAACGGGACGTGCCGCGTCACCGGGGGCGCGCCGGCGGCGGCGAGGAGGAGGTTGAGGAGCTCGCCCACCGGGAGCGGCTCGCCGTTCGACACGAAGTAGGCGTTCCCGCCGAGCGGGCCGTCGTGCGTCAGCGCGTCCGCCGCCGCGAGGTGCGCGTCGGCCGCGTTGTCGACGTACGTGCTGTCGACCCTCGCCTTGCCATCGCCCACGATGCGCAGACGCCCCGCGCGGGCGCGGGCGACCATGCGCGGCAGGAGGTGGTTGTCGCCCACGCCCCAGACGAGGTGCGGGCGCAAGGAGACCGTCGCGAGCTTCGGCCCGTTCGCGGCGCGCACGCGCTTCTCGGCACGCGCCTTCGTGCGTGGGTAGTCCGCCTTGTACGCATCCTCGGGCGGGTACGGGAGGCTCGCGTCGGCGCCCTCCACGTCCTCGCCCGCGTACGCGACCGAGGGCGAGCTCGTGAACACGAGCCGGGGCACGCCCGCGGCGAGGCACGCGTCGATCACGTTCTGTGTACCCTGCACGTTCGTGCGCTCGTACGCGTCCGGGCTCCCCCAGATCCCGGCCTTCGCGGCGACGTGGAAGACGACGTCGCAGCCCTCGGCGGCGCGGCGCACGGCCGCGGCGTCCGAGAGATCGGACCTCACCAGGACGCACCCCTTCGCCTCGAGGTCCGGGTAGGCGCCCCGCGCCAGCGTGGTCACCGCGTCGCCGCGCGCACGCAGGAGCGACAGGATCGCTCCCCCGATGAAGCCACCGCCGCCGGTGACCAGCGCCTTCACGGCAGCTCCCCGTCGGCCCACACGGCGAGCTTCTCGCGGAAGATCTTCGAGTTGTGCCGGATGTCCACCGGAAAGGAGGGGTGCACGAGGAACGTCTCGATCGCCCGGGTGTGCTCGTGCGCGCGCGCGATCGACGCGAGATCGCGGAGGAGGGCGGCGCGGTCCGGCTTCGGCCCCGGCTCGAGCTCGACGCACACGACCGGCAGCACCTTCCCGCGACGCCGGACGCCGACGAGCGCGGCCCGGCGCACGCGTGGATCGGCCGCGAACGGCGCCTCGCACGGCTCGGTGAACAGCGTGCCCGACTCCGCGACGACACGGTGGCTCTTGCGGCCGCAGAACCAGATCCGGCCGCTCGCGTCCCGCCACCCGAGATCGCCCATGCGGTGGAGGATCTCGCCGTCCGCTCCCGCGATCTTCGCGAGGCGCGTCGCCTCGTCGCGGCCGAAGTACGAGCGCGTCACGTTGGGACCCGACGCGACGATCTCGCCGATCGCCCCGCCCTCGACGCGGAGGGAGTCGGTCCACGCCTCGATCGGCTCGTCGGAGATCCGGATGATCTCGACGCGGACGCCATCGACCGGTCGGCCGACGCAGACGCCCGCGCCCCGCTCCGTGCGCGCCGCGGTCTCGCGGAGGATCTCGTCGTGCGCCATGATCGCGACCGGCAGGGACTCGGTCGCGCCGTACGGCGTGACGAGCCGCGCGTCGGGCTCGAGCAGGCTCGTGAAGCGCAGGATCACATCGGCCGGGACCGGCGCGCCCGCGGACATCACGCACCGCAGCGAGGGCATCTTCTCCCCGCGCGGCGCCGCCCACCGTCCGACGCGGTCGAGCAGCGCCGGCGAACCGAAGAGGCTCCGCGCGCCGAACAGGCGCACGGGGTCGAGGATCTCGCGGGGGTCGACCTCCGCGGGACGCGTGAAGTCCATCCGCGGAAGGACCGTGGACAGGCCGAGGGCGGGATCGAACAGCGCGAACAGCGGGAACGTCGGCACGTCGACGTCGCCCGGCGAGAGCGCCAGCGAGGCGCGCAGCATGCGGACCTGCGCGGCGAAGTTCCCATGCGTGTAGACTACACCCTTCGGGATGCCCGTGCTCCCGCTGGTGAACACGATCGCCGCGGTCTCGTCCTCCTGCACGGCCGGGGGCTGCCAGCCTTGCGCGCGCTCGCCCTCGCGACGGATGGCGTCGAGCGCGTGCCCGCCCCACCCCAACCGCGGGCCCACCGTGACGAGCCGCCGGACCGTGCCCCTCGCCCACCCGAGGACGACGCGCGCGACGTGCGCCTGCGGGATGCCGATGAAGGCCTCGGGGCGCGCCTCCGCCAGGCAGGTCTTCAGGCTCGGGAGACCGATGCCCGGGTCGATCACGACGGGCACGACCCCGGCGTGGAACAACCCGAAGGCGAGCGCGAAGAAGTCCGGGCCCGGCTTCACCATGAGCGCGCAGCGTGTCCCGCGGCCGATGCCGACCGTGGAGAGGCCGGCGGCGATGCGCGTCACGTCGCGCGCGAGATCGCGGTACGTCGTCGCCACGTAGCGCGCCCTGCCCTGTCGGCGCGGCCCCTTCGGGAACCAGATCGCCACGTCGTCCGGCCGATCCTCGGCCATCGCGAAGAGGGCGCCCGCGATGTTCGGTCCGCGGCCGGCCGCCCCGCCAGGAGCCGCGGCGGCGCTCGGGGAGGGAGTTGCACCACCGGGAGTCATGCCACGCCGGCGGGCGTGAGGGCGTGCTCGGCGAGGAACCGCCGGACGCGCGCCGTGATCGCGTCCGCCTCGTCCTCGAGGACGTAGTGGCCTGCGCCGCCGTAGTACTCGAGCTCGGCCTTCGGGTAGATCCGCCGCCACTCCGCGAGGAAGTGGTCGTCGAAGACGAAGTCCTTCCCGCCCCAGCACACGAGGATCGGCCTGTCGCTCAGGACGTGGAGCCGTTCCTGCGTCGCAGTGACGAGATCGTAGGCGGGATCCCCCGCTGCGAGCGGGATGTCCTGCACGAAGCGGAGCGTCGCGACCCGGTTCTCGGGCGAGTCATAGGGCGCCGTGAGGGCGCGCTCGACGTCGGACGGCAGCCGCTTCTCGACGGCGAGCCGCGCGGCGCCCCGACTGAACGCGTTCAGCCGCAGCACGAGCGCCTCCCCGAGCCGCGTGCGCGTGAGCTTCAGCGTGCCTGGCAGCCGCTTCCGCGCGGGCATGTGGAAGGCCGCCGTGTTGAGGATCACGATCCGCGCGATGCGCTCCGGCCGGCGCACCGCGGCGGCGAACCCGATCATCCCGCCCCAGTCGTGCACCACGAGGGTCACGTCCTTCGTCGCGCCCATCGCGTCGAGCCAGCCCTCGAGGTCGTCGACGCGCGACGCGAGCGTGTAGCGATACCGGTCGTCGCCTGGCTTGTCCGAGAAGCCGCACCCCACGTGGTCGGGCACGAGGCATCTGTGGTCGCGACGCAGCGCGACGACCAGCGCGCGGAAGTAGAAGGACCACGACGGGTTCCCGTGCACCATCACCACGGGCGGCGCCTCGCGCGGCCCCTCGTCGAGGTAGTGCATCGCGACGCCGTCGCCTCGATCGTGCCAGCGCGACGCGAAGGGGTACAGCGACTCCGGGACACGCGAGGCGCACGAGGGGCGCTCGCGCGCGATCACCACCGGACCTCCATCATGGAGCAGTTGAGCCCGCTGCCGATGCCCATGAGGGCGACCCGCATCCCATCGCGCAGGCGGCCCGCGTCGAGGCTCTTCTTCAGCACGTAGGGTACCCCCGCGGGCCCGATGTTCCCGAACAGAGGGTACACCTTGTGGAAGCGATCGAAGTCCGCGCCCATGCCGTCGGCGAGCCGCGCCGTGTGGACCTCGCTCACCTGGTGAACGACGTACTCGTCGACGTTGGCGGCCGTCCACCCGAGCTCTTCGTGGGCGAGGCGCCACGTGCGGCCCGCGAGCTCGAGGCCTGCGGTGAGGAGGCCGGTCGCGTCGGTGCGCATCTCCTCCATGTTGCCGACGCAGAGGTGGTTGTGCTCCGACGCGGCGAGCGAGACGCCGCCGACGACCTGGTGGGCGTGGCGGCGCGCCCGGTCCGTGCGCCCGATGACCATCGCCACGCCGCCCGACCCGAGCGTGAGCGTCGCGTACTGGTCGCGGTACTGCTGCCGGGTGAAGCCCGGCTTCTGCATCCGGAGGATCGTGGCCTCGACGGCCGTGCGTGCCTGCTCGCCGTCGACGATGAGGGCGTGTTCGATCTGGCCCTGCTCGATCATGTTCCCGGCCATCTGGATGGCGTTGACGAAGCCGAGGCACGCGTTCCGGAGGTCGAAGTTCATGCACGTCGACGGCATCCGCAGCCTGCCGTGGATCGTCGAGGCCGTCGACGGCTCGAGGACGTCCTGGCACACCGAGGTGTTGACGAGCACCCCGATCGCCGCGCGATCGACGCCCGCGTCCTCGAGGGCGCGCTCCGCGGCGAGCGACGCGGCTTCGGCGGTCGTCGTGCCGGCGGGCCAGAAGCGGCGCTCCTGGATCCCGGTGAGATCCGAGAGGAGGGTCGGGTTGATGCCGAGCCGCTCCGCGACCGGCCGGAGCGTGTCCTCGATGCTCCTGGACGTGACCACGTCCGGCGCGTCGGCGACGCCGAGCCCGAGGATGCTCACATTCCGGAATTTCATCGAGGTGGCGGCGTCATGGGGAGCACGTGGGGCTGGGCGCTCGGTGTGAGGGGGCCTCTCGGCCTCCTCGGTACATGGGCCGCGGGAGGGCCTCTCGGCCCCCTCGCGACCAGGGGAGCGGAGGTTTATCGCACTTGGCGCGGAAAAGGAAACCGGGGCCTCGGGGCCCTCTGCTACCCTCTGGCCATGCCCCGTCGGCCGGCCGTTTCACTCGCGGTGCGCCTCGACCGCGGCCTGATCGCGCCCCTCGGTGTCGCCCACGGCGCCGTGTTCGCGCCCGCGTGCGGCGGTTCGAAGGCCCTGGGCGCGGGCAACCTCCGCCACGTCCCGTGCAAGGTGGCTGCGCAGAAGACCGCGCTCGGACGGTGACGACCCCCGCCGCACCTCTCCTCGCGAAGCTCGAGCGCGCGCTCGAGGACGCGGAGATCTCGGTGCCGTTCCCCTCCGCCGCGCTCGAGGAGCTCTCGCGGCGCGAGCAGGATCCGGGCCTCGCCGCCCCGAACCTGGCCGACCTCTCCGCGGTGCCGTTCGTCACGATCGACGGCGAGACCTCGAAGGACCTCGACCAGGCGCTGTACGTGGAGGAGAAGCGGGGTGGCTTTCGCGTGCACTACGCCATCGCGGACACCTCCCACTTCGTCCCGAAGGGGGGCGCCCTCTTCGCGGCCGCGCTCTCGCGCGGCGCGAGCTTCTACCTCCCGCACGCGAGCGTGCCGATGCTGCCGCGGCGCCTCTCGGAGGGGGTGGTCTCGCTGAACGAGGGCGTGCCGCGGCGCGCGGTCGTGTTCGTGTCGGAGCTGGACGCGGACGGGAACGTGCAGGATACAATCGTCCGGCGCGCGCACGTGAGGAGCCGGAAGAAGCTGTCGTTCCCGGGCGTGCAGCGCTTCTACGACGGGGACGCCGCGCTGCGTGGGTCGCCGTTCGAGCGGAGCCTCCGCGCGCTCGAGGCCGTGGGCCAGGCGCTCGTCGCGCGCGCCGAGGCGCGCGAGGTCGTGCGGTACCGTCGGCACGAGGTCCGGACGGAGATCTCGCGGGACGGGACGCGGCTCGAGGCCGTCGCGGCGGCCCGCCTCGACGTGGAGCTCTACAACGAACAGCTCTCGCTCCTGTGCAACCGCGAAGGCGCGCGCATCCTCTACGAGCGCAAGGGCGCGCCGAGCGTCCAGCCGATCTACCGCGTCCACCCGGCGCCCCTCGAGGCGCGCCTCTCGGCGTTCGCGGCGCAGACGCAGGCCATCGCGCGGGCGCACGGGCGCGATCCGGCGATCTTCGCGTGGGAGGGCCCCGCTGGCCCCCGCACGCTCGCGGCGTTCGTCGCGGGCCTACCGCGGGACGACGATCGCGTGACCCGCGCGATCATGCGACAGGCGATCCTCGTGAACGCCCGCTCGAGTTTCTCGGTCGAGCCGTCGGCGCACTTCGGCGTCGGCGCGGACATCTACGCCCGGTTCTCGGCGCCGATGCGGGAGATCGTGGGTGTGTTCTCGCACCACGAGCTCGTGGAGCTGCTCGCCGGCCTCGGCCAGGAGAAGGAGGCGATCTTCGCGGACGAGAAGCTCCGCGTCGACGTGGTCGATGCCGCGAACCGATCGAAGCAGACGCAGCGGAAGCTGAACGACCTCGTGTCGCGGCTGGTGCTCGACGCCATCTTCGCCGACGACGCGAGCGCCCCCGCGGGAGCCCGCCCGGTGAGGAAGGGCACCGTGGTGGGGCTCACGGGCGCCAAGGTGCACGTCGAGCTCGACGATCCTCCCGTCGACGTGAAGCTCTACCTGTACGATCTCGGGAAGGCGCTCGGCGGCGCGTGGCTCGCCGCGTCCCCGGACGGCGCGACCCTCCTGCGCGACAAGGGCAAGGCCCAGGTCCTGCGCGTGGGCGACGAGATCGCGGTGACGGTGGACCGGCACGATCCGAAGACGGATCGGTGGGTGCTCGTACCGGTGGGAATGCGGTAGAACGTCGTCGACGCACCTTGCTCCCCTTCGACAACACCTTCGTCCGCCTCCCCGAGCACTTCTACGCGCACGTACGCCCCGCGAAGGTACGCGCGCCACGCGTCCTGGCCCTCAACCATGCGCTCGCGCGCCTCCTCGGCGCGGACCCCGCCGAGCTCTCCGGCGAGCGCGCCGCGGCTCTCCTCTCGGGCAACGACCTGCCCGAGGGCGCACAACCGATCGCGCTCGCGTACGCGGGCCACCAGTTCGGTAGTTTCGTCCACCAGCTCGGAGACGGCCGCGCCAGCCTGCTCGGCGAGGTCGTCGGCACGGACGGCGTGCGGCGCGACGTCCAGCT
>SXGS01109692.1_pt1 | contig 28003 bp, 18 predicted proteins | sample 3174681 | NCBI WGS metagenome assembly SXGS01 (sample SAMN11356861, study PRJNA531348) | freshwater metagenome | isolation source: freshwater sample F1-80 | place: China: Fuxian Lake, Yuxi | collected 2017-12-25 | reverse complement strand
TCGCGTGCCAGCCACTCCGTGTTGCCGCAGCGGAACAGCAGGATGTTTTGCACCGTTTCTTTGCCGAGAGAGTGATCGATACGGTAGATCTGGTCCTCGCGCAACAGCCTGCCGAGTGAGTGGCTAAGTTCTCGCGACGAATTCCAATCGCGGCCGAACGGTTTTTCAAAAACGACTCGCAGGCGGCGCTGCGATTCGGCGGACGGGATCATGTCGGCTCGGCCGAGGGCTTCGACCGAGGGTAGAAACAGCTTGGGATCGGTCGCGAGATAGATGACTCGCGTGCCAGCCACTCCTTGTTGCCGCTCGATTTCTTCGACCGATTTGCGGAGCGGTATGAAATCGGTTCCTTCATCAAGATTCGAGCAGACATAGAATAATCGTCGTGAAAACGCCTCCCATTCCGCGTCAGTGATTCCGCCCCGAATGTGTTTGGACAGCGAATCTTTCATCTCGGCTCTGAACGCTTCGTGGCTTTTTTCGCGGCGGGCAACGCCGATGATTGGCACGTTGGCCGGCAGGTATTCTTGTCGTTGGAGCATGAAGACCGCCGGGATCAATTTGCGGGCGGTCAGGTCTCCAGAAGCACCAAAAATCAGGATTGAGGCGTCGTTGCTGGGTGGGCTGGCGATCGCGGACGCTTGAAAGCGAAGCGGGACGACGGAACCAGATTCTTGGCTCGACATGGCGTGTCCTTGCGAGTGAAACCGACCTGTGGCCGTCCAGGTGCGGGACGCGTTGGCTTTCCATCAGATTGCCCCAACGGGTTGCGGCAGAGTCAATCCGCCGCAAAAAGGGAGTCGGACCGATGGGTTGAATCTCAAGTGGGGCGGCATCATAATCCGCCCCTTCTTTCCAGAACACTGTCGCGAGAACTTGGCCCGCAAAGGTGCGATTGATGACGAGGATGAGCACAACGGATATTAAGAAACGCCGCAAAAAGAAGGCGCGGCTGAAAAAGAAACTCGTTTGCCGGTTCTGCCCGGATGGATGCGATAGCCCACCGCGGCCGATCTATGTGGACTACAAAGACCTGAAGACGCTGCGTCTGATGGTCAGTCGGACGTCCACGATCATCGGACGTCGCCGCACGGGCAGTTGCGCGAAGTATCAGCGAGCCGTCAAGGAAGCGGTGCTGCGTGCTCGGTTCATGGCGTTGTTGCCGTACGTTCCGGAAGAGTAACGATTGCGATGGCGTTTTCGTTCGCGTGTTTGGCTGGTCCTGGTCTCTGGCCCGTGGGAAAGACGTGTTTCTCGTCTCGCCCACTTTCTTTTTTGGTGAGCACTCATGTCTGCACTGCCGAATAACCCGAAGCGTGGAGCGGATGTTTTGGCTCCACGACCGTCGATTGACGTTCGCCAAGTCTTGGTCGAGTCGAATCCTTTCGGCCCCGAGCAGGTCAAACAACTTCGCGCAGCAGTCGCTGGCACTCAAGTCGGCGATGTACGGCAAGTGCTGGCCGAGTTGCTCAACGAGGTGCTGGATGGCGACGCCTCCAAGCGCAACCATCTCGCGCTCGGCATTGCCAGTTACTTGATGGCTCGGCACGTTCAGGCGGTCGAGTACCTTTCGAAAGTGAGCGGCGACGCGACCGGAGCGTTCTATTTGGCGCAGTCGCTGGTCTCGTTGGGTCGATTTGATGAGGCTGCTGGGAGTTTTCAGCAGGCCGCCGATCTCGGCTGGGACACCGTCGACTGCACGTTGCTCCGAGCCGGTGCGATTCGGCAAGCCGGCCGATTGGAAGAGGCCGAACAAATCATTCGCAGCACGGTCCGGCAAGGAGCCACCCGCGCCGAATACTCGTTTCAGATGGGCTGCATCCTGGCCGAACGCAGTGACACGTTTGGCGCGATCGAGTACTTCGAGCGGTCGGTGGACATGGACCCGCATCACACGGGCGCTCTGTTCCGCCTCGCGAATTTGAACAATCAGCTTGGCAACGACGACGACGCAGTCAAGCTGTTCGAGCGATCGCTGTCCCGCCCGCCATTCTTTTTGGGAGCTCTCATCAACTTGGGCCTGATGTACGAGGACCAGGAAATGTATCCGGCCGCGGCGTTCTGTTTTCGCCGCGCTCTGGAGTTCGATCCAAATAACGAACGCGCTCGTCTATATCTGAAAGACACTGAAGCGGCCGGCGACATGTTCTTCGATGAGGACACTGCCCGGCGGAACCGCGAACTGGAAGCGGTCCTGACCGTGCCGATTTCTGACTTCGAGTTGTCGGCCCGCAGTCGCAACTGCCTGGATCGCGCCGGCATTCATTCGTTGGGCGATCTGACCCGCGTGACCGAGGCCGAATTGCTCTCGAACAAGAACTTTGGCGAGACTTCACTGAAGGAAGTTCGCGATGTGATGGCGGCTAAGGGGCTAGTGATTGGTCAGTCGCTGGGTGCCGCGAAGCCGGCCGCTGTGACCCTTGTGCGGGAAGATTTGGCCCCGGAAGTTCGAGCCAAGATGGAATTGACCGTCGCGGATCTCAATCTCACGGTGCGATCGCGAAAGTGCCTTTCACGATTGGGGATCACGACGCTGGGTGAATTGGTCTCGAAATCGGCCGACGAATTGCTGACGGTTCGGAACTTCGGCGTGACGTCATTGAACGAAATCCGGCAAAAGCTGACCGACATGAGCATGTCGCTTCGCAACGAATAGCTGCCTTCGTAGCCAAGCTCGCCAGAGCTTGGGCTGGCAAGATTGGCTACGCCAGGATTCCTGTGACCACTTCGCCGGCGACATCAGTGAGCCGAAAATCGCGGCCGTTGTAGCGGTAAGTCAGCTTCTTGTGGTCCAGGCCAAGCAAGTGCAGGACTGTGGCGTGCAGGTCGTTGACATGCACCTTGTCGATGGCGGCTTTGAAGCCGACGTCGTCGGTCTCTCCGTAGCTGGTGCCACCTTTCACTCCGCCCCCGGCGAACCAGTAGGTGAAAGCGTGGGGATTGTGGTCGCGGCCGGTGCCCCCTTTTTGCACGATTGGCAGTCGTCCAAATTCACCGCCCCATACGACCAACGTGTCATTGAGCAATCCGCGCTGTGCGAGATCGTCCAACAGAGCGGCGATTGGCTGATCGGTTTCCTGGGCAAAGCCGGTGTGATTCTGAGCGATGTTGGCGTGGCCGTCCCAACTTCGTTCATTCTCCATGCCACCGGAGTAAATCTGCACGAACCGAACGCCACGCTCGACCATCCGTCGTGCGATCAGGCATTGCTTGGCAAAGTGCTCGCACTTCTTGTTGTCGAGTCCGTACTGCTTCTGGATGTGCTCCGGTTCGGTTTCGATGGCGAGAGCTTCCGGTGCAGCAGATTGCATCCGGTAGGCCAACTCGAAACTCTCGATCCGCGCGGCGAGTTCCAACTCCTCCGGCTTGGCTTTCAATTGCTGCCGGTTGAGACGTGCCAGCAAGTCAAGCTGCGCTCGCTGCTGCGGGTCGGTCATCTCGGTTGGGCGTTTCAGATTGTCGATCGGCTCACCTTGTGGCTTCAGCCATGTCCCCTGGAAGACGCTCGGCAGAAAGCCGGCTCCCCAATTTTGGGAGTAGCCTTTGGGCAGCCCGCGACCGAGCGGATCGGACATCACAACGAACGCCGGCAGGTTCTGACTTTCGGAGCCGAGGCCGTAGGTCACCCACGAACCGACGCACGGAAAGCCCATGCGCGGCATCCCCGAATTGATCATGAACAGGGCAGGGCTGTGATTGTTCGACTCGGTCCAGCACGAGTGGATGAACGCCATCTTATCGACGTGCTTCGACAAGTTCGGGAAAATCTCGCTGACCCAAGTGCCGCTCTCGCCATGCTGAGCCCATTGAAACGGCGACTTCATCAGCGGCCCGACCTGAGCGGTGAAGAAGCCGGTGTTTTTGTCGAAGCCTTCCAGTTCTTTCCCATCGAGCTTGGCGAGCGTGGGGCGGTAGTTCCAGGTATCGACTTGGCTCGGCCCACCGTTCATGAACAGCCAGATCACGGATTTCGCTCTCGCCGTGAAATGCGGTTGTGCCGGAGCCAGCGGGTTGAGTTTTCGATCCGACGCGGCCGCTGCAAAGGCCGAGGGAGATAGCAAGCCTTTTTCGGATAGCAACGAAGCGAGTCCCAACAGGCCGGCTCCGCCGCCGCAGCGAGCGAGGAGTTGCCGACGATTGCTTGGACCAGCCCAAAACGAGTCGAGTTCACGCATCACAGTCTCCCTCGAAATAGTCAGAGGCGTCGCAACCTCCACGATCGGCGGACATCGTATTTGCCGGCGGGGTCTCGGTGCAAAGACCACGTTTCGAGAAATCTCGGACGGCCTACAGAACTTCAAATTCCATCGGGTTGTTGTTGTCGGGGTCGCCGTTGTAGTTGATCGTGATTTCTTCACCGGGTTGGATGTCTTGGATCGCACTAAAAATTTTCGTGCGCTGGGCGATGTCGTCGTAACGAGCGTTCGGCGAATACGAATGGTTGTAGATGGAGCCGTAACCCAGGGCGATCGCGACGGTCTCTCGACCCCACTCGAAGCAATAGTGGTAGAGCGTCGTCGGTTGTCCGTCGATGTGGATCTCCTTGTCTGAGAAAACCAGCATCGGCACACGCTCGATGATGGTTCCGGAGGCGATGAATTTTCGAGCAAACACGCCGCGGCCTCGTCCTTGAGAGCGGCGGACTTCGATCAGGTCAGTGGGTTGGAGTGGCATTCGATTCCGAGAGGGATGATTCACAGCACCGTCGAGCGGCGGTGCGAAAAGTGGTTCAGAAAGTTCACACGTCAAACAAAGCAGCCCGACTGCATGAAGCGGCCGGGCTGCGGAAAGACTTCATCGTCAACGCTTAGTCAGACTCGGCTGAGACAGGCATTGGCTTTTCCACCTTGCTCTTTGTGCCGGGCTTGATGCAGAAGACTTGATTGCGGTTGGCGATGAACAAGGTGTTGTTGGCGACCACCGGAGTCGTGTAGACCGCCGTGGACATGTTGATCGGCCCTTCTTCGCCGCTGGCATCTTTGCTGAGGATCTTCATTTCTTTGGACAGAGCGAAGATGGTGATATCGCCATCTTCATCGCTGATGTAGACGCGGTCCTCAACGATCAAAGGCGAAGCCCACGAGGCGGCCAGCATGTCGTAGGTCCAATGGGCTTTGCCAGTCTTCAGGTCGAGGCAGTGGAACAAGCCGCTGAAGTCGGCGACGAACAGCAGGTCGTTCTTAATCGCAACAGTTCCGCAGGTACGGTGCATCGTTGCCTCGAACTTCTTGGGTGGGTCGTTGCCCATGTAGTGCCAGACGACGGCGGAGTTGGGATTGGGCTTCTCGACGTCCCCCTTGTCGGCTTCGAGGGCTTTGATTCGCTTGTGTGGAATCGGTGTCTTGCCTCCGTCGTGTTCCGGGTTGAAGACTTGAGTTGGGCTGACGTCGCCGCGTTTGGTTGGGTCGATGCACCACAAGTGGCCGACGCCCTCGCCGTGTTCCGGATCTTCGCCGACGGCGATGTAGACCAGGCCGTCGAAGACGACCGGAGTGCCGATCAGGTGGTTGCGAGTCGATCGGCCGGTCAGAAAGTAGTGCGCGTCCTTGGGATTGCAGTCGAACTTCCAGAGCAGTTTGGATTTGCCGTTCTCGCCTTTCGGATCGAACGAATACAGCCAGCCATCGCCGCCAGCGAACAGTACTTGTGCTTGGTCGCCGAGCACTCCGTAGCCGGGGGAACTCCACTGGCCGTGTAGCACGTTTTCACCGGGTGAGGCGTCGGTCCACAGCACTTCGCCCGTGTTCATGTTCATGGCGACGAAGCTCGGGGCGTTCGGTTGGGGAAGACTGATGTGTCCTTCATCCACGCCGTTGGCAGTATGCACGAAGAGCGTGTCACCGGCGAACGTCACGCTGCACGAGCACATGTTGTGTTGCGAGACGCCGAGCTTGGCCATCATGTCCAATTTCCAGACGACATCCGCTTCGTGTTGCTCGTCCCAAACGACGTCCGGCTTGTCTGGCTTTTCGGCGGTGAAGGGGCCGTCGTTCTCGCCGTCGCGGAATCCGTCGGCGTCCAAGCAGACCACTTCGCCGCGGCTGGTCACAAACCAGACTCGGTCGCCGACGATCAGCGGTGCCGAGCAGATGCCTTGATTGGGCCAGTCATGCACGCGGCCGGTCGGCAACTTTTCGCTGGAGTGTTGCCAGAGAAATTCGCCGGTCTCTTCGTCGAAGCAAAGCAAGCAGCCCAGATCGACCTTGTTCGGATAGCGCTTCATGTAGCCGGAGCCGTTGTTCGTCCCGACGTACACTTTCCCGTTCGCGATGACGGGGTTGCCGTAGGTTTCGGAGCCGAGTTTGGCGGACCACTTGATGTTGGTGCCGTCCTCGACGTTCCACTCGGTCGCGATCCCTTTCCCTTCCGGGGTGTTGTTGCGGAAGTAGCTGCCACCGAATTGCGGCCAATCGCTCGGCTTGACCTTCATGGTCTTGATCACCTTCAGCGTTTCGGCCGTCGGATCAAACTTGCCGTCCGACTTTGGTGCGGCGGCCAGTGCGACCTCGTTGTCGCCGGCCTTCGGTTGTTCGGCCTCGTCCTTCTTGGCCTCTGGCTCGGTGTTGCCAGCGGGAGCCTCGGCCGAGTCAGAGCTTTCGCCGAGGCTGATGGACGCTGGAGGTGCTGGCGGAGCACTTTCTCCGCAACCGATGAGCAGCGCACCGAAGAAGGCGGACGCTGTGAGATTCCAAATCAGTTTCATGGTCAATCCTTTCGTTTCCCAAGAACCCCACTGGGCTTGTCCCAGTGGCTCGTTGGATTTTGCACAACTTGAATGTTCTGCTTACTTGGAGGAGTCGTGCAGAATCCCGTGAACCACCGGGGCAAGCCCGGTGGGGGTGAGGTTGTTCTACTTATTCGCATTCACCGCGATGTTGTCGATGAGGATCTCCGCGTCGCTGGCGTTGCCGAACAGGCCGGGGCTGCCGTTTCGGTTGGGGGTCAGGTCAGCGGCCTCGATGGTCCAGTCTTTCGGTTCGTCGGTCCCTTTCGGCCAGACTTTTCCACGCAGGACGGTACGGTCGTCTTTGGTTTCGGATTGGAATTTGAGCGTGTACCACTTGTTGGCTTCCCACGCGTACTTGATCGTCTTCGCGAATCGCAGTTCGAGACGCGGCACCCACGAGCGGACTTGCAGTTGCTGATGAGCTCCCATCAACGCCAGCGTGTATCGCTGATTGATGAGGCCGACATCGGGAATTTTTCCATCTTTGATCGAGGTCTTGAAGTCGGCTTGGATCGTGTAGTCATGCAGGCTCGGCTGGCCCATCCAGAGTTGGCTGCGAGTCCCTTTGGGGATCGTCGTGATCTTCACGAGTGCCGGGTTGCCGTCCACTTCGCGAACTTGGTGGCGATACCGAGCACCGATCCAGGTCACGGGAACTTGCTTGTCCGAGATGTTGAACGACCAAGGCAGAGCCGGAATGACTCGCACGCGCGAGATCGGCGACTTCACGCCATCGACCTCGGCCGTGATCTTCGCGATGACATGCGCCGCGTCCGACGGAGCGGAGTACTCGCCGTCGTCGCTGACGGAGCCAGCTCCCTCGACGGTGAACTTGGCCTTCGCATCGGCCGCAACAAGCTGGCCCTTCGCGTTGTACGTCTTGATGGTGAGCTTCACTTTCTCACCCGGCTTTACGAGCAGTTCGACCGGCGAAATCTGAGCCTGCGCGACCTTTTGATCGGCCTTCGCGTCGTCCTCCTTCGGAGCGGGTGGAATCGGGTCGGCCGAGGGCTTCGAGTCTTTGAGTCCGATGCAGTACATCTTCGCCAGCGTCGGGATGAAGATTTTTCCGTGCGAAATGATCGGCGAACCCCACAGTTCGTCTCCGGCGAGGTCCACCTTGCTGAGCACTTTCAGCCCCTTCCACTTGCTGGATCGTGGATCGGGCTTCACCGTCAGGTCGGGTTCGAGGATCGAAAACGAACCGTACTCGCTGACATAAATTTTCCCGTCGCCCGCGACCGCACTGCTGGTGATGACGCGTCCCAGCTTCGTCTTGCCAAGCTCCGTCCCTTTGGCGGCGTCGATGACGAACATCGTTCCGCCGTCCTCCAGGTAGTACACGCGACCGTCCAACAGCAGCGGAGCGCTCTTGCCGACCGCTTTCGCCGGAAGTTGCCAGCGGAGACTCTTCTTTGAGATGTCCCCTTCGCCCGTGGCCTTGAACGAGAAGACCGCGCCGAGCGTTGTTGGGTCGTCGAAAATTTGCTCGGCGTGCCCGCAGTAGACGATGCCGTTGACGACAATCGGCGGCGTGTTGATGCCGCGCGTCGAGGCGTCGAAGCGAAAGATGATTTTCCCCGTGCGTGGCTGAATCGCGTAGATCGAGCCGTCACCCGCTCCCGTGATGAGTGCGGCTTGGCCATCTACGACGGTCACGAACGGCGTGCTGTAAGTCGTGTCTTCTGGCCGAGGCTTCGTGCTCTGAATCCAGACCGTCTCGCCGGTCGCCTTGTTGAACGCGATGTAGCGGTGAGCCGGAATCGCGTACTCGTCCCAGCCGGTCATCACGCCGCTGAGAATCACGAGGTCTTCAAACACGATCGGGTAATTCGTTCGGCCGCCGTAGGTGCTGAGGATGCCGTACTCCTCCATCAGCGAGCGTTCCCAGATCGTCTTGCCAGTCTCGCCGTCGATGCACTTGCAGACTCCGGCCAAGCCTTGCAGAAAGATGTGTCCGGTGGCTGGATCGCCGACCACACTCGACCAGCCGATTCGCTCGGCGGGAGCATCGGTCAGGAAGATGTTGTGAATGTTCTCCCACAGAATCTTGCCGGTGTTGATGTCGGCACAGACGACCTTCTCGCCCTCTTTGGTGGTCTCCGGTTCGTGCCGACAAACGGTGTAGAGCTTGCCGTTGACGACGATCGGGGTTGCTCGCGTTCCCAACTTCTCGCTCGACCAGACGAGGTTTTCGCCTTCCGTTGACCAAGTGGCTGGCAGATTCTTTTCTCGCGAGATGCCCGTCCCTTCGGGGCCGCGCCACATTGGCCAGTCCAACGGATCGACCTTCTTGCCGTCCGCGGCAACCGACAGAGCGACCGAGGCGATCGACAGAAACAACGCGAAGCAGAGATGAAACGCGGCTCGCAACATCATGGGAATTCCTTCAACAGCGGCAGCGAGGCGGGACAATTGGTAGGGAGCGAAACGATACCGACCGACCGAATGCCGAACAAGTTCCCCAACGGCTGCTTGCAAGAGAGGTCACGCCCCGATTTACTGGTCGCAACCGCAACGACCTCCCGCCTTCCTTGCAGCCTCGCCGATGTCTGACCTCACCTTCCTGATGGGCAAGTTTGAAGCCCGCATTCCGACCGATCGGGTCTACTCGGACAACCACCTGTGGCTGCAACCGGACGGCGAGCCGAACCGCTACCGAGTCGGCTTCACCGCGTACTCGGTGCGGCTGTTACAAGACGTGTACTTTTTGGAGTGGTCCATCGACCCGCACTCGGCCGTCCACAAGAAGCAGGAGATCGGCGAGATCGAAAGCTCGAAAGCGGTCTCGACGCTGTACGCTCCGGCCGATGGCACAATCCTGGACTTCAACGAACGATTGTTGGACGATCCGTCGGCAATCAACACCGACGGCTACGGCAAAGGCTTTTTGTTCTCGATGCAGACCGACACGAAATTCCTGACCCCCGAAGAGTACGTCGCCCACCTCGCCGCCGGCTGGGACAAGACCGAGAAGCTGATTAAAGGACAGTACAACTGAGGAGCGAGTTATTGATGATTGGTGATTGGCTATTGGCTATTGGTTATTGGGCGGCACCGTCGCGCTCCTGGCCTTTACCAAATAGCCAATCGCCAATAGCCAATAACCAATGACCAATGATTTCCGTCGTCATCTCGCAAGCTCAGGGGAAGAACCCTGCCAAACAGCAGCTCGAAGCGGAGCTGGTGGCGGCTTTGTCGTCGGAGGCGGACGTCAAAGTTTCGTTGGTCCCGCACTTGTACGACCTCGCGGCCGAACATTCGGCGACGCAGTTTCTGCGGGCGATCCCCGGCGATGTGATCGTCCTCTCGTGGCTGTACCCGCGAGCGGCTCGCTGGATTCTGGATCGCCAGAACATCCGAGGCCACGAGGGCATCTCGCTGCTGGAATCCAAGTCCGACGAGGATGACGACGACGAATCCCCCGCTCGCAAGAACGGCAACGGGCACTGCGAGGTGCCCGATGCTCGGCCGTTGCCGAATCGGAAGATCTATTGCCTCGACTTACGCGATCACTCGAACGCGAGCGTCTACCTCGACGAGATCCACCGCATCGCGAGCGAAGCTTCGATGCCGCTGGTCGATCTCTTCAGCTTTCTCCAAACGCAGCCGCAAGCGGAGCGGCTCGAAAAGTATCTGCGGCCGCTTGACCTGCTCGCCGAGCAAAAAACCGCGACGAGCCTCGACGACGATGATGACGCCCCCGCCAACGGCGAGGTTGTGCGGCGACGTTGGTATCCGGTGATCGACTACAGCCGCTGCACGAATTGCATGGAGTGCATCGACTTCTGCCTGTTCGGCGTCTACGGCCTCGACCCGCTCGGTTCGATCCTGGTCGAGCAACAAGACAGTTGCAAAAAAGGCTGCCCCGCCTGCAGCCGAGTCTGCCCCGCCAACGCGATCGTCTTCCCCGGCCACAAGACCCCCGCGATCGCCGGTGCCGACGGGGAAGTCGGCGACGTGAAGATCGACTTGTCGAAACTGTTCGGTGCTCCGTCGGCCGTGGAACTCGCCGCGCGCGAACGTGACGTCGAACTCGTCCGCGACGGCCGAGACACCGTCGGCCTGACAATCGGCATTCCCAAACGCCTCAAAGACAAACCGAAGAAGCCGCGCGATGAGTTGGACGACCTGATCGATTCGCTCGACGCGCTGGAACTCTAATTTGGAGTGCGTTGGCCCAAGCCAACGCTTTCCAAAACGGCTCGTTTCCAGGCCACGCTATTGGTGGGAAAGTCATCGCCAATTCCGTGCGTTTTGAAAAGCGGCAACTTGGGTTGCCGCACTCCAAATGATGCTCACCACCGACCGCCTTCGCTCCGCCTACGAAACCGCAAAGGCCGCGCTGCTCGCCGAGATGGTGAGCGAGCCAGTCTCGGCCGACGATCCCGTTCAGAAGTTGCTCGATGCGCCAGTCAGCGAGATGCGGCATTGGGTCGGCGAACTCTCGACCTCGGCGCTCTCGACGGCCACAGCGGTCATGGCGTTGGAGCAGATGCGGCGACAGTACGTCTCGGCGGGACGAGACGTGCCGGAGACGTGGACTCGGCTGATTCGCGGTAGCATCGAGTGGCTGATCGCTCATCAAAACGAAGACGGCGGCTGGGGCGATACGGTCAAGAGCCTCAGCAACATCTCAACGACGATGCTGTGCCACGCGGTGCTCGTGGCGACGTCAGACAAGCCTTGCCTCCCTCTCCCCTTGGGAGAGGGAGGGGGAGGGGGTGAGGGACCATCATCGATCGGCTCACCAAATTCCGACCGACTCAATACGGTTCCGCAAGAAGCGGACTTGTCAGCGACGCCGTCTGTTGATCGCGTCCCTCACCCGGCCTTCGGCCACCCTCTCCCAGGGGGAGAGGGGGCAGGTTCGCGAGCCGCCGGCGCGGCGCAGGCTTTCATCGACCGCGCGGGCGGAGTGCCCGCGCTGATCGCACGCTACGGCAAGGACCGCACGTTCTCCGTGCCGATCCTCACGCACTGCGCACTCGCTGGCCTCATCGATTGGGATGAGGTTATCTCGTTGCCGTTTGAATTGGCCTGCATTCCAGCGCGGTTTTACGCGGCGGTGAGGTTGCCGGTGGTGAGCTACGCTCTGCCGGCGCTGATCTCGATTGGGCAAGTGCGGTTTCATTTTCGTCCGTCGTGGAATCCGCTGCGTCGCTGGCTGCAACGCTGGGCAAAGCCGGCGAGCTTACGCGTGTTGGAACGGATTCAGCCTCCCAACGGCGGTTTCTTGGAAGCGACTCCGCTGACCAGCTTCGTCACGATGAGCCTCGCCGCGATGGGCCTGCACGATCACCCGGTCGCGGTGCGCGGGATTGAGTTCATCGTGGCGTCGGCAGTTGGAGTTCCGCCTTTAGGCGGTGACTTGAATGCCGACACGAATCACGAACCGCCTGAAGGCGGAACTCCAACGGCCTGGCCGATCGACACGAACCTCGCGACCTGGGTGACGACGCTGTCGATCAACGCCTTGGGGGACGACGTGCCGCTCGACGCCCGCCCTGACTTGCGAGCCTGGCTGCTCCGCCAGCAATACCGAGTCGTGCATCCCTACACCAACGCCGCCCCCGGCGGCTGGGCCTGGACCGACCTCCCCGGCGGAGTCCCCGACGCCGACGACACGCCGGGGGCCGTGCTGGCGCTCGTCAATCTCCAGTCCGTACCGCTTCCTGGCAATCGCGGTGCGGATCAAGTAATTCGACTTGGTGAAGTTGGAGCCCGCGGGGTCCATGTAGCGACGCGATGGCTCGTCGAACTTCAAAACAGGGACGGTGGTTGGCCAACTTTTTGCCGAGGCTGGGGCGCTTTGCCATTTGATCGAAGCTCTCCCGACATCACTGCTCACTGCGTTCGATCATGTCAGCGGTTGCTGGTGGACCTGAACTATTTCGCAACGTCAATTCGGGGAGTACCGGCAGGAGATGGCTTGCCGCTGATCAAGAGCCAAGTGCGGAACTCGATCAATCGAGGCGTCTGCTTCTTGAAATCGTCGCAGCGTCCCGACGGCTCGTGGCTGCCGTTGTGGTTTGGGAATCAGCACGCTCCGAACGACGAGAACCCGACGTACGGAACGGCCAAGGTGTTGGCGGCGTTTCAGGCGTTGGGGCGGATGTCGGACGAGTCGGCCGTGCGCGGCGTGAGGTGGCTCGTCGAGAACCAAAACCCCGACGGCGGTTGGGGCGCGGGGTTGGGAACGCCGTCGAGCGTCGAGGAAACGGCATTGGCGCTAGAGGCGTTGCTCGGCACAGCCAGCGAGATCGCAATGCCCGAATCACAGGCGAGCGGGGGGTGTCAGCCCCCCGGTTCTTCGGCGGCATCCGATGACGTCGAACGCTACGCCCAATCAACCGTGGGGCTGACGCCCCCGGCTCGCCTCGGAGTTGGATTGTCGCGCGGATTATCCTGGTTAATCCTCCGTGTCGAAGACGGTCGTTTCCGGGAACCGTCCCCCATCGGTTTCTATTTCGCCAAGTTATGGTATTTTGAGGCCCTGTATCCGCTGATCTTCACCGTCGCGGCGCTCCGTAAAGCGATCGGAGTGCTGCCGGACTCTGACAGCATTGAGCCGACGGCATGAACCCGAAGGTTTACATTGAGACAACGATCATTAGTTATTTGACCGCTTGGCGGAGTCCACAACTCGTCATGGCGGCGAACCAGGAGACAACACGAAATTGGTGGGATGATGAACGGCACAATTTCGACCTGTTCATCTCCGAAGCGGTGATTCAAGAGGCTTCCGCTGGCGACGCCGACGCCGCTCGCCGACGGTTGGAAGCGATCGAAACAATCCCCGAATTGCCGATCACAGATGAAGCTCGGGATTTGGCTCAGGAGTTGATTGAAAAAGTCCCATTACCTGAGAAAGCCAGCGTGGATGCGTTGCATGTCGCGACGGCGACCGTCAACGGGATGGATTACCTACTGACTTGGAATTGCCGTCACATCGCGAACGCCACGCTGCGAAATGCAATGGCCGGAATTTGTCGAGCGGCAGGTTATGAAATGCCCGTCATCTGCACGCCGCTCGAACTGATTCAGGAGACCGATCATGACGGATGACCCGATTGTTACCGAAGTCCGCAAGGCGAGAGACGACTACGCCAAACAGTTCCATTACGATCTGGAAGCGATCTGCCGCGACCTTCAGCAAAAACAACAGCAGTCGGGCCGAAAACTGGTTTCGTTTCCCCCTAAACGCCCGAAGTTCGTCGAACAGGCCGAAGTGTCCGTCGGATAAGTCCTGAGAAGTCCACCGGGCCTCGCCCGCGATTGAGAGTCAATAATGTCGATTGCCACAACTTCGTTACGCGAGCCTGAAGAGCGGCTTGAGCATCACCGTGCCAACGACCAGGACGCTCCGCCTCCGGAACGGCGGAACGGGGACGCGGCGGCACGGCGGCGAGTCTCCGACATCCAGGACGATGACGACGAGCCGATGCCGAAGCGGAAGAAGATTCGCTCCAGCACGTCGCACCTGAAGATCGTTCCGGAGACGTTGGAGCTACGCGAACTCGTGAAGGCGAAGGCGCAGCAGTTCGCGGAGAAACTCGATCACTCGAAGCCGTTCAACAAGACGCAGTTGACGGCGTGGTCGATGCAGTTGCTCGGCGAGATGTCGCTGCCAGAAAAATACAGTGGGTTCGCGGCGGTGATGATCGGCAACTTCTTTTGGCGTCGGCAATTCCTGGCGACGCCGTTCGAGCGACGGATGCTTCTGCTGCCGCACTGCCTGAAACACGCCGAAGGCTGCCCCGCCGAGTACACCGAATTCGGGCTCGACTGCGAACGCTGCGGAGCCTGCACGATCGCCGACTACAAAGTCCGAGCCGAACAGCTCGGCTACAAAGTGCTGGTCGCGGAAGGTTCGCCGATCGTGCTGAAGATCATCGTCGGCGGGTACGTCGATGGCATCCTGGGCGTCGCTTGCCTCAACGTGCTCGAAAAGGCGATCGACAAAGTCTTGATTGCCGGTGTGCCAAGCTACGCCGTGCCGCTGCATTCCGGCGATTGCCATAACACGTCGCTCGACGAGTCCTGGATTTGGGAAGTGCTCGACAAGTACGAGCCGATGCCGGACAAACGTCTGACCGGCTACGTCTCGGTGATGCGCGCCGCCAATCGCTTGTTCGACGAACATTTCGATCGGCTGTTGCCGCGCGTCCGCAGCAAGACTCCGGAGTCCGCCGCGACACCGCTCGGCAAGACCGAAGACATTTCGTATGACTGGCTCCGCAACGGCGGCAAGCGTTTTCGACCGTTCATCACGCTCGCCGCCTACGACGCCGCGACCGGTGGCGAGTGCCTGAAGAATTTCGATTCGAGCAATCAGCCATTCGAGTTCCCTGACTCGGTTGCGCGCGTCGCGATGTCGATCGAAGCATTCCACAAAGCGTCGCTGGTTCACGACGACATCGAAGACGACGACCTGTTCCGCTACGGCCGCGAAACGCTGCATCGCACGCACGGCCTCGGCCCGGCGATCAACGTCGGCGACCACCTGATCGGCCTCGGCTACAAACTGATCGCCGCCGCGCGAACCGCCCCCAACTCATCCCCTCTCCCCTCGGGAGAGGGTGGCCGAAGGCCGGGTGAGGGCTCAGCAACGATAGACCCACGAACTCGCAACAGTCTTTCCGCTGGTGCAGTGTCGGCACGAACGGCGTCAACTGTTTATTGCGTCCCTCACCCTAGCCCTCTCCCAGGGGGAGAGGGGACCGCTGCATTGGCATCTGACGTCGCCTGCGACGTCCTCGAACGCATGGCCGCGGCGCACATCAAACTCTGTGATGGCCAAGGTGCCGAGATGTTCTGGCAGCAGAACCCGACGCTCGACTTCGCGCCGCTCGATGCTCTGCAAATCTACGCGCTCAAGACTTCACCCGCCTTTGAGGCAGCGCTGTACGCCGGACTCCGCATGGCCGGATCGGTCGAAAAATACGAATCACTGGTCGGCCCGTTCTGTCGACACGTCGGCATCGGCTTCCAAATCCTCAACGATTTGAAAGACTGGCGCGGCGACAATGACAACAAGATGGTCGCTGGTCAGGACGCACTCGCTCTGCGACCGACGCTCATGATGGCCCTCGCGTGGCAAGCCGCGACCACGGAGCAGCGTCAGCTCATGCAAAGCTGCTACTTTGACCGCGAGGAACAAGACGCGATCCGCCTCGCCCGGCTCCGCCGCTTGTATGAGGAACTGGGCGTGTTCGAGAAAGCCGAACGGCTGATCGAGAAGTCTCGAGACCGAGCAGAATTGCTGGCCGACGAAGTCGAATCCGACGACATCCGGCAGCTTCTGTACTTCCTCGTCGATACGGTCATGGCCGACGAGCAAGACAAAGACCCGCGCGACTCGATTCCCAAGCCAACAGCGGTTCTCCATCCGCTGCCTGTGACGACCGCTTAATTGTTTCGGTGAGACTCGCCAGCCACTGCTCGTAACCGACGCTGGATCCAAGCAGCCTCGTCAAGGAATTGGAACTGTTGATAGACCTCCTGGAGCTTGCGATCTCGCTCGACGGGATCGAAGCCTACGATCGCGTGCAGTTTTCGCAGGCAAACAGGACAGAGTTGCATCGGGCGCGAGTCATTCTCGGCGAGGTGATTGCTGCCGTTGACGGGGCACGAATAGAAAATGCAATGTTGCATGCCGAAGATGTGGCAGGTCTCGTGAGCGAGAGTGTGGCAGCTTCTCCGCAGGATCAGTGTCTTTACGTCGGTGGGTCGCGGGTCGTCGTAAAATGCGGGATCAAAACGTGCGAAGCTGAAGATGCCGGTTCGGTTCTTGATCGTCGCTTGCCCGAACACATAGGTGTCCGTCGTTTGGGAAAACAGATCCGTCAAAGTGATTCCGAGTAGGCAATAGGCATCCGGTGGAAGCTGTGGTTCGAGAAGCTTGAGAAGGTCAGCAGCCAGCCACTGTGGACGCTCGGTTCCTTCGCGGACTCGCGTAGTCACTTGGTCCGCCGCGATGGTCAGTGTCGGAAGCAGTTTGGTCTCGAGCGTGAAGTACGTCTCGGTGAATTCTCGCAGCTTTTCTAGCGACGGAGCAAAGTTGGTGGCGAAGTCTCCGATCGGCTGCAAGTAAATCAGTCGTCGCTGGTCGTCCAAGCGATTCGGTTCCGAGCGCAGGAAGTCATTGAAGGTCTGGCCTCCTTCGGGATATTTCGCCAGCCAGTCGCGCGGACCTGGCATCGGCATCGGAAGGAAGTTCCTGCCCGGAGTGAACGCTTTCTGAAGAGTGGGAGAGAGATCGCGAATGTCACCGATTGCGGCAAGACGTTGCTCCAAGGAGGGGGGGTGAAACTGAAGGATCGTGTCTTCGATCTCTTGGCTCGCCTGCCACCAGCGGACGCTGGCGATGAGTAACATCAGGCCGACCAAGCCAGGGATGACGACGCGTCTTTGCATGTGGGGTGTCTTTTGAGTTGCAGAGCTTGGTGATTCACCGGAATCTGAGTCGTGAAGCGACTCAGCCATGTCGCCGAGTCGCTTTGCGACTCGGATTCTGCATGATCTCGGCGAAGGGGTTGCAGATTTGAGTCACGGCCATTCTAACTTGCCTGTGACACATGCCGCCGTGTGATTTGAAAAACCTCTCCCGTCTGTCGAAGGGTCTGACATCATGAACGCTCCCTTGCCTCATACCAGCAGCCGTGAGCTGCACTTCGAGAACGGTTCGGCCATCGGGATTAGCAACCGTTGGCATCAGGGGCAATACTGCTCGATCTTGACCGAGGCGGGGATCGTCGGCTGCGGCATCTACGACTTGAAGACCCCTGCGGAATTCGGACAGGCGATCGCGATCTGCAAAGGGACTCCGGCAGAGCCGCTGACCGAGCCGGAGGACTTGTTTGAGTCGAAGATCGTCGGCTGCACGCCGAAGGCGGAGTCATTTGGAATCCGCGTCGGTATGACCGGTCGTGAGGCGGTGGAGTTGATGCTGAAAGCAGCGAAGTCACCCGAAGCGTGAGTTTTGAAGTTGCGCGTTTTGAAGATCGATCGGAGAATTTCGCAACCAGTTTGCATCACGTCCCCACCGACCTCGCGTCGGTGGAACGCTGATTGGCCGCTAGAAACGACCTGATTCCGAATTTCCGCCCCCGCCGAGCTTGTCTCGGTGGAGCGATGTTGGAGTTGCCAATCACGGCTCCACCGAGACAAGCTCGGCGGGGGCCAAATCGTTCCGTCCTGGTCGTTTTAGCGGTCAATCATGGCTTCCACCGACACGAGGTCGGTGGGGAGCAGTCTCAAAATCAACAAAGGCGCAACTTCAAAAAACGTCAGCGAGGGTGGGTGCTTCCAGTGACAATGATTGTGACGTCGAGATTCGCGAGCCATTCGCCCTTGCTGACGCTTCGGGTTAATTTGGTGCGTGTCACGTTCCGTTCCATGCAGTGGCGATTCCGATGATTCAGTTCCAATTTCCCGAATTGTTCCTGCTGGCGATTCCGCTGGCGTTCGCGTATCGGCGCTGGGGAATGGCGAAAGGATTCACCGGCGTCCTGCGAGTTACGCTGCTCGTGCTGCTGCTGCTGGCGTTGACGGGGCCGAGGTGGAATCTCGGTGGCGAGGGGATCGACATCGTCGTTGTGGCGGATCGGTCGCGGTCGTTGCCGGCGAAAGCGGCTGAGTCGATTCGAGAGTTGATCAAAGACCTTGAACACAATCGGAAGGCTGGTGATCGAATCGGTCTGGTGACGTTCGGCAGCCGAGCGGAAGTCGAGCACACGTTGTCACGCAACAGCGAACTGGGAGCGTACACCCGATTCGTGTTGCCGGACGGGTCCGATTTGAACGATGCGATTTCGTCGGCGCTGAATTTGGTCGAGCCGACTCGGCCGGCGCGGATTCTCGTGATGTCCGATGGCGAGGCGAACGGGGCCTCGCCGTTGTCGGCGGCGCGGCGTGCTCGCGAGGTGGGGGTGCCGGTCGACTTTCGGTTGTTCGAGCGGAATCGGATCGGCGACCTCGCCATCGAATCGCTGACGTTGCCGGACACGGTCTCGCCGCGCGAACCGTTTCAATTCGCGGTCTGGGTGCAAGCCAGTCGCGAGGCTCACGGAGCCGTTCGCGTGCTGCGCGACGGGCAGGAGATCGCGAAACTCGAACGGGATTTCGTGACCGGGCTGAACCGCGTGCTGTTCCGCGATCTGCTGGAGGAAGGGGGCATCACGAATTACTCGGCCGAGTTGGTACTCGAAGGTGATCCACTGGAAGAGAACAACCGAGGCGCGGGTGTCGTGCGGGTCGAGACCGCGCCGCGAGTGCTGGTGCTCAACCGCGATGGTCAGGAGGACAATCTCGTTCGTGCGTTGCAGGCGGCGCGGTTGCCGGTGGATGTCGCGTCGAGCAAGACACATCCGTTGACTCAGGATTCGCTCGACAAATACCGAGCGGCGATCATCGAGAACGTGCCGGCGGCGGACTTCGGACGGCTCAAGATGGAACGGCTGGCTCAGTGGGTCGAAGATCTCGGCGGCGGATTGCTGGTGACGGGAGGCGAACGGAGCTTCGGAGTCGGCGGATACTTCAAGAGTCCCCTGGATGAGATCTTGCCGGTCTCGATGGAACTGCGAGAGGAACATCGCAAGAACCGAGTCGCGATCGCCGTCGCGCTCGACCGGTCGGGGAGCATGTCTGTGCCGGTGAAGGGTGGCAAGGTGAAGATGGACCTCGCGAACCTTGGCACGGCGGAGTGCATCAAGATGCTCTCGCCGTCGGACAAGGTCGCGGTCTTCGCGGTGGACAGCGCACCGCATCTCATCCAGGGATTGCGGAACGTCGATGACCCGGAAGCGATCATCTCGAATGTGCTCCGCATTCAAAGCATGGGGGGCGGCATCTACGTTTACGAGGCTCTCGTCGCGGCCGGAAGCGAATTGATGAAGGCAGGTGAGTACTCGACGCGGCACATCATCCTGTTCTCGGACGCTCAGGACAGCGAAGTGCCGGGGGACTATCAGACGCTGCTCAAGAAGTATTCCGACGCCGGCATCACCGTCAGCGTGATTGGGCTGGGGACCGATCACGACATTCATTCGGAGTTGCTCAAGGACATCGCGAAGCTCGGCGGCGGGAACATCATGTTCTCGGACGACCCCGAAGAGCTGCCGCGACTGTTCACGCAGGACACGATGAGCATCGCTCGGAACACGTTCATCAAGCACGACCCAGAGGTTCATCCGGCCGACGGCATCCCCGGCAAGCTGCTGCCCGACGCACGGCTGATGGGGGAACTCGGTCGCGGCCCGTTCCCGCCAACGATGGGCTACAACCTCAGCTATCTGAAGCCGGAGGCGACCGGGGCGGTGATCTCGACGGACGAGTACAACGCTCCTTGGCTGGCGTTCTGGTATCGCGGACTCGGCCGAGTCGCCGCACTGTCGCTCGAAGTCGATGGGCCGCACTCCGGGCCGTTTGCTTCGTGGGACAACTACGCGGACTTTCTCGTGACGCAGACTCGATGGTTGCTCAACAGCGCGTCGCCCGACGACGTCTTCGTGACGATGCAGCAAGAGGGTCAAGAGGCAGTCGTCAATGTCGAGCTTGACCCCGATCGTGGCGACAAACATCGTTCGGATGCGCCGACGCTGTTCGTCGTCCCGCCCGGCGACGAACGGACGCCGCCGACAACGCCGGACTTCGTCTGGACCGGCCCGAATTCGTTGCAGGCTCGGTTTCGCTTGGAACAAACCGGGACGTATCGCACGCTGGTTCGCGCGGCGGGGAAGCACTCGCGCGAGTTCGTGCGCGGCCCGACGGTCACGCTGCCGTACTCGCCGGAGTTCGCGCCGCGACAAGGCTTGCCTTCGGGACGAGATCTGTTGTCGGACATCGCCAAGCTGTCGAAGGGGCGCGAGCGCACGGACATCTTGTCAGTGCTCGACGATCCGCCGCGCAGCATGCAGACACGGTCGTTGCTGCCGTGGTTGTTCGCGTTCAGTCTCGCCGTGCTGATGCTGGAGATCGCTGGCCGCCGCCTGTCATGGTGGGAGATGTTCCCCTGGTGGCGTCGCGCGGCGGTCGCCGCCGAGATGACTTCCGATATCCCGCGAACGGCCGAAGCGAAGCCCTCGTGGTGGAAGAGCCAGCGTCCTGCACGAGTTCGCCGCCGAGTGGTGGTCACGCCAACGACCACGGCCGCCTCATCGGTTCCGAAGAGCACGGTACCTCCGAAAGTGACGACGACCCCGAAGACAACCGTCTCCGCCGCCGAGCTGTTCGAGCAGGCGAAACGACGGGCATCGAATCGGCTGAAGTAGCTCAGGCCCTTGTGGCCTGGAGGATTTTCATTCGCGAAGGAATCGACCAACCCACAAGGGCCGGGCGACACTGAGGAATTCGCATCGCCTCGAATTTCGATTTGTGGCATAGTTCGTGTCCCGTTTTCCGTAGACCCGACGCCCACGTCCGGTCAATTGTTCGGACGTAGGCGTCCGAACTACGAACGTCACGCCAACGATCATTTGCCATGCTCGGTTCGCACAACAATTCTCGACGTCTCACTTCGCGGCTTGCGGCTTGCGTGACGCTCGTGTTGTTGGCCATCGCACCTCAGTCGCTGATCGCTCAGCCGTCCAAGGGGACGAAGGCGGAGCGTGCCCTCGCGAACTTGCAGGCGCAGCATCGGGAAGCTCACAAGCTCTTCGCCGATGACCTGGAGCGGGTGGCTCAGACTTGCGAAACGCATGATCTGAAGGAAATCGCGGAGCGAGTTCGACGGCTGGCCGCTCCGGTCGATCCTGATGTGTTGCGGTTTGAACCGCTCCCTCGACAAGTGCAACCGCAGATTCCGGCACCTGCGGTGGGAGAGTTCTCGTGGCAGGTGGAACTGCGGACCTATCGCAAAGCCTATGCGATCGAGTTGGACAAGCTCGCCTCGCAAGCAGTCAAGGTGCGGCTGCCCAGCTACGCCTACCAATTGATTCGCGAGGTCGCGTTTCACGATTCGGACCACGTCCGTGCTCGACGGCTGTTGGGATTCGTGCGGCACAAAGAAGAATGGGTCTCACCGTTCGAGGCGACGAAGCTCAAGAACAAAGAGGTCTGGACGGCACAATGGGGCTGGCTGCCGGGGGCACATGTCGCTCGGTACGAGAAGGGAGAACGGCTCAATGGCGTTAGGTGGGTGACGGCCGAACGTGACGCGCAGCTTCGCGGGGACTTCAGCAAGTGCTGGGAAATCCGCACCGAGCATTATCTGCTCAAGACCAACTTCAGCTTGGAGCACGGCGTGGCGTTGGCGTCTTCGCTGGAGGAATTTCATCGCTTCTTTGAGCAGACCTTCGCCGGGTTCTTCAATGACCCGAAGCGGCTTCAATCGCTGTTCGAGAAACCGGCTTCCGCGACGAAGGCCACCGCAAAGCAATTTGAAATTCACTTCTTTCGATCGCGCGACGAGTACATCGCTCGGCTGCACAAGAAATACCTCGAACAGATCACGATCACGAACGGCTTGTACGACACGGACGAGCTGATCGTTTACAGCTTCCACAACCCACTGGAACCGGCCGAGCCGACGTTGTACCACGAGGCGACGCACCAATTGCTGGCGGCGCATCTGAAGCCGAGTCCCGTAATCGCACGCGAGGAAAACTTCTGGCTGATCGAAGGGATCGCCTGTTACATCGAGTCGTTTCGGGTCGCGAACGGCGAGGTCAGTCTCGGCGATCCCCGGTTTTTACGGTTCGAGGCAGCGCGGTTTCGCAAGCTGAAGGACGGCTACTACCTGCCGTTGGCCGAGTTCACAGCGATGGGCAAGAACGCTTTTCAACGGCATCCGCAGATCACGAACAATTACAGCCAGGCTTCCGGCCTCGTGCATTTTTTCATGCACTACGAAGGAGGCCGCTATCGCGATGATCTGATCGAGCATCTGCGACAGGTCTACAAACAGGCGGAAACGGGCAAACGCCCGATGGCCCTGGAAATCCTCACCGGCTCGAACTTCGCCGAGTTGGATCAGCAGTACGGCGAGTATGTCCTCAAGGTCGCGAAGTCGTTGAAGGAAGAGTTTTCGACGCCGACGGATCAGTGACCCACCCGGTCCCCTCTCCATTGGGGAGAGGGTTAGGGTGAGGGATCCATGTCACAGTTGACGATCTTTACGCGACACGATTCCGCTCGTGTGGTCTCCTTGTGAGTTCACGTCAACCGCCGTTCCGTCCCTCACCCGGCCTATCGGCCACCCTCTCTCAAAGGGAGAGGGGATGATGCGATGCCTACTCTCCGTGCGTGACGTTTTTCAGGTAGGCCAGTGCTCGTTTGGCGTCTCGGCCCGGATCTTCGCTGTTCGTCCGATCGACGGTGAGCCAGCCGCGATACTCGGCCTCGGTGAGCAGCGCGATCAGCTCTGGCCAATCGACGTCGCCACGGCCGAGGACGACCTCTTGGCCGGAGCCGTCGATGTCTCGCACGCCGTCGCGCGCGGTGATGTGCAGGACATGTTGGTGCAACTCGCGGTACGCGGCGATGGCGTCGTGGCCGCACATCGCGAACACCGCCGGGTCGAAGTTGATGCCGACGAGTCCTTCGGTGATTTTGGAAAGCAACTCCTTCAGATCGGCGGCCGAGTCGCGAGTCGGCGTGATCGCCAGCGTTGTGCCCACTCGATTGCTGTGCCGAGCGACGTCGCTGAGCACGTTGATGAGCAACTTGTACTCTTCGGAGTCCTTGTCGGACGGGATCGCTCCGACGCGAGCGACCACAATCGGAACTTGCAATTGATAGGCGAACTCCAGTGTTTGCTTCAGCCCGGAGATGCGGGCTTCGATCTGTTCGGGGTCGTACAGGCTTCGCCGAGTCGGAAAGGCGAGTGACGAGATCGTCAGTCCCTCGATTTCGAGGTCGTGCCGGAGTTGTCTTCGGCCGCTGTCGGACAGATCGGTCGGCCGCAGTTCTTGTCGGGCATTGAACTGAATCCCGGTCGCTCCCAGTTCAACGGCGGCGTGAATCGCCCGGCGAATGGGCTGCGGAAGGCAATGACAGGCGACGGCTCGGCGCAAAGGTTCCATGCGGAAACTCCGGGGTTTTCGCGGCGGATGCGGTTTGCATCCAATCGCTGCAAGACACATTGGACACACGAGCCCCTTTTTCCGGGTCTGGCGAACTTTGTCAACGGCCGGGTTCGCTTTCCGGAATCGTTGACTCGAATTGTCGACTTAGGGGATTGCAAAATTTGCGGCGAGGTTGATTTAATCTCGCCCTGTACGATGACGTCGGGAGCAAGGTGGCTCGCCGTCGAAATTCCCGCCGATCCTCGTGGCAGAGACGCCATGAGGTTGGCTTCGAAAGGTCTCGTCCCGCCAGAGCAATTGGCTCGCTCGTCATGACCTGCCTGCGCGAGTCCGACCGGAACTCGCAGCTTCCCACCAAATCTTCCCCGTGGCTGGAAACTCGCGAACTCGGTTGGGCTGATTGGCCCCTGCGAAGTTTCGTCATCAGCGCCGCCGCTGCACCGGCATTTCTCCCACGACGACGATTGCTCCCCGTTTGAAAGGAGTCGGCCCCTCGAATGGATTCCATCACGAGGTGCGTTTGTGACAAGTTGACTTCGCAGGACGTCGCGCAACGTCCGGCGAAATCTGAGAAAGCCTACGGTTTTCAGGAAGAACTCCGCTGGCTGGTGTACAGCGCAGACTCAACGCGAACCCAACAAGCTTTGCCGTCTGCCTGCCGATAGAGTGATCTACAATCCGGCCCACGATCAGACTTGACGCATCCTGCCTCGCGGCGGGAGACACACTGTCTCGTTTCAAATCTGATCGCGGGACAAAAATTCTGCCTTCCCGCCTCCCGCCGTCCGTTTTGTCAACAACATGGTCTCATTGATGAGGCCGAGCGTAGGAATCATGGAATTCAGAAAAGTTCAGGCACTTCGCGGTCCGAACGTTTGGGCAAATTTTCCGGTCTTGGAAGTCTGGGTCGACCTGGGCGAATTCAAAGACAAATCCTCCGACGAGATCCCCGGCTTTAATGACCGGTTGATGACTTGGCTGCCCACGATGATTGAGCATCGTTGCAGTGTCGGAGAGCGCGGCGGTTTCTTTCAACGGCTGCGGCGCGGCACTTATCTGGCTCACACCCTTGAGCATGTCTCGATCGAATTGCAGACGCTGGCCGGACATGTCGTCGGCTTCGGCCGTGCTCGCGAGAGTAATGAGGACGGTGTTTACAAAGTTGCCATCGAGTACATCGAAGAGGACGTCTGCCGCGAGACGATCAAGGTCGCTCGCGATTTGATTCTCGCTGCCGTTCATGGCCAGGCGTTTGACGTCGCCGGCACGATCGAGAAACTGAAAGAGCTCGTTCAGGACATTGGCCTCGGCCCCAGCACGAAGGCGATCGTCAACGCTGCAACCGCGAGAGGCATACCGTATCGTCGGCTCAACAAAGGAAGCCTGATTCAATTCGGCTTCGGCACGAAGCAACGTCGTATCCTCGCCTCCGAAACGGATCGCACGACGGCGATCGCCGAGTCGATCGCTCAAGACAAGAATCTGACGCGCGATCTGTTGTCTGGAATCGGCGTTCCGGTTCCCGATGGTCGCCCGGTTGCGTCTGCTGACGATGCGTGGGAGGCGGCAGAAGAAATCGGAGTCCCGGTCGTCGTCAAGCCGCAAGATGGCAACCAAGGCCGTGGCGTGACGACGAATCTCTCGACCAAAGAACAAGTCGTGCGAGCCTACGAGATCGCCTACAACGAAAGCTCGTCCGTCATCGTCGAGAAGTACATTCCTGGCTGCGATTATCGGCTGCTGGTGATTGGTGGCGAGTTGATCGCGGCGGCTCGGCGAGAACCGGCCAATGTCATCGGCGACGGGCTGCACACGATTCAGCAACTGATCGACATCGTCAATCAAGACCCGCGACGCGGCGAGCACCACGGCACTGTACTCAGCAAGATTCACGTCAACGATGCCGCTCAGGTCGTCCTCAAAGAACAAGGCTTCACGGCGGACTCTGTCCCGCCGGCCGGACAACGTGTGCTCATTCGCCGCAATGCGAATCTCAGCACCGGCGGAACGGCGGTCGATGTCACCGACAAAGTGCATCCCGAATGGCGCGCTCGCGCGATCGAGGCGGCCCGCATGGTTGGCTTGGACGTCGCGGGGATCGACGTCGTCGCTGTCGACATCGCTCAAGCGAGCGAGCCCGGGACCGGTGCGGTGGTGGAAGTCAACGCGGCACCCGGTTTGCGAATGCACCTCGCGCCGGGTTCCGGCCAACCGCGTCCCGTTGGCGAGGCGATCATCGGCACGCTGTTCCCCGAAGGGGAGAACGGTCGTATTCCGATTGTCGCTGTCACTGGCGTGAACGGCAAAACAACGACCACGCGATTCACGGCTCACATCTTGAAGGGGACCGGCAAGACGGTCGCTCACACCTGCACCGACGGCATCTACATCGACGATCGGCGAATCGACAACGAGGATTGCGCCGGCCCGCAGAGCGCTCGCAATGTGCTGCTCAATCCCGAAGTTGAAATGGCCGTGCTTGAAACCGCTCGCGGAGGAATCCTGCGAGCTGGCCTCGGCTTTGACAAGTGTGACGTCGCTGTCGTGACCAACATCGGCGAAGGGGATCATCTCGGCCTGGGGGACATCGAAACGCTCGACAAGTTGGCTCAGGTCAAACGAGTGATCGTCGATGTCGTGCCGCCGACGGGCTACGCGGTGCTCAATGCGACCGATCCACTCACCGTCGAGATGGCTCCCAAGTGCAAAGGCAAGGTGATCTACTTCGCGATCGACGGTCAGCATCCGGTGATCCTCGAACATCGCGCGAAGGGTGGCCGAGCCATCTTCATCAAAGAGCATCACGTTGTTCTGGCCGAAGGGTTGCGTGAAGAACCGCTGGTCTCGCTCGATCGCATTCCACTGACGCACTCTGGCAAGATCGGCTTCCAAGTCGAGAACTCGCTGTGTGCGATCGCCGCCGCCTGGGGCTTGGGAATCGGCTTGGATGTCATCCGCGACCGCGTCGATTCGTTTGCCGCCAATCTGGAGGCCAGTCCCGGCCGCTTCAACGTGCTCAAGATTCGCGGCGGGACGGTCATCGTCGATTACGGACACAACAGCTCCGCACTGTTGGCGTTGATCGACGCCTTGAAGAGTTATCCGCACACACGACGGACCTGTGTGTACTCGACCGCCGGCGATCGTCGTGACTGCGACATGCACCGCCAAGGCCAACTGCTCGGCGAGTCCTTTGACCGAGTGATCATCTACGAAGACCACTATCTCCGCGGCCGAGCTCCCGGCGAAATCATTCGACTGATCCGCCAAGGGATCGAATCCGTCGATTCTCGCCGCACTCAGCAAATTGAGGAGATCACCGGCGCGGTCAAGGCGGTCGAACGAGCGTTGTCCTCGCAGAGTCCGGGTGAGCTGATGTTGATCCAGGCCGACACAGTCGATGAGACGGTGAACTACCTGCGCGAGTACCTCGACAAGCTGGCCGTCGAATCCGCCAGCGAGCCGAATGGCTCGACAACCAACGAACCAGACAACGCATCACTTCACGCAGTGCGCTCGTTGGCTCGTTAATGGTCCGTCAGCAATGATGTTCGGATTCAATGATCGCACTCCAACAGTTGTCGGTGCAGAGTCGCCGTTGCGTAGTCCTGATTGAACCGAACCTGCAGCTCATTCGCGCTACCGTTGATTCGCGCGAACAACTTCTTCCTGTTCGCACGAATCAACGGTAGCGCGAATGAGGCAGCCTGTCGGGGACAAGTCTTCGTCCATCACCCTCAGCGAAACGGCGAGGTCGAATTCGATTGGCTAGCGGCATGAAGCATCCTGACGGACATCGTCACCTGAGCGAAGTCATTCATCGTCCCGCTCGCTCGGTTTCATGTTTCTGAAAGCCGTGTCGCCCGATCGGCGAGCTCGCCGAGCAATCCGGTCTTCTCGATTTCGGTTTGGATTACCGCAAGCGAAGCGTCTTGTGGGGGCGAATGCAGCAACGTCGCGAGTGACCAGAGAACTTCGTCGCGTTGACGTTCTTGCGTGTCATTCACCGGGGGCCTCCGAAGGGGGCCGACCGACGAGATCCTGAATCCACCAGACGCACTCTTCCTTCGGCGTCGGACACACTCGTAGATCGTTCGAATGCTGCTTGCTGAAGATGTCCCTGAGATAGTTGAAGAAGTAGGCGGTTCCTCCGTCGGGGATTACGTTCCCCGATGGAAGTTCAAGTCAAGAACGGAGGAACCACCATGGAACGACAGTACGGGACAGGAAATGGACGGGGCAAGACATC
>SXGS01003732.1_pt1 | contig 28022 bp, 17 predicted proteins | sample 3174681 | NCBI WGS metagenome assembly SXGS01 (sample SAMN11356861, study PRJNA531348) | freshwater metagenome | isolation source: freshwater sample F1-80 | place: China: Fuxian Lake, Yuxi | collected 2017-12-25 | reverse complement strand
TTTCACGGGGCCGGTAGTCGTTGGATTCGCGTGGAGCAACCTAAAAGGTCTGCTATAGAGTTTCAATGGAAAGGTCTATTCCCGGCGCTGGAGCAAGCGGCTCATCTCAGTCCGACGCTGAGGGCCACGCTGGATCCGTTCGTCGCCAAAGTGCCTTGCGCGACTTGTGATGGAAGCCGCTTGAATCGTCAAGCATCGGCGGCCAAGTTTCGCGGACTTACCATGGGCGATTATACGCACATGACGCTGGACACGTTTTGCGAGCATGTCAAACAATGGCAATTGGAGACTCGCGAGCAAGAGATTGCCGGTGAATTAGTGCGCGAAATTCAGTCGCGTACGGAGTTCTTAATTGATGTCGGTCTTGAGTATCTGACGTTGTCGCGCGGTGCTAATACGCTCAGCGGCGGCGAATCGCAACGCATTCGATTGGCTAGCCAACTGGGCAGTGGTCTGTGCGGCGTATTGTATGTGCTCGACGAACCAACCATCGGACTTCACCCCCGCGATAACGCTCGGTTGCTGGGCGCGCTTCATAAACTGAGAGACTTGGACAACACGCTCATCGTGGTCGAACACGACCGCGAGATCATTCAGGGCTCAGATCAAATATGCGATTTTGGACCTGGAGCGGGTCGCAACGGTGGACATTTGGTTGCGCAGGGAACTCCCACCAAAGTTGCCAAGGCAGCGTCAAGCGTCACCGGACCATACCTCAGCGGCAAGTTGTCAGTACCCGTGCCTGCGAAGCGCCGTACTGCACCGCAAGGATATGTTCGCTTGCGCGGTGCCAAAGCGCATACTCTGCGAAATGTTGACGTTGACTTTCCGCTGGGAACCTTGAGCGTCGTTACCGGTCCCAGCGGTAGCGGCAAGAGCACGTTGATCAACGATGTGCTGTTCCCGGCGCTGCATGGCCGTCTGGCACGCCAGTCCGCTGTATCGGGAGGGACATTTCGAGCCTTGGAAGGCGCCGACTTGGTCGACAAAGTAATTCGTGTTGACCAATCGCCGATCGGGCAAAACCCAAGCTCAACGCCAGCAACATACAGCGGCGTGTTCGAATTGATCCGCCAGTTGTTCAGCCAGTTACCGCAATCCAGAGCACGCGGATTCACGCAGCGCCAATTTTCTTTTAACGTGCCTGGCGGTCGCTGTGAAAAGTGCGAGGGCAATGGCCAAATCCGTATCGAGATGCACTTTCTGGCCGACGTTTGGGTACCTTGCGACAGTTGCCATGGCCGCCGGTATACCGAGGACACTCTCGCGGTGCAGTATCATGGCTATTCCATTCACGATGTGCTGGAGATGCCGATTGGCAAAGCTCTCGAAGTGTTTGGAAACGTCCCGAAGATTCGCCGCATCTTACAGACTCTGGCCGACGTCGGTCTGGATTACGTTGCACTTGGCCAGCCCGCGACTACTTTGTCCGGGGGCGAGGCACAGCGAGTAAAACTGGCGGCGGAACTCTCGCGCCCCGATACTGGCCGGACTTTGTATCTGCTTGACGAGCCGACCACGGGTCTGCATTTTTCTGACGTGGCCAAGTTGCTTGAAGTGTTACAGCGATTGGTTGACTTGGGCAATACTGTGATCGTCATCGAGCACAACTTAGACGTCATCAAATCGGCGGATTGGGCGATTGACCTCGGGCCAGAAGCGGGACTGGGTGGCGGTCAAGTTGTAGCAGTAGGCACGCCGGAAGAAATTGTGCAGCACGCGATTCAGGCTCGGGATTCGAGCGACCAAGCCGGCAAATCGAAACCGTCCAAGTTGCGTTCTGGAAAAAAAATCGCCGCGGACTTGGAACCCAAGTTGCGCAGCTATACTGGCGAAGCGCTCGCGTCGGTGCTCGCCTCTTCTCAACGGGTGGATCGCAAGCCCTACGATCCGCGCGCCACGCTGGCGGTGCAAGCGGGTGATATTGAACTGGAACGGATAGGCAGCGACGTACTCTTGCCATGGCAGTCCAATGGCATGATGTGGCATACTCGCGACAGTGTTGATCGAAAAGGCGATCCCGTACGATGGGATCGACAGATTTTGATCAGAGTGGTTGAGGCTATCGAGTCGTATGGCGGATTTGCACCAATCGCTTGGGAGCACGGTTCCATCGTAGAAGTCACTGGACCCATCAAAAGCCGCGGCTGGTTTTTACATGCAATTACAGCGGAGACTTGGTTGCTGAAACTGAAATTCCGCGTTCCACGACGTTCGTTTATCAAGAGCCAGTTGATGGCGGTCGTGCAGTTGCCGACGCTCAATCAAATGGAGAATCTGGAAGTCCACAGTAACCAGCCACGCGTTAAAGCGCGGGCCGCTGGAACGTGGCTCGAGCTGGAGTTGCAACCACACACGCTTGCGGAAATCGATACTCCAGAGTTTTGGCAGTGGCTGAACAAGGCAATGAATGAGTTCTTGGGAAAGGACTCCGAAGCGAGTGCTCACGAGAGTGATCCAGAAAAAACGATGCCTTGGAAAGTGCTTGGGCAACGCTGGCACGCCTTGCGAAAGGGCTTCCCGCCTGGCCGCGATATTCAGTGGCCAGCCGAAACTCTGTCAGTTCTCGTGCAAACGGTTCACCAAACCGCCAGCGAAGGTGACTGGCGTTGGGATGATCGCAGCGTTGCGAAATTCACCTTACCCGGTAGACAAGAACCTTGGCTCACACTGCATACCAAAAATCCAGAAGGACTGATTCTGGTTCTCAACGGTCCTGCGCTGCCAGGCTTGAGCGAATGGTCCAATACACTGCCTATGCATCTGGTAACATCTGATCTGCGCGATGGTCAACAGCAACTACAGCTATCGTTTACTCAGACACAGCAACCGCGCAATTCGGCCGTTCGTAGGCTACTTCAAGAGCACTTGGCGGCAATCAGTTCGCTGTAGCTGACCATGCAAGGAATCAACATTGGCGAACTACTTTACTGCTGGCTGATAATGTTGGCCATGATCCGGCGGCAGGCTGTGATGCCAGTGAAGCAGCCGTTTGGTCATTGCCGCAACCACTTGTGTTTGTTCTGCAGCTTTGTTGGCGGCCTCGCCGCGATCGATTTCGAGATCGTACAGTTCCGGTTTCGATCCGTCGTACTCGCACAGTAATTTCCAGTTGCCATCGCGCATCGCAAGGTCTGGTAATGGCGAATTCAAACCGGCGCTCGACCAAGTCTTGCGATCGGGAGGGCGACGCCAATAGATCGGTTGGCGACGCGAAGACTCTGCGCGACCGAGAATGGTCTCCGCCAATGGTTCGCCATCAAATTGGATATTCTCGGGAACCTCGATTCGAGCAACTTGGAGCAACGTAGGAGCGACATCCATGGCGACAAGATGAGATGTGTCGTTCCAGGTTCCGTGCTTGGCTGGCTCAACGAGCCCTGGTCCCCAGACGATTAGTGGCGAGCGAATTCCGCCTTCGTAGAGTGTTGTTTTCGCACCTCGAAAGGGTCCAGACGAGCCGGCACCAGGTTCCGGACCGTTATCGGAACAAACCAATACGAGCGTATTGGCTCGCAGTTGCGGATCATTGCGCACGAACGAGAATAAATCCTCAAGTTGCTCATCCATGCTCTCCAAAACTGCATGATACAGCGTTCGTTTGGAGCCATCGCCACGTTTCGCACGCTGCGGAAAAAAAGGGGAGTGAACGTCGTCTGGCCACACATTGATGAAGAACGGTTTGCCGCCCGCATTGGATTTCTTGGCGAACTCAATTGCAGCGCGCACGTAACCGGAAGTGACTTGGGTTCGATCGGTCCAAAGTATCGGGCCGCGTCCAAGTCGATCTGAACCAAGCGCGTAACGCTTCGCTCCGGATTTTTCACCTGTTTCAAGCAACGGTAACAGCCTTGGTCCGAGGCCTTCGAAATTGGTCAGCGATTCGTCAAAGCCGTAGTCTGCAATTGATGGTGCGTCACCCACGTCTCGCTGGCCGCCCATATGCCATTTGCCAAAGTGCCCAGTCGCGTAACCATGATGCTGCAGAATTCTCGCCAGCGTGGGCGCTCGCGGATCGAGCCAGTCGGCAATACCCCGACGAGCGTTCTCTTCGCGATTGCTGAGATACGAACCGATGCGCCAGCGCTGAGGGTATTGGCCAGTCGTTAACGCCGTGCGCGAAGGTGAACAGATCGGCGAGTTCACATAGAATTGCGCAAAACGAATTCCTTCGCTCGCCAGTCGGTCCATGCTGGGCGTCTTTGCCGACTGATTACCGAAACAAGAAAAATCGCCCCAACCCATATCGTCAATAAAGATGACAATGAAGTTGGAGCGTGACTTGGTATCTCCAGTCGCAGCGTTCGCATCGATCGACAGCATGCACAAGCAAAGTAGAATCACGCCAATCGATCGAGAAACCATCTGCAATTCCGGACGTTGGTGAGAAAGCACTTCAGTTGATCAATTCAATGTTCCGCCAAACGGGATCAGTGTTCCATTGCGTAGAACGCCCATTTTAAAGTTGCGCCGGTTCTTTGCGATCGTTGCTGGGACATCATCCGCGGACTCGATTTCCTGCCCATTTATCTCGACAATCACATCGCCCTGACGTAACACTCGGCTTTCACTGGCAACAACTACGGCTCCTTGCTGGTCGGATTCCAGTCCCAATTGCTCAGCGATATCGGGAGTCAGATCTGTGATTTCAATTCCTAGCTCTTCAACAATGACTCGCAAACTAGCCAATTTTTCTTCGGAGAATTCTTCGACAGTCACTTTCACGGACTGGGGCCGGCCGTTGCGAAGAACTTGTATCGTGGTGGACTTTCCTGGCTGAGTTAGCGCAATCATCCTTCTCAGTTCCGGCACAGACGAGACACTACGACCATCGATTGCCGTAACCACATCGCCATTGAGCAATCCACTCTTGCTAGCTGGGGTGTTCTTGTACACGCGTGCAATCACGGCTCCGCTGGTAACATTCGCGGGAACTTCTAGCTGTTGCCTGGACCGCTCGTCGAGCGGACTTAGAGTCGCACCGATGAAACCTCGCACGACACGTCCATCTTTGAGCAAGCTTTGCATCACCTGTTGCGCCAAATTGCTGGGGATGGCAAATCCGATTCCAGCGTTCGTGCCGACATTGGATTTGATCGCGGTATTGATGCCGATGACTTCGCCACGCAAGTTGACCAGCGGTCCACCACTGTTACCAGGATTGATGGCTGCATCGGTTTGCAGAAAGTCTTCGTAGCCGCCATTGAGGATGCCCACTTCTTCGCGATTGGTCGCGCTGATGATCCCTGCTGTGACGGAGTGCTCCAGCCCAAATGGACTGCCGATCGCAATCACCCAATCGCCAACTTCCATCCGATCCGAATCACCAAGTCGCGCGGAGGTCAGTCCCGAAGCTTCTACTTTGATCACCGCGATATCCGTCTTGGGATCCGTACCAACTACTTTGGCGGCGAACTTTCGTCCATCGCTCACATGAATCTCCAACTCATCAGCGTCCCGAACTACATGGTTGTTGGTTAGGATATAACCATTGGGCGTGACAATTACGCCCGACCCAACACCCGTTGGAACTTTTTCCGTTTCCCGGGAGCGGCTCGGATTTCTCTGCTGAGGCAGTTGACGGCGATCAAATTCTTGGAATAACTCCGGCAATAGTCCGCGAAATTCGTCAGGAAAACCAAAGTCGGAATTGCGGCGTTCAAAGACTCTCGGCTCCACTTTTGCAGTAATCTTGACGACCGCAGGCTTAAGGATTTTTGCAGCCGACTTGAAAGATCGGGACAATTGTTCAGCGCCGGCAATGTCGTGACTAGTCAACTGTTCCGCAGGCGGTGCTTGTGCGAACAAACTCGACTTGGGCGCAATCTCGTCCGGAGGCAGGAAAAGTACAGTAACTGCAGACGTCACCAATCCTAACGCACCTACCAATCCCATTGCATTCATTCGCGAACTCATTCCCAATTCTCCCGCTGAATCGTGATAATTCGGTAGAGACCTGTAAAATCTGCCCTACTTCGCGAAGCAGTTGCCATCGCTAACCAATTGTTGCGTGTAAAAATGGCACTCCCCGTCACATTCGCTCGCAATGTGTGCAACGATCGTGCCAATCAATTTCTCAAATTTCAGATATCAGATGGCAAATTTCAAATTTCAGATATCAAATCCTAACTAAGTCTGAAATCTGCTATTTGCTATTCGAAAATTGATATTCCAAGGTGTCCTAACTAACTACTTGCTTGCAGTCTGACTGAAATCCTAACCGTTGAGTTTCCTCGTAAGAGCAGCAGTTCGACCGTTTCACCAACTTTGTGCTTCTCGAGTACTTCGGACAATTCTTCTGGCGAACTTGTAAGCTGGCCGTTGACTTGTTGGATTACGTCGCCCAATCGAATCTGCCCGTTGCGTTCCCGCCGAGTGGGTATCATGCCAGCCGCTTCCACAGCGCTGCCGCGTTCGATCGAAAGTACCAGAACACCGCGCAAACCCCATCGACGGCTCAGAGCGTGCGGGGCGACATTGATTCTTAAACTTGGTCGTATGATCTTTCCGTGAGCGATCAATTCCGGGACAAATCGCCGAACGTGATCGACTGGAATCGCAAATCCGATTCCGGCGTAAGTCCCCGATGGACTATAAATGGCAGTCGTGACACCTATCAGACGTCCCGAGCGATCGAGCAAAGGCCCGCCACTATTTCCAGGATTTATGGCTGCGTCGGTTTGGATAACATCGCGAATCTTTCTTCCGTTGGGAGCTTCGATCTCTCGACCCAGAGCGCTGACCAAGCCCGAAGTTAACGTCTGGTCCAAACCGAATGGATTGCCAATCGCGAATGCGAGCTGGCCAACTTGAATGTCGCTCAGCGCGCTCACTTGCATCGGTTTGAGCAACTCTCGAGGAGCGTTGACTTTCAACACCGCAAGATCTTTTTCCGGTGCAGCGCCAACCAAACTAGCTTGCCAAACACTGCCATCTTCCAAGGCAACGTTGGCCGTGTCTGCATTTTCGATAACATGAAAATTGGTGACAACATGTCCGAAGTGATCCCAGACAAAACCCGAACCGGTGCCACTGGGTACTTCCAGCATATTCATCGTGAATCGGTCGCGTCCGAGTGTGCTGGTAGTGATGTGTACGACCGAGGGAGATACTTCCGAAAACATGCGAATCGTCGCTTGTTCATCGGTCGCTAAACTGGTGCCGGCACTCATTAGGCGACTTGGACTACCACCAGTTCCCAGCATCCACATCAGCGTTTGGCCGAGCTGAACAACTAACAGCGCAAGCACACAGAGCACCAAGATCGGCTGCGATATCCAAGTGCGACTTTGCGTTTCCATGTTCAATCGGCTGTCTCCGTCAAAGTGCACTCAATCGTGCGTTTCAGAGTAGAGCAATTGTCCTCAATTGCTCCCGAAATTGCGTCAAGGGGCAAATGGTCACTCAAGGGTTCGCCACAAACGTACGCCGCGGTTTCTCGTCGTCGGCAAACCAGATGTGAATCACTCCACGATCCGTGCCTGCCGCAACAATTCCCGATTGAGTTGCACTCAGCGACACGATTCGTGTCAAGCTGGGCAGCTCCAACCCAGACGCATCAATCACAGACGTCTTAGTCTTCTTTTTTGGCTTGTCGTTCTCATCTTTCCCAGCGTCCTCTTCGCGCTGGCTGACTTGAAAGCGTCGAATTTGGTTGCGATCGGGGATCAATAACTGCGAACCGTCGGCCGCAATTCGCTGAGCAATTCTGGCTAGGCCAGCGTATTCCGCCAATTCGCGATCGGTGCCGTCGTCCGGCCAAATCCTCAGTTTGCCGGTCTCATCGACGGAAACCGGAAACGACTTCAGAAGTGCCACACCACCCACGGTTCGCTCGTGCCGATCAAAGCTAGCCACTAACTCGTAATCTTCCGCGCGAAATAATTTCGCTGTACGGTCGCGAGAGGCCGTCAGTATATATTCGCCGGTGGGCGACCAAGCAATCGCGTTGACAGTGTCCGCATGAGGAGTGGAATGGTGCAGCGTCGCGCCCGACTGACAGTTCATGATGCGCAGCGAGCCATCGCTGGCGCCGATACTCAGTTTCGAGCCATCGGGTGAAAGGGCTGCATCCGGAAAAATGTCCGATGCTCTGGCGAGCACTTTTGGCGGCCGAGTACCATGCGCGTCGATTAATTGCACGACTCCCAGTTGTCCTGGAATGCCCGCTGAAACGGCAAGCCAATCGCCTTGCGACGATGCTTCGATGTCAGCGATGTACGGCCAACCAATGGGAATTCGCTGAGCCAGTTGTCCGGTCGCGGTATCCCACACGGTAATTTCGCCATATCCGCTGGCATAGATTCGAGACTGGTCGGGGTTTAGCACCAAAGTCGTAATCGGATATCGCTTGTGATACTTGACCGGCGGTACAACTTTCCCAATTGCATCCGAAGCATACTCTTCGATCGGGCGATCATTAAGCGCCGGATTGGGCCCCAGTGAATTAATCCAACGACGAACCGAATCAATTTCTGCCGCCGATAACGGCTCGGCTTCTGCCGGCATGCGTTGATCTGGATCGGTGTTTGTTAAGCGCTGAAATAGTTCGCTATCCGCAGGTTTCCCTGGCACGACAGGTGCGCGGCCCGAATCTCCTTGCCGGAACATGGCCGCCATGTTCGCCATCGAGAAATTACCCTCTTGCTTCTTAGTTCCGTGACAAGCCAAACAACGCGCCACGAAAATTGGCCCAACGGAATCCCGGAATACGTCCCCATCCGCAGAATTGACACGAGAGGGACGTTGACCTAACAACACCGCCGCAAAAACCAAAACGGCCAAACAGTTTGTAGTAAGCTTCTTCTGCATTCCGACCTTTCCTAGGACCTGTACCTGAGAATACAATACACAATGTAATAGCTTACTCGAACCGAGGTAACCAGCATGTTGACGATATTTGATTATGACAAGCGGCGCAATCGTCGAGCAATGTTGCAAGCTAGCGGAATTGGTTTGGCATCGCTGGGATTAACAGATCGATTTGCGCGCACGGCGATTCCAGCGGGACAGAATTCAACGCTGACTGGCAAGTCGGTTATCTTGCTGTTTCTGCATGGCGGTCCCAGTCAGATTGAGACTTTCGACCCGAAGATGACAGCGCCGGTTGGCATTCAAAGCGTGACTGGCGAGATTCCAACGGCTATTCCCGGCATTACCTTTGGTTCGTCATTTCCGCTGCTCGCACAGCGAGCCAAAAAGCTCAGCATCGTGCGTTCATTCACTACCGGTGACGGCAATCATGATATCAAACCCGTTGTCGGCAAGGATACTTACGGTGCCAACGTAGGCTCAATCTATGCACGTGTCGCTGGTCCCAATCGGTCGGAATCGGGAATGCCTACCAACGCGATGCTGTTTCCTCAGTCGGTCGATTCGACTACTGGGCCCGCGATTTCGCAATTTGGTAAATTCGAATCGACCGGCCAGCTCGGTAGTGGCTACTCGCCGTTCGTACCCGGCGCCGGTGGCGATTTGCAAAAGAACTTGGAATTGCGAATACCTATAGAACGACTCGACGATCGTCGACTTTTGTTGAGCGAATTAGATCGACATCGTTTCGCTCGTGAACGTGAGCTGATTGACAGAGCTGCCGACCCGTTGCGGGAACAGGCCTTCAGCACGTTACTGGGAGGTGTCGCTGGTGCTTTTGACCTTTCGAAAGAGTCAAAGGCAACGATCGAGCGCTACGACACAGCACCTTTGGTTCGCCCGAATCAGATCAGTCGCGCTTGGCGCAATTACGACCATTATGTCGACAACGCCAAAGCCTTGGGCAAGCTGTTGTTACTGGCAAGGCGATTGTGCGAAGCGGGTTGTGGTCTTGTGACCGTAACAACCAGCTTTGTATGGGATATGCATGCCGACGTAAATAACGCAACTGTCGAAGAAGGCATGCGTTACATGGGGCCACCGTTGGACCATGCGGTCGCGGCGCTGTTAGACGATTTGGCGGCGCGTGGGTTGACCGACCAAATCATGTTGGTAACGACAGGCGAAATGGGACGCACTCCCAAGATCAACAAGAAAGGTGGTCGCGATCATTGGGGCAGCTTGGCACCACTGCTGGTAGCCGGTGGAGGCGTTCACACGGGCCAAGTGATCGGTCAATCGAGTCGCGATGCGGGCGAGCCAGCCACGGAACCGATTCGAATAAAACACCTTGTCGCGTCGATACTCCAAACCCTGATCGATCCGGGAATACTGCGATTGGAAACCGGCATGCCCAGAGAGGTGCTCGCCGCTGTGAGCGCAGAACCTATACCCGGTCTTCGATCGTAAAACATGGATGTGCCTCAGTTACCCAGGACGCTCGCTGATTGGCTAAGCGTATTTGGGGCGTATTTGGGCCAGGAGCAATTATTGCGTCGCTGACGATTGGCACTGGGGAGCTGATTTTCTCGTCGCGCGGCGGTGCCTTGTTTGGCTATCGGATTCTTTTTGTATTTGCTGTCAAATTGCTGTGCAAATGGTTGCTGGTCTACACGACTGCGCGGCATGTTGTGCTGTGTGGCGTTCATCCAATGCAACGTTGGATGGAATTGCCGGGTGGTCCGCGGGGTTGGTTTCCCAATGTACTGTTTCTATTTGCCGCACTATGCATTCCCGTGTGGGTAGGCTTTCATGCCAGCGTCTTGGGAGATTTGTTAGCAGGACTGACTGGGACCAAGGGGCAATTGTTCGGTGCAGCGGTACCTGTGTGGGGACTGGCAATCTTGCTTGCGGTCCTCGCTTTGGCTCTCCGTGGCGGTTATGCGGCACTCGAACAGATTCAATTGGCTGGATTCGGATTGTTGCCCGATTCAGTTCACTACGACGCAAATGGCCAATTGAGTTTAGGAAGAGCGATGGCACAGGCGGCCCAGACGTTGGTTGGTCCCTAGGGTCTAGTGGATATCCAATAAGTGGGAAGACCGAGTATTTTCCTAACGAGAATATTATTCGGTGACCGTTGTTCCGGCATTCAATTTCCGTTATCCGATCTCGCGATCCCCTGAGCGACCTACAAATGATGGATGTGCATTTAAGCTATTCTAAATTGTGTTGCAGGATCGAGGCATCGTAGCTTGAAATGCGCACTGAGCCGACGTATTGTAAGTTCCGTTTGCAGCATTGAACGGCTGAGAAGAAATATTGCCGCGCGGCAAGGTATTTGGCAAATTTGTCATACTGGGGTTAATAAAAACTATGGCCAATGTATGCGAATTGGAAAAACCTGAGGAAGGTTCCGTTACAGGTTGGCTGAATTACGCCAAATCTGGAGACCCGGACGCGGTATCGCAATTATGCGATCGCTATTTCAAACGCTTGGCTGAAGTTGCGCGGGCACGCTTTGGTGCATCCAACCGTGTCGTTGCTGACGAAGAGGATATTGCCAACTCGGTATTGGAAACACTCTTCCGTAACTTTGCTAATGGGCAATTCCCAGAACTGCAAGATCGCAATGATTTGTGGAGTCTATTGCTGACCATTACCAACCGAAAAGTTGCCTCTCAAATACGCTCCAACCTTAGGCAAAAGCGAGGTAGTGGCCATGTTATTGCAATGACGGACATGCAAGGTGACATTCATCCAGAAATTGATTTTTCGGCCAGCAAATATCCAACTCACGAAACGCTTTCCATTTTGTCCGATCTGTGCAACACTCTCGTCGATCGCTTGAAAGATCCGGAAATCCAACAAATTGCGGTTCTTAAACTTGCTGGTTACAGCAATCGAGAAATCGCTTTCAAACTCGAACGACTGCCGAAATCCATCGATCGCAAAATGAATATCATTCGCGAGCAGTGGCTGACAGAATTCTTTCCCGCCGATGCTAAATGAATTTTCCTGCTGCGTTTCGCTCGAATTCTGAAAACCCCCAAAGAAGTTTGACCCTCGTTTTCAAGCTCGCGTGAGGGAACGCTTATTCTGGAAGATTTGCTTCTGGATTCTCAGGTTCGTTGCAACGTCATAGCTTTGTTTCTTACTTCGCCTATTCGCATTATCGGTGGTAAGAAGAGAGCTTCTTGGGCTGGCGTTCCCAAGCCGGAGCTTTGGGAACGAGGCGAAGTTCTTCGACAATCGCAATATCGCTCGTTTTGCATACTTGCGGCAATCTGCTCACTTTTGCAAATCTGCTTTAGTTCGGCAAATCGTTGCACAAAGCGTAAATCGCTAAAGATGCCGTGCGTGCGACAGCGCTTTCTGGATTTTTTGCAATTTCTTGCAAATTAGTTTTAGCCCGATAGGAGATTCAAATAAAGGTCGTATCGGTTCTTGCATTGACAGGAACAGGTCCTACAATCCCAGATTAGATTCGCAACATTTGGGGAGAACATGGCCAGCATACGAGTCGGCGACGGGCAGAATTCGCGACTGTCTTCGCTTCAACAAATAGATGCGGTTTGCGACGAGTACGAACGTGACTTGACTAAGGGTACCATTCGACCAGTCAATGATTACCTTTCCCAAGTTGACAGTTCTAATGCTCAGGCGCTGCTTCGCGAATTATCGATTTTGCATCGCAATGCAGAAGAGATGGTTGCTGAAAGTGGCACAATGGTCGGCAGGTCCACTGCTCGAAACGCCACGAATACACGATGTGATTTAGCAAAACTGCGGTTACCTACTCCCAGCGCGGCCAACGCATCGGAGTGCTTTCGCTTTAAAAACTATACCCTGCTGTCAAAAATTGGTAGCGGCGCGTCCGGAGTGGTTTTTCTGGCCGAGGACATCGATCTTAAAACTCCGGTTGCCATCAAGTTGCCGCTTACAGACTGTGTATTGAATTCAGCGGAACACGAGGGTTTCGTTCGCGAAGCCCGAAATGCCGTGCGACTAAAACATCCTGGCATCTTGCGAGTGTTGCGGGTGGGTGTGTGGCAGGATACTCCGTTCATTGTCACCGAATATGTTCCCGGAAAGAACCTGAAAACTTGGCTCCAACAGGCCAGTCCCAAACTGTCGTTCCGAGAGATAGCTCGATTGGTTGCGGAGATTGCCGAGGCCATTGACCACGCGCACAAACAGGGCGTGGTGCATCGTGACCTCAAGCCTTCCAACATCGTGGTGGAAGAGCAGGTCTCGCCCCCTACGGAAACACATAATCGCCCGACGCGGTTGAAGCCATGTATCATGGATTTCGGGATCTCAAAGATCACCGACACGATCAATTCTCGTACGATGCAGGGCGATATCTTGGGAACTCCGGCATATATGAGCCCGGAGCAAGCCAGCGGAGGCTCGCAGGAGGCGGATGGTCGATCGGATATTTACAGCCTCGGTATCATCTTGTACGAGCTGTTGGCCGGCGAGAATCCGTTTCGAGGCTCGACAGTTCAAGTGTTGGCGCAAATTCAACAAGGAAAAATTCCGCCGATCCAATCTAAGGTCGTATCGGTTCCCAAACCTTTGGCGGCAATTTGCCATCGGTGCTTGGAATTGCGTCCCCAAGATCGCTATGAAACTGCCGCTCAGTTAGCCGAAGTTCTCAGACAGTGGTTGGCCGGATTGAAAATCTCGGCTCGGCCGTCTCCAGTTCGTTGGCTGGCCAAGCACAAGAATTCGGTAATTCGTGTGGCAGCGATCCTAGCGTTATTTGCGTTTGGGCTCGCCGGCTGGATCGATCGAGATAATGGCAATGAACTGCTTGAAATTAAGAGTAGCATCGAGTCCGCTAACAAGTTAAAAGTCCTTGACCGCGAGTTGGTGGACTTCGTCAAAACTGGGCAGGCAAAAGCGTTGCCGGAGCTTGTGCGATCACTGAAGGGCCGAGAGCAAAATCTGCGTGACAAATTGCTTGAATTGTGGAAGGCGAAACCGACAAAATTCGCTGAAGACTTCCAAGGTGAGATGTTAGCGCTCCATTATTCTCGGTTCGCTTTTGTGCTTTATTTGCTTGGCGATCAAGATCCTCTTTGGTCGCATTTGAAATCGGCCGCCGATCCACGCATGCAAACCTATTTGATCAACTGGCTTGCCGAAGCTGGTGGGAATATGGTGGAGTCCGGTTATTCGTTCGATCCAATGTTTGAACGATTGAAGGTTGAAACAGAACCGTCGTTGCAGTATGCATTGCTATTAGTCTTGGGGCATCAATATCCAGAGTATATCTCCGACGATCGCGCGCTCGTCGATTGGGCGAAGTCGGCTTATGAGCGCCATCCTGATTCAGGAGTGCATTCGGCTTGTTTATGGCTGCTCGCGAGGCGCGGCGAAACAAGTTTCCTACAAGCTGCTGACGAACGATCGCGACATGAGGGAATCGTACCCGGCAGAAATTGGCACGTATCGCCGAGTGGAATTTTGATGATCCATTGCCGCCCGCCGGATAACTATCCGGTTGGCGCAGACAATTACCCAGTTCGGACTAAGATGCGGAATCCACCTTATTTTGAACGTCGACGCACAGGCATCGCTGCGCCCCATTTCGCTATGTCAGCGTTTGAGGCGCCTGAAGAGATTTGGACTGCGATGGAAGAGACAAGTGGCATTCCACTATTTTCACATCCGCAGTCGTTGCCGCTGCTCGATGTGTCCGCCGTCGAAGCCTTTGACGTGTGTCGGTGGCTGAATCGCATTGAAGGATTTTTGTCGACCGATGAACCGGCTACTGAAATCGTGGCAGGGGCTGAAATCCATCAAGAAAGTTTTTTCGTTGATATTCGCAAGAGAGGATATCGGCTACCCACGGATGTCGAATGGGAGTTTGCTGCAAAGGCAAATTCAGAATTGGATATATTTTATGGCACTTCTGAAACAAAAGCTTCTGCAATTTACATTGCATTGGGAAATAACCTGTTGGCAACTCAGGCCATTCCGAATGCCTTTGGTTTTTTCGGAATCTTAAATTCGGCTCGAGAATGGACGTGCACACCCACTTTAGGCGGCGAGAGTTTACGCTATTCCAATCCGGTGCAGATCAAAATTAAAGAGGGTTTGGTATTAGGTGGGAGCTCGTTCGTTAATGAGCTACCGCATTTTCGTAGATCTTTCATGGTAGCAACCCATAGACTCGATAAATTTGCTTTTAGACTGTGTCGTTCTTTGGACTAGATCGAATATGGAGATGAGTATGAATAATCTCGAATCAGCTTCCGCTGACGAGCCAGGTTCCTGCACGTACTTTGTTACAGAAAGTAGTAGCGATGCGGGCCTAGTGATAGACCATGCTAATGAAGGTTATTATTGCCCAAGCACACGACCGAGTCCGCATCCCGTCGGTGAGAATGAACAGTTCACTGTTGATGCGTCACCTTTCATGGACGAGCCTTGACGTACATCAACTTTATTGCTATCCGAGTTTGTCTCACCATCGCGTGTGTCAATTGCCGGCTTCATGGCGATGTCTGGGTGTTCGAATTGCCGCGTCAGCGGTATACGCTAGGAGACACCCAGTTTCAGCGCTGTGCTAGTGATCGTCTTGAATTGTCGAGTGATTGTCGGCGAGTAGCCTCGCACTGTATTGGTCGTTGTGGCGCTGCCGCTGGTGATCACTTCGTCGAGTACGATGGGCTGTTCTGAACTCAAACAGGACATCTGCAATCGGAATTCGTACTTCGAATTTGTGACCTTATCGCCGTACAATTTAATTTGCCAGTGTCCAGTCGGCTCCAGAATAACGTACATCTCGTTCAATCCTTGGCCAAGCGCGCGAACTTCGTCGCTCGGCAACTGCATAACCAAGGTGCTAGATCGGTTGGCGCGATTGGGGTTTGCTAGTTTGCTAGCGAGATTGCTACGTATAATCTTGGTTTGAACACCACGTTCGACCGGACGTACGCTTGCATGCGCGCTCGCCTGACCGATCCATGCTGCGCCGGCAAATGCTCCCGCCAAAAATCCACGACGTTGCAAAAACGATGTAGTGCTCATCTTCAGACTCCGTTCCGATTGAGGTTAACCGCTAGATATCCTGAGTGGTTTGTGCCGCCGAATCCGAGGGCAGGATCGAGTGCACGAAATAACTTATGTCTCTGGAACTCCGTGCATTTCATCGCATCCATAGTTATCGCTGTGATGCACGGGATAGCAGTCCCGAGGCGTTGCCATTACCTATCGAGCGATAAGCAGGGAGAAATTTAACGAATGTTGCAGTAACAATGGAGGAATGAGTCAACAACGTTGCGCGATGCATCGATAAACTAGGCATCACCCAAAATGAACCCCGACCACCAACTGACGAGTTGACGTCGCTATCAAAACGTCAATTTCGCAAGCCCCTCAGCTTCGTTGGTGGCCGGGGTGTTTCGATACTGCCCTGCTGGAGTAGAGAAGGCATGTAGGTATCTTTAAAACCGCCAAATCAAGGTTGCGTGCGACACATAAAAGCGAAATTTCAAGAAATTCCTAAACGCTCTCCCGCGAACTCGTGGTTTAGTTCGTGAATTTCCGGAGGAACCTATATGGCGCCACCAACTATTCAAAGCGCGCACGATTGGCTGAGCACCCAGCGAAATTCGATGGTGGCAGACTTAATCGAGTTAGCAAATGTAAACTCCGGTTCAAGCAACTTGGCGGGACTGCGCCAAGTTGCATGCAAGATCGAAAACTGGATCGACTTTCGCAGCACCAGCTTCGCTGCGATCGGCTTGCCAACTCGTCGTAGCCTTGGCGACCGAGGTGAGACTGTCGAGCACGCAACAGGGGATCTTCTTGCCTGGCATTTCCAACCCAATGCAACTCGTCGAATCTTGTTAGGAATTCATTACGACACGGTCTATGGAGTCGATGATCCATTGCAACGATGCTCGTGGCGATCCACTTCGCAACTTGCCGGCCCAGGCGTGGCCGATGCCAAAGGTGGAATCATTGTCATGCGCTATGCGTTGCAAGCTGTGCAGCGATTCGAACTGGCGCAGAACTTCGGCTGGACGGTGTTCTTGAATCCTGACGAAGAAATCGGGTCGCCCAGTTCAGCAGCTTACCTGCGAGAAATTGCTCCGCACTATGAGGCTGGATTGCTGTTCGAGCCAGCTTTTCCCGACGGTTCGCTTGTTTGCCAGCGCAAGGGGTCGGGGAATTTCACGATTCTATCGCGCGGGCGTTCAGCCCATGTAGGCAGGAATATCGAACGCGGCCGCAATGCGATCACTCATCTTGCTAAATTGGTAGCGCGGCTGGATGCGCTGCGAACCGTTGACAATGACTTGACAATCAACGTTGGCCATTTCGTCGGTGGCGGTGCGGTGAATGTCGTTCCGGACACTGCGATCGTGCGCATCAATCTGCGAGCTGCCACACCCGAGAGCCAAATGTGGGCTGAGCAACAATTGAATTCGCTGGTCGACCAGTTCAATCAACAAGATGGATTGTCTTGCGAACTGCATGGCGGATTCCATGCTCCTGCAAAGCTGATCGATCAAAGCATGAGTCGGTTAATGTCCCTTACCGAAACAGCAGCTCAACGACTGGGTCAGGAGATTCACTGGACGAAAACCGGCGGAGTTAGTGATGGCAACAAGCTTGCCGCCGCCGGGTTGGCAAATGTCGATACACTGGGCCCGATCGGCGACTGTTTGCACAGCTCCGACGAATGGGTTTCCGTAGATTCACTAGTCAGCCGAGCCAGTTTGGTAGTCCAATTGTTGCACGAGATGTCGATTCAGCCGCCTGTTGCATGAGTGTTCCCTGCGGTACTTCCGCCTGAGTGCTAACGAATCGCGGTTGGAGTACAATCCAGTCCTATTACTCCGCGCGGACTGACATGAAAGGGGACATCTTGAACCGATACCATTGGCGACTTGCCATGCTTGCGTTACTTGTTTGGCTGGCAGCTCCTTTACTACAGGCTGCGGATCCGCTGGTGTTCGAAGGAGCGGAGGGACTTGGAAAAGGTAAACACCTCGTCTTCCTGGCTGGCGATCACGAATATCGTTCTGAAGAGTCGCTGCCTGCGATGGCGCGAGTCTTGGCCAAGCATCACGGATTCAAGTGTACTGTGCTGTTCAATGTCGATCCGGCAAGCGGCGAGATCGTCGCGGGCAACTCCAATATGCCGGGCATGCAGGCGCTCGAATCGGCGGACTTGGCTGTTATCTTCCTGCGTTTCCAAGCGTTTCCTGCCGAGCAGATGAAATATCTGGACGCGTACTTGAATCGCGGTGGCCCAGTAGTCGGCCTGCGGACCGCGACCCACGCATTCAAGATGGATGCGACTGATCCGTACTCAAAATACTCGTATGATTCTCAAGGCAAGGATTATGAGCTTGGATTCGGCCATCAGGTTCTCGGGCAAACGTGGGTTGGGCACTATGGTCGGAATCACCAACAAAGCACGCGCATTACGATAGTCGATGAACACAAATCACATCCGATTCTACGCGGCGTGAAAGACGTTTGGGTCCAAGCAGGCGGATATGTTGGCAAACCTATCGACGGCGACGTGTTGACATTGGCACAGCCATTAAATGGCATGGCGCCGGACTCTCTGGCAGACGCTTCGAAGCCTCCCATGCCTTCAGAATGGACGAGAACCTATCAGTCAGCCTCTGGAAAAGTCGGTCGAGTATTTACGACTCTGTATGGCACGTCGGAAGATATTACCAATGCGGGTTATCGCAGAATGGTCGTCAATGGATGCTTGTGGGCGATTGGGCTTGAACAAGCGATCCGTCCGGACCTGGAGATTTCCTTCGTTGGTCCATTTCGTCCCAATACGTTTGGCGGCGGCGCCTACGCGCAACGAATCAAACCGGAAATGTATGCTGGTTTCGAAAGCCAGATTCCCGCGAACAATAACGTTCGCAAGCCAGAACGCAAGAATAAAGCCAAGCCTCGCGCTGCTAAGCAAAACGATTTGAGCGGCATTCAGGCCGCGATGGAGTCCGAATTGGCAAACCATCACGCTGCGGGCGTGGTGACGTTGGCATTGAAGAACGGCAAGCCCATTCACACTGGAGCGTTCGGGTACGCGGACATTGAGCGGCGCGAACCAATGCGCACCGACTCGGTATTTTGGATCGCGTCGATGACCAAATCGATCAGCACGACCACTATTATGACATTGGTCGACGCTGGTCAGCTCTCACTTGATGAACCGGCATCCAAGTGGCTGCCAGAGTTGGCAAACGTGAAACTAGCAGACGGCCAGCCACCCAGCCGCGCGATTACTTTGCGAGATTTGATGTCGCATACTGCTGGCATCGCTTTTCCGCCGCGCAAACCAACCGACAGCGTCCATTCGCTGCGCGGATACACGTTGGAATTAATCAAGGCGCCGCTGGCATTCGAGCCTGGTTCGAACTACGAGTATGGATTCGGCATCACCATAGCCGGACATATTGCCGAATTGGTGACTGGGAAATCTTTCGAAGAGTTAGTACAGCAGCGCATCCTCGATCCATTGGAAATGCGCGATACCAGCTTTCATCCGGACAGCGCTCTGCGCAATCGCATTGCCAAAACCTACCGAACCTCCGACGACGGTCGAGGGTTATCGCGAGCCAACAATGCATTCGTGACTTCCGAGCCCAGTGACCGGCGGATGACCGAGCCGTCCGGCGGCCTGTTTTCAACTGCCCAAGACATGGCGAAGTTTTATCAAATGGTTTTGGACGGTGGAGTTTACGCACAAAGGAGGATTGTATCTCAGCGATCGATCTGGGAAATGTGCAAGCCACATTCAGCCGGCGGCCGCGAGCTAACTTATGGACTGGGGTGGCAGTGTTCAACATCAAGTAAACCGGCAATCGCGGGATTTTCCACGCGAGCATTTGGTCATGGCGGGGCGTTTGGGACACATGGCTGGATCGATCCAGAACATAACTTGGTGACTGTATTCATGGTTCAGAACGCCTTAGTTGCCCAAGGTGGCAATGTGCGCAGCGCGTTTCATGCCCAAGTCACCCCAGTGGGCTCAAGCACCGCCAAGTGAAAGAGTTTTCGAAACTGATGTGGGATGTGATCATTATTGGTGCAGGTGCCGCAGGGCTGTGGGCAGCGGGAACTGCGGCGGCCCGCCAAAGGCGAGTTCTGGTATTGGAAAAGAATCGCAAAGCAGGAGTCAAGATCCTGATGTCGGGCGGCACGCGTTGCAATATTACACACGCCTGTGACAGCGTGGGCATGATTGACGCGTTTGGAGTTCAGGGGAGGTTTCTAAAGCCGGCTCTCCATGCATTAACCCCTGACGATGTAGTGGCGGAATTTGCACGTTTGGGAGTGGCGACCAAGCGCGAGCCCAACGGCAAAATCTTCCCGTGCAGCGATCGAGCCATCGACGTGCGCGATGCACTCGTCGCGCGACTGGAATCGTCAGGAGCTCAGTTGCGAACCGGTGTTAGTGTCATGGACGTTGCGCAGCAAGCGGATGGCACCTGGCGCGTAAGAGTTGAAGACGCAGAATTGTCAACTGAGAAAGTCATTCTCGCGACCGGTGGGCTGAGCTATCCGGGTTGCGGAACCACGGGAGACGGCTACGCATGGGCACGCGCCGCTGGACACGCGATCGAGCCAACTTTTCCAGCGCTGGCTCCTTTGTTGAGCCCGGCTCAATGGGTGCATGAACTGCAAGGGCTGACGATGCCTGATGTTGCAGTCTCGGTGAGTGCTGTGCATGGCGATCGACGCCGCGATCCTCGCCTGACCAATCGCAACAGCCTGCTGTGGACGCACTTTGGTTGCTCGGGGCCCGCTGCGATGAATGTCTCGAAAGGTTTCTCCATGATGGACCGCCCTCATGACGCACAGCTTGTGATCGATCTGTTGCCCGATCTCGATATCAATGAGTGTACCAAGGCGCTTCAATCAGGCGCTGCCAGTGGCAATGGGCGCAAACTGATCTCGACCTGCTTGCAGCCATGGGTGCCACGACGCATGGCGGAAACGGTGATGCAAATAGCAAGTGTCAGTGAGTCGACCACGATTGCCGAGCTGACCAAAGAGGGCCGCAGAAAGATGGTGGCCAATTTGAAAAGCCTGCAAGTGCCGATCAACGGAACGCGCGGCTACTCGAAAGCTGAAGTGACCGCCGGTGGCGTGCGGCGCGACGAAATCGAGCCAAGAACGATGCGCAGTCGCAAGGCTGACGGGCTGTATTTGATCGGCGAAATTCTAGATGTAGATGGCCCAATCGGTGGTTTTAATTTTCAGGCAGCTTTTAGCACCGGTCATGTTGCGGGCCTGGATGCCTAACTGACTTAACAAACTGTGAACTATCACTCCACGGTTCATTGGGTCAAGATGACTGGCAAAAAGATGTTCGGTAAGAGATGACGCAAAATCACGAGGCGGCAAATCGAAACTCAACCGAATTCGGAAGCAATCGGTGACAACAATCGTCAGTTTATCCTCCCGAACCGATTGATTAGGAAGCAAGATTAGAGGCCGGAATACGGGTGCCCGAACTAGCACCTTACGAACATTTACATACTTGGGGGCGAGAACGAACCAACCTTCAATGGACCGCGCGCATCATCGCTAGACAATCGACATGAATCCATATATTTCCGAGGGCTGGTCCCAGCGAGAATCGCGCGTGCTGGCTCGAGCGGCGTTGCGACCCCACGATCCAACCTACGGTCCGGTGTTCGTGCGCGGTGAAGGCTCGCGATTATGGGACGCAGAAGGTCGCGACTATCTCGACATGACTTGCGGGTATTCGGCGAACAATTTCGGTCACGCTTTTCAGCCGCTCGTCGATGTCGCCACTGGGCACTTGCGATTGATCGGACATATCACTCAGCAATCGCATCCGGGCCGCTGGGAGTTGGCCGAACAACTGTTGAGTGTGTGTGCATACCAAGACCGTGGCAAGGTGCTGTTCAATGTCACTGGCGCGCGTGCGATTGAAACTGCGTGGAAAGCGGCGGTCAGCTCTCGACCTGGTCGAGTCATCTCGTTGGGCAACGCGTTTCACGGACGCAGTATCGCGACCAGTCATCTGAGCGCTACAGCACGCGCGGCCGAAATGGTCATAAACGTGTCGGAAGTGGAGCAATTGGCAGAGTCAGACTTTGCCTACTGCGCGTGCTGCCCAATCGGTTTGACGTTTCCTGATTGCCACGTTGGTTGCCTCGATGGATTGGAAGCAAAATTGCGTCGGCATGCGGCGGAAATCTCTGCGGTGTTTGTCGAGCCCGCTTTGGGAGCACGAGGTTATGTGTTTCCGCCGGCAGAATACATGCAACGCTTGCGATCGTTGACGTCGGAGCTGGGAATTCTGCTAATCTCCGATGAAGTACAGATGGGCCTGGGGAGAGCCGGGGACTGGTTACTGTCGACGGCTCAAGGTTGGCAAGCTGATTTGGTGGTCTTAGGAAAAAGTTTGGGTGGCGGTTTGGTGCCGATATCAGCAGTTGTCGGTCGCGCCGAAATCCTCGACTGTATTCCGCCGGGAAGCGAATCGGAAACTTATGCCGCCAATCCACTGGCCACCGCGATTGCGCTCGAAGTAATTCGACAACTTCGCAGCGGCCCATGGATGGACAACGGGCGGCGAATTGGCGAAAAACTCAGATGTGAAATTGCGGTTGTTGCGCGCGATTACTTGCCGCGGGCAAACATGGAAGGCGTCGGTGCTTGCGCTGCGCTCGAACTAGCGCACATCGCGACAACTAGGCAAGCCGCGACAGAATACACGGCTCAGCTTGCTCGAGATTGTATGGAGACAGGCTTGCTGGTACATCGGAGTGGACCATTGGGCACTCGAATCGTTTTAATACCCGCTCTGACCACCAACGACGCTGAAGTAGCCGAGACGATTGCGCGGTTTTCGACTGCGATTCGTGCCACCCCGCGCGCGGCGCTCGACTAATCGAGTTTGAACTCTGTCCGACGGTGCGTGAATTGTGTAGATTGGGGCCATATTTGCGAAGCAGTCTATTAATGCGAGGTGACAATCGTGGGAATTCGTGCGTGGTGGCTGGCCGTGATTGTGGTCGGCTTGGTGAATAGCGCGAGCCAAGCGCAAACGACATCCGAAGATGGTTTTCGTTCGCTTTTGGATGGCAAGAGTTTGTCTGGTTGGGTGCAAGTGAATACGGCCCCGTCGACCTGGAGCATGCAGGACGGATTGCTGGTGTGCTCCGGTAAACCGATCGGTGAGATTCGCACAGAGAAGATGTACCAGAACTTCATCATGGAAATCGAATGGCGACATATGCTGCCCAAGGGCAACGCGGGAATTTTTATTTGGGCCGATGACATTACAGCGCGAGGCCAGCCGTTTCACCGCGGGATCGAAGTGCAGGTTCTGGAAAACGCGTACGGAGATGGGCAAGGTCATACGACGCACGGCGATATTTTTCCAATTCACGGTGCGACGATGGTGCCCATCAATGGTCGCGGAGGTGCGCGTTCGGGACGTGCCTTTCCGACTGACAAAAGATCTAAGCCCAGCCCAGAGTGGAATCACTACCGCATTGATTGCAACGATGGCGATATTTCGTTGGCGGTTAATGGCCAACAAGTGACTCGTGGGAAAGAGTGCAGTCCGCGCAAAGGTTACATCTGCCTGGAATCCGAAGGAGGTGTGGTGCACTATCGAAATATTCGCATCAAGGAACTGCCCGACACACCCGTTGCGCCGGAACATGTGGCGATTTCCAATCGAGGGTATCGTTCGCTGTACACCGGAGTCGATTTGTCGGGATGGAAATTGAGCGATTCGGCAACCGGCGCTTGGTCGCCACGCGATTGGGTGCTGAAGTTTGAAGGCAACTCAGCCACCGGCGATCGCGCTCTGACAACCGAGGAATCATTCGGAGATGTCGGGTTTATTATCGATTTCCGTTTTGCGAAGGACTCGCGCCACTTGAACATTGCGCTCCGCGGCAGCGTCACGGCCGCCCTGCACATCGAAGCGGATTCACCAGAAATCGCCAAACTACTCACGGCACGTGGCCAGTGGAATCGACTGGAGGGAACTGTGCGCGGTAATTCCTTGACGGCATCGTTGAACGGTCAAGCCTGGATAACGAGTCGTCCATTGGAAAATCTGCCATCTCAGGGCACACTCCGGATCGAGCCCGAAGGGACAATAGATTTGGCCAATATCTACGTGCGGCAGCTTGCGCCGTAACGATGGCTGGTGTTTCGACTCGAACAAACTGTATCCGGAAAAAACTGTGACTGACTTGAATTGGAACAGTCGCCAGCTTACTCATGGTTGGCAGCGTGGCGTGACGGCTTTCTATCATGGCCTGGGGATGTCGGAAGCGGATTTTGACAAACCGCAAATTGGGATTGGAGTTCCGTTGTTGGAGGGAAATCTGTGCAATGTCCACGCATACTCGTTAGCACAGGAGATCGCGGCAGGATGTCGTGCGTCGGGTCTGTTAGGCTTTGCGTTTGGTACGCCGGCGGTCAGCGATAATTTGACGCAGGGCATGGAAGGGGGCGCGGCTAGTTTGGTCTCGCGCAATTTGATTGCTAACTCAGCAGAGTGCGTGGTCACAGCGCATTGCTACGACGCGATGGTTGGCTTGCATCATTGTGACAAGAACGGGCCAGGGTTCGCGATGGCGCTGGCGCGCATGAACTATCCAGGATTGATCCTCAGCGGAGGCAGCATCCAGCCAGGATGTTATCGCGGTCGTGATGTGACGATCCTGGATGTCTACGACGCTCAAGCAGAAGCAACGGTCGGTGCGATTCCTCAGGAGCAGGCCGATGAAATTCGGCGGGTGGCGTGCCCGGGGCCAGGAGGATGTGGCATCGCGGCATCATTCAATACTTGGGGGCTGGCCATGGAAGCGATCGGATTGATGCCTCCTCAGAGCAGTTCGATTCCGGCCATCGATTCGGCCAAGCGTGAAGAGTGCAGTCGCGCCGGTGAACTGGTACGCAACTTACTCCAACGGCAAATTCGGGCTCGCGATATTCTAACTCGGCGAGCTTTCCAGAACGCAGCCACGATGATCGCTGCCGCAGGCGGTTCGACCAACGGTGTCTTGCACCTGCTGGCGCTGGCGCGCGAAGCGGAGGTGGATTTCACATTGCGCGATTTGCAAACGATTTGTCGCCAAACACCCGTGATGTGCAACTTTGCGCCGCGCGGTACGAAGACCATGGTCGATTTGCATCGCCTGGGTGGAACCAGCGTACTAGTTAAGCACTTGATTCAAAACGACTTGTTGGACGGAGACTGCCTAACAGTTACTGGACAGAACCTTGCGCACAATGTTCGTGCGGCGCTACCACCAAACGACTGCGAGTTGATCGCTGGAGCCGGATCACCGTTTAAGTCGCTCGCGGATATGCAGATTTGTTTTGGCAATTTGGCTCCCGACGGGATTGTCTTCAAAGTCTCCAGCCTAAACGAACCTCGGTTTCGAGGACCGGCCATGTGTTTCGACAGCGGGCGAGCCGTATCCGAAGCGGTCGCCCAGCAGCGGATTCAGCCGGGCAGCGTGATCGTGCTGCGGTACCTCGGTCCGATTGCCGCCGGGATGCCCGAAGTTGTCTTGGCCGCATCTGCGCTCAGCGTTCCAAAGCTGAAAGGGAAAGTTGCCATGATCTCTGACACTCGCATTTCGGGAATATCGCACGGCGCCATCGGTGTCCATTGTTCCCCAGAAGCCGCCGTGGGTGGTCCGATTGCCTTGGTCGAAGAAGGTGACGAGATTTCCTTTGACTTGGTGGATGGGACAGTCACACTGCATGTTTCCGACGAGAAACTCGCTGCACGGCGAGCCCAGTGGCGACCGAGAAAGAGCGAGTCTCGTCGAGGATATTTGGCAGACTTTGTTGCCACTGTTTCGCAAGCCAATCACGGGTGTGTCAGCCGCGCGATCCATGCATCGGTCCAATAGCACTGGGAGCATCGCTCGATCGAATCCGGCAGAACAAACCAGACAAGCCTGCGGGATTCAACGTAAAATCACAACTCTAGATCATGGAGAATTTTGGAAATTGGACGAAAGTAATCTATGCGTATAGTGCTGCTCTTGATGTTTCTGATGCTGGCCGGTGGCGTTCAGAGAACTGTTGGTCAGGACCTCGAATCGTTGTTGTTGTCAGTTCCAGCCGGTGCATTGGCTGAAGACGCGAAAAGCCAGGGCGATGCAGCGCGAGGCGCAGTGCTCTTTTTCCAACCTCATATGGCATGCAGCCGCTGTCACGCAGTGGGTTCGACCATGCCCAAGGGACTCGGGCCCGATTTGGCTGCAATTGGTCCAGCCGTCTCGGACGAAGAACTGGTCACTTCGGTCTTGAATCCTTCTAAAGCAATTCGCCAAGGCTTCGCATCCATTGTGGTACGCTCCAAGGACGGTCAAACAAGGACAGGATTACTGGTCGAACGCAACAGCGAAAAGTTAGTGTTGCGAGATGTTGCCAGCGGAGATCTTGTAAATCTGCCAAGTAACCAGATTGATGAAGTTCGAGAAAACCAACTTTCGATCATGCCAACCGGCCAGATGAATCAGTTAGCTAGCCGCCAGCAGTTTCTCGACCTGATCCGCTATTTGATGGAAATTCGCGACGGTGGAGCCCGACGAGCGAGTGAACTGCAGCCGTCGGCGAACTTGCTGGTACACTCCATCCCCGAGTTTGAATCGCACCTCGATCATGCTGGCTTGATTGGCACGTGGGACAGCGAATCGCTCAAGCGAGGTGAAGCCATCTACAGCCGCGTGTGCATGAACTGTCATGGAACCAAAGATCAACTTGGGTCATTGCCAACGTCGTTACGCTTTGCCGAAGGTAAATTCAAAAACGGTAGCGATCCGCTGGCGATGTATCAAACGTTGACCAAGGGTTTTGGTCAGATGACGCCGCAGAGCTGGATGGTGCCAAGCCAGAAGTACGACGTGATTCACTATATCCGCGAAACCTACTTGAAACCATTCAACCCATCCCAGTACCTCGCAGTCGACGGTGACTACGTCACGCGACTTCCCAAAGGAGATACCTTTGGTCCGGAGCCCAGTAAGATCGACCTCTGGAGCGCTATGGACTACGGACCGACGTTAACGCACACCTACCAAATACCTGGCTCTCGATTGAATTTGGCGTACAAGGGAATTGCAGTTCGGTTGGACCCGGGAGCTGGTGGAATTGCTCGAGGCAAGCACTGGGTCGTATTCGATACCGATACGCTCAGACTCGCTGCGGCTTGGACTGCGAGACAACCTGCCGAAGCGTTTATCGATTGGCGCAGCATCCAATTCAATGGTCAACACCAAGTACATCCCAGCGTCGTTGGCCGCGTCGACGTGGCCAATTCGGTTGGTCCTGGTTGGGCCGATCCAGCCTCAGGTCAGTTTGAGGATAATCAGCGAGTTGTCGGTCGCGACGGCCGTCACTATGGTCCTCTTCCGCGCGCGTGGGGCCAGTTTCGCGGACTGTACCATCATGGAGACCAAGCCGTCTTTTCATATACCATCGGTGCGACGGAGATTATCGAGGCGCCGATGATCTTGCCCGAAAAGAAAGAGGTGCACGATATTATCTTTGTGCGACGCTTTGAGATCGGACCTCGCGATAAAGATTTGGTATTGCAGGTAGCCGAGGCGAATGAGGCCGGACCACCGCTGCTGTATGGCGCTACTGACAAAACGAATTCACTTGAGTGGATCGTCAGTGATGAACAGTTACGATTGAGAATTCCGGCAGGAAACCAACCGCTCAATTTCGCGGTCTGGCTTGCCAAGGATAATCGCCCGCCAGCCGAAGGATCGACCAGCGGTCAATTTCGATCTGGCGAGAAACTAGTACGGATCGAGGCCGATATCGAACTGCGAAAACTAACGCGCGGCGGTCCAGCTCGCTGGCCCCAGAAACTGGAAACACCCGTCGTTTCGGGAGCGGAGGATGGCCCACTAGCAGTCGATACGCTGACCGCGCCAGAAGTGAATCCGTGGCTAGCACAAACGCGATTTTCCGGCCTCGATTTCTTTTCCGATGGTCGCCTCGCAATTTGCAGTTGGGACGGCGATGTTTGGGTGGTTGATACAAAAATCGTAACCGTTCACGGAGTTATTTAGAGAGCAAGCTGGGATTTGGTTGCTGATTGAGGTGAGCGGCGATGGAATCGTGCAAATAGGTGAAGAAGTTGCGTTCTTGTTTCTTACAAGTGGCAATCGCTGTCCACATGCGTT
>SXGS01755509.1_pt1 | contig 28039 bp, 24 predicted proteins | sample 3174681 | NCBI WGS metagenome assembly SXGS01 (sample SAMN11356861, study PRJNA531348) | freshwater metagenome | isolation source: freshwater sample F1-80 | place: China: Fuxian Lake, Yuxi | collected 2017-12-25 | reverse complement strand
TGATGAGCATCTTCCGCACCCTGAAGCAACGGGGCCACAACCCGTTGCGAACGATCGTCGCTGCTCTGCGAACTTACGTGCAAACCGGCAAACTTCCGCCGTTGCCGAAGAAGGTTACTTCAAACGGCTAAAGAGTTACCAATTGCTCTTGTTTTCTCTTGCGTCCTCGTTAGGATCTCGTCCCTGCGGGAACAGAGTTCAGGAGTCAGGAATCATGCGCATTCGAGTGATCGATTTTGATGGCAGCATCACCGCGCAAGAGCGCGTTTTGCGCATGTTCCAGCCCGACGTGTTTGACTTGCGACCATCGGGGCCCCGCTTTCGACTGGCTTGTCGTTGGCAGCACTTCTATCGACTGGAACGCCGCCTCGATCAACTGTTCGGCCCGCGCGAGACGCTCGATTCGTGGATCAACATGCTCGGCTCGGGCGATTTCCATCATTTCTCGCTCATGCTGCTGCGGCGCCAACGCCGGCCGTTCAATCTGCTTGTCCTCGATCGACAGCCCGACTGGCTACGCGGTTTACCGATGATCCACTGTGGCTCATGGTTGGCGCACGCGGCGCGTCTGCCGAACGTTCGGCGAATCTTCCATGTTGGCGGCGACGCGGGGTTTGATGGGTCGCTGCGCTGGCTGGCGCCGAAAGCGCTACTGAAGACGGGCAAGATCGTCATGCTACCGGCGACGCGCACGTTTCAGCGCGGCTTCTGGAGCGCGTTGCCGCATCAACCGCTGCGCCGAGATCCACGGACGCTGCTCGATCGTGACCGCCTTGAGGAATTGTTGTGCCCATATCTGGATGACCTCGATCGCTTGCCGCTCTACATCTCGCTGGACAAAAACATCCTGTGGATGCCGGAATCGGTGTCCAACTGGGATTCAGGGGTATTGGATTTGCACGAGGTGCAGGAAATTCTGCAATTTTTCATGAAGGCCGCGGGAAACGACCTGATGGGAATGGACATCGTGGGCGATTGGTCAGAAGTGGTAACTCGCGGCCTCATGCGCCGGGTGGCCCATCGCGTCGCGCATCCCAAGCGTGAGGTGGACGCAGAACAGGCTCGGTTGTGTAACGAGCGGACTAACTTGATGCTATTGCGCTTTCTCAACGCCGATCCGGCGGCGGAGAGCGTCATGCGTGGGTCGCAGCTAAAAAGCGCGTGATTCGCCGCGTGCGCTGTGGGCAAAAAAAACAAACGGAATACCATCGTAGCCATCACGCTCCGCGTAATGGAATTTCATCGCGCGGAGCGTGATGACTACGGTGAGCGGCATTTACGGTTAGCACTTCCGCAGCACGCCGACCAGGATGCCGAGGATGCTGGCGTCTTGTGATGGATCGACGATGATCGGCGCCATTTTGTCGTTCGCCGGCTCCAGGCGGATGTGATCCTTCTCCAGATAAAAGCGCTTGAGCGTCACTTCGTTATCGATCATGGCCACAACACGTTCGCCGTTGGGGGCGGTCGCTTGCTGCTCGATGACGACGTAATCGCCATCCTGGATATTGTCGTTGATCATCGAATTGCCGTGGACCTGGAGAACGAAGCGATTTGGCCCACTGAACATTTCGTCGACTTCGAGCCGCTCGTTGATGTCGGCCGGATGAATCGGCGCCCCGGCCGCGACCTTGCCCAGAAACGGCAACCCTTGCGCCGGCGGGCGATGGTCCACCAGCTGAATGGCGCGGGCGGCGTGCTCTTCACGGGTTATCAGCCCCTTTTTCTCCAGTGCCTTGAGATGGCACATGACGCCATTGGGCGATTTGATCTCGAAGGCGATGCCGATCTCCCGAACCGTCGGCCCATAGCCGCGGCTCTCGATCTTTTTGCGGATGAATTGGTAGATTTCCTTCTGACGCTCGGTAAGTTGGCTGAAGTCCGGCATGGCAAACCCCTTCTTCGGATGGTTGGGTATGGGACTTTTTACCTAATCGACACCTATTCATTCTGTACTCAAGTATATTATACGTTCGTACACAAATAAAGACCAATTTTGCCCTTTTCGTGAAAAAAAATAGAATTGGGGTAGGAGAAATCTGGTCAAGCGTTAGCGCCACTCCCACGCATCCTTGTCGGACGTTGTGCGCCTCCGCGACGCTTTGACGTGCCCCTACAAAGACCTCGACAACGTGAATGCACTGGTTTCCATCTCTGAGATATTGACTGGGCTTGTCGCGCGGCGAGAGCTTTCGGAAGCCTCTTTGCGCTGGATGCTCACTGAAATGATGGCTGGCCGCTGCGGGGAAGCGGAGGCCGCGGCGTTCCTCGTCGCCCTGCGCATGAAGGGGGAATCCACGCGCGAGATCGCGTGGGCGGCTCAAGTCTTGCGCGAGCATATGGTCCGCTGGGACGCCGGGCGTGCCAACATCCTCGACACCTGCGGCACCGGCGGCGACGGCAGCGGCACCTTCAACATCAGCACCGCGACCGCCCTCGTCGTTGCGGGCGCGGGCGTGCCCGTCGTCAAGCACGGCAATCGCTCCGTGTCGAGCCGCACCGGCAGCGCGGACGTGCTGCAAGCGCTCGGCGTCAAGATCGACGGCGACGCCGAGTTCGCGCGGCGTTGCCTGGCCGAGGCGAACTTCGCATTTTGTTTTGCGCCGCAGTTTCATCCCGCACTGAAGCACGTTGCCGTCGTTCGCCGAAAACTCGGCGTGCCGACGATCTTCAATTGTCTGGGACCGCTCGCCAATCCGGCGGGAGCGCGACGGCAGATCATCGGCGTCGGCCGCGCGGACTTGCTCGACCTGATGGCCGGGGCGTTGGGCCAGCTCGACGTCGAGCATGCGTTCGTCATTTGCAGCTGCGACGGGCTCGACGAAGTCAGCCTGTCGGCGCCCACGATGGTTCGCGAAGTGCGCGGCTCCTCGATTCGCGGCTTCGAGTGGACTCCTGTGGAATTCGGCTTGGATAATTCACCGCTCGCCGAACTTTCCGCTGCCCATGCGGACGCCAGTGCGGGTATGATAAAGAAGGTGCTGGCGAGGGAAGAAGGCGCCCCATATCGAATCGTCCTCGCCAACGCCGCGGCCGCCCTTTTGGCTGCCGAGCAGGCATCTACCCTTCTTGAGGGAGTGGAGCTTGCCCGTGCCGCCATCAAGTCGGGCCGAGCGCTGCAGGTGCTGACGAATTTGCAGCGTTTGAGCGGAACGTGACACCGCTTGCGACATAGCCTTCGGACGCAAGCATGCGGGCGCCAAGCCGCAAGCGGCAATTTCGGGAGGCCTATCCATGCCAAAGAAGGTCGTCCTTATCTGCGATCCGGGCATCGACGGTGCCTTCGCCATTGCCCTGGCGCTCTTCGATCAGGAACTAGAAGTCGTCGGCATGCTGGCGACGCCTGGCAACGTGCCGGCCGAGCAGGCGACGAAAAACCTGCGCATCGTCATGGATCAACTCGATCCGCCGCGCTGGCCGCGTCTCGGCGCCGCGCCAAACGTCGAGTTCGACATCGACGGCACCAAGCTGCACGGCCCCGACGGCCTCGGCTACACCGATTTCCCCTGCGCCTCGCTGCACCATCTTCCCGTAAGCGAGAAGCTTCTGGTCGAACTCGTCAAGCAGTTTCCGCACGAATTGACGGTGATCTGCATGGGCCCGCTGACCGTGCTGGCGCGCGGCATGGATCTCTACCCCGAATTGCCGAGCATGGTCAAACGATTCGTCATTGTCGGCGGCGCGCTGCAGGAGCCAGGCAACGCCGGGCCGGTCAGTGAATTTCATTTCTATTGCGATCCGAAGGCGGCCCGGCAAGTCCTGCGAAGCCGCGGCAACATCACGCTGATCCCACTCGACATGATGCGCAAGGTCCTTTTCGCGCCGACCGATCTCCTCGCCGGCGAGTCGGAGTTTTCCCCGGCCTATCCGTTCCTCCGGCAAATCATCCCGTTTGGCATCGCGGCCACCTCCAACATGTACGGCATTGAAGGCTTCCATCTCAAGGACGTACTTGGCGTGATCGCAGTTGCCTGCCCGTCCGCGACGCACACCAAGCACATGCACGTCGACGTGGAAACGCAAGGCGAACTGACGCGCGGCATGAGCGTTTTCGATCGGCGTTCCTGGCACGACTCGGTTGCCAACGTCGATGTGATGATGGAAGTCGAGACCAAGCAAGTGCGCGAATACATCCGACGCGTGATCGGGTATTGAGCGCGCAAGGGCGCGGCTTGCAATGTATCGCCCCGAGCAACTTCGTCACGACGTGCCGGCGTTACACTTTCTCCCGCATCATAAGGCCATAATGCTGTTGCGGACCGACGTGGACATGAATACCATTGATCGGGAATGTCGGGGCCACGTGTTTTGGTTTTCGGAAGGAAGGGACCATGAAGCATTGCAATCGTTTGGTCTTGATCTGTGTCGTTTTCCTCTTGAGGCTGGCCTCGGCGTCAGCACAGGAAGGCAAGCCGGAAATCAAACTGCTCATCAACGCGCCGGACGAACCGATCGTGAAGACGATGTCGTTAGCCAAGGCGGCCGAGTTTCTCGACCACCAGTCCCGGGCCTGGACGCAAGTCAAGAAATGCGGCACGTGCCATACCAACCTCCCTTATCTCACGGCGCGCGGCCAACTCGGCGGCGACCTGACCGCGTTCCAGGAAGTGCGCGGCTTTTTCGAGAAACGCATCGCCAACTGGGACAGCGGTAAAAAAGAGGATCGGCCCAAGCGCGACACCGAAGTGATCGCCACCGCAGCGACGCTCGCCATCCAGGATGGCCTGACCACCGGCAAGCTGCACCCGCTCACGCGCAAAGCTCTCGATCGCATGTGGACCCTTCAGCAAGACAACGGCGCCTGGGATTGGCTCAAATGCGGCTGGCCCCCGCTGGAACACGATGACTATTACGGTGTCGTCTATGTCGCCGTCGCCGTCGGCCTCGCCCCCGACAAATATGCCGAAACCGAGCAAGCCAAGGAGGGGCTGGACGGTTTCCGCAAATATTTCCGCAACAACCCGCCGCCGAGCCTGCATCACAAGGCGATGTTGTTGTGGGCGGCGCAAAAAATCGACGGCCTCATGTCGGCCAAGCTCAAGAAGTCGACGATTCAGGAATTGCGCGCCGTCCAGAAGGCCGACGGCGGCTGGAGTCTGCCAATGCTGGGGGACTGGGTCGGCTATGACGAACGCCCCAACGATCGTCTGGCGCCCAGCGACGGTTACGCGACCGGGTTGGTCGTTTACGTCATGCGCCAGGCGGGGGTGCCGGCCGACGACGAGGCGATTCGCAAAGGCATCGCCTGGCTCAAGGGCAACCAGCGTGCCTCGGGCGCATGGTTCACGCACTCGATCAACACGGATCGCTATCACTTCCTCAGCCACGCGGGGACTGCATACGCCGTCCTGGCGCTGAAGGCGTGCGAGTGATCGCCGAGAAAGGTGGGGAAAGGTGTCAGGGGAAAGGAATCAGGAACCTTTAATATAGGCATATTGACCTATTAAAAGGGTCCTGGCATCTTTCCCTGCCTTTCCCCTTTCCTGCCAGTCTTTTCTTACCCCGTTCATTTTCCGATGTTCTTTAATTCCAGCGTGACAGGCTCCGACACCGCTTTCAGACCTTTGTACTCCCAGATGACTTGGACTCTATACACGCCAGGCCCCTCGAAGCCGATATTTCGAGGGGACAATGCCGTGATTGTCTGTCTCGGCTCCAATGCTTCCTCTAATGGCTCGAAGGAATGAGGAGTCAGATCGGAAAAGCTTTCCCTCGCGATTTTTCCATCGGATTTGGTCACGTCAAGAGTGAGATATTGAAGAATGGGGTCGATGTTCCAGCTAATGGCGATTGTTTCCGAAGTATTATTCGTCATTGCCACTCTCAGACGGACGAGTCCACTTGAATGCCTCGAGTCCTTGAATTGCTCAGGGATAACTCGCAATTCGATTGGAGCTTTCTCTTTTTTTCCGTCGCCGGCTCTGTCCTCGCCGCAACCCAAATTCAAGGTCAGGCATAGGGCCACACCGATGGCACCAAAAAGCTGCCGACAAAGTCCCCGAATAGCATTTACCAAGGCCATTACAACCTCCTTCCGGCGGACAGACATTACACTAAGAACCAGACCCGCATTCACCAACTCGCATCTGCCCGAGCTAGGTGGTCCATTTACAACCTGAAGCCAGGATCCAATCGGTACACTCTGAAATCGTTACCGTAGGCATTGTGTGGCCGGATACCGTCTCCCATCGCAGCGTCGCCAGTACAAATGGCGCCGAGGCTGATGTTGCGCCTCAAGGGGGAGAAGATATCCTTGCTCGAGAGCAATGTCCTGTCCAAATCCAAGTAATCCTGGAAAAAGGGGCTGCCGGATTGGACCAGAACCTGTGTCAAAACGGCGGAGTGGGAGACGCCCCGCTCGTTGAACCATAGGACGATGTCGCCAACTTGTGCATCCCCTTGAGCGATCCTTTGACACCCTGTGCCAACAATGGCGCGGGCGGAGGCGCCGTCAGGGCTGAATGGGCCGCCCGCGGCAAGGTTGCCGCCAAATGAGAACCCGTGGCACCAGTAGCGGGCGTCCTCTTGGTCTTGCACGATCGTTCTCATTACGGTGATCCACCGATTGCCGGCCAGCCGGACTCTATACAGACGGCCGGCGGCTACCTCCGTCCCGAGCGGCTCCGCGGTTTCCCATCGGATCAAAGGGGTGCGCAATGGCTGGGCGACGGTCCACAAGAACTCCTTCGCGGCGCTAGCACCGGCATCCACATCCGTCGCCGTGATCGTGACCAAGTACGGCCCGTTCGCGTCGGCGCCTTCAAGTACATTCCAGGTCAACATGCCATCGGTAATGCTGTACGTCTCCTGGGGCAGGCCGGAGACGCTGAAGCTGATCGTATTGCCCGAGAGATGCGTGACGAGCGACGCTAGGTCGATGCTCGCTTGGTCGCCTTCGATGCTCGATTGGTCCCCCCGATCTTGAAGGAAGAGCTTCTTCACGTCCCAATAAAATGTCTTGTTGGCCGTGAGCGTGCCGTCCGACACGCTGACCACGACCTCATATGGCGCTTCGGCATCGGCAACCCCGCCGGTGACACCAGAGATAACGCCCGTCGCCGCGTCGATGGCCAATCCCGCCGGGAGGCCGACGGCGCTGTAGGCGAGTGCTCCCACGCCGGCGTAGGGAGCATGGATCGCGACGCTCACTTGATCGCCAACGAGGTTTTGCCGATCATCCGGCCGCACCACCGCCAACAAGCGCACCAGCCAGGCGAAGCTGACGGATTGGTTGACCTGAGCCGCATCGTTGGTGGCGGTCACCGTGACGGAGTACGCTCCAATGGCTTCTTCGCTGGCATTGATCGTGCCGCTGATGAGTCCGGCTTCTTCGTCGATCGAGAGTCCGCTCGGCAGTCCGATCGCTTCAAATCGCAAGTTTTGCAGGTCGCTGCTCCACGCAATTATGCCCAATTGCACGTCGGCGCCGAAAATGTTCTCTTGATCGTCAGGAGTCGCAAACGTTACTTCGACGGGATACACATACCAAATGACTGTTGCGTCGGCCACAACGCCGGCCGCACTGTCGGTTGCCGTGATCGTAACCGAATACGTATCGTCCGATTCGGCGCCGCACTGGATGGTCCCGTGGATTTCGCCGGTGCTGCTATCGATGCTCAAGCCTGGCGGCAGGCCAGTAGCACTGAATCCGAGCGTGTGGTTCGGCACGCCGGAGAACTCCGGCGTGACACTGACCTCCTGGCCTGCGGAGTGCCACTGCTCGCCAAGACTGACGACAACCTGCGCCTGGCTGATCGACCAGGTGAAGGATGTGCTTGTGTTGTCGGTCCCATCGCCCACGGTGACCGTGACCGAGTACGGCTCGCTCGTATCGACGGAATTGGAAATCGTGCCGCTGATGACGCCGGTGTTGCTGTCGATACCGAGTCCCAGAGGCAGGCCTGTCGCGATGAAGGAGAGGGGGTCTCCATCGGCGTCGCTTGCCTGGAGGCCCAGAAAAACCACGTCGCCGCGCACCGCTTGGAAGGAACCTGGATTGACTAGTGTCGGCGCGGCGTTCGTCACCTCGAGTGACCGGGTGTCGCTGTATTGGGAACCGTCGTAGACGCAAAGGGCCAGCGTTTCGACGCCCGTGAAGCCGCCGTAGCTCTGGTAGTGCAAGTAGCCCGCGCCGTCGACGTAGGCGTAGCCGTGCGCCGCCTGGGAATCGAGCACAAACGAGAGCGCGTCGCCATCGGTGTCGCTGGCGAATTCGAGCGGCGTGAACACGGCGGATTGGCCTTGATGCACTTCGACAACATCGGTCGTGAGAATCGGCGCGGTATTCGTCACCAGAATCGATAGCGTGCCACTGTATTCGGCCCCATCGAAGACGCGCGCAGCCACGGTTTCAAGGCCGACAAAATTGCCGTAGCTCTGGTAGTGCAAGTAGCCCGCGCCGTCGACATAGGCGTAGCCGTGCGCCGCCTGGGAATCGAGCACAAACGAGAGCGCGTCGCCATCGGCGTCGCTGGCGAATTCGAGCGGCGTGAACACGGCGGATTGGCCTTGATGCACTTCGACAACATCGGTCGTGAGAATCGGCGCGGTATTCGTCACCAGAATCCATAGCGTGCCACTGTATTCGGCCCCATCGAAGACGCGCGCAGCCACGGTTTCGAGGCCCACGAAATTGCCGTAGCTCTGGTAGTGCGACGCGCCCGCGCCGTCAATATAGGCGTAGCCGTGCGATGGGGAGGCCTCGATCACAAAGGTCAGAACGTCGCCATCCGCGTCGCTGGAGAATTCGGCCGGCGTGAAGACGGCGGCCTGGCCTTGATGGACTTCCGCAAGGTCGTCCACGAGAATCGGCGCGGTGTTCGCGACTTGAATGCCGAGGTCCACGAACGCGCTGTAGGCGCTGCCGTCGGCAATGCGGTAGGACAGGATTTCAGCGCCGACGAAGCCGCCGTACGATTGGTAGTGAAAGTCGCCGTTGCCGTCGAAATAGGCGTAGCCATGCTCGGCCACGACTTCAACGTCAAGCTCCGGCGTGAGCGGATCGTTCTCGGCGTCGCTGTCATTCGCCAACGGGCTGGCGACCAAAGTGGCGCCTTGATGGACTGTGTACACATCCGCAACCGCGACCGGTGGTAGATTGCCGCTCAGAGCGATGATGTCTTCCAGGCATTCAATTTGCGGTTGCACGATTCGCGGCGAGCGTTTCACGGTTTTACGCGCGTGTCGCCCCCCCCTTGGCGTACAAGATTGACGAACCACCTGGGAAACCACTTGAGCCGTGCGAACACGAGCGATTCTCCCTACGCAAAAAGAGATGGAATTATTGCGTTATGAAGATTGTTAAGACTTTAATTTGGAGCGGCGCGAAGGTCAACAACAATCGCAGAGAAAATGCTGAAAAAACCAGGACATGTCGTGAAATACCTGGAGTACGAATTCATGCGCCTGATCCCTTCCCGTTGCGGCAACGGCGGGTGGGCATATGATGAGCATAGAGGCCAACCGATCTACGCCGAGGTTCCATTATGCCTGCGATGACGATGACCGAGAAAATCCTCGCCCGCCATGCCCAAAAAGCCAGCGTCGTGCCCGATGAGAACATCTGGGTCGATGCCGACATCCTCATGACGCACGATGTTTGCGGCCCAGGCACCATCGGCGTATTCAAGCACCACTTCGGCAAGGATGCGCGCGTTTGGGATCGGGAGAAAGTCGTCATCATCCCCGATCACTACATTTTCACCGAAGACAAAATGGCCAACCGCAACGTCGATACACTGCGGCAATTCGTCAAAGAACAGAATTTGCCGTACTACTACGACGTCGGCACCGACAAGTACAAGGGCGTCTGCCACATCGCGTTGCCGGAGGAAGGGCACACGCGGCCGGGTGAAGTTCTCTTCGGCACCGATAGCCATACGTGTACCGCGGGTGCGTTCGGCGAATTCGCGACCGGCATCGGCAACACCGATGCAGGCTTCGTCCTGGGCACTGGCAAGCTCTGGCTTAAAGTCCCCCCCACCATGCGTTTCATCTTTCACGGCGAGTTGCCGCCTTACCTGATGGCCAAGGACCTCATCCTCGCGGTCATCGGCGACATCGGCTGCGACGGCGCCACCTATCGCGCCATGGAGTTCGCCGGCGACGGCGTCTTCGCGCTCAACATTGAAGAGCGCATGACCCTGTGTAACATGGTCATCGAAGCCGGCGGCAAGAACGGCGTCATCGCTCCGGACAAGGTTACGCTCGATTACGTGAATTCTCGCAACAAGAGCGGCAAGCCCTATGAGGTCGTGTCGACCGACCCCGGCGCGAAGTTTTGCTTCGAGAAGGTTTACGACGTGCGCAAGTTGGAGCCCGTGGTCGCCAAGCCGCACAGCCCCGACAATCGCGCGGCCGTTTCGGAAGTCAAGGGAACGAAACTCGATCGCGCCTACATCGGCTCCTGCACCGGCGGCAAGATGACCGACTTCCGCGCCGCCGCCCGCATCCTCAAAGGACACACGGTCAAGATCGACACCTTCGTCGTCCCGGCCACAAGCGAGATCGCTCAGGGTCTGCGCGCCGAGTTGATCAACGGGCAAACGCTCGAACAGATTTTCCTGAACGCCGGCGCCAAGATCGGCGCGCCGTCGTGCGCCGCGTGCCTGGGCGGTCCGAGCGATACGTTCGGCCGGCTCAACACGCCACTGAGTTGTATCAGCACGACCAACCGCAACTTCCCCGGCCGCATGGGGCACAAGGAAGCGAAGGTGTTCCTCGCCAGCCCGCTGACGGTGGCGGCGAGCGCGCTATCGGGGACGATTAGCGATCCGCGCGAGTGTATGTAATCAGGAGGACTTCCCGTGCGAAAACGTCCGAGTATCAAAGTCATCATCGAGAAACACAACGACGGCTATGTCGCGTATCCGATCGGGCTGAAAGGGACCGTCGTGGGCCAGGGCGATACCTACGACGAAGCCCTGACGGATGTCCGCTCGACGATTCGTTTTCCCATCGAAACCTTTGGGGCGAAAGTCATCGATCTTGATGAATCCATCCTGGAAGCATTTGTGGCAGAGGCCGAGGTGTCGTGATGGCGAAGTTTCCCGTCGATAGACAGATGAAACGCTCACTCGCAAGCTAAAATTCCAACCCGCAAGCTGAAGAGATCCTCACCATGCAATCCACAATCAGCGGCAAAGCCTACGTTCTCGGCGATAACGTCGATACCGATCAGATCATCCCCGCGCAGTACCTCACCTACAATCCCGCGGTGGCAGAGGAATACAAAATGTTCGGCAAGTACGCGCTCTCCAGCGTGCCGCCGGCGCAGGCGGGGTTGCCCAAAGGGCACGTGCCGTTCCACACCCGGGACGAGTTCGTATCGGATTACAAGATCATCGTCGCGGGCAAGAACTTCGGCTGTGGCTCGTCGCGCGAACATGCCCCAATCGCCCTCGACGCGGCCGGCATCCAGTGCGTCGTCGCGGAGTTCTATGCCCGCATCTTCTTCCGCAACTCCGTCAACGGCGGCTACATCATCCCGTTCGAGACGAGCGATCGTCTGTGCGAACAGATCTGCACCGGCGATGAATTGAAGCTCGACGTGGCCGCCGGCGTCTTGCACAATCTGACCACGAAGGAAAAATGGCAGCTCAAGCCGCTCGGCGAGGTGGCGCCGATCATCGACGCCGGCGGGATCTTCGCGTATGCGAAGAAGGTCGGCATGTTAAAGGCGTGATGAAATGCCATGAAGAAACGCAAATTGTTCAAGAAGATTTTGTCGCGATCCGATAATGTGCGGTTTGGGGATTTCGTCGCCGTGGTCGAGACGTTTGGTTTTCGTCTGGCGCGCGTCAACGACAGCCATCACATCTTCAAACGGGACGGAATTCCCGAAGTGCTCAATCTGCAAGAACGCGAGGGAAAGGCGATCCCTTACCAAATTCGTCAGTTTCTAGCGTTGATGGAAGAGTATAATCTAAGGATGGAGGATAACCGATGAAAGACTATCACATCAACGTCTTTTACAGTGACGAAGACGGCGGCTACATTGCCGACATACCGGACCTTCGTTTTTGCTCCGCGTTTGGCACGACGGCCGAAGAAGCGGTGCGCGAGGTTACGAAGGCCAAGACCGCCTGGCTCAAGGTTGCGAAGAAGGAGAAGAAGCCGATTCCCAAGCCACGCTATCGGCCCGCCGTTTATCAAGTCGCGAACTGAATCCTCAGCCCTTTGCAGCCGCCATCGACCGCATCATGATTTTTGCACGCGGGCGAGTCGCCCCATTTAACATCGGTCATATCCACGACGGCAACCCCCATTCGTGAGCAACATCTGCGCATACTCCCCGAACGACTCGACGACGAACTCAGGGCTACACGCAAAACACGGCAAATCGCTCTACTTCCTACCGAATAACAGCACCAGGATCCGTCCCACGTCATGTCAATGAAGCCGTGCCACGCGCGGTTGTTATCTCCAACATCCTGCGGTTGGCATGTCATGAAGACCGTGATCGCCTGGTTGCCAGTCGTGATGCTGCCCGCCGCAACACTATTGCTCGTGCCGGATGATTGGCCGCGCTGGATGCTCATGTGGCTGTTCGTATGGACAATCTTCGCCGGCTGCAAGTGGCTGACATGGTGGACCGCGCCAAGCGGAGCACCGTGGTGGCGGCACTGCGGCTACCTCACGCTTTGGCCTGGGCTGGACGCGGACTCCTTTCTTCAGTCGCCTAGCGTAAGTAGGCCGGCCGCGTCGAGCTGGCTCTTCGCGTTCGCCAAGTTCGGCCTCGGCTGCGTGCTCGTTTGGGGCGTCGCGCCCCTCTTGCCGCGTGAGCCAGACCTATTGCGCGGCTGGGTCGGGATGATCGGCATCGTCTTTCTGCTGCACTTCGGCGTGTTCGACATTTTGAGCCTCGCCTGGCAATCGGCGGGCGTCGGCGCGAAGCCGCTGATGAACTGGCCGATTCTCGCCACCAGCGTCAGCGAATTCTGGGGCCAGCGCTGGAACACGGCCTTTCGCGATCTGACGCATCGCTTTCTGTTTCGCCCGCTGACGATTCGATATGGCGCGAAGCCTGCCCTCTGCGTCGGTTTCATTTTCAGCGGCGTCGTGCATGAACTGGCAATTTCCATGCCGATGGGAGCCGGTTGGGGCGGGCCGATGGCGTTCTTCCTTGTGCAAGGCGGTGCCGTCTTCCTCGAACGCTCGCCATTGGGCGTGCGACTTGGGCTGGGCCGCGGCGTCATTGGCCGGATGTTCGCATTGGTCTTCTTGGCAGGACCGAGTTGGCTGTTGTTTCATCCGCCGTTCGTGGGCGGCGTCATCGTTCCATTCCTCGATTACATTGTGGCACGACGCTCCGCGTCGTGAGGTTGCGACGCGGAGCGTCGCACCACATTGCCAGTTGACCGCGATACGAGGCATCCATGAACGAATATCTCTCCACCGTCATCTTTCTCGCGGGTTTCGCCCAACTCGGGATCCTCGTAGCCTCGTCGCTCGTGCCACTGCGGCTGAACTGGCGTGAATCGCTCGCCGGGCTGCCGCGCCTGCACCGTCAGCTCTACTGGACCTACGGCGGCTACGTGGTGATCGGCATAATCGCGAACGGCCTGGTCGCCATCATCAACGCTGACGCGCTCGCCGAAGGCTCGACGCTGGCGCGTTGTGTGTGCGGCTACATCGCGATTTTCTGGGGGATTCGCCTGTCGCTACAGTTGGTGCTAGACGTGAAGGAGCACTTGAAGACGTGGTGGCTGCGCGCGGGTTATCACACCTTGGCCCTGTTGTTCACCAGCTTCGCCGCCATCTTCGGCTATGCGTCTCTGCGCTGAATGTAGGGCAGGTTGGCAACCTGCCCCACGAGGGTTATTTCGCTTCCAACAGTCCGTGCAGCTTGTTCAACGCCTGGATCAGATCTTCCTGATCGTCATCGGCCAGATTGCTGAGCCGTTCGACGATGCGGCCGACGCGCTTACCCTGGTAATCGAGCAACGCCCGTTCGCCGAGGTTGGTGAGTTCCACGTCGATTTTGCGTTTGTCGCGCGCGTTGATGCTGCACTGAATCAGTGGTCGTTCGCAATTTTCCAGCGAACGAATGACGCGCGACATCTGCGCCGGCAAGACGCCCAGCACGCGCTGGATGTCGCCGACGATCATGATGCCATGCGCTTGCAGCAGCGACAGCGTCAGGAACTCGACCTCCTTGAGGTCCCCCGCGCGGCGTCGGCCGCGCAGCGTGGATAAGCAAATTTGCGTAACCACCTGAAAAAGTTCGTGCGCGATATCTTCGACACGATGAGTGGCAACGGTAGCCATGGAGGAGAACTCTCCTCGCCGATTCCACAAAACCTCCGGATGCGCTGAATGGGTTCAAGAGGCGGGAAACTGCGAACGGTTCCGATTCATCACTACCTCAATGATAATCGTTGCTGTGGGGTGGTCAATTGTAAATATGGAATGTTTGCGTAAAATAGATAATTCAAGTCCGTTTATGACGATTATGACGCGCCGCGCCGCAGCTGCACGACGCCGCCGACGCGACGAACGTGAATCGCCCCTGGAAAATCACAGGCGGGACGTAGGCCGTGGACGATCTCGACGAGCCGCTGCCAGCGTTCAAAATCCATGTCGCCCATTGGCCAATCCTCGCGTTGCCAGACTAGCCGGAACATTTCCCGAACGAGATTCGCGGTCTGATCGCGCAGCCGGTCGACGGCAAAAACGAGAATGTCCCCGGCGCGCGACAATTCCGCTTTCTGCAACACTTGCCCGGCAGCTGCCGCGATCTCCGCGTGCAGTTCGCGCGCCTGGTCCGCCATTCGGCAAAGCGTTTCGACGATTGCCGGATTGTAATTCGACTTCAATAGCGGCAAGAGTTCGAGCCGCAAGCGATTGCGCGTGAAACCGAGATCGCGATTGGAGGAATCGACGCGATAGGTAATTTGCTTGTCGAGTAGGTATTCAAGAATTTGCTGCCGCCCCGTACCAAGAAGCGGCCGCATGAGCGACACGCCCGCGTCGAGCATCCGGCACTCGGACATCGCGCCGAGGCCAAGGACACCGCTGCCACGCAGGAGGCGAAAAAGCACCGTCTCGGCCTGATCGTCCGCGTTGTGCCCGGTCGCGACCCACGTCGCCTGCTCGTCCCGCGCGACCTGTGCGAGCCAGCGATAGCGCTCGCGGCGGGCGACCTCCTCAAGGTTGTCGTGCTTCGCCAGCGCAGCAACATCGATACGTTCGCTGCGCGCGCTCACGGCCGATTGCCGCCACAATTCCGGCAAGCTGCGCACGAAGGCTTCGTCGGCGTCGCTTTCCGCACCGCGCAGTTGATGATTAACATGTGCGAGAATCAGCCGCTCGATCTTGCCTTGCCGTATCAGTCCAATCATGAGATGCGCAAGCGCCACGCTGTCCGGGCCGCCCGAAACGGCAATGACCCCGACCGAGCGATTCGGGTTGTTGCGTTGCATGAACTCGGCAATATGATCCGGGAGTCCCATGCAGAGGCACCTCTCATACTCCGAGCAGTTCGCGTAATTTATGGCCGATGTCCACGGCACGCATGAACGTCTCACCGATGAGGACTGCCTTGACGCCCGCGGACTGCAAGCGCACCATGTCGTCGCGCGTGCGGATGCCGCTCTCCGAGACCAGGCAACAATCGCGCGGCACCTCGTCCACCAGTTCGAGGGTGTGTTCCAGGCTCGTAACGAACGTGCGCAAGTTGCGATTGTTGACGCCGACGATCTTCGCCCCGGCGTCTAGCACGCGTTTCAGGTTGTCACGCTCGTACAGCTCGACAAGGGCTTGCATGCCGAGGCCGTGGATCTCGTTCAGTAGAGTCGGCAACTCCTTGACGCCGAGGATTTCCGCGATCAACAACACCGCGTCGGCGCCGGCGGCGCGGGCCTCGATGATCTGATACCGGTCGACAATGAAGTCTTTGCGCAGCACCGGCAGCGCGACCGCCTGCCGAATCGCCGTCAGGTATGCCAAATGTCCCTGAAAGAACGGCTCATCCGTCAGCACGCTGATCGCACTGGCGCCGTTTTCTTCGTAGATGCGGGCAATGGCGACCGGATCGAAGTCCGCGCGCAATACCCCCGCGGATGGGGACGTCTTCTTGACCTCGGCGATGACCCCCAGGTTCGGACCGCGCTCCAGGGCGGCGCGAAAATCACGCACCGGCGGCGCGTCAACGAGCCGCGCTGCCAACACCTGCTCGGAGACTTCGGCGCGGCGGCGTTCGATGTCCACGCGCGTTCTGACCACGATGCGTTCGAGAATATCGCTCATGCTGGCAAATCCGCAACAAATTCCAACCAGGCCCCGCTTTCCCCATAAACTGTGGGGTACGTTGGCTTCCTGTCTATGGTATTGGGAAAAAGGGCGGGCCGTGAGCAACTGGAAACGCGAGCTGATCAGCAACGCGGTCGCCTATGCGGTCCTCGCTTGCCTCGCCGCCGCGACGCTGATCGCGATCTACCTGGCGTCGCCGGCGCTGCGGCGACGCTGGCTGCCCCTCGCGCGCCTGCGGCCGGGGTCTTGGCTTGGTTCGGATGTATTCTTCACTTTTTGCGCCTACCAGGGCTGCGGACTCATTGTCTTCGGCGCCCTCTTTCAATTGGGCTTCTTTCGCGTCGTGTACGGTCCAGGACCGGATGTCGATTCGCCTACCTCGGAGTGGCGCATCTATATGCTGCGCTGCGGCAATCTGAGCAGTCCTCTCGTGTTTACGGTCACGCTGGGCGTGATCTTCACGATGCTGTTCGCACGCAGCGGCACGCGCCCGCACCAGTTTGGCCTGACCTGGACGCGCTGGCGCGCCAATTTTGGCCTGGGCTTGGCCGCGTTCATTCTTGCGACACCCATCGTCCTCGGCAGCTACGCCCTGATGTCGCTGCTGATGCACGATCGGCCTCATCCGCTCACCGAACTCGGCCGACTCGGTCTCGATAACTGGGAATGGCTTTTGCTCGGCGTTCAGGCGCTGGTGGCAGCGCCCCTTCTGGAAGAAATAGTCTTCCGCGGCATCCTCCAGGGCTGGCTGCGCCGGGCATCCTTCCAGGGGCATCTGATGGTATGCATCATGACGTTCGTCGCCGTCGTTGTGCAATTTGACTCCGCGCATGCCGAGGCGATTGATTACGTCGGACCGGTCGCGTTTGGTGGAATTCTTGGCGCGGGTTATCTCTTCTTGATGTTTCGCATGAAGCGGGAGTTTCAGCTAAGCGCTGAGGAACGGCTGGCATGGCAGCCCGCGCCGCGGCCGGTTTCGCTGGAATCGTCCGGCGCCGCGGCGGAGGAAGTAGCCGTCGCACTACGCGCTCAGGTACGCGCAGACGACGCAGCACACCTCGGCCGCTGGGCTGACGCAAACGCGACGCTGGCGATTCTCGGCACGGCCATGCTGTTCGCGGCTTTTCACGGGCAAAATTGGCCGGCGCCCTTGCCGCTCTTGTTGCTGGCGTTGGTTCTGGGCTGGCTAGCGCAGCGAACGCAGAGCTTGATCGCGCCGATCACGCTGCACGTGCTCTTCAATTTCGTCGCCTTCATCGCGCTCTACGCCACGGCCACGCCCGCGCCTGAGCAAAACGGTAATGCGGAGACGACCATGCTGCGGCCATCGGTGCTCGGTTCGATCGTGAGTTCAACGCCTGGTTCCCAGTTGCCGCGACGCAAATAGGCGAGAGCGACGACTTGATTCAATCTAGGTGAAAACACGGATGAAGTGACGTGTCCAACTTCTTCGTTGGCGCGAAAGAGCTTCGCTCCCGGCGTGAGCGGATCGCCCATCGCGACCCTGATGCCCAGCAATAGCCGATTGACCTGCCCGCGATCGCGCGCCATGACGATCGTTTCCTGGCCAAGATAGCAGCCCTTGGCGTAGGAGATCGCTTGCGCGGTGCGATTCACTTCCATGGCGAGGCGATTCTCGTCGATGTCGATGCCATATTCGGGCAGACCAGCTTCGATGCGTAAAACGTTGTACGTTGCCGGGTCGCCTTTTACCGCGCCGTTTTCGAGAATTCGCTGACGTAGTTCGATGGCCTCTCCATCGGCATCAGTAAGGAGCAAGTCCACGCTTTCGTGCCCGGGCAAGCTGTTCACGCGAATCTGCCGCAACCCAGTACTGGCTGCCACTGCTTTCGCATTTGGGCCCACGACACGCAGGAGGGAGAAATCTGGCCTCCGCTTGATCTCGACTTGTTCGCTGATGAGATAGTGATTGAGGTGCTGGAGCAATTTCTCGGCCTGGAAGGCGGCGCAATCGAGCAACAAAACGTCCTGCGCGCGATGCCAGATCCAAACGTGGGCGATGACGCGAGCCTTGCTATTCGTGAAGAATGCCTCGCGCGATTCGCCGACGGGAAGGCTCTTCACGTCCTGTGTGCAGAGATTGTGAAGAAACTCGCGTGCGTCACGGCCGGCCAGCTCGATCAGGGCATGGTCGTTGAGATCGAAGAAAGTTGCGCGGGAGGGGGACATCGCTACTCCGGGGCGGACCCCGCAGGTTCGCTGCGCTCACCTGCGGGCTTGGGGGTCACTCCTTGCGCAGTACGATGTCGCCGCTGCCGAAGTTGCCGGCGGCGTTGCGCACGCGCAGGACGAGGACGTGTGTGCCGGGGCGCAGGGCGTCGGTCTTGAAGCGGAACGTCTCGCTCTTACCGTCGAACAGGCCGTCCGCGGGGAACACATTGGTCCAACGTTTGCCATCGACGGCGAACGACGCCTCAGTGAGCCGAACGTAGGGATCGGTCGCCGACGCTTCGACAATCGCCTGGCCGCCGTCCCAGCCGACGACCTTCGCCGTCACGCTCGGCGGCAGATGCGTTACCGGGATCGGCGTGCTGATGCGCTCAGCGGTAAGAGTGTCCTCGGCAGAGTTGTCCTTGCGATCGCTGGCCACAATCTTGATCTCGTAGACGCCGGAAGGGATGCCGGTCGTGTCCCAATCGTAGTTGTTCTTGTCGTGGTTTTCCTCGAGCAGGACCCAATCCTTCCATGCGTCCTTTTTGCAGTAGATGTGGTACGTCAGCTCGTCGTCGTTCGGATCGGTGGCGCTCCATTTGAGCCGTAGCTTCTTGCCGCTGTCGATTTCTTTGGTGTCAAGATCTGGCGCTTCGAGGCTGCTGATCTCCGGCGCCTGGTTGATCGTCTGGTAGCGCAGGGCGAATTGCCGAAATTCGGGCGTCGCCTTCGGATTATCGCTCGTCAGCGTCACGCGATATTGCAGGTAACGGCCAAGCGGAGCCTGGGCCTTCGCGTCATCGGCATCTGTTTTTTCGGCAGACCAGGGGCTCCACGTCTCGTCCGGTTCCGCGACGTTGCCGCTGCGGATCGCGACCGAGACGCCGCTTGAACCATTCGCCTTCCAGGTCATCGCGCCCCATTTGCTCTGCAGCTTGGTGTCGAGCACTTCGGACAGCACCGTCCCCTTGGCCGCGAAACGATCCTCCAGGACGAAGAGCTTGCCCGGATCGCCCGAACCGAGCACGATCGAGCCGTCCTTGCGCTGGAGCAGGCAGTGGATCTGGCCAACATCGAGACGGGTAATTTCGGTCTTTTCCTTGGTCGCCTCGTTGACTTCGAAGAGCTGGCCTTGCATGCCGGTGGCAACAAGTAGTCGGCCGTGGTGCTGGGCGAGACGGAGGATCATGGTCTTGTCGCGGTAAAGTTCGCGGACGCTGCCGTCAAGGGCGATGCGGTAGAGAGAGTTCTCGCCGGGGGCGGGCTTGGAGTCCTCGGACTTACCGCCGGGAGAGAAGCCGCTGCCTTTGCGCGCGACCGGGGCGCTCGTGCCCGCATACACGGCCGAAGGCGTCACGAACAGCGAACGCACCTCCGGCTGGTTGGCGTGATAGAGAACAAACCCCTTGCCCGCCGCATCGATGCGGTAAATCAACCCGCCTTTATCGGTGCCGGCGTAGAGCGTCCTCTTTTCGCCAACCGCCAGGCAGAGGATGTGCTCTTGCTTGGTCACATAGAAAACGCTTGATTTGCCGTCGGGTGTGATGCGATAGATTTTTCCCTTGGGCCCCGTGCCGGCGAACACTTCCTTTGTGGCCGAATCGTAAGCAAGACTCCAGACGTAGCTGTCGAGACCCTCGGCGACGGTCGTCACTTTGCCGTTGGGAGCGACGCGCATGAGCTTGCCGGTCGGGCCGGTCCCCGCGTAAACGGAACCGTCAGGCGTCGCGATCAAGCTGAAGATGTGGCTGTCTTTCGACGTATGGACGACGCTCGCTTTGCCATCGGACGTGATCTTATAGAGCTTGCCTTCGTCCCCCGTAGCCGCGTAGATATTCCCCTTGGCGTCCTCGACGAGGTCCCAGACGTTGCCCGCCTCCAGGCCGGCCAGCGGCTTGACTTGCCGCGAAAGTCGCAGGACGCCTTCGCTGGTGACGACGGCGTCCTTGAACTTGGCCTTGTCGAAGTGGCTTTGCTGATATTGATGCCACACTTTGACCTTGGCGGCATCGGCTGCGGGCAAGACTGCGAGGAGAGCCGCGAACACGAGGAACCATTGCGAAAAGCGCATGCTCGAATCCTTGGTTAATTGCCACGAGGCGTACGTTGTCATCATCGTGGATTGACCCGATTCGTGCAAGTGCCGACCGCGGAATTGCCGACCTTCCGCGCTGTCCCCCAGCTCTCACCCTGACATTAAATGGGCATGTCGATCACGGCGTTAGCTTCTTGATCTCCGGATGGCTGAGCAAATACTGCCGTCGGCCGTCGGCGAATGCGCGCAAGCTGGCCCGACCGCTGCCCATGTCGGGGAGCGTATCGGCGGTGGCATTCCTGAAGTCGGCAAGCGACGTGAGTTTGCGCGTGTCGAGTTCGACCTCCTTTTCAATTAGCGCGCGATACTGCGCGATCACCGGCTGCAGATTCTTCCAGTCGAGGTTGGTGGCGGCGATCGTTTGCACGTTCTTGAGATACCTGGCGCGCAGGTTGGGAACGGCGAGCAGCTTAATGTGCAGCGGCGTGCGGGCGTTGTCGACGTCGATGAGCGGATCGAGCGCGTAGCCGCCGCCTTTGCCGCCCCCTTTCTTGTCCGGTGGGCCGTCCTTCTTGCCGTCCTTGGGCCCCTTGTCGAAGCCACCTTTTGGGCCGCCGCCGCCCTTGGGACCGCCGAAGCCCATCGGCATGAACGTCTCGTTGATGTCGTACGGGAAGACGTGGAACTTTCCCTTGGGATCGCGATAGAGGCTGTAGTCGCTGGCGCGCGTCCAGTAGCCGTCATCGTTGATGACGGCATTGTCGATCGCCAGGAACCACAGCACCTTGTCAATGTCGAGGATCGGTTTGAGGGCGGCTTCGAGCTTATCGGGGGGCGTCTTGTCGAGGACCCGGCACAACTCGATCAGGGCTTTCCAGTCCTTGTCCTTGTCTTCCGTCTTGATCTCGTAATAGCGCTTGTAGTCGGCGATGTTGTCGCCGATGTAGCGCAGGCCCGCGTCGGCGCCAGGGCGGCCGGGAACGCGCCAGCGGGCGCCCTTCGTCGTCTTGAAGTTTTCTTGCAGAAACTCCTTGTTGATCTGCTGCTGGTTAGCGTAGATGCCCCAGCTCTCGCCGTTGATGACGACCTTGACGAGATTCACCTTTGCCGCGGGCATGTATTGCCGGGAAATGTGCGAAAAGAGAACCGCGTGCAGGAAGGTCGGATCTTGATTGCAGTTCATTAGATTGAGCGTCTTGTAGCCAAGAAGGCGCTGCTCGGTGTAATGAAAATCGAACGACAGATTGAGGGAGCGCTTGTAGCCCGCCGGGGTGCCGAAGAAGGAGGAGTTGCCGCGGAAGTGGATGCCGACCTCGGCGTACTTCTTGCCATCCACGGTGACAACGGCGGGGATCTCGACATCGGTGTGATAGAAGTCGGCGAGCTCGGCTTCCCAGTCCTTCTTGTTGTCGAATTCGATGAAGATGGTGCGCAGGACGTCGGCGTCGTAGAGCTTGGCATCAGGATAGGACTTGACGTCGGCGGGGCTTACTTTCGGGCCGGGCTTGGCGGGGTCGCGGCTCTTGCCCATGCCAAAACCGGGGCCGAAATCGGGCGGCGGGAAAAGCAGATTGATGCCCGCAGTGACGCCGGCTTCATCGAGCTTGCCTTGCTTGTCCTTGTCAACCTCGGTGAAGAGAGAGTCGGCGGCTTTCTCCATTTCACCGAGAGAGACCATGCCGTTCTTGTTGCCGTCGGCGCGTTTGACGATCGAGCCGGCCAATTGCGTGCTGGACGGAGGGAAGAATCCCTTGGGAGGTCCCTTCGGGACATCCTTGGGTGGCTCCTTGCCCTTGATGCCGTCTTTCGGGCCGCCGGGAAAACCGGGCGGGCGCGGCATGATGCGCTTGAGGGCGCCGGCAAGCTGCTCTTCGTCGAGCGAGCCTTTCTTGTCCTTGTCGGCGTCGGCGAAGAATTTCCTGACGCCGGCGAGGAACTCAACCCGCGAAATAAGGCCATCGTTGTCGGTGTCGGTAATTTCAATGAACGGCTTCGTAAGGAATAACCCAGGACCGAAACCCTTGCCGCCGCCGGGGAAACCCTTGCCGAATCCTTTGCCCGACTTGCCTTCTTTCAGGAGGAATTCACGCGCGGCCTGCCGTTCCTCGGCGTTGAGTCGCTTGTCGCCGTCCCTGTCGAACTGCGGGATGAGATTGCGGCGTTGGCCCGGTCCGAAGCCGCCGCCGATGGGGAAGTCCTTCTTGCCGAACTCCTTCTTGTCGGGCGGCTGGGGTTTGTCCTGTTGTGCTTGCGTCGTCAGTAACGGGGCGGCGAGAATGCAGCCGAAAATAATGTGCAGCCAGGTGAGGCGGACGCACGTAATCATGGGAATCCTCGATTCGAGATAGACGTGGACCAGTGTCCAGAATACGGCACATGAGGAAATCGTCGATCCTGCCGGTACGCGCCGAAGATGCCCCGAAATACCGCGCGGCGCCACCGGAGGAAAAATCAGCCACGACTCAACGCGCAAGGACAGGTCGAACGGCGTTCCAGCAGCAGCCTCCACATTTGTCGAAGCCTATTGCGGCCAGGATCTCCAACTCAAGTGTCAAATTACTGCTCAACGCAACGCCTTGGCGACACCGTTTGTGTCATCGGAACTCAGCAGTTGCAAGGCGCCGTCCGATTTCAACAGCGTGCTTACCTGGGCCGTGGGCGCGAATGTTTTTTGCAGTTCCGCAGCCGTGAGCTTCGTGCCGTCACCGAAGACGCCGCCGGCGATGACGACGCGGCGGGGCAAACACAGTGCAGCGAGATGAGCGACATCCCCGACCTCGCGCAGCATCCCCGGGGCCATCAGACCGAGCCTCTGGTTCTTGTATGGCGCGTCCGTCACATAGCTCGCCAGCGAATCGACGGCGACGACATGGGTGATGCGTGTGTCCGCGGCGGCAGCGGTGAGGGCGACGACTCCCGCGGGTCCGTGGCCAACGACCGCGATTTGCTTGGGAAGTTTCCCATCCAACGTTTCCACCGCATCGACAAGGCGGCGGAGATCAAAAGTCCACTGTCCCAGGAGCGGTCGGCCGATCCACAAACCCCATTGCGCGGTGTTGTGATCCGGCGCTCCACCGATCTTGTCGTTGGGCCAGGCCAGCGCGCCGGTCGCACGCAGGTCAATTGTCCGCACGATCCAGCCGTCCTTATCCAGCGCTTTGGCGATGCTGCTCTGGGCGGCTTTTTCCTCGCCGTCAAGATCGAGAACGATGGCCAAGCGGCCTTGATCGAGCTGGAGGCCAGAGCGCGGCGTCGCCTTGAGCCAAATGCCGGGTTCCGACTGGTAGAAGATCGTCGCCGGCTTTCCCTGATCACCGGGCGATTCGAATGGCCCCTTCGGATAGCCGCCCAGTACCTTCTCGACCAGTGTGCTTCTCAGCTTGATCGAGTCGACACGCCATGCTGCCGCGTCCTTGGGTATCTTGCGCGCCGCCAGCAAGCGCCGACCCTCCGCCGCGGCGAATTTCGGGATCGTCATCCAGTCCGCGGGCCGAGTGTCGCCGGGGAAGCAGCGCAGGGCCTCGGGATCTTCCGTTTTCATCGGCGGGTCGGGTATCGGACTGCCATCGCCTTCACCCTTGAGATGCTTCGCCAGCCAGCCGTAGAGCGCTTCACGCATTGCCTGACTGTAGTCGTGATGCCAGTCGAACGTCGTGTGGCGAATGCTGTCGGGTTTGTCATGGACCTTGTAGACACCCGAAGCGAAGGCCAGTGATTTCTTGGCCTCGGGGATGGAGAACTGGACGCCGTCCTTGGTGACATTGATGACCATGAGTCCGCGCGGCGCGGTCAGGCCGAGGATGCCGCCTTCTTCGGTGAAGCGAAGCGCCCCGGGAACCACTTCGCACATGCAGCAGGCCCTACCAAGATAGGCCTGGTAATTGCCAACCGAGCAGACGGGAACGACGGCGCCGAAACGATCGTCCCAGGCGCCGGCGTACATCGACTGGTTGCCGCCGCCGGACGCTCCGGTGATGGCGATCTTCTTGGCGTCCACTTCAGGTCGGGTCAGCAGGTAATCGACCGCGCGCATGTTCTCGTAGACCTGGATGCCTGCGAGCGTCATGCCGGTGGGCAGCAGCGTGGCGGCGACCATTTCGCCATGGTATTCGCCGAGATTTTTCGCTAGACCTCGTTCGCCGGCGCCGAAGGCGTCCACCGCCAGAACGAAATAGCCGAGCTTCGCCGGACCAATGCAGCGTTTCTGCACCGCCGGATCGAGACGGGCGCCGCGCCAATGACCGTGTACGGCCAACAGGGCAGGATGCTTGCCCGGTTTGTCCGGCACATAAGCGCTCGCCGTCATCCACACGCCTGGCATGGTCTGAAAAATGAGCTTCTCGACGCGATAGCCGTCACGCTGCAAGACGCCCAACACCTTGGGTTCAAGCGGGCACGCCTTTTCTGGAAAGGGACCAAACGCGTGCTGCAGGTTGTCGCGCAGATCGCGCCGCCGAGCGTCCCATTCTGCGCGCGTCGCAGGCGGCTTGTCGGCGGCGCGAAGCTGCGCGGCCTGAGCATGGATGAAGCTCAGGTATTCCCGTTGCCGTTCGTTCGGCGGCTGGGCGAATAACGGTGGCGAACTCGCCAGTATCGCGATACACAACAACCCCAAAGATCTCATGGCAATTTCCTCTCTGTTTGCCGCTTGCGGCTTAGCGCTCGGGATGTGGCGCCGAGGTTTCGGCGCTCCGTTGCGAGCGCTAAACCGCAAGCGGCAACCCGGTTACCAACCGATGCCCTTGGTTGTCGTCCGCACCATGCCGATGCGGTGATTGACGCACACAAACAACGTCTGTCCATCTTCGCCGCCGAAACACAAGTTTGCGGTGCGGTCGCCGGTAAGAAAGCGGCCCAACAGGGTTCCGTCGGGAGCGATGACGCAAACGCCGCCGGGGCCGGTCGCGAAGAGGTTGCCCTGGGCGTCGCATTTCAAGCCGTCAACGCCGCCGCCCTTCGCGGGGGTTAGCTTCCACTGCTTGGGGCTCACGAACAATTTGCCTTCGCCGGTGGAGCCATCCTCGTTGACGGGAAAGACCATCCAGCCACCGGCATTCGTCACATAGAGCTTCTTGAGATCCGGTGACAAGGCGATACCGTTGGGGCTAAGACTCTTGGACACCAGCGATAGCGTGCCATCCTTGCCGCTGATGCGATAGACACCCGTGTAGTCCAGTTCGCGCTTGTCGCCTTTGGCGAGGCCATACGGAGGATCGGTGAAATAGACATCGCCGTTGGGATGCAGGGCCAAGTCATTCGGGCTGTTGAGCTTCTTGCCCAGATAATTGTCGGCGAGGACGGTTTTCTTGCCGTCTTTCTCGATGCGCGTGACGCGGCGGTCGCCGTGTTCGCAAAGGTGTAGCCGACCCTGGGCATCGACGAACAAACCGTTGGAGCCAGGTTCGTCGCCGGGTTTGCCCCCACGCGGCTTGAGGCCGGTATAGCCGGAGGGTTTGAGAAACTCGGATGTGCCCTTGCCCGGTTCCCACTTGATGACGACGTTGTTGGGAATGTCGGAGAAGAGCAGGCACTTGCCCGGCTTGTACCAAACCGCTCCTTCGGTCCAGATGAATCCCTCGGCAATCTTTTCGAGTTGAGCGTCTTTGGGAATCAACTTGTCGAAACGGGGATCGAGCCGTTCGATGGTGCCGATGATCGCCTTGCCTGCTTCGTTCTTGGCCGGTTGTTTTTGCTCCTGACTCAATGTGATTTGCGTGGCGAAACCAGCGGCCAAGACCGCGAGGACAAGGAGTTTTTGCCGCATGATAAAGTCTCCCGGAGGACAAAAGGCTCGTGTATGCTATTTATACGACGCTTCGCGCAGATCCCCACCAGAAAGTGAACCACGGGGGGCACGGGGAGCACGGGGTAAACCAAAAAGAGTTGAGCAACCACGGATCGAACTCCAAAACTCGTTCGGAAACACCGTTCTGGCCAATTCTGCCTTGATCAGGCATTTCCCCGTGTCCCCCGTGCTCCCTGTGGTTCACACTCTGGTTCGGGCCAAAGAAAGCTGATCGCCGCTCCGAACAAGGGAACGAAGCCGACGGCGATCAAAGCAGGTGTGAAGGTGCCGATTTGATCGACCCAGCGCCCGATAGGCGGGTGCAGAACGGCGATCACGATCCAGGCCAGTGAGCCGAAGATACCCGCGCAGAGCGAAGTATGGCGCGGCGAAACTTCCTGGGCCAACGCAAAGAGTATCGGGAAGCCGGCCATGGAACCGACCGAAACCAAGAAAATCAGGGGCAATGCGATCAGCGGGTCGTTGCTCAGGGCTGCCGGCGCCGACAGCAGACACAGGAGGGCTGCACCCAGAAGCACCAGTTTGCGCGAACGCTCCACTGAAAAGCCACCATAGGTTAACCGGCGCGCCAGGTAACCCGATCCCAGGCTGCCGATGTCGGCGGCCACGAAAAAGCCGGCCAACACCCATTGCATCTGGTCCGAGGGCAGCTTCAGGTCAACGTCTAAAAACCGCGGCAACCAGGTACGATAGAAGTGCCAACAAAAATTGACCGCCAGGCTGACCGCGAGCGTGATCCAGAAAGTCCGCAAGCAAAGCACCTGAGCGAAGGTCTTCGGGCCATGCACCGCCTCTTCTGCTTGAACGGCGAGCTCGGAAGATTGTTCAATCTCCGCGGCCGTAACTCCCCGGATGAGCCAAAGCCAAAGTACCGTCCAGACCAGGCCCATGGCGCCGACGATCAGAAACAGGAGTCGCCAGTTCTCCCCGTTCGGACCGACGATCGCCAGGGCCAGAAGCGGAGTCAGCACTGCACCCGCCGAAGCGCCGCTATGAAAGATGCCATTGGCGAAGCTGCGCGATTGCAGGGGAATCAAACGGCGAACGATGCCCAGCGCGCAGGGCCAGTTGAAGGCCTCGCCGACGCCCAGAACGATCCGGCACAGCGCAAGAGTTACCACCGTGTCGGCCATGCCCGTGAAAAACCCGGCCGCCGACCAGAGCATCAGGGCGTAAACGTAGAGCCAGCGCAGGTTCAGCCGATCGGCCAGGTAGCCCGCGGGAATTTGCAGCAGCCCGTAGGAAATGCCAAACCAAAATTCGATCCAGCCGTAGCCTTCCTCGCCAAAATTGAATTCCTCCTTGATATGCTTGGCCGTGGACATCAAGGTCTGGCGGTCCATGTAGTTGATGAGGGTCGCCAGAAACATGAGCCAGATCACGCCCCAGCGCCAGGACGCGATGGGGCCATGCGCGCGGCTCGCCTCGACAGGCTTGTTGTCCACGGAAGAGCCTTTCTGGCGCTGATCGAAATCACTTCTTCGCCAATCCCAGATAACGCTCGACCAAATTCACATCCGCCCGCGCCGCAGTCTCGTCGCGGGCCGCGCGCGGAGGCAGGTAGTCGGCCGGACGCGGATTGGTGACCAGCTCGAACGCGATCCCCAACGGGTTGGCCGCGCCGAGCCGTTCAGCTAGGCCTCAATCAAGCGAAGCCATGCCGTGCTCGCCTGGAAATATTTTGGGAAACTCGAAATCCCTTGGAGTTTCTGCGGTGTTTGATGAAGTAGTTACGCATCATCACCACCAGCAGAAAGGGATTTCGAGTGAATGCC
>SXGS01289518.1_pt1 | contig 28040 bp, 37 predicted proteins | sample 3174681 | NCBI WGS metagenome assembly SXGS01 (sample SAMN11356861, study PRJNA531348) | freshwater metagenome | isolation source: freshwater sample F1-80 | place: China: Fuxian Lake, Yuxi | collected 2017-12-25 | reverse complement strand
GGTCTGCCCGCGTAGCGCACGCTCCACGATCATCTGGTTGATTTCCGGTTGCGGGACGGAATCACTCTGGCTCTTCTTGCCAGCGTAAATCAACTCGGCGTCAGGTCGTGCCAATGTCAACAGACGCTCATCGACCAAATAGTCGTAGATCACGACGTCCGCCTCTTCGAGACAGCGCTTGCCTTTGAGCGTCAACAATCCAGGGTCGCCTGGACCAGCGCCGATGAGATAGACTTTGCCGGTAGACATAGAGAAGAGTGATTAGTTAATAGTGGTTAGTGATTAGTGCTTGGTAAAAGACAACCTGCCGATTTGGCTTATTGGGTGCCACGGCTGGCTTGTCCGGCCGTGAGACCAGCATCCAATTCCGCAAGAATCTCTCTGCCGCCGCGAGATAACAGTTGCTCAGCCAGGGCGCTTCCGAGCTGTTCAGGCGCGGTCAATGGGCCACTAGCTGCTCCACGAATGACTTGCCGGCCATCGGGACTCGCCACTAACGCACGTAACCGCACCATGCCTTGGCTCACCATGCCCTTCGCCGCGAGCGGCGTCCGACAACTGCCGCCCATGCGCAACAAAAACGCTCGCTCGGCACGCACAGCTATCGCCGTCTCCTCATGGTGAAGCGGACGGACAAGAGCGAGGATGTCAGCATCCTCACGCGCCTCGATCCCCAACGCGCCTTGCCCGATAGCTGGTGGAAATTCCTCATCATCCAACATGTGGCTGTGCTCTGGCACAATGCCTAACCGTTTGAGTCCGGCAGCCGCCAGTACGGTTGCATCCACTACACCTTCGCGCTGCTTGCGCAAGCGCGTATCCACATTGCCACGCAAGAGTTCGATACGCACGCCAGGATTCAACGCCAGCAGCAAGGCTTGGCGGCGCAAGCTGCTGGTACCCACGCGCGTGCCAGCCGGCAGCTCGGCCAAGGTCTCGCCATGCTTGGTAATCAGCACATCGCGCGAATCTTCCCGCTCGGGAATGGCGCTCAGGGTCAAACCGGCAGGTAATTCACCGGGAACGTCTTTCATCGAATGCACCGCAAGGTCGATGGTCCCAGCGATCAGCGCCTCTTCAATCTCTTTGACAAAAAGCCCTTTGCCGCCAATCTTGGCGAGTGACACATCTTGGATTTGGTCACCCGAGGTCTTGAGGATGACCAGTTCAACCGCTACCGCTGGCCAGAAGTGTGTCAGCCGCGACTTCACCCACTCGGCCTGCCAGAGCGCTAGCGCACTGCCGCGCGTGCCAATGCGAAGCAGTGAGGGCATCATGCGTCCTCGTCCAACCCGAAGATGCGCCGTACGGTCGAAACACCCTCAGCTTCTGGCCCAGCACCATGCCTGCCACTCGCTTTCAGGTAGGCAATCGGCGGGTGCAATAATTTATTCATCAAGGCTGCGCTCATCGCTTCCACGGCTTGCCGCGCTTGGGGTGGGAGATCCTTCATCGACGCCAAGGCCTTCTCCACTTCTTTCTGGCGGATGGTTTCCGCGCGATCGCGCAAAGCGATAATCGTAGGCGTCACCTCCATACTCGACAGCCACGCCCAGAACGATTCCACCTCTTCAGCGATAATCGACTCGGCTTTAATCGCTTCACGCTCGCGCTCGTCTTTATTATCCTCAATGACTTTTTCCAAGTCGTCGATGTCATACAGAAAGACGTTCTCGATATCGTTCAAGCGCGGATCGAAATTGCGTGGTACCCCGAGATCAATGAAAAACATGGGGCGCCGTTTTCGTTCGCGCAGCACTTCATCCACCACTGCCGGCACCAGCAAGTAGCCGTTCATCCCCACCGAGCCGACAACCACGTCAGCCAAATGCAGATGGCGGTGCAGTTGGTCGAACGGTACAACCGTGCCATTACATTGCCGCGCAAGTTCCACTGCACGTGCAAACGTCCGGTTCGTCACCAGCACCGTACCGATACCGTTGCTCTGGAGATGCTTGACCGTTTGCTCGCCCATTTCTCCGGCACCGATCACCATTGCGGTTTTGTCGTCCAGGTGATCGAAAATGCTGCGGGCTAAATCAACAGCAGCCGAGCTGATCGACACCGCCTTTGCCGCGATGCGGGTCTCAGAGCGCACGCGCTTCGCCACCGAGAAGGATTTATGGAAGCAACGATGCAGAATGACGCCAAGGGCACCAAGGGTAGACGACACGGCATAGGCATCTTTCACTTGACCAAGAATCTGTGGCTCGCCGACCACCATCGAATCGAGACTTGAGGTCACACGAAAGAGATGACTCACGGCCTCTTTGCCGACACGAGTGTAGAGATGCGGCTCGAAGAGCGGGCGAGCAACGTGCCGCGCTTCAGCTAACAGCGTCGTGATCTTTTCCCCAGCCGCCTGCGGGTCCGGCGTGCAGGCCAAGATTTCCACACGGTTGCACGTGGAGACGATGGCACCTTCGCGCACCACCATATGATCGACGAGGCGACGCAAGGCTGGCTCCAGGGCATCCTCATCGAACGCCAACCGCTCGCGCACTTCGACCGGTGCGCTGCGATGGTTGAGTCCCATCAATAAAAGATTGGTCGTGCGACTATCCAAACGCGCCTCCATGCCGACCGGGGAAAATGAGCTTCACGCCGAGGAAGGAGCCGACTAAGACTATGAAGCAAGCAATCGTCAGCGCGGCGGCACGCCGCCCACGCCACCCCGCCGTGCGGTAGTGCAAGAGCAATGCGTACATCACCCACGTCACCAGCGAGAGCGTCGGGCGCGGCTCCCACACCCAAAACGTGCCCCACACATACTCCGCCCATACGGCACCGGTGAGAATGCCCAGCGTCAACAACGCAAATCCCCACGCCAAGACGCGGTAGTTCAAAGCATCAAGAGTCTCTAGCGATGGAAGGCGGCGAAACGAGAGGCGACCTTTCTTACTCTTCAGTTGCCGCTCTTGCAGCAAATAGACCAAGCTGGCGCTGAAGGCTACACCGAACACAGCATTGCCTAAAAACGCCAGTGTCACATGAATCGGCAGCCACACACTATGCAGGCTCGGCGGTAAATCTCGGCTTTGCGTAGAAAACACGAACGCGCCAGTCGCCATCACCACGCATAGCGGACTCACGACCGCGCCCAAAATCGCGACCGGGGCACGCAATTGCACCAACAGACACACGCCAGCCAGCAGACATCCAAAGAACGACACCGCCTCGTAGGATTCCACCACGGCGATGTGTCCAGCACTCAGCGACCGCACGGCAATTGCCCCAGCATGTGCAACAAACGCCCCACACAACAACCCGGGAGCAAGGCTACGCGCAAGCGGACGCGGCGACATCAACGGCCAGAAAAACGCGCCAGTGCTCAGCAGATAAAAGACGATGGCAAGCTGCAAAAAGACAATTTCCATATGCGGACAATTTCCCGAGACGCTACAACGTCACACCTAGCGCCGCACAGGTGCAAGACTGGCCAACCGTTTGTTGCAGGAGAGCATCTACCTGATCAATCTCTCGCTCGCGGACATATTCCAGAAGTGGCGACGCAGCCAACGCTGTAAACAAGCGCTGCCGTTCGGCTGGCGGCACTTTAGCATTCGCCACCATCTCGCGCACCCGGGCTAACAACGTGAGGGTCAGGGCATATTCCGGGCCGAACTGGCCTTCGAGATCCTCACGAATCCTTTTGGCCAGCGCCGGGCTGGTGCCGTTGGTAGAAATCGCCACCGTTAAATCGCCTTGGGACACAAGGGCTGGCACGATGAACGAACACAGCGCCGGACGGTCCACCACATTCAGCCAGACATTGGCGACCCGCGCCTCCTCGGCTAAACGCTGGTGGAGCACTTCATCGTCAGTGGCAGCAAAAGCAAGGGCGAACCCCGCCAAGTCTCCAGACTGATAGGGGCGTAGTAGCGCTGTAATCTCACCGCGTACCGACCACGCTTGCAACTGCGCGGTCAGCGTCGGACTAATCACTGTCACCAGCCCACCAGCGTGCAGCAAAGTGCCAACCTTACGCTCGGCCACTGTACCGCCACCAATGACGAGACATCGTCGCCCGTGCAAATCGAGAAAAGTGGGGTAATAGCGCATCATCTTCTCATCGGCGGCTTCGGGAGCTTTCCGAGGTGCATAATGACTTCTTGGCAAAAGCCTTCTCAACCTCTCCCTGGATTCCGGCTTTCGCCGGAATGACGCCTCTGCCATATTCGTCATTCCGGGCAAGGTCGCAGGCCGCGACCCGGAAGCCAGAATTTTTGCATGCACGTAGCCTTCCGAGGCATGTAGCATAGCAGCCAAGCCTAGAAGGACAAACCACCCGGAACGCAACAACTGTGCCTAAATTTTTCTTGACACAACAATTATTTTCGTTTTATATTCGTCGAAAAAAGGGAGAAGAAATGATGCACCCACAAACGGTAGCCAGGGTCAGCCCGAACCGCCACTGCCCTCCCCACCTCGCGCCTCCCGACAGGACATCACAGCCCTCCTCTCACTCGACTTTGCCAACGACAGAACCCAAACCCAGACTGTTCGACCAAGTACGTTCGGCTATCCGGGTGCGGCATTACAGCTTCCGCACGGAAGAGACGTATCTATATTGGATCAAACGCTTCATTTTCTTTCATGAGAAACGCCATCCGGCGGACATGGGTAGGGAAGAAGTGGGGCAGTTTCTTTCCGCACTCGCAGTCGACCGGCACGTCAGTGCCGCCACACAAAACCAAGCCCTCAACGCCCTCCTCTTTCTGTATCGCCACGTTCTCGCACTCGAAATAGGCTGGTTGGACGATGTGGTGCGCGCCAAACGTCCGCAACGCCTGCCCGTGGTTCTGCAAAAACACGAAGTCAAAGCCTTACTCGACGCGATGGAAGGCGAACCTTGGCTGATGGGTCATCTTTTGTACGGAGCCGGACTCCGCTTAATGGAGTGTCTGCGATTACGGATCAAAGATATCGATTTCACCGCCAACCAGATCATCGTGCGCGAAGGGAAAGGCAACAAAGATCGCATCACCATGTTGCCATTAACCATCAAAACGGCGTTGCGCGAGCATCTGGAACAGGTGCATGAACTGCATCGCCGTGACCTTGCTTGCGGGTTCGGTAATGTTGCCCTCCCCGACGCCCTGGAGAGAAAATACCCTCACGCGGCGAAAGAATGGGGGTGGCAGTGGGTGTTCCCGGCCGCGCAGATTTCCACCGACCCACGCTCAGGGGTGCGACGACGACATCATTCTTATGAGTCCGTGCCACAACGCGCCGTGCGCCGTGCTGCCCAAAGAATCGAGTTGGCCAAACCCGTCGGCCCCCATACGCTGCGGCATTCCTTTGCCACGCATCTGTTAGAAGCTGGCTATGACATTCGGACGATTCAGGAATTGCTTGGCCACAAAGACGTAAGCACCACCATGATCTATACCCACGTGCTGAACCGAGGGGGCAAAGGGGTGACCAGCCCAGCGGATCGGCTGTAGAAAGGACCACCATCATGCGCACTCGATTAACCTTGCACCCCGACCAAGATGGTGCTAAGCAGCTACGTAATCAATACGGAGACCGACTGATATGTGTCCGCTATCGGTACGATGAAGTCACCAAAAAACGATGGAAAACCGTGGAACTCATTATTGAAGAGAGTAACTGGGAGCCATTCCCGTGCAAGCCACCAAAAGACGCCCTCGTCGCCCTTCAGGTTGCGGCGCAAGAGCGCGAGGTGAGACGGCAAGTGAAGGCGGCCGGCGGCAAATGGAACCCCAGGGAGGTGGTATGGGAGCTGTCCTATGAGCAGGTGGTTGCGCTGGGGCTTACGGAGCGGATTGTCACCCCAAGAGTGGGGGAGGAACAGGGCGACCATCTACTTATAGATGGGTCAAAGTCGGAGCGACCATCTACTTATAGATAGGGCAGGTTCCATCTACAGGTAGATGGAAGCATCTACTTATAGATAGGACTATATATTAGTAGAGAGGGTAGATGCAGTCCAATTCATGTTGGGCCTCACCCTATCCAGCCGTCGTGTATCCGACTAATGTCATATAAGAAGCACACATGACCCCATACAAAGAATTTACAACTCGGCTCAAGTTGCTCATTAGCAAGAATCCACATCTCATCACGACCACCCTGAGCAACATCTTCACTATGCGGCTCATCGGGAACAAGACCCACGGAGACTTGGCCGAGATCGCCATTGCGGAGTTCATCAACCAATACATGTACGACTTCAGGTCCATCCATGTAGGAAAGGATCTCTACCGAGCCAAGGAACATGAAGAGGACATCAAGATCATCAATGAGATCACAAAAGCTGAGTTTCCAGTGAGCCTGAAAGCCTATGGCGATGGACCGCTACAGCTTTCCACGGATAAGAATTTCTTGATGTTTCCCAAGCTGCAACAAATGGGACAAGTGATTCAAGGACATCAAGGGTTGGCGACGCTTTGGGCCGACTCGGTATTTGTTGATTTCAGTACCCACAACGTTCTCCCATTGATTTACGACGAGAAGAAGCAGCGCTGTAATATCCTCGTGTTCGACCATGAGCGGGCAAAGCAGGAGACGACCAAGATTGTTCTCGAAGAAGAGGGCAAGGGGAGGAAGCACCCCGTATATCGCTTTTATGATGGTGCAGGAGATTATATTTGCGAAGTGCGTTATGGCAGTGGAACAGCTAACGCGCTCCAGAGAGGACTTTGGACACACACGCGGAATGGGTCGAAATACTTCGACAGCGTCACAGGCGGGTGGATAACTTACGCACACAACCAGATTTTGGTGAAACTCTTCTCTCATGCGCTGATTGCTACTTCGAGTGGTCATGAGGCTGCAATGGAAGAACTGAAGAAAGACCTTGAAGCCCAGAAAAAGATGTCGGTGCTGACATGATGGAAACGCTTCCCCTTTTTGATGACGAGATTGTTGATGCCCCGAAAACGGAAGGCATCAAGTACGCCGGTTCGAAACAGAAGCTTCTCCCTCACATTCTGTCCTTGATACGGAAGGTGAAGCCCAGGACAATTCTTGATGGCTTTGCTGGAACGACACGTGTCTCTCAAGCGCTTGGACAAAGTGGATATACAGTTGTTGCCAATGACGTAGCAGTTTGGTCGGAGGTTTTTGCTACGTGCTACTTGCTCAACGAGTATTCGCGTTCGCATTACGCTCCTCTTTTAGAGCACTTGAACCGCCTACCGCCTGAAGATGGTTGGTTCACTGAGCACTATGGGAGCGATCCTGGAAACGGCAGTTCTACGGGGGCAGACGGACTGAAAAAACCTTGGCAGAGACATAACACTCGCCGGCTGGACGCGATCAGAAATGAGATCGACCGTTTAGACCTGACATCGGTTGAAAGGTCGGTTCTTCTTACAAGCCTTATCTATGCGCTTGACGAAGTGGATAGCACGCTGGGACATTTCGCATCCTACCTTAATGAGTGGTCTCCGAGGTCCTACAAACCTCTTCGGTTGAAACTCCCCGCCATTCTCCCTAAGCGTGCTGCCCACGAGGTGCAGAGGAAAGACATCTTTGATCTTTTGCCGAATGTTGAGGTTGACTTGGCGTACTTTGATCCGCCCTATGGGTCCAACAATGAAAAAATGCCGCCCTCTCGAGTTCGCTACGCCGCTTATTACCACCTTTGGACAACTGTTTGTCTGAACGATCGACCGGAGGTCTTTGGGAAAGCTAAACGTCGAACGGATACCTCCGATACCATCGCGTCTTCCGTTTTTGAAGAGTTTCGACGAAACGAGCATGGCCATCTCATCGCGGTTGATGCGATAAGGAGAATGCTGAAGGGCACCAAAGCCAGTCATGTTTTGCTTTCGTATAGCTCGGGTGGTCGGGCAACAGCGGAAGAACTCAATGAAGTGATTGCAGAGAATGGAAACCTCATTGAGGTAGCAGAACTCGACTATAAGAGAAACGTGATGGCTGACATGCGGTGGACGAATGAATGGATACGCGATGCTGAGTTGCCCAATAGAGAATTCTTGTTCCTTGTGGAGAAGGTCTAAGGCCCAACATTGCGCTGCATCGCATCGCCGCCACATTGCGGTTTGGGAGAAACTGAAAGGGCGCGTCTTGGCGGCTCGCGGTGAGCGGGGGCGTTAGGCCCTTCACGAACTGTTAGACAATGAATGACCAATACGCGCGACGTTGAGAGATTCACTGCGGTGAGGTAAAAAAGCAAAGGTAAGATGATACAAACCTGCCCATCGTGCCTAAACGAATTGCCAGAGCGGGGGTTTCATTGCCCGGCTTGTGGTATCTTGGCTCGCTGCAAAACGTGTCGAGAGACTCTTCTTCTTAATGCTCGTTTTTGCATAAATTGCGGGACAGCTGCGGGTGAAAATAGTTCGTCTCCCATTGATGGGAGTGAAGAAAAAACTACGGGTCCAGCCTACAATATCATTGAGTTCGAAGAGGACACGAAAAGTCGACGTTTCCGAGCCAAAGTCACTGATCGAGCGATCGACAGTGTCAGTGATCCTTTAACACTGTTCCTCGCTCGTCGCATGGAAGTACAGCTAAAACGGAGTCGACGACACCCCTTAGACTCGGGCACAGATACAGACGATCTCCAGCTTGATTTGCCTGGTATGACTGCAGAAACTATCGATGAGGATAACCTAAAAGGTTCAAATACAGCCGAACCCACGAGCAGACACGCCCTTCCTCCGAATACAAAGACCGAACAGCTGAAAGAAATCTTTCGTTCCACTAAAGACAACAAATTGAAGTTGGCGAACTCCCGGCTTAAGCAAAGCAACCAGAGTGACTTTGTTGAGCGTCTTTCCGTTCTGTTTCTCCTCGCTCATGAATTGAGTGGACGAGAAACTGTCCCTCGCTCCGAGTTGAACGAGGTATTAGCTGACGTCAAGGTTTATGATGGCAATGCACGCAAATGGATTGCAAATACAGACCTCCTGATACGGGACGGCAACTCAATTGGATTAAGTCTACCAGGGCAAGAACGGGCGGGAGAAGCGCTACAACAGATGCTGGATCCCAGTATTGAAACCAAATGGCTTCTTGGTTCCAGATCGAATGTCCGAAAAAGTAAGATGGGCGCTAAGGAGGAAGAGAGCGCCGAGCAAACAGAAGGGAAAGTCTCCCGAGGGAGACGTGCAAAGGGGACTTCTTATTTTGCTTTGGTAAGGAGGCTGGGGAATGAAGGCTTCCTAAAAAAAGGACGAACTGGGGAAGAAGTAAAAACGGAGTTAGAAAGACAAGGACACAAATTTGCCTTATCCCGCGTCAACGATGCGCTCTTGAAATTAACGAAGAGTGAAGTTCTCTCGCGACATAAGAACGAATCTGGAAGTTGGATTTATCAGAATAAGCAAATGTCATGAAACCTGAAGAGGCTAAAGCAGTCATCGATGCTTTCTTGAAACAGTGCCAAGCATCATGTGACATTGCCAAGACAGCCACAAAGAATAGAAGGTCTCTCTCTGGAGACAATTTCTACGGAAATAAATTTCACTCTTCGCTTATTCTCCTATCGCAATCTGAGGGAAAGATAAAAAAACTCCTTGGTATCGCTCATATGGAAGAGCATGAGGCAACCCGACTTTCATCCTGCATAGAGACTATAAAATCCACCACATCTAAACCCAGCCAACGTACAGAAGCAGTCAAACAACTCCGTCTAGTTTGCCAATCTGAACTATTACCTCGTCTCGAAAGTGTCACAGCCGACCCAGTCCCGGAAACGGAACAAGTACTTCCTATGGCAGTTGTTCTGAGCACTCGCGGATATATTGAACGAGTCGTTCAGCAAGCTAATGGCTGTTATGAACACCAGTGGTATGACGCGTGTTCGGTTATGATTCGACGGCTTGTAGAAACGTTAATCATTGAACTGTATGAAGCAAAAGGAAAAGGCGCTGAGATTCAAGATAAGGACAGAAATTTCCTGATGCTAGGAGATCTGGTGGACAAGGTTGTTACAGACACATCATGGAATTTAGGCAGAGAAACAAAGCAAACACTTCCATTACTCAAAAGTCTTGGGGATCGATCTGCTCACAATCGGCGGTACCTTGCAAAAAAAGCCGATATTGACAGAGTCTTGCATGGACTCCGTGTTGTAGCTGATGACTTGCTTCACTTGTCTGGACTGAAATAAACAATAATGGGCCTAACTTCACGCGCCACCGCATCGCGGCCACGTTGGGGTTCTGCTAAATCTGAAAAGCCGCGGTGTGGCCGCTCGCGGTGCGCGAGGGCGTTCGGCCTGACATGTTTGCGCTAAAGGTATGCTGCGGTCGTCGTGGGTGGGAGATCTGTGGCTGAATTCATCGGCGCGAGAACTGTGCTGGCGGTAAAGAGCCTCGAGGTGGCCGGATCATTCTTTCGAGACAAACTGGGTCTCGAGGTCGAGTTTGAGGTTCCTGGTTGGGCGTTCATGGCACGCGGCTCTTGGAAGGTGATGCTCGGAGAATGCGCGGACGCAATGGCGGCTTCTGAAACCGGCGATCACTCGTACGTTTCGTATGTCACCGTCGATGACGTTGACGCACTGTATCTTGAGTACTCGGCGAGATCAGTTCCCATGATCCAAGAGGTATCGGACAAGCCTTGGGGAATGCGCGAGTTTGGCATCTGCACGCCTGACGGTCACCGCGTAATGTTTGGTCAGCCGAAAGAACCGTAATGTTCTCGCTACTCAAAATGCTCCGTCACCTGTTTCAGTTCGCGAAGGGTGAGGGCCATGACGACGCGGTGGAGGTAAGGAACACAATGAGATGAAGAGTAGTGCCGCATTACAGGTCTCGTCCCTTTTACGGTGGGATCGTAAGGCTGTCGATCATCTCCAAGAGAACCCCTGGAGAGGGTATTGTGATCCCACGTCAGCAGTTCCATGAATCAGCCGAACTGTCGCATGCAGCGGACCGGCCACGGCGGCCTTTGGCCGCCGCGTCCGGCCGCTGATGCTTGGCGTTAGGCGGAGCTTCTAAAAACGACTCAGGTTTTCACATGATAGTAGGAAGCATGTATAAACATCTGGCGATTGCTCTTATCAGCGGTTTCCTTCTTCTCCTCAGTTTGTCCGTGCCAACGACGGTCCGGGACGAAACCGCAATGAGTGCCGTCAAGTTGGGCTACCCCTTTTGGTTTGTCATTCAAGATTTCAGCAGGAGTGATCCGCCCTCGTGGCCGCGCCAGTACAGGTTCGGGAGTCCGTGGGAGGACCCTTTTCAAGTCTCACTGCCACGGGCTACCCTGGCTTACTTTGCGGTCTTTGCGGTTCTTCAAGGGATGATGATTGTAGTCGAAAAGAAAGGAAACCGTTAGAGCTGATACACTGGGAAAGTCGGGGAGGCGGACAGACAAAAGACCTCGCCTCTGAGCCACGCACCGCCACCACCACACCCGGAGCCCCGCCACAACCACGAGAAATGAGGGGACGGAGTGAAAGCCGCAGTAGAAAGAACAAGGACACGGAGTGAAAGCTGAAACGGAAGGAATAAAATGAGAGGGTACAAGAAGTGAGGGAACAGTCTCGGAGGAAACCCGCCTAACCAACCGCGCCACCGCATCGCCGCCCGCGTGCGGTTCGTAATGAAGCCGAAAGGACCCGTTTGGGCGGCTCGCGGTGCGCGGGGGCGTTGGGCGGCAGGCGAACGACGGCGCTGACGCGAAGGCGCGCGATGTCGGACGTCATCCTCGGGCCAACTGATCGATCAACGGGTCCCGAGGAGAGTCGGGAGAAGGGCAGCCGCGACCTCGGCGGGCCGCTCTTCGTGGGAGAACAGGCCAGCGCCCGGCACGATCGTGAGCCGCGCGTCGGGGAAGCTTCCGACCATCTCCTTCGCCCAGCGGATCGGGAAGAATGGATCCTGATCGCCCCACACGAGTTGCACTGGCACGTCGATGCGGCGGTGCAGATCTCCGAGCGACCGCACATATCGCAGGTCGAAGCTCTCGAGCAGTTTCACCGCAGCGTCGCAGCGCTCCCGCGACTCGTGCAACGGCCGCAGAAAGAACTCGTCGAATTCACCGTCCAGCCGGGATGCGTCGGCGAACGCGTCGCCCAACACGAAACCGATGCGACGGAGGCGCGGCTGTCCGGCCACCCAGCCGAGGCCGGCGCCAAAGCCAGGCAGGTAGCGGATCGAGAGGAACGACCTGAACCGCCAGCTGATGTGTCCCGACTGCTCGGTGTTGATCAGCCCCATCGCGCGCAAGCGGGAGTCGCCGACCATCGCATGGCGGGCGATCATGCCGCCGCTGTCATGTCCAACCACGGCGACGGACTCAAGTCCGAGGAGGTCGACGACCCGCCGCACGTTCAGGATCTGCTGTTCCACGGTGATCTTCGTGTCGGGCCCGAAGCGGCTGGAGCCGGCTCCGGGAAGATCGATTACGTGGCAGGTGACGTGGTCCACCAAGTACGGCAGGAGCGTGCGGAATGTCGCGCCGCTGACCGGCCAGCCATGCACGAACAGCACGTCGGGGCCGCTGCCGGCGCGCCGGTAGGCAGCCTCGCCGGCGCCGACGTCCAGAAGACGATCGGGCTCCCGGCGGAACAGGTCGGCCGCGGCCGCGGGGTTAAGCGTGGACATCGGATGCTCCGGACCGTGGGCGGGTCTCATGCAGCGCTCGCGTCATGGATTCGGGCGGCGGTTGCGAGGTCGAAGTAGTCGCGCCAGATGGAGATCAGCCCGTCGCGCACCTCGAACACGCTGTTGACGGGCAACTCGCGCCAACCGTGATCCAGCCGGTGTCGGTCGAGACGCTCGAGGAACACCACGGGGCCATCTGCGGCCCTGCGGAGGATGCGGAACTCGTTCTCGTGAATGGGCGCGAAGAAGGGCTCGAGCACCCCTCGAACTCCCTGGTGGCCCCGGACGGTTCCCATCGGGACGTTGGTGTACTCGGCATCCTCGGCGAGATAGGCGAGCGCCCGGTCGAAGTCCATCGCGGCGAACGCGTCGAGAAACGCTTCCACCACTGCTGTCGGATGAGTCGTCCGTTCCTTCATGGCCGGCCTCCTTACTTCAGGTTGTAGTATTCACTACAATCGAGCACAATCGTAGCGGTCGCTACAATCAAGCCCTCATGGGGCACAAGCACTCGAAGGAGGAGATCCTCCACGGCGCGCTCGAGACGGCCTTCGCGGACAGCCTCAGCCAGCTCACGTTTGGGCGAGTGGCAAAGCGGCTCGGCATCAGCGATCGCGTCGTGGTCTACTACTTCTCGACCAAAGACGAGCTCGTCGGGCAGGTGCTCGACGCCATGGGGCTTGAGCTGCAAAGGACGCTCGCCCCGGCGTTCACCTCGCCCGCGAGCGGCCACGCGGCGCTCGTTCGGATCGCCTGGCCCCTGCTCGCGCGTCCCGAGTCCGACCCCGTGTTTGCGCTCTATTTCGAGGCGAGCGGCCTAGCCGCCAGCGGGCGCGAGCCCTACCGACGCCTCGTCCCCCAGCTTGTCGAGGGTTGGATCTCGTGGGCCGCGGAGTTGATCGAGGGCACGGCCGCGCAGCGCCGCACGGAGGCCGAGACGGCAATCGCCGTCCTCGACGGCCTACTGCTGCTTCGTCTGCTCGGCGGCGCTCGCGCCGCCAATCGCGCGGCGCACCGACTGGGCGTCGCGTAGCCATCGTCCAAGGCGGCGAATCAGACCCTCAGGAGGGCGGCTCGGGGATCCTGCTCCCCGAACGATCTGTCTAAGTGCCTCGTGCCGCCCAACAAGGCGCTGCAGCTGCGAGCCACAGCTCCTTCCAATCGGTCCGTGGTAGGGTTTGGCATCCAACTCTGGGGTTCCTGGCGGGCCGCGGAGGCGCTGTGGCTCGCAGCTGCAGCGCCGATCCGTTAGGCAGTTTCACAAACAACTCCCTTGTTGCTTTTCCCTTGGATGGTGTAGAAACTCTTTTGCATGGCAAGCTTCCAGATCAACGTCACAGAAGAAGCGAAGGGAGACCTCGCCTACTATACCGCCTTCGAGCGCAAGATCATCGTCTCCGAGATTCGCGAGCAACTCACGCACCAACCCCAGGTGGAAACCAAGAACCGTAAGCCATTACGCGATAACCCGACTGCGTCCTGGGAATTACGCGTGGGCAAATATCGAGTCTTTTATGACGTAGACGAAACGGCAAGCACGGTCAGCGTTGTGTCCGTTGGGCACAAAGAGCACAATGTCCTCTGGATTCGCGGCAAAGAGGTAGAGCTATGAGAACGATTGAGTTGGAAAAAGAACCGCTTGACTTAGAAGCGGTTATCAAGCTGGCAAGCCAAGAGCCGGTGCTGCTCGTGACCCCGGAGGGCAAAGAATTTTGCTTGGCCGAAGCAGACGACTTTGAGCGGGAGGTTGAGACCTTGCGCGGGAGTCAGGCGTTTCAACGGTTCCTTGACGAGCGCTCAGCGAGCACGAGACGGATTCCGCTGGAAGAGATCGAGGCAGAGATAGAACAGGAACTGGCGGCGCAGGGCAAGACTGCCTAACAAACGCGTTGCACGTGACCGCCGCCCGCTTGCGGAGCTGCTTAAACCGAACGGCTACATCTGGGCGGCGGCTCGTGATCGCGGGCGTTGGGCTGCTTAAAGAAAGCATGACTTAGAATTTTCTATCAGGAGGCGAAATGGGGAAGTGCTTCGTGATCCAGCCTTTTGACAAAGGGCGATTCGATAAACGATACGAAGGAGTCTTCGCCCCTGCTATTCGTGCGGCAGGACTCGAACCCTACCGAGTAGACCGAGACCCAAGCGTCAGCATCCCAATCGAGGATATTGAGGCTGGCATCGAATCCTGCGAAGCATGCCTGGCTGAAATTTCGACGGATAACCCAAATGTCTGGTTTGAACTTGGTTACGCAATCGCGAGCCAGAGAGAAGTTGTTCTGGTTTGCTCAGAAGAGCGTACGGCTCACTTTCCGTTCGATGTTCAACATCGTTCTGTCATCAAATATTCAACGGAATCTCCACAGGATTTTGAGCAACTCCAGACGCAGATCACAGCGAGGCTCAAGGCCTTACTTCAAAAGAAAGCACGACTTAGCCAAGTTGCCCAGATACAATCTGTGACAAAATTTGAGGGGCTTGAACAGTACGAGATCGGGGTTCTTATTGCAGTGGCTCAGCAGATCAATGACCTCGATGATGGCATTTCAACCTACCGAGTGCGAGAAGATATGGAGAAGGCAGGGTTTACGAAGCTCGCCGCAACTCTTGGTCTCAAGGCATTGCTTGACAAGGAAATGCTGGAAGCTTTCCAGCGCCAAGACTATGACAGGGAAGTCTTCACTGCATACCGAGTGACAGAAACGGGGATGGCTTGGCTTTTCGCAAATCAAGATAAGTTAACGCTGAGACAGGAAGATGAGGTTCCATTCTAGGCCAGGTAGCATTACAGCCTAACGCCCCCGCGCCACCGCAGCGCGGCCTCGTTGGACTCTGCTAAATCCGAAAGGCCGCGGGTGGGCCGCTCGCGGTGCGCGGGGGCGGTAGGCTTCTTTCCTCGTCACGTTGATGCGCGTAAATACTAAAGGATGCGTCAGAAAGTATATATTGAGACGACCATTCCCAGCTTCTACTATGAAGTCCGCACGGAACCGGAAATGATTGCCCGGCGGAACTGGACACGGACTTGGTGGGACAGCCAGCGGCACGAGTACGAACTGGTGACCAGTGAGGCGGTGCTCGATGAATTAGAGGCCGGAAACTTTCCCAACAAGGATCAAGCGTTGGCACTGCTAGCCGAGGTACCGTTGACGCCAGTGGAACCCGCAATCGTCGAAATTGTGGAAGCCTACATTCAACGCTTGGTCATGCCGCGCGATCCAACGGGAGATGCGCTGCACCTTGCCTTAGCTTCGTTCCATAAGTGTGACTTTCTGCTGACCTGGAATGTCCGCCATCTGGCCAACGCCAATAAATTTGTTCATATTCGCCGGGTCAATACCTTGCTTGGGCTATTCACCCCGACGCTAGTGACCCCGCTAGAACTGCTCGCCTAGGAGGGACGATATGCAAGACGATCCTGCTGTGGAGCGTGTACGAGAGATCCGCCACCAGATTTCCCAACAATGTGATCACGATCCCAAAAAGCTAGTCGCATACTACATGCGCTTACAGGAGCGGCACAAAGAGCGGTTGCTCGAAGTTGTCAAAGACGAAAAGCTAACAGAAGCACCAGCAGAAGCCTAACGAAGCCCTGCAGCGCATCGCGGCCCGGTGGCGACTCTGCCTAAATTGAACGGTCCCGTTTGGGCCGCTCGCGCTGAGGGCGGACGTTAGGCACCAAACCAACATTTCGATAGAATACGTCATGTGGCCCAAGCTACTATTCACCGACTCCGTGATTTGATCCGTACATTGAACTATGCTCTATCCATCCACGCAGCAGAGGAACTTGAAGATGACAATCTCACCATCCTCGATTTCGAAAACATTATCCTCACAGGCGCAATCGTCGAACGCCAGCGCGACCGGCAAACGCGGGAGGTCAAATATATCGTCCGAGGCAACACACTCAGCGGTATCCCAGCGGAAGCCGCCGTTAAGATCGCCCCGGACGGCAATCTCTTCGCCCTCACCGTCTACTGTGACTAAGCCACGCTGTGCTTCGTGTAGTCGGACCGGAGTGCAACGGCGAGAAGTCACTCGAAGCTTTGGTCGGGGGTCGTCACTCATAGTGATTGAAGGGATCCCCTTATGGTCGTGCCCCCATTGTGGGGAGTCGTACTTTACAGCACGGACCTTACACGAAATTGAGCGGATCAAGACCTTGCGCAAGGCAATCGCGGTTGAGCGGCCGGTGCCAGTTGTAGCATTTCAGGAACAGAATGCCTAACCATCCGCGCCACCGCATCGCGGCCCGCGAGCGACTCTGCTGAACGTGAAAGGGTGCGGGTGGGCCGCTCGCGGCGCGCGGGGGCGTTGAGGCTGGAGAATAACCCCAACCTGGCCTTGCGGCGGGGCCACAAGAGCGGCAAGGTCGAAGACATTCTGCTGGTTGCTAACGAGGCCCCTCATGGCACGCTACAAGCCAATCGATCTGCGTCCCCGATTCCTCACGGTGGAGTTCACCCGCCAGATTCTCCCGGGCTCCTTTGAGTAGTGGAGGGGACGCCCTGAGTCAGCTCTTTACCCAAGTGTTGGTGGTGTGTGACCGGCAGGGGGTGATTGGGCGGGAGGTGTTTGCCATCGACGGGGTGAAACTGCCCAGCAACGCCTCCAAAGCCAGCAGTGGGACCCGCAAGGAGTTCCAGCGGGTCGCGCGGAAGATAGAACGGGCGGTGCACCGGATGCTAGCGCGGCATCGGGAGGAGGACCTCACCCCCACGTATGAGCCCACGCTACGCCAACGGGAAGTGCGACAGGTCGAGCGCCTCAAGCAGGAAGCGGCCCAGCTACGGACCTGGCTGCGCACGCATCAGCACGACCGCCGGGACGCGCGAGGCGGTCTCCGCCAAGCCAACCGCACGGACAACGAGTCGGCCAAGATGGCCACGGGCAAAGGCGTGCGGCAAGGCTCCACGGGGGTGGCAGTGGGGGACGAACGTCACCAGCTCATCCTCGCCGCCCAGGCACACGGCGTGGGGCAAGAGCAGGAACTGCTCGCGCCTGCGGTGGAGGCGGTCCGGACGCTTTGCACGGAGGCCACCATCCTGACAGCGGATGCGGGATATCATGGCGAAGCCAATCTCCAGCAGCTGGCGGAGCAAGACATTAACGCCTATCTCCCGGACAACGGCTACCGCCGCCGCGATCCGCGTTACGCCGGGCAAGAGCGCCACCGGAGTCAACCGGAGCCACTGTGGAACAAGCTACCGGCACCCCAGGCTCGGCAAGTGTTTCGGCCCCAGGATTTCCAGGTGGCCGAGGATCAGTCCCGTTGTATCTGCCCAGCTGGGGCACGGCTCTACCGCAATGGGCATCATCGGGATCGACGCGGAAAAGTGGTACTGAAGTTCACGGGGCACAAAGCGGACTGCGGCCCCTGCTTGCGACGAACCTGCTGCTGGCGCACCCCCACGCCGACACCGGTGCGCCAGGGGTCGCTCATGCTCGGGCCGACCGTGGGCAAGCCCGAGACCGGCACGGCACGGCTGCGCCGCAAGATTGACAGTCCGCTGGGCAGGGAGATCATCACCCGCCGCTTTGCGACGGTGGAGCCGGTCTTTGGCACTCTCCGCCACAACAAACGGCTGGACCGCTTCACGCTGCGGGGCCACAGCAAGGTGGATGGGCAGTGGAAACTGCACTGTCGCGTGCACAACATTGAAAAACTCGCGCCCCTAGGGTACGCGAGGTGAAGGAGGAATCTGAGCGCAGCCGTGAGTGAGGGAGCCGAGCCCACGGCGAGGTCTCTTAAAAGACCAAAGGGCTGGGGATTGGTGAGCGCCAGCTCTACTCACTGAGGACCAGCCGCAAAAAGAGTTTTTCTACAGCCTCGTTAGCCTCACAAATGCACCTCTCTTTCTGTAATACGTCATAGACGTACAATGCGTCGATGTTCAGTTTCATTGAGACCAAGCTGTTTTCTTGCCTGCTCGGAGAACACCTCTCAGATGACGAGTACGCGGAGCTGCAAAAGGTCTTGATCGCTGCTCCGGAGGCCGGAGCCCTGATTCCCGGCTCGGGGGGTGTCAGGAAGATTCGCTGGGGAACCGCTGGCCGAGGAAAACGAGGAGGCTTGCCGATCATCTACTACGCTCAGACCCACCAGGGGGTCATCTGGATGTTAACTCTGTACCCAAAGAATGTCATTGAGAATATTCCTGCGCATGTCCTGAAAAAAATCAAGGAGGAAATCGATGGCTAAAGCCAGCCGCAACATTGGTCTAGAGATTCTTGATGGGATTCGCGAGATCAAGCGCGGCGAGTACGGGCGCGTGATTACGGTTCCCTCGGTCACCTCCATTCGTGAGCGGACAGGTTTATCTCAGTCCCGTTTTGCCCAACTCTTGGGCGTATCGGTGCGGACGCTGCAAGAATGGGAGCAAGGGCGCCGTGCCCCCTCTGGCGCTGCGCGGACGTTGCTCATAATCGCAGCCAAGAACCCACGCGCTCTGCTTGAGGTCGCCTGATAGTGAATTCTGCATGGAGGCGAAGTGAGGCTCAACGCCATTGATGCCGCCGTCAGGTTAGGGGATTTACGGCTCCCTCCATCCAATCACCTGGAAGCCTTGAAGGGAGATCGCAAAGGACAACATAGCATCCGTATCAATGAGCAATGGCGGATCTGCTTTGTCTGGCGGGGTGGCCATGCGGAACACGTAGAGATCGTAGATTATCATTGAGGAGAACATATGGCTAAAACACGTATCGCTCCCGTTCATCCGGGTAGCTACCTCAAGGAACTCTTGGACGAGATGGGACTGTCTCAGTACCGACTAGCGCACGATATCGGCGTGCCAGCGATGCGCATTAGCCATATCGTCCATGGGAAGCGCCCAGTCACCGCAGAGCTTGCCTTACGCTTAGGACGCTATTTCGGACAAAGCCCCCGCTACTGGCTGAACCTGCAGAGTCGGTACGACATGGATGTGACGGAGGATGAACTCGGAGAGCGAGTGGTTCGAGAAGTGAGGCCGTTCAAGGCGGTCGCCTGAGTGCTCATTACGGCAACACGCTGAAGACCGGGCTAACCAGCCGCGCCACCGCATCGCGGCCACGTTAGGACTCTGCTGCATCTGAAAGATCTTGCTCTGGCAGCTCACGGAGCACGGACGGTATGAGCACCTCCTGGGGAAAGCAGTGGAAGGAGAGTAGATTGAGAACAACGGAAGCTCCACATGGATTTGAGATGGGGTTTTCTCTGGATTGTGACGACGATCACAGAAACGTTTGCGCTCTTTCTCCTTGAGAACGCAATAGCGTGAGCCGACCAGGCTTAGCAACGCATTGTCTACGCTGTTCCAGAGATGGATGCAGTTCGAGTGCAACGAGACCTCATCTACAAGCAGGACAACGGCGCTGAGCTGAAGATGGACATCTATCTCCCGCCTGCTCAATCTGGCACCACGCTCTTACCTGGGGTGCTCCTCCTGCACGGCGGAGGACTCCCTTCGACTATGGGTTCCGCGAAAGATTGGGGCGTGTTTGTCTCTTATGGACAACTGCTGGCCGCTTCGGGCTTGATTAGCGATGTTCATCGCCCGGGCGGGTAAGGATCATCCTGTCCTAAACCAATACCTGGACCTGATGGTAAAAGAGGGGCTAGCAGCGAACATGGAACTCGACATGATGAATCACCCCAATGGCCGGCATAATTTCGATGTCGAGAATAATGAGGCACGCTCACGGGAAATCATTGCTCGGACCCTGAGTTTTCTGAAGACTCATCTCGAAGTGCAGTGAGAAGATAAATTGAGTCTTGAGACTGTGAGCAAAGAAAGCCTCACTATCCATTGCACCGCCAGTCTGGCTACGGACGTTGAGGTTCACTGACGAAGAGGCGGCTTAGCGGTCGTCGGTAACAATCCTTTCACTTTGCTTCCACGCAAGTGCTCAAAAATCCGCTGCGTCGCGTGCGAGCGGTTCATCGTGTAGAAGTGAATCCCTGGCGCACCCCTGGCTAACAGCTCCTCGCATTGCCGCGACGCCCAGGCCACGCCGACTTCAAACACCGCAGTCTGATCGTCCGCCACCAGTTCGAGCTTTTGCCGCAACTCCGCCGGCAATGTTGCCCCACACATTTGGGCGACGCGCTGGATCTGCTTGTAGTTCGTGATCGGCCAAATGCCGGGAACGATACGTGCGGTGATGCCGGCAGCACGGGCACGGCGGCAAAAATCGAAATAGTCACGATTATCGAAGAAGAGCTGCGTGGTAATAAAGTCTGCGCCGCAATCAACCTTTTCCTTCAGATGTTGCAGATCAAGGTCTCGATCCGGACATTCTGGGTGTGGTTCAGGATAACCGGCAACGCCAATTGAAAAATCACCGAGAGAGCGAGCGAACTGCACCAACTGATACGCGTTTGCAAAACCGTCGGGAGCCGGGGTGAACGTTGTCTGTCCTTTCGGCGGGTCGCCGCGCAAGCACATCAAATTTTCAATCTTGTGTTGTTGGAGTTCAGTCAACACCTCGCGTAATTCACTCTGACTATGCCCTACGCAGGTGAGATGCGCGACCGCCACGATCCCTAATTCTTCTTGCATACGATAGACAATGTCGATCGTGTTCCGTCGAGTAGACCCGCCAGCTCCATAGGTAACAGAGATAAAACTCGGTCCTAGCGGCTTCAGTTCTCGCGTTCGCTCGAATAGGAGTTCGATCTCTTCGGGGCTTTTTGGAGGGGAAAACTCGAACGAAAAGGTTTGCTCGTGTACTCGAAACAGGTCACGCACTTTCATGCTGCCACATCCTCTCCATACCTCCACCTCGGAAGTACAATTGTTAACGCCGGGGAGAGGCCAACCACCGTAATATCCGCTGTTTGTCCTCTCCTACCTGCCAGAACTCTACTCTCTCATGGTTTACGCGTGCTACTTTTCCCATGCGTACAGTTCTCGATTTAAATTCTGGAAGACGGAAGAGGCGACGTAGAAGATCAGGAAGACGTCTCTGTTCGGCTTGTGGCAAAACGAAATAGAGCAAACAGTAACGTCGATCTCGATATCTTCTGTGACAAAACCCAGCATCGAGAGTCACAAAAGTGGGCTGCTTGAGCTGCCCTAAGAGTTGCAAAACACGTTGGTCTTTCAGAATATCAGCAGGGATAAAGTCTTCGATCTTTCGCACAGTGATCCATCTTTGCAGAGGTGTGAGAACTTCTCGCACTCCAAGATGTTCGTCAAGTATGATCTGGCTCATGCTGCTCGGCAATGCCGCTCAATAAGTGCGTCAGCGGCCAGTTGCAAAGCTTCCTGAACAGCCTCACGGGAAAGCCGGGGCCATTCATTTAAAGCCCAATCGACATCTCGTCCGTGCGCCAGATAGCCAAGCACCGACTCGACAAGAATGCGGGTTCCTTTGAAGGTGAGCTGCCCATGACACACTTCAGGATCTCTGACGATATGTGCCCCGATTTCAATGCGTTTCATGATGGGGACTATACTGTTCCGCTCCCCCTTCGTCGATATATCCCTTGCCTTTGCAATCCGCCTCTCCTCGGTATACCATCCGCGCCGTTAGCCGAGCCACTTGAGAAGGAGGGCTGTATGTATTCATTGAAGGATCAAGCCTGTATCGTTGGCGTTGGTGAGACCACCTACACGCGCGGTTCAGGCAAGACGGATTTGGCACTGATGCTGGAAGCATCAATGAAGGCCATCACCGACGCCGGGCTGACGCCGCATGATATTGACGGCATTATTCCCCCCCCGCTCGCAACCACCGCCGAACATTTCGCCGCCAATCTTGGCGTCGAAGATCTGCGCTACGCCGTCACTGTCCATATGGGCGGTGCGAGTCCCATCACTTCGCTGCAAAGCGCGGCGATGGCGGTTGCCTGCGGCGTGGCCAAGAACGTGCTCGTGCCGCTAGGTTGGAACGGGTATTCCTCCATGCGAGTACGCAACATGGGCAGCGGCGAGAGCGGTGGCGGTGCCCCCGGCGCATTGGCCACCACCATTGGCGAATACTATCTGCCGTATGGCGCTTCCGTGCCGGTGCAATGGTACGCCTGGATTGCGATGCGCTACAAGAATTTATTTAACGTGCCTGACGACGCGCCGGGACCCATTGCCGTTGCCTCACGCAAGCACGCGCAGCTTAATGACAAAGCGTTCATGCGGGATCGCCCGTTGTCGATGGACGACTACCACAATTCGCGCTGGATCGCGAAGCCGTTCCGGCTGTTCGACTGCTGCTTAGAGACCGATGGTGCCTGCGCCGTCGTAGTGACTGCACCTGAACGCGCCAAGGACCTCAAACACACTCCAGTCTACATCTCCGGCGTTGCCGAAGGGCACCCCTACCCCGCCGATGATATCCCTGCACGCCCCGACCCGTTCAAAATTGGCTTGAGTTTCGCCGCTCCGAACGCGTTGCGCATGGCCGAAATCGAGCTCAAGGACCTCGACTTCATCGAGGTCTACGACTGCTTCTCTTATGTAGTGATGTTTCAATTAGAAGCACTCGGGTTGTGCAAACGCGGTGAAGCCAAAGATTTCATCAAAAATGGGCGCATCGAACTTGGCGGTGAATTGCCAATGAACACGCACGGAGGCTTGCATTCTGAAGCACACGTGTGGGGACTCAATCACGTCGTCGAAGCCACCCGGCAACTGCGCCACGACTGTGGCAACCGGCAAGTCAAAGACGCCGAACTTGGTCTCGTCACCGGCTGGGGCGATTTCGGTGATGGTAGTCTGGTTATTTTACGGAGGTAAGAACGAACATGGCGGACGCAACAACAACCTACAAAAAACCACTTCCCAAACGTCGCGGGGTCGCAGGACAATTCTACGATTTCTGTAAGAAGCACGAACTGCGGTTTCAGCGCTGCACAAGCTGCCAGACGTGGCGACACGTACCGCGCGACATGTGTGCCAAGTGCGGCTCGTTCGACTGGGAATGGGCCAAATCGTCGGGCAAAGGCAAGGTCTATTCCTGGACCACGGCCGAGCAAGTGATGCTCCCGCAATTCACCAGCGATGTCCCCTACAACGCCTCGATCATCGAACTCGAAGAAGGCGTGCGTATGGTCAGTTGGGTCATCGACATTCCGAATGACGACCTACGCCTCGACCTGCCGGTAGAAGTCTTTTTTGACGATGTCACGCCAGAAGTGACGCTGCCGAAGTTTCGCCCTATCAAATGACACAGAAGCGGAGAATCGGAGACAGGGAGAATCGGAGAAGGGATTTTGAATCGCCGATTCCCCAGTTCGCCGATTCCCCGATTCAGCGAAAGGTCTCTCCATGAACCCCTTCCCTGGTTTCACTCTCCCGCAGGAACTCACGATGCTACGCGAGCAAGTACATCGCATCATTCGTGACGAAGTCATTCCCATCGAACAGCGCATCGATCCCGACGCTGCGGATCTCCCAGAAGACGACTACCATCGTCTGATGCAGAAAACTAAAGCCGCGAATCTCTGGTGTCTCGGCGCGCCAGAGCACTATGGCGGCGGCGGCATGAATACCTTCGGCATGTCGGTCTTGCTGGAAGAAATGTCGCAGCATCGCATGGGACTGTACAACGTGGGTTGTGGTGTGTTTGGCCGCTACCCGCCACCAGTCATTTATGGTGGCAACGAAGAGCAAATCCAGAAGTATGCCGTCCCGGCGCTGCGCGATGGCACCTACACCTTCTTTGCCATCACCGAACCCGGTGGCGGCTCCGACCCCGCAGGTGCTATTCAATGCCGCGGCGTGCGCCAAGGAGACTCGTGGGTGCTCAACGGTACCAAGATTTTCATCTCGCACGCACACGAAGCCGAGTGGGGCGTGGTATTTGTACGCACCGACCCCTCAAAAGGCCGCAAAGGCATCAGTTGCTTTATCGTTGACAAAGACACTCCCGGCTTCACAGCACGTCCATTCCGCACGTTACGGACGGTCTCCCTACCAAACGAGGTCCATTTCGAGGATTGTAAGATTCCGGCTGCTAACATGATCGGTAAGGAAGGTGACGGTCTCGACCTGTGCCTCGATTTACTCACCAAGCAACGCTTCCCTTACTCGGCATGCAACCTCGGCGTCTCCATCGCTGCCCACCGCATGGCCATTGCTCACGCCAAGCAACGCTCGACTTTCGGAGTGCCATTAAGTCAACGCCAAGCCATTCAATGGATGCTGGCCGATGCAGAAGTTGAACTGCGTGCCACGCGCTGGCTGATTTGGGATGGGGCATGGAAAGCCGATCGCGGCGAAGACGCCCGCCTCGAAGCCTCGATTGCCAAACTCTACTCCAGTGAAGTCCTTGGCCGCGTCATCGACAACTCCGTGCAAATTCACGGCGGTTACGGTGTCTCGAAAGAATTCCCGTTGGAGCGCTGGTACCGCGAGGCACGCATCCGCCGCATTGGCGAAGGTCCGTCAGAAGTGCATCGCATGGTGATTGCACGGGCGTTGTTCCGGTAAGGACAGTCAGAGGTATGCAGTGAGGAATTGCGACTTCCGATTATCATGATAATTTGCAGTTCATGTTCACACGATCACTGCGCTTACCGGCGGCGGGAACGGAAACGTTTTTCCTGTGGGGACCTCGGCAGACTGGCAAAACCACACTGCTACGAGAAACCTATCCCAACGCCTTATGGATCGATCTGCTCAAAGCCGAGGAGTATCGCCGTTACCTCCAAAACCCGGAACTGTTGCGCGCGGAATTCGCGGAGAACAGATCCCCTCGGTCAGGCAGACATGCCGATCAGACCGTCCAGGTCGTCCAGGTCGTCATTGACGAAGTGCAAAAGGTACCGCAGTTGCTCGACGAAGTTCATTGGCTGCATGAAAATCACGGTGTCCAGTTCGCCCTCTGCGGCTCAAGTGCTCGCAAAGTCAAACGTGGCCAGGCTAACCTTCTTGGCGGGCGGGCGGTACGGTATGAACTCTACGGTCTGACTGCTCAAGAGATCGGGGATGACTTCGATCTCACCCGCATGCTCAACCACGGCTATTTACCGCGGATATATGCGTCGGATCGCCCCCAACGGCTCTTGAACGCCTATGTCGCTGATTATCTCAAAGAGGAGGTGGCCGCAGAAGGACTCGTGCGGAATCTGCCCGTCTTCTCTGAGTTCCTGAATGCCGCCGTGCTTTCTGACGCCGAGCTAGTCAATTTCTCGACGATTGCCCGCGACTGTGGCGTATCGAGTCACACCATCAAAGGCTATTTCCAGATTCTGGAGGACACCTTACTGGGTCGCTGGTTGCCGGCCTACACCAAGCGTCCCAAGCGTCGTGTGATTGCTGCGCCGAAGTTCTACTTCGCCGATGTCGGGATTGTGAATCATCTCGCCAAACGAGGCGAGCTGCAGCCAGGCGCAGAACTCTACGGCAAGGCCTTCGAGAACTGGGTATTCCATGAACTCAACGCCCACAATGCCTACAACGAGGCGTTCGCCACTCTCGGCTATTGGCGTTTGGCGAGCGGCATTGAGGTTGATTTCATCGTCAACGACATGCAACTCGCTATTGAAGCCAAAGCGTCACGTCGAGTCACCTCGGACCATCTCAAAGGTCTCCGTGCGCTAGTACAGGATCATCCCAAGATCAAGCAACGCATCCTGGTCTGCCTTGAACCCAAAAGTTACCAAACCGAGGATGGCATTCTCATACTTCCGGCAAGAGAGTTTGCTCAACGCCTTGGAGCAGGCGAGTTGTTCTGATACTAGCAACCTAGACTCCACAGATGAGAATGCCGTATGAAATTTTCTGAAATCGTAGCGCAGACACTCACCTGGCTCCAACGTGACGGGCGGGTGTCATATCGGGCATTAAAGCTAGAGTTTGACCTCGACGACGACACGCTCGACGCCCTCAAAGAAGAGCTGCTTTTCGCGCACGCCGCACACGTGAGAGAGGAAGGTCCTGGGTTGGTGTGGACCGGCGCTGCATTCATGGCCGGGGCCTCGTCGCTCGTGGTGCGCACTGAGACCAGCACTCAGCTCCCAGCGTCTGGCACCATACCTTCGCGTCCTCAGTCCTCAGCACTCAGTCCTCAGCACTCATCTGCGGAGCGGCGGCAGTTGACCGTGCTGTTCTGCGATCTCGTCGGCTCCACGGCGTTGTCCGCCCAGCTCGATCCCGAGGAGTTGCGCGAGATCGTGCGGGCGTACCAACAGCTTTGTAGCACCATCATCACCCGCTATGAGGGCCATATCGCCCAGTATCTCGGCGATGGCTTACTGGTCTATTTCGGCTACCCCCAGGCGCATGAGGATGACGCCCGACGGGCGGTATGCGCAGGCTTGGAGATTGTCGAGGCACTGAGGCAACGGGGGGCGGGTAACGGGCAACGGGAAAGGCAACGTTCTTTGCAAGTGCGCATTGGCATCCACACCGGCTTGGTGGTGATTGGCGAGATGGGAGCCAGTGGCCGCACGGAACAACTCGCCTTGGGAGAGACGCCCAACGTGGCCGCCCGCGTTCAAGGCTTGGCCGAGCCGAACACCCTCCTCATCAGCGCCGCCACCCACCGCCTCGTCGGCAGTCAGTTCGAATGGCAGCCCTTTGGCTCCCATCTGCTTAAAGGCATCGACATCCCGATTGCCGTCTATCAGATCCAGGGCGAACGGCAGGATCTGACCCCAAACACCGGCCACAGCACGCCGTTAGTGGGCAGAGAGCAAGAAGTGGGCTTACTGTGCGAGCGCTGGGAGCAGGTCAGCGACGGACGCGGCCAAGTCGTGCTACTCACAGGCGAACCCGGCATCGGCAAATCCCGCCTCGTGCAGACGCTCACCGAGCACGTTGTTAGCGAAGGCTCGCTGGCCTTGGAGGCACACTGCTCACCGTATCGCCAGAACAGCGCCTTCTTTCCCGTGATCGACGCCCTGCAGCGGACCCTCTTTACCCGCGACGACGCCACAGCAATCAAGGTGGGAAAGCTGGAACGCGCCTTAGTCCTGTACGACCTGCCCGATGCGCTGCCGCTGTTTGCCTCCTCACTGTCATTGCCGCTGCTCACCGACACACCACCCTTGCCCATGACACCGCAGAAGCAGAAGGAGCGGACTATCTCAGCGCTGGTGCAGTGGTGGCTCACCCAGGCCGAGCGCCAAGCCACAGTCTCCGTGTGGGAAGATCTGCACTGGGCCGACCCTTCTACCCTGGAATTCCTTACGCTGCTGCTCGAACAAGTGCCCACCAGTCGGTTACTCGTGCTGCTCACCGCCCGGCCCGAGTTCATCTCGCCCTGGCCGCCGCGTTCGCACTTCGTCACCCTCACGCTTAATCGCTTGGGACGGCGGCAGACGGAAGCGATGATCACTAAAGTAGCCGGTGCCGCCGCCCTCCCCGCCGACGTGCGCCAACAGATTCTCGCCAAGACCGATGGGGTGCCGTTGTTCGTGGAGGAGTTGACCAAAACAGTCTTAGAGTCGGTTGCGTGCATAGGGTCTATGGGGTCGTCGGCCCGCTTGGCCATTCCCAATCCCGCCACATTACAGGATTCGTTAATGGCGCGGTTGGATCGACTCAACGCCGCCAAAGAACTCGC
>SXGS01260969.1_pt1 | contig 28065 bp, 24 predicted proteins | sample 3174681 | NCBI WGS metagenome assembly SXGS01 (sample SAMN11356861, study PRJNA531348) | freshwater metagenome | isolation source: freshwater sample F1-80 | place: China: Fuxian Lake, Yuxi | collected 2017-12-25 | reverse complement strand
CGACCGCATCGTGGTGATGAAGGACGGCCGCATCCACCAGATCGACACGCCGCTGAACCTGTACAACAATCCGGTGGACCAGTTTGTCGCCGGCTTCATCGGCAGTCCGGCGATGAACTTCATCCCCGGAACCCTGGTCAAGGACGGGGGTCTGGTTTTCGACGAGGGCAATATTCGCATCCCCCTGCCGGCCACCTACGATCAGTGGCTCAGCCAGCACACCGGCAAAGAGGTGGTCTTCGGCATTCGCCCTGAGGACATCCACGACCCGGCCACCCTGGGCGGCAGCATGAACACGGTGCAGGTCACCGCCCGGGTCGAGGTGGTCGAACCCATGGGCAGCGAGGTGTTCCTCTACCTCACCACTGGCAAGACCTCCTTCGTCGCCCGGGTCGACCCCCTGCACATGCCGGTGGTCGATCAGGAGGTGAAACTGGCGGTGGAAATCGAGAAGGCACATTTCTTCGACAAGGACAACGACACCAGCCTAGTCCACCGCAACTGAAGGCCGGCCGGAGAGCGTTTCCTTGTCCTATGCGCGTATCTGTGGCCAAGACCGCGCCAAGGCCCTGATGGGGGCCTGGCTGCGGCAGGGACGTGTGCCGCACGCGGTGCTGGTGAGTGGCCCTCCGGGTATAGGCAAGCGTTTCCTGGCCCTCGAACTGGCCAAAGCCCTCAATTGCCAGGCTGGGGGCGAGGTGGCCTGCGGGCGCTGCCCACCTTGCTGCAAGAGCGAGTCCTGGTCTCATCCGGACCTCTACGCGCTGCTGCCCCTGTCGAAAAAAGAAAAGGATAATAGGGAGCTGCCTCCCTGGCAGGAGGTGTGGGTGGAGATGCGGCCGGAGGTTGTGGCGTATCTAGATCAAGAGACCTCGCTCTCCCGCAGCCGGGCCAATATTCCCAAGAGTTATTTCCTCTCTCTGCGGCAGGAGATGAGCTACGCGCCGGTGGAGGCGCCCTGGAAGGTGGCGCTGATTTTTGCAGCGGAGTGTATGCATCCGGCCGGGGCCAATGCCCTGCTCAAGATTCTGGAGGAACCGCCGCCGCACGCCTGTTTTATCCTGGTTTCGTCGGCGCCCCGGCGGCTGCTGCCCACGGTGGTGTCGCGCTGCCAGCGTTTGCCGCTACAGCGGCTGGGCCACGATAAACTGGCGGCCCAACTAGAGCAGGAAGGGGTCGAGCCCCAGCGGGCAGGAGTGGCTGCGCGTCTGGGAGAGGGCAGCCTGCAGCGGGCCAGGCAGGTGGCTGCCGGCCACTTGGACGAGGCCACCCACCAGGTAGAGCGTTTCTTGCAGGCCGGGGTCGAAGGCCAGGATGGAGTATACTGGGAATTGGTGGAAGAGTTGAGCCCTGACCGGCTGCGCCTGGAGCAGTTCCTGTCCCTGAGCAGTCACTATCTGCGCGACGTGTTCCTGCTCTCCTGCCAGCGCCCGGACGAGGTGGCCCGCCCGGATCGCTTGGAGTTTCTCCGGCAGCTCCATTCGAGGTTGCCGGTCGAGCGGGTCGAGGAAATGGCCGTGGAACTGGATCGGGGTTTTGGCTGTCTGGGGCGCAATGTACACGCGCCGCTGGTGCTGGCCGAGTTGTGGCGGCGGTTGCGCCAGGGCAGCCAGGCGAAAACTAGAGGATGAACACCGGCTCTCTCCCGCGTCCGCGCAAGCGTTTTGGCCAGCACTTTCTGGCCGATCAGTCCGTCGCCGACCGCATCGTGGCCATGGTCCGGCCCCAGCCTGGGGACCTGGTCTTGGAGATCGGCCCGGGGCGCGGGGTGCTGACCCAGCGGCTGGCAGCCCGGGGCGGGCGCCTGGTGGCGGTGGAGATAGACCGGGATCTGGTCGTATATCTGCAGCAGCGCCTGGCGGGCCCGGACTTCCGCCTGATCGAGGGCGACGTGCTCGACCTGGACCTGGCGCAGTTGTTGCGCGAGGAGGGCCGGGAGCGGCTGCTGGTGGTGGGCAACCTGCCCTACAACATCACGGCGCCGCTGCTCTTTGGCATGCTGGAGCAGGCCGACCATATCCGCGCCGCCGTGCTGATGGTGCAGCAGGAGGTGGCCCGCCGCCTGGCGGCCCGGCCCGGCAGCAAGGACTACAGCCTGCTGACCGTGCTCTTGAGCATGCGCGCCCAGGTCCACACCCGCATCCAAGTGGCGCCCGGCGCTTTTAGGCCCGTCCCTAAGATTTATTCCACGGTGGTGGAGGTGGAGTTCGGGCCGGCGCGGTGTCAGGTGCAGGACGAGCGGCTCTTTGGGCGTTTGGTGCGCACCGCCTTTGGCCAGCGGCGCAAGATGCTGCGCAACTCGCTGCTGGGCATGGGCGACGGTCAGCGGCAGGGATTGGAGGAGTTGGCCGCCGTGGCGGGCGTCGATCTGAGCCGCCGGCCCGAGACCCTGAGCCTGGAGGAGTTCGGTCGCCTCAGCGACGCCTTTGCCGGGGCCCGGAACGCCGCGGAGACCTGATCCATGCGCAGGGGAAGCTGCCTGCTGGTCCTGATGGTAGTGTTGGCCGCCGCCAAGGGGGCTATGGGCGAGTCGTACAGCCTGAACTTCAGCAAGAGCAGCGACCGCCTGAGTTGGCAACCCAGCCTGCCCAGCATGAACTGGGCCTTTCCCGTGGCGCTGTCCTCCGGGGCGGATTCGATGCGTATTTCGCTTTCCACGGACCTGGGATATACCCTCGACCAGCGGGATGGGTTAAGCGTCTGGCAGGACAATGCCTCGGTGCGCTCCTCGATCAATTATCCCATCCTGGGGCCGCGGGCGTCCATCGGCGTGCAGGCCAGTGCCTCAAGCCGCAGTTCCACCCTACAGAAGCAGAAGATCCGCAGCCAGAGTTATGGGTTCCGGTTTCAGTACAACCCGCTCCAGGCCGGGCCCTTTCGCAGTCTGAGCACCAGCGTGACGCCGGGGGCGATCACTGCCCGGCGGGCCAGCCGCGCCAAGATCGACAGCACCATCGAGGAGAAGGGGGTGCAGTACAACGCCTCGCTGCGGGTATCGCCGGAACTGTCGGTGAAGGGGGAAAAACTGAACTCGTCCCTGAGTGTGTCCAAGCGGGACAACACCCTGAAGAACAACAAGGACCGCAACGAGAGTTTGAGCATGAGCTTGGGGTACACCTTTCCGTATGAGCTGCGCACGAATCTCAGTTTGTCGCAGAATCGCTCGGAGCAGGGGGTGACCCGGGCCAAGATCAGCGAGACGGTGGAGGAGGAGCTGGTACAGCGGGACACGGCGGTGGTGGCGGAATTGTCTCTGAGCGAGGGGACTAACCTCTCGTCCGACCTTTCCTTCAAGGTGGGGCGTTTCGACATCAACGGTCGGGTGGGTTTCAACGAGAGCCGCAGCACCAATACCGCCAACGCCGACAACGATCCGCGCAACCAGTTTTTTGCCAAGGGCCTCGAGAACCGGAAATGGAACCTCAGCACCAGTGTGTCGGGCAAACTGCTCGACTGGCTGACCAGCAGCGCGTCGTTCAAATACGATGACGACGATCGCCGCCGGCTGGCGGTGGAGCTGCCCGGCGGAGAGAGTTTCCGCGACTCGACCGATGACCGGGAGAGCAGCGACATGTCCCTCAGCGGCCGGCTGGGCTGGCAGTTCAGCGAAAGCCACAGCATGGAGTTGTCGAGCCAGGCCCGCACCGGCAGGTCCGAGAATCCCGGCGCCACGGAGCAGAACCGCGACACCTTCGACAGCAATGCCCGCCTGAAGTACAGAGGGAAATTCGCCAGCGGTTTCGATTTGGATGCCGAGTTGGCCAACACCTACTCGCACAAGGTGAACCTCGACGTCCGCAGCGCCAGCGACAATTCGCGGAACAAGGAGCTGAAGCTGAATGTCGGCACCCGCTACGAGCGCCTGGGGGCCTCTTTCACCCACAGCTTCGATATCTCGGCCCGGCGCACGATTTTTGATTTTGACCGCCTGCTCTACCGCCGGCCCGAGAGCCGCAAGAGCAATATCCGCCGGGGCTGGGGCATGAGCCACGGGGTGCAGCGGCGTTTCTTCGACGCCCTGCAGTTGAGCGGCCGTTACGCCTACACCGCCGAGGATTTTGGGCTGCTGGTGGTCGAGGACCAATCGCAGTTGGTGAAGGAGGAGGACGGCGACCATACGCTCAGCGGTGGGTTGTCCTACAATCTGGCCAAATCGGTGTCCTTGGGGTCCAACTACAGCTACCGTCTGGACCGCCAGTGGACCTATGATTACCGCCAGGGCCAGGAGGAGCGGCTGCAGAATCGCTGCAGCCGGCACCGCACGTTGGGAATGAACCTCAACTACAACGGCAAGTCCGAAGATCCCAGATCCGAGGCCTCCACCAGTATCAGTGTGGGGGTGAGCCGCGCCCACCAGGAAAACTGCAGTGCGTCGGCCAGCGCGAGTGCGGCCCGGAATTTCGACAGTTTCAAGATCACCCTGAAAAAGACACTCTGAATTCAAAAAAGCCCCCGCCAGGGGGACCCCAAAACCGCCCGAGGAGAGCGCCCCAATGGAAGCTGAGAAGATCTGGTTTAACGGCAAACTGGTTCCCTGGCATGATGCCAAGATCCACGTGTTGGCCCACGTGGTCCACTACGGCTCCAGCGTCTTCGAGGGCATCCGCTGCTACAACACCCGCAAGGGGCCGGCGGTTTTCCGCCTGCAGGACCACATCAACCGGCTTTTCGACTCGGCCAAGATCTATCGTATGGACATTGCCTATACCCGCGAAGATTTGTGCGCCGCCTCGCTGGAGACCATTCGGGTCAACAAACTCAAGGAGTGTTATATCCGCCCGGTGGTTTTCCGCGGCTACGGCTCGCGCGGGGTCAACCCTCTCGACTGCCCCGTCGATTCGGTGATCGCCGTGTGGGAGTGGGGGCAGTACCTGGGACCCGAGGCCCTGGAGAAGGGGGTCTCGGTGTGTACGGCGTCGTGGAACCGGGTGGCGCCCAATACCCTGCCCTTCCTGGCCAAGGCCGGGGGCAACTACCTCAACTCGCAACTGGTGAAGATGGAGGCCAAGCTCAACGGGTACGACGAGGGCATCGTCCTGGGCACCGACGGCATGGTCAGCGAGGGCAGCGGCGAGAATATCTTTGCCATCAAAAACGGGGTCATCTATACCCCTTCCTCCCACTTCTCCATTCTGCCTGGTATCACCCGGCATACGGTCATCACCCTGGCCGATGAAATGGGGATGCGGGTGGAGCGGCGGGCCATTCCGCGCGAGTTCCTCTATATCGCCGACGAGGTCTTTTTCACCGGCACGGCCGCCGAGATCACTCCGGTGCGGGCCATCGACCTGATTCCTATCGGCAGCGGCAAATGCGGACCCATCACCCGCCAGCTTCAAGAAGCCTTCTTCAAGGTGGTCAACGCCGAGGTCGAGGACCGCCGCGGCTGGTTGACCTTGGTCTGAGGAGATGAGTCAGATGAAAAGGATGAGCGGAGTTTTTATCTTCGCCACGCTGGGAGTGATAGCGGTTCAGGCCGGGGCGGATGAGATTTGGAGCAAGGTCCAGGCCATTCTGGCCGGCACCCGCGATATCGTGGTCCTCGACGGCACCGCCCCGGCGCCCTTGCGCCAGCCCAAGGACGCGGCCCCCGAGTACGGAGATTGGATGGTGGAGCACATGCTCTCCGATCCCGAGAATCTCAACCCCTATACCTCAAGCGATGCGGGGGCCTCGTCCGTCCACCGCTTCATCTTCGAGTCGCTGCTCTACCCAGAGAATGAGCTGCCCTATGCCCTCAAGGGCCTGGTGGCCAAGGCCTATCCGGTGATCTCGGCGGATAAACTCTCTTATACCTTTGAGCTGCGGCCGGACGTGTCTTTTGCCGACGGCCAGCCGCTCACCGCTGCTGATGTGCTCTTCAGCATGAAGGTGATCCAGAACCCCCAGGTCCTGGCCCCCCATCTGCGCAACTACTACGAGGCCGTGAAGGACGTGCGGCAGGAAGGGGACTATCGCCTCACCTTTCTATGCAGCGAGCCATACTTTCGCAACGACATGATGCTGGGGGGCTTCGAGATTCTGCCCCGCCATTTCTACGACCCCGAGGGGCTGATGGCGCCGGTGCCGCTGAGCAGCCTGATAGACGGTTCCTGGGAGCAGGGGCCGCATGCGGCGGCAGTGAAGAAGTTCGGCGAGCAGTTCAACCAGAACTTCAACCGCAAACTCCTGGGTTCCGGCCCCTACCTGATTGCCGACGTGGAGCGCGACCTGGTCACCCAGCAGAAGGTGGTGCTCACCCGCAACACCAACTACTGGGGGGAGGGCAAAGAGGGATTGCCGCCCACGGGGTACGTAGACAAAATCGTCTTCAAGGTCATCAACAATCTGGATGCCGCCTTCATCGAATTGAACAACGGCCAGCTCGACAGGCACACCCTGCAGCCCCTAGAGTTCAAGGAGAAGAGCTGGTCGCCCCAGTTTAACGAACGCTTCCTCAAGGGCATCGAATATTCGAGCGGCTACGCCTATGTGGGCTGGAACAACCAGCACCCCATTTTCAACGACAAGCTGGTGCGCCAGGCCATGACCTGTCTGACCAACCGGGAGGAGATGATCCGCAGCCTGCTCTTTGGGCTGGGGGAGACCATCGAAAGCCCGATCCATAAGTTCCGGCCAGAGTATAATACCAGCCTGAAGCCCTATCCATACGATGGTGAGCGGGCGGCTGAACTTCTGGCCCAGGCCGGCTGGGCCGACAGCGATGGCGATGGGGTGCTCGACAAGAATATCGACGGCCAACAGACCCCCTTCTCCTTCGAAATCCTGGTCAACTCCGGCAACCAGTTGCGCAAAGACGTGGCCCTGATCCTCCAGCACGAACTGAAGGACGCCGGCATCGACTGCCAGGTACGCGAGCTGGACTGGTCCATTTTGCTGCAGCGGGTCAAGGGGCAGGAGTTTGCCGCGGTGGTGTTGGGTTGGACCGGCAGCATGCGTTTCCCACCCGACAACTACCAGATCTGGCATTCCTCCCAATCAGCGGGGCGGGGCTCGAACCATATCGGCTTTGCCAACGCGGAGGTGGACCAGATCCTCGAAGAATACCGCCGCGAATTCGATCCGAAAAAACGCATCGCCCTGTATCAGCGCTACCAGGAGATCCTCCACGAGGAGCAGCCCTATACCTTCCTGTGGATGAGCCGGGTGGCCCGGGCGTACAGCCGGCGTTTCCAGGGGGTCAACTGGTACCCCATGGGGGCCGATACCCAGGAATGGTGGGTCCGCACGGCCGACCGGGTGTATCATTGACATGGCAGGAGGTGGGGAGGGATCGGGTATACCCGGCGGGATGGGTGTATCTGCAGGGGCGGGTTTCAAACCCGCCCCTATCCGCACCTTGCACTGGACTTCCCACCCCCTGGTAGAAAACCCCTGGCCCAAGTCAGCGGCCCTGGGCGGGGCGGTGGCAGTGGTATCCGTTGGGGCGGCCCTCAGCTTCGAGGGGGTCGAATACGGACTGCTTTCCCTGGCGGTGCTGGTGGCTTCCCTCTCTTCTTACTTTTTTCCCACCCACTACCAGTTGGGCGAGGCCGGGGTGAAGGTCCGCCATCTGGGCCGCAACCGGCTGTGGCCCTGGGGGCAGTTCTGTCGCATTGACCGCTGCCGGGAGGGGATCTTTCTCAGCCCCTTTGCGCGCCCCAGCCGTCTCGACTCCTTCAGAGGCTGCCTGCTGCGCGCCCCCCAAGATCCAGAGGCGGTCCGCAGTTTTGCCCAGCGCCATGTCGGCCCTGCAGCGTTTTAGCGCCTGGTGCGCCCACGCCTTTGCCGTGGAGGGGCCGGCGGAGGCGCCCGATGCCCGGGAGCGCGAGGTGGCGGCGCGCCTGGCCCAGTTCGCAGCCCGGCGCCAGTTGGTGACCCCGGCGCTGATGTTGCTGGAATCGGGAAGACCCCTCAATTTCGTCGGCAGCCAGGTCCTGGCCTTCCTGGCGCCCTTTGCCACCCTGATTTTTTCGCCCGATGAGTATCAGGTGCTGGTCCGGCTACTGGAGAGGCGCCAGGGCATCGACGTGTTGATTAGGGCCTTGGCCGAAGCACAGGAGACGCATGTCTAGTCTGGAAGTGATCATCGCCACCGACTGCGGCAGCACCACCACCAAGGCCATCCTCATCGAGAAGAAGGAGGGGGTGTACCGCCAGACCTTTCGCGGCGAGGCGCCCACCACCGTGGAAGCCCCTTTCGAGGATGTCACCCGTGGGGTGCTCAACGCCATCCAGGAGGTGGAGGAGTTGTCGGGCCGCCAGATGCTCGACGGGGAGCGGATCATCACCCCGGCAGAGGGCCAGCGCGGCGTGGATATCTATATCTCCACCAGCAGCGCCGGCGGCGGCTTGCAGATGATGGTGGGCGGGGTGGTGCAGTCGATGACCGCCGAGAGCGCCCAGCGCTGCGCCCTGGGTGCCGGGGCCATTGTTATGGACGTACTCTCGGCCAACGACGGCCGCTTGCCGCACCAGAAGATCGAGCGCATCCGCCAGCTGCGCCCCGATATGGTGCTGCTTTCGGGCGGCACCGACGGGGGCACCGTCAGCCATGTGGTGGAGCTGGCCGAGTTCATCGCCGCCGCTGATCCCCGCCCCCGCTTCGGGGTGGGGTTCAAGCTGCCGGTGGTTTATGCCGGCAACCGCGAGGCCCGGACCGCAGTGCAACAGGTGTTGGGTGAGAAGACCTCGCTGACGATGACGGAAAACATCCGCCCGGTGCTCGAACGGGAGAACCTGGGGCCGGCCCGTCAGGCCATCCACGACCTCTTCCTCGAACATGTGATGGCCCAGGCCCCCGGGTACCGTAAGCTGATGGAGTGGACTGGGGCGCCGGTTATGCCCACCCCGGCAGCGGTGGGCCAGATCATCCAGACCATCGCCGTGCAGCAGGGCATCAACGTGGTGGGGGTGGACATCGGCGGGGCTACCACCGACGTGTTCAGCGTCTTCGGGGAGACCTTCAACCGCACGGTGAGCGCCAATCTGGGCATGTCCTACAGCATCGGCAATGTGCTGACCTCCGCCGGGCTGGAGAACATCCTGCGCTGGGTTCCCTTTGGCATCGAAGAGGCGACCTTGCGCGACCGCATCAAGAACAAGATGATCCGCCCCACCACCATCCCCCAGCTCCTCGAAGAACTGCAACTGGAGCAGGCCATCGCCCGCGAGGCCCTGCGCCTGGCCTTTGTCCAGCACCGCGAACTGGCAGTAGAGCTGAAGGGGGTGCAGGCCGAGCGCACCCTCTCGGACGTGTTTTCGCAGAGCGGGGGCGGCGAGAGCCTGGTAAGCATGATGGCCCTCAACCTGCTGGTGGGCAGCGGTGGGGTGCTCTCCCACGCGCCGCGCCGCGCCCAGACAGCGGCCATGCTCATCGATGCTTTCCAGCCCGAGGGGGTGACCCGCCTGGCGGTGGACAGCATCTTCATGATGCCCCACCTGGGCGTGCTCAGCACGGTTTCGCAGCGGGCGGCCACCGAGGTCTTTGAGCGCGACTGCCTCATCTACCTGGGCACCTGCATCGCGCCCAAGGGCAGTGGCAAACCCGGCGAGGTCTGCGCCACCTATGAGCTATCGCTGCCCCAGGGGAGCCAGAGCGGCGAGTTGCGGGTGGGGCAATTGCTGCGTTTTCCGTTCGAGGGGGAGGCCGAAGCCGTGGTGCGGCCCGCCCGTGCCTGGGACGTGGGCGCCGGTCCTGGCCAGGAATTGCGCACCCGGGTTCGGGGAGGGGAGACGGGGCTGGTGCTGGACGGTCGTGGCCGTCCCATCCGTTTTGCCGAACATCCCGGCGAGCGGGTGGCCCAGATCAAGGCCTGGGATCAGGCCCTGGAGGTGTACTGAGATGGCGCACGCCTACACCCCCGGTCTGCGGGTTACCCGTCACGCCGTGGTCCACAAGCAGCGGCGCCTGCCCCTCAAGGGCCAGGTGCTGGTCGAGGTGGGGCAGCGGGTGCGGCGCGATCAGGTGGTGGCCCGCACCGAACTGCCCGGCGAGGTGAGCATCCTCAATCTGGTCAATCGCCTGGGAATCACCCCGGCGGAATTGCCCGGGTACATGCTCAAGAAGGAAGGGGAGGCGGTGGCGGCCGGCGAGGCCATCGCTGAGACCCGGCCCTTGATCAAGTTTTTCAAGACCAGGGTGGAATCGCCGGTGACCGGCACGGTGGAGAGCATCTCGGCAGTTACCGGTCAGGTGATGATCCGCCAGGCGCCCCGCCCAGTGGAGGTGAAGGCCTACGTGGATGGCCAGGTGGTGGAGGTGCTGGAGGGGGAAGGCGTGAACGTGGAGGTGCGCGGCGCGTTGGTACAGGGTATCTTTGGCGTGGGCGGCGAGTACTGGGGTGCGGTACACCTGGCGGTGGCCGATCCCAGCGAAAGACTGGAACAGGTGGGGCCCGAGTGCCGGGGCAAGATCGCGGTGGGCGGCAGCCTGATCACCAGCCAGGCCATCCGGCAGGCGCGGGAGGTAGGGGCGGTGGGGGTGATCGGAGGTGGCATCCGCGACCAGGATCTGCGCGAGTTGCTGGGCTACGACCTGGGGGTGGCCATCACCGGGGCCGAGGATCTGGGGCTGGCGGTGATCGCCACCGAGGGCTTCGGCGAGATCGCCATGGCCCGTAAGACATTTGAGCTGCTGCGGGCCTGCCAGGGCCGCGAGGCCTCGCTGTGTGGGGCCACCCAGATCCGCGCCGGGGTGCTGCGGCCCGAGATCATCGTGCCGGGGGAGATGGGGAGCGGCGAGGTCCGCGCGGCCCAAGGGCAAGGGCTGCAGGTGGGGGACGTGGTGCGGCTGATCCGGGTACCCCACTTTGGCCGGCTGGGCAAGGTGAGCGCGTTGCCCGCCGAGTTGCAGCAGATGGACTCGGGGACCTGGGTGCGGGCGTTGGAGGTGGAATTCGAGGACGGGGCCCGGGCGCTGGTGCCCAGGGCCAATGTCGAGGCCATCGAGGAATGAGCGCAAAGCTGATCGCAAGCGGCCTGCTGCTGGCTGCCTCCTGGGCCGGGGCCCTGGAAGCCCCGGCAACGGTTGAGGCCTTCGACACTCCGGGCGATGCCGGCGGCAGCATCACCCTGCGCTGGCCCCGGACTGCCGATGAGGAGGGTGTGGTGTACCAGGTAGCGGTGGCCTTGGCGCCGGAGGGGCCTTTCTATCAGGTAGATGGGGTGGCGGCCGCGCCCGGCGGAGAGGGTCCCTATCAACTCCAGGCCAGCCAGTACGCCACCCCGGATTCGGCCGGCACCGCACCCATCGAAAACGGCCGGACGTACTATTTTCACGTGGATGCCTGGCGGGGCGGCGAGGTGACTGAGGGCCAGGTTCTGGCCCAGGCCCAAGCCGAGGAAAACCTGTTCAACTGGTCCAAGCTGAACAACTTTGTCATCGGCTCGGTCTTCTCCTGCATGATCCTGGGGTGTATCGCCCTGGCCCGCCGCCGCACCCTCTATATTCGCCGTATTGCCGGGCTGGAGGCCCTGGACCAGGCCCTGGGCCGGGCCACGGAGATGGGCAAGCCGGTGCTCTTCATACACGGGCTGAACCCCATGGACAATGTCTCCACTATCGCCGCGGTCAATATCCTGGGACGGGTGGCGCGGCGCACCGCCGCGTACGACACCGAGCTGCGGGTGGCCAACAACGACCCAGTGGTGATGGCCGTCAGCCAGGAGGTGGTGAAGGAGGCGTACCTGGAGGCGGGCCGGCCCGACGCCTACAATCCCGACAGTGTGTACCTGGCGGCCACCGAGCAGTTCGCCTACGCCGCGGCCCTCGAAGGGGTCATGGTCCGCGACCGGCCGGCGGCCCATATCATGATGGGCTACTTCTACGGCGAGGCCCTGCTGCTGGCCGAGACCGGCAGCACCACCGGGGCCATCCAGATCGCCGGCACCGACTCCTACACCCAGCTCCCCTTCTTTGTTACCACCTGCGACTATACCCTGATGGGGGAGGAACTCTACGCGGCCAGCGCGTACCTGTCGCGCGAACCCAAACTGCTGGGCAGCCTCAAGGGCCAGGATTTTGGCAAGGCGGTGCTGATTGCGATTCTGCTGGTCGGAGCCTTGCTGGCCACCTGCGGGGTGCAGGCCCTGACCCTGGCCTTTACTGCTCACTGAGGATACCCATGCTTTTTCTGCGCCGCACCCTTCCCCTCACGGTCGCCCTGGCTTTTGGCCTGACCGGGATCGCCATCTACTACATCCCCCACAGCGGTGCCCAGCGGGTGGAGCAGAATCTGTCGCTGTGGCTGCGCATCGTCTCGGCCTTTGCTTTTTTCCTCGGCCTGATGAGCCTGCTCAGTTTTCACTGGCAGCGTATCCGCCAGCACCAGGCCGGGTGGGGGTACAGCCTGATCGCCTATCTCAGTTTCGGGCTGACCTTCCTGTTCACCCTCTACAACGACGGCAAGGGGCCTTTTGCCCCCCAGGCCGAAGCCGGGCCCTATCAATGGATCTACCAGAACGTGCAGGTGCCCTGCGGGGCCACCATGTTCTCCATCCTGGCCTTCTTCATCGCCTCGGCGGCATACCGCACCTTCAGGGCGCGCACCAGTGAGGCCACCATCCTGCTGGTGGCCGCGGTGGTGGTGATGCTGGGGCGGGTGCCCATCGGCGCCTACATCTCCGACTATCTGCCCCTGGCCGCCCAATGGCTGATGGATGTGCCCAATCTGGCGGCCAAACGCGGCATCCTCCTGGGGGTGAGCCTGGGGGCCATCGCCACGGCGTTGCGCATCATCTTCGGCATCGAGCGCTCCTACCTGGGCGGGGAGGAGTCATGAAGTTCTCGCTGCACAACCTCGACCGCCGCATCATCTTCCTCTGCGTTTTCCTCGGGGTGGCCATCCCCTTGCTGCTGCCCTTCTCCCTGCCGGTGAAGATCACCCCTCCGGTCGAGGCGGTGTACCGGGAGATCGAGCGGGTCGCCGCCGAAAAAGGCACGGTGCTGGTGGCCTTTGACTACGGCCCCGGCTCGGAGGCCGAGTTGCAGCCCATGGCCAGGGCTGTGCTGCGCCACTGCTTCTCCCGCCAGGTCAAGGTAGTGGCCATCTGCCTGTGGCCCGATGCCCCGGGGTTGGCCCAGGAGGTGCTCCGGGCCACGGCGGCGGAGAGCGGGATGCGCTACGGCGTAGACTACGCCTATATGGGCTACAAACCCGGCGGGGCCAGCGTGGTGCTCAATATGGGCCAGGAGTTCCGCAACGCCTTTGCCCAGGATGCCTGGGGCGCCCCCGCCGACAGCCTGGCGGTGTTGCAGGGCATTCACTCGCTGCGGGATTTTAGCTTTGTCTTCGACTTGGCCGCCGGCAGCACCATCGACCAGGTGTGGATTCCCTACGGCCAGGAGAAATACCGCTTTGTACTGGCCGCTGGCTGCACTGCGGTGATGGCCCCCGACCTCTTTCCCTTCCTGCAGTCGGGGCAGATCGTCGGCCTGATCGGCGGATTGGCCGGGGCCGCCGAATACGAGAAGCTGGAGGGCCGGCTCGATTCGGCCACCGCCGGCATGCAGGCCCAATCCATCACCCACCTGGTGATCATCGCCTTCATTGTCCTGGGCAATGTCCTCTACTTCCTCGCGCGCCGCCGGGACCAAAGGAGGGGCCAGTGAAGAGCGACCGGGTACTCTTCGCGGGTTTTTTCCTGCTCTTTGCGCTGGTCAATATCTTTCTGCTGGCCAGCGGTAAACTAAACGCCGACTGGACCGGCTTCGGGGTGATCACCGCCGCCGGTTTGAGCCTGGCGCTCTACAGCTTTCTCTACAAGGACAATCCCCTCTTCAAGTTCGCCGAACACGTATTCGTCGGGGTCGCCGCTGCCTATACCTTCGGGCAGGTCTGGTTCCCCACCCTGTACGGCGAGATCATTGCCCCCCTGCTCAACTCGTCGCCCGAGGCCGCCGGCCAGGGCTGGATGCTGCTGGTGCCCACGGTATTGGGCCTGCTGATGCTGACCCGGGTCTCCCGCCGCCTGGGCTGGCTCAGTCGCTACGCCTTTGCCTTTGTCGTAGGCCTGGGAGCGGGTCTGGCCATCCCCCGCTCGATCTCCTCCTTTTTGCTCGCCCAGATCGAGCCCACCATCAGGCCCCTGACCTGGAGCGTCGACGGGCTCAACCTGGCCATCATCCTGGTCGGGGTGGTGAGTGTGCTGATCTACTTCTTCTTCTCGGTGGAGCACACCGGGGTGGTGGGTCGTATTTCCCGGGTGGGGATCTGGTTCCTGATGGTCTCCTTCGGGGCTTCCTTCGGCTACACCATCATGGCGCGGCTCTCCCTGCTCATCGGCCGCGTCTTCTTTCTCTTTTCCGACTGGCTGCACCTGATCAAGTAGCAGCCGACCTCCTGCATCTTCCCTACCTCCGTCCCAACCGTCTCCGCGGTAGCTATATCTGCACATCTGTGCCGCTGATCCGCTGAAAATTCGCCCACAGACGCCTGATTACACGCCGGGGTCATCCTCCAGGAGTTGCGCACCGGCGGGGCCAAATGGAATGTGGGTTTCCTGTCCGAATCGGACGGGTTCACCTCCAAGTACAAGGAGAAGCTGGGCACCTACTCCTACGGGTACAGCAACCAGGTGCTGACCCTCAGCGGGCCAATCCTGGGCAGCAACAGGATTCGCACCTTCCTGGCCAGCCAGCGGCGGGTGCGCGACTCCGACCCGGTGTACTGGGAGGGTTTCGATTTCCAGAGCCTGGTGGACACCGGCAATCGGGGCGGTCGGGTACATTGGAAAGATCCGGACGGCGATGGGCCCGAAGCCGCGATGCCGGATACGCTCAAGAACCTCAGTCTGCAGCCGGGCAACATCGACCATACCGGCCGCACGGCCCTGGACTTCAACGGCACCCTGCTCTTCGACTACAATCCCATCCAGTTGCGGGTCACCGGCCTGTACACCACTGAAGACCGCGAGTTCAATCCGGCGCCCATCCGCAACATGCTCAACGAGGCGCGGTTGCCCGAGTCGGGGCGGACCTCAGGTCTGCTCAACGTCAAAGGCACCCACATCCTCAGCCCCAGCATGTTTTATGAATTGAACTTCAGCCTCTACAACCAGGACCGGGAGATCTACGACCCGGTCTTTGGCGACAACTTCATTGTCTACGACGACAGTGTGGCGGCCGCCCGCGCCGACGCCGCCTTCACCCGCTTCTCCAGCCAGGGCAGTGTACCCGAGGCCTACGACCTGGCCGGCTTCCCCTTCCACCGGCCGGGCACCCCCACCTATTACGTGGACGGCGATTCCCGTTTCAGCTTCTACGGCAAGGAGAAGGACAGCTACTGGGGCCTGGCCGGCAGCGTGACCAAACAGACCCAGGTCCATCAGTTCAAGGCCGGTTTCGATCTGCAGAAATGGACCTCGCGGCGCTTCCAGTTCTTCTCCAACAATATCCGCAGCGCCATTCAGTCCCGTTATCCACAGCTAGACGCGGTGTTCACCGATTATTATGCCGGCAAAATTGCCGAAGACGACCTGCTCGATGCGCTGATCGCCAAGGCCGAGAGCATCAAGGAGAAGGACAAGGGCACCATCGAGGACCTCAAGGCGATGATCCGCAACACCAGCCGCGGTGATTTCTACGGGTACGACGAGTTTGGCCGCGAGCAGGAGAACAGCGGCCTCGAAGGCCCGCGCCAGCCCACGCTGGCCGCCGGGTTCATCCAGGACAAGATCGAATACCGCGACCTGGTCATCAACGCCGGGCTGCGCTGGACTACTTCGACATCAACAGCTGGCGCTTCAAGGATCAGGCGGCGCCGGTGCTCGATGACGATAGGTACACCATCGACCTCAATTCGATGCAGAAGACCCGTACCTTCAGCGAACTCAGCCCGCGCCTGGGCCTCTCCTTCCCGGTTTCGGACTTGACGGTCTTCCACGTGCAGTACGGCCGTTTCTCCCAGATGCCGGCCCTGCGCGACATGTTCACCGGCGGGGCGCGCCTGGCCGTGGAGATGGGTGGGCAGAACTATATCCGTTTCCCCACGGCTTTTGACGTGGAGCCCATCCGCACCACCCAGTACGAGATCGGCTTTGAGCGCCAGTTCACCGATGCCGCCTCCTTCGACCTCACTGGTTTTTACCGCGACGTGAAGGGGCAGATCCAGATCCGCAAGCAGGAGCTGGGGGCCAATGCCGTGGGGGTGGGGGCCTTTAATTACCTACAGAACGGCGACTTCGCCACCACCAAGGGCATCGAGTTCGTCTTCAAGCTGCGGCGCACCAACCACCTGCGCGCCGAACTCAACTACACCCTCTCCGATTCGCGTGGCACCGGGTCTTCGATCAGCAGCGCGGTCTCCGGGGTGGAAAACAACACCAACCTGCCCACCATCATCTCGCCGCTGGACTTCAATGAAACCCACCGCGGCGCGCTCTATCTGGATTACCGCTTCGCCGAAAACGAGGGCGGCCCCATCCTGGAGCGGCTGGGCGCCAACCTGCTCTTCCGCTTCTCCAGCGGGCACAACTTTACCCTGGTGAATGGTTCCATTGGCCAGCGCGGCCCCGAGGAGGGTGGCATCCTGGCCAGCGATGATCCGCGCAGCCGCAAGCCGGTGGAGTCGATCAACACCTCCACCACCCCGTGGATGTTCCAGACCGACCTGCGGGTGGACCGCGGCTTCACCCTGCTGGGGGTGAACGCTCAGGCCTACATGTACGTCCAGAACCTCTTCAACCGCAAAAACGTGATCAACGTGTACGGGCGCACCGGGGACGACAAGGACGACGGCTTCCTGACCGACCCCGAGTTGAGCGAGAAGATCGTCGAGTCCAACGGCGGCCTGCAGTACCAGCAGCTCTACGAGGCCGTCAACCTGGCCAACCGCCAGCACTACTGGTTCACCGAGGGCGGCGACATCTACGACGAGCCCCGCCAGTTGCGCTTCGGCCTGAAGTTCGGGTTCTAAACCAGGGCACTTAAAAAGGACGAGGAAGGCACGATGAGAAAGATCAACTATCTGCTCGGTTTGGCGGCCCTCGGGTTGCTGTGCGGGGCAGCGGAAAGCCGCGAGGCCCATCCGTCCAGGGCTGCCAAGATCGCCCAGGACGCGGCCTTCGGCGAAAGGGCCCTGATCAACATCAACAACATCTCCCACTGGTTCCGGCGGGACGGGTACTCCGCCGGCAATCCCTTCACCGACAACTCCGGGGTGACCTACCCGCGTTCCACCGACCAGGTGATCTACCGCGACGGCCTGATCTGGGGCGGCCGGGTCAGCGACGCCGACCCGCAGGAGTTGCGGGTGGGCGGCCACGCCTATGAGATCGGCACGGCCCCTGGGCGCATCGTTTCCAAAGGGGTGGCCGAAAACATCGATGATCCTTCGGTGCGCATCTACCGCATCCGCCGCGACTACCGCACTGCGGACCTGCGCCTGGACGCCGCCGAGATGCTCAACGTCGGCCTGAGCGAAGCCACCGACGCCGACGTGGTCGCGCTGCGCGCCCAATACGAGAAGGATTGGAAGGAATGGCCGGTGGCCAAGGGCGCTCCCTACTACGACCGGGATGGCAATGGCCAGTACAACCCCAAGTTCAACGCCCAGGGCAATCCGGACCTGAGCGGCGACGAGCCCGGGGTGGCCGGGGCCGACCAGGTGGCCTGGTATGCGCTCAACGATCTGGACGCCGGCGCGACCTCTGCCCTCTACGGTTCCAACCCCATCGGCCTGGAGGTACAGGTGACCTTGTGGGGGTACGCCCGCACCGACGCGCTGGGCGACGTGGTCTTCAAGAAATACACCGTTATCTACAAGGGCCGCTCCGACACCCCGGACAACGCCTCGATCAAGGATATGTACTTCGCCCAGTGGTCCGACCCTGACCTGGGGGATGCCGGCGACGACTTTGCCGGCTGCGATGTCGAGCTGAGCCTGGGTTATATCTACAACTCCATCACCGAGGACTCGCACTACCAGTCCTTTGACCTGGCCCCCCCGGCGGCCGGGTACGATTTCCTCCAAGGCCCCATCGTGCCGGTCTACACCACCGACGCCGAAGGCAACCAGGTGCTGGATGAAAACGCCGAGGCCATCTTCGATTTTGGCAAACGCAAGGGGTACCGGAACCTGCCGATGACCTCCTTCGTGTACTTTGCCGCCGGATCTTCGATCAGCGATCCGGAGCAGGGCGCGTACAACGGCACCAGGCAGTGGTACAATCTGCTGCGCGGTTTCCAGCCCCAGGCCGACGTGGACAACCCGGTGCCCTACACCGACCCGCAGGGCAATGCCACCCTCTTCACCCTCAACGGCGACCCCACCCGGGCCTCGGGCTGGAACGACGGAGTACCCCTGCCCGCTGGCGACCGGCGCATTGTGCTCAATACCGGCCCCTTCGAGATGGCCTTCGGCGACACCCAGGAGGTGGTAGTGGCCCTGGTGGCGGGTATCGGCGGCGACCGGCTGCGCAGCGTGGCCAAGATGAAGTTCAACGACCAGTTTGTGCAGGACGCGTACAACAGCTTCTTCCAGGTGGCCTCGCCGCCGGCGCCGCCCGACGTGCGGGTGGCCGAGCTGGATGGGACCATCGTGCTGGACTGGGGCTGGAACAGGGACGCGGTGACGAGGAGCGAGACCCGGGGTTCACCCGGCTTTGAGTTTGAGGGCTACAACCTTTATCAGTTGCCCTCGGCCCAGGCCACCCTCTCCCAGGGCCGCAAACTGGCCACCTACGACAGGGACAACGGGGTCACCACCATCCTGGGCATCGATCTGGACGAGCAGTCCGGGGTGGTGCTCGATGTGCCCAAACAGATCGGCGGGGATTCCGGCATCAGGCGGAACACCAAAATTACCCAGGACGCCCTGCGCGGCACCCCCTTGGTCAATGGGCAGAGCTACTATTTTGCGGTGACCGCATACAACCGCAACACCGCCGAAGGTGCCGCGGTGACCAGCCTGGAGAGCGCCGCCCAGATCATGGTGTGCCTGCCCCAGTCGCCGCCACCGGGCAAACGCTATCTGAGCAACGCCGAGCAGATCCTCGACGGCACCCACGAGGTCGGCAAGAGTGACGGTTCGGTGCAGGCGCTGGTGGTGGACCCCACCCGCACCACTGACGACGATTACCAGGTGGTGTACCGGGATTCGGTGCACATCGAGCTGGACGAAGAGGGCAACGAGATCGTCACCAACCTGGTGGTCTGGGACCTGAACAATACCACCAAGAAAACGACGCTGCTGAAAGGACAGACCGACCAGTCCGGGTCCGGCATCTACCTGGGCACCGAAGGCATCGAGGTCAGGGTCTCAGGACCGCCCAAGGGCATGAAGGGATGGGAGATCCCCTCGGGGGAACGTTGGTGGACCTGGGCCAATGCCGACTGGGGGGCCGAAGGGTTTGGGCCGGCTGAAGCCGGGGTGCCTGGCGCCATCACCGGCGATCCCAACGGCGCTGGGTACTTCTCGCCCAGCACCGTGACTGCGGACAAGTTGCGCACCATCGAGATCCGCTTCACCACCGTGGTCACCGACGAGGGCGAGAACCAGTACAAACCCGTGGACCTGAACAACCCCAATGTTTCCTACGCCTACCGCTACATGCGCCGGGCCGTAGACGCAGCCCCGGCGACGGCGGACCAGACCACCACGGCAGCGCCCTACGATTGGAGCAAGTACATCGTCAACGCCTCTGCGGGGTACGCGTACCAGGACCGGGTGCCCATCTGCCTGTCGGCCTGGGACGTGGAGAGCAACCCGCCCCGCCGCCTGGAGGTGGGCTTCTTGGAGAACAATGTGCCTGGCGGGTTGGTGAACGGGGCGTACGGACCGGGCTTCAATGGCAAGGTCAGCAATGTGGCCGGCGGCGGGCCGCGCGAGTGGCTCTATGTCTTCGACCTGCCCTACACCGCCGACCGCAACGGCGGCCCTGAACTGCTGAAGACCGCCAATGCCGGCGGCGACCCGCTGCCGCTGATGTGGATCGTCTTTTCCGCTCGCCGGCGCGAGGCTCGTTTCCCCCAGGACGGCGATATCATCAAGTTGAACGCCAACCACGTCAACACCAAGGAGGATATCTTCGCCTTTAAGGTGCCCGGCGAGGTGGCCTCTGACTCGCTGTTGAAGGCTGACCTCAACAAAGTGAACGTCTTCCCCAACCCCTACTACGGTATCAACGAGGCCGAGACCAGCCGTTATGCCCATTTTGTGACCTTCAGCCATCTGCCCAAGAAGGCCACCATCCGCATCTTCGACCTGGCCGGCACTCTGGTGCGCACCATCGAGAAGGACAGCGCCGAGCAGTTCCAGCAGTGGAATCTCAGCAACGACGAGGAGTTGCCGGTGGCCAGCGGCATGTACATCGCGCACATCGAAATGCCCGACGCCAACAAGACCAAGATCCTGAAATTGGCAGTGATCCAGGAGCAGCAATTCCTGGAAAACTACTGAGCCGCGAACCCCGGACGCTCTAAAAAAGGGAGATATCTCCATGCGAGTTCCTTTCTCTTCAATCCTCACCCTGGCGGCACTCTGCTTTGGCTGCTTGGTCGGCCAGGCCGGGGCCGAAGGTCAGAACCGCGCCGGCACCGCCTCGGGCATGGAATTACTCATCCCGGTGGGTGCTCGCGACATGGCCCTGGGCGGCGCCTCCATCGCCACCAATGCGGGCATCGAGGCCCTGCACTGGAATCCGGCGGGCCTCGCGCGGTCCAAGACCAACGCGAATCTGATGTTCTCCACCATGTCGTACCTGGCCGATATCCGGGTCAACTACGCGGCTACCAGCGCCCGGTTCGGGCAACTGGGCAGTCTCGCGCTCAGCCTCAAGACCCTGGATTTCGGCGAGATCCCCATCACCACCGAAACCGCCCCCGACGGCACCGGGGGCACCTTCTCACCCACCTTCTTCACCCTGGGCCTGACCTACGGGCGGGCTCTGACCGACCGCATCAACGTGGGCACCACCCTCCACTATCTAGTCAACCGCATCGAACGCGTCGACGCCACCTCCAGCTCTATCAGCGCCGGCCTGCAGTACGCCAACCTGGGCAATGTCGACGGGCTCGACATGGGCGTGGCCGTCAAACACATCGGCACCCGGATGCAGTACGATGGGCCGGCCCTGTTGCATTCGGGCCAGCTCGACCAGCTGCGCCGGCCCGGTGCTATGTACAAGGTGGAGGCCAGTTCCTCTGACCTGCCCTCCACTTTTGAGATCGGCCTGGGGTACCGCTACCGGCCGGCCACCTCCAACCAGCTGAACCTGTCGACCATCTTCCAGCATAACAATTTCTCTCTCGATCAGTGGAAGCTGGGCGCCGAGTACCTGTACAGCGACTTCTTTGCCCTGCGCGGCGGCTTCGACTACGCCCCGGATGCCCAGGGCGACGAGCAAATCTTCAGCACCAGTTTTGGCTTTGGCCTGAACCTGAAGGTGGGCGGCCTGAAGGACGCGCGGATCGACTACGCCTATACCTCGGCGGACCTCTTCGACGCACTTAACACCTTCACCTTCCAACTAGGGTTCTGAGACGAGCTGATTGAGCGCGGTGGGGCGCCTGCCCGCCGCGCTGTCGCTGCGACGCTGAGCATGGCCAGGACCTGTTCCAGACGGTATATTATACCGGCCTCCTGGAGAGGGTTCTGGCTATGTTTTTTGTGAGAAGGTGAAGCGATGGTGACAAAAAAAAGCTTACTGCCGTTGCTGTTGTATGCGCTGTTCCTCGGCTGCCAGAGCACGGCCCTGACAGCGGCCAAACTTTACCTGCAGCAGAATGAACCCCAGAGAGCCGAGGAACAACTGCACCAGGCCCTGCAGACCGAACCTCAGAACGCCGAGGCGCATTTCCTGTTGGGCCAACTCTATGCCGATCAGGGCAAGTAACAGGAGATGGCCTCTTCCTTTGCGCGTTCACTGGAACTGAGCCCTAAGTTTGCAGCCCAAATCCAGGAGTTGCGCCAACACTACTGGGCCAGGGAATACAACGAGGGTGTGCGCCAGGCCTCGGCCCAACCGCCCGAGTTCCCGGTGGCCCTGGGGTACTTTGGGCGGGCCACGGTGATCGACCCGGCCCGCCTGGAGAGCTGGCGCAATCTGGCCTATGTGTACTATCAGCTCGACAGCCTCGACACCACCGTCCGCACCTACCAGCACATCCTCAGCCTTGCCCCCAGCGATACCTCCACCCTCTACAGCATCGGCGTGCTCTGCCTCAAGCTGGGGCGCGCCCAGGAAGCCGAGCAGGCCCTGACCGAGTTCAACCGCCTCAAGCCCGGGCAGGTCGAGGGCTTGGTCAACCTGGCGGTGGCCCACGTGGAGCAGGGCGAACTGGCCGAGGCCGAAAAGGTCTACCTCGAAGCCGCTGCGGTGGATCCCAAGGACCACCGCCCGCATTACAACCTGGGCAACCTCCATTTTACCCAGAAGAATTTCCCGGCGGCCCTGGCGGCGTACCAGCGCGCGGTTGAGCTGGCTCCCGACGACCAAGATGCGCGCTACAACCTAGCGGTGGCGCACCTGGCATTGGAGCAGGTGGACAGCGCCTTCCCCCTGCTCCAGCAACTGGCCGAGCAGGACCCCAACAACGCGGCCGTCTGGCGCGAGTTGGGCCGTATCCACGCGATCAAGGGCCGGGTGGCGGAGAGCGAAAAGGCCTACGCCAGGGCAGATCTCCTCGGCCGCTGAGTATGTGGCAGTACACGGTCCAGCGCGCGCTGCTGGCCATCCCCACCCTGCTGGGCATCTCGCTGATCTCTTTCTTTATTATGCGCCTGGCCCCCGGCGATCCGGTGGACCTCTTCCTGGGCGGCGCCGCCGGCGGGGAGGGTATCTCCACCGACAAACAGGCCGACCGGGAAAAGACCCGCCAGGAGTTGCGCCGGCAGCTGGGCCTGGACCAATCGCTGCCCAGGCAGTATCTCAACTGGCTCGCCAAGCTGGTGCTGCGGGTGGAGCCGGTGGCAGCGGGCGAAGCCACCTACCAGGGCACCGGGCTCGAACTTTTCCGCCTGGGTGACTACCGCTTCGTGAGCCTCGATTTTGGCCGCTCCTTCAAGGACCAGCAGCCGGTCATCGGCCACATCCTCAAACGCCTGCCCCTCACTCTGGAGATCAACTTCCTCAGCCTGCTCTTCGCCTACCTGGTGGGTATCCCGCTGGGGGTGTTGCTGGCAATCAGGCAGAATACCTGGATAGACCGGGTGCTGACCTCGGGCAGTTTTGTGTTGTGGTCCATGCCCTCCTTTTGGGTGGGCATGCTGCTGATCCTCTTTTTTTGCAACAAGGAGTTCCTCTACTGGTTCCCCGCCTCGGGTATCCAGTCGCTGGAGGCGAGTGAGGAGTGGGGGATGTGGCGGTTGCTCACCGACCACCTCCACCACCTGGCCCTGCCGGTGCTGGCCTCCACCTACGGCAGCTTTGCTGGGTTGTCGCGCTACATGCGCACCAGCATGCTGGAAAACATGCGCCTCGACTACGTGCGCACTGCCCGAGCCAAGGGTCTGCCCGAAAAGGTCGTGGTGCTGCGCCACGTATTGCGCAACTCCCTCATCCCCATCGTCACCCTGATGGCCGGGCTTTTGCCCAGCATGATCGCCGGTTCGGTGTTTATCGAGACCATCTTCACTTTGCCGGGTATGGGTTTTCTGGGTTTCCAGTCGCTGCTGGTGCGCGACTACCCGATGGTGATGGCCATCTTCACCATCGGCGCAGCCCTCTCGTTGCTGGGCATCCTGGTGGCCGACGTGTTGCTCAAGGCCGTGGACCCGCGCATCGAATTCTCGCGTATCCAGAGGTGAACGGGTGAGTGCCGAGGAAGCGCGGGTCCAGGACGAGGGGCAGTCCTACAGGCAGCTGGTGTGGCGGCAGTTCTGCCGCAATCACCTGTCGCTGGGGGCGCTGGTAGTCATCGGTCTCTTGGCGCTGGTAGCCGCGGCCGCCGATCTGTTGGCCGGCGACAAACCTTACTACCTGGAGTACGAAGGCAAGAGTTACTATCCCGCCTTCCGGCAATACGCCGTCCACCTGGGGCTGGCCGATTGGCCGGCCGAACTGAAGCGGCAGCGAAATTTAAAGAAACTCAAAGCCACCAGGGCGATATATCCCCCCGTGCCCTACGGCCCCGGCGAAATCCAGCTGGCCGACAAGTACCAGCCCCCCGGCGCCGAACACTGGCTGGGCACCGACCGCCTGGGCCGCGACGTGTTGTCCGGCCTGATCCACGGCTCGCGCTACGCCCTGACCATCGGCCTGGTTTCAGTGGGTATCTCCCTGGTCATCGGCCTCTTGCTGGGTGCCCTGGCCGGGTATTTCGGGGGCTGGGTGGATCTGATCCTGTCCCGATTTTTCGAGTTGTGGGCGGCCATTCCCAGTTTCTTCCTCATCCTCACCGCGGCGGCCTTTTTTCCGCCCAGCCTTTTCTTTGTGATGGTCATCATCGGCTTCACCAGCTGGGTGGGTATCGCCCGGCTGGCCCGCTCGCAATTTTTACAGGTGCGCAGCTTCGACTACGTGGCTGCGGCCCGCAGCCTGGGCTGTTCCAATGGCCGAATCATGTTGGTCCACATCCTGCCCAATGCCATCGCTCCGGTGTTGATCCCGGTGGCCTTCGGGGTGGCCGGCGCCATCCTGGCCGAGTCGGGCCTGAGTTTTTTGGGCATCGGGGTGCCGGCCGAGGCGGTGACCTGGGGTTCGCTTTTGGCCGGGGCGCGCAGCAACGCGGCGGCCTGGTGGCTGGTGGTGGTGCCGGGTCTGGCCATCTTTGTCACCGTGACCATGTACAACCTGCTGGGGGACGGGCTGCGCGATGCCCTGGACCCCAAGATGAAAGACTAAGAGGAGCTGCATGCCCCGAACCCAAGCCGTGCAGCGCGGCCCGCTCCGCGTCAGCGACAGCGGCCGGTATTTTATCGATGCCGAGGGCGATCCTTTCTTCTGGCTGGGAGACACGGCCTGGCCGCTCTTTGGCGAGTATACCCGCGAAGACGCCGAGGCATACCTGGCCAGGCGCGGCCAGCAGGGCTTCACGGTTATCCAGGGGGTGCTGGCCTGGGGTGGGGGCACCGGGTTTGAGACCCGGGCGCCGGGCGCCAACTACGCCGGCCATCTGCCCTGGATCGAAGGCGATCCGGCCCGGCCCAACGGGGAATACTTCGCCCATGTGGATCAGCTGGTGGAATACGCCGGCGATCAGGGCCTGGTGCTGGCGATGCTGCCCACTTGGGGGTACTATGTCAACGACGCAAAGGCCTTCACGCCCGCCAGTGCCCGGGCCTATGGCCAGTGGCTGGGCAAGCGCTACCGGGATTGGCCCAACATCGTCTGGGTGAACGGCGGCGACCGCATCCCCACTGGTTTCGAGGAGGTGTATAGAGCCTTGGCCCAGGGCCTGCGCGAGGGGGATGGGGGGGCGCACCCGATCACCTACCATCCCTGCGGCTGGCGCTCCTCTTCCCAGTTCTTCCACGGGGAGGACTGGCTGGACTTCAACATGATCCAGACCTGGACCGAGTGGAGCAAGGTGTACCCGGCGGTGCGCGCCGACCGGGAACTCTTGCCGCTCAAGCCGGTGGTGCTGGGGGAGGGGGCGTACGAGAACGGGCCCGAGTACCCGCAGGGGCCCATCACCCCGCTGATCGCGCGGCGCCAGGCCTGGTGGGCTTTTATGGCTGGAGGTTTCTCCACCTACGGCCAAGACCAGATGTGGCGGATGGGGGTGCAGTGGACCTCCACCTTCGACACCCCGGGGGCGCTGCAGATGGGCCAGTTGCGGGCCATCGCCACCTCGCGGCGGTGGTGGGAGCTGATCCCCGACCAGGGGCTCTTTGCCAGCGGCATCGGCAGCGAGCGCACCCTTAACGCCGCGCTGCGCAGCACCGACAGCAGCGCGGCCCTGGTCTACCTGAGCGGCCCCTGCCACGTGTTGCTGCACCTGGACAAGATCCTGGCCCGCGAGGTGAAGATCACCTGGGTCAATCCGCAGCAGGGCGAGGTGCTGGATGGGGGCACCCATCCCACCGGCAACCTCAACGAGCGCACCTTCCCAGAATGGCGCACCCGCTGGTTCTCGACCCCAGGGCACTGGGAGGACGCGGTGCTCTTGCTGGATGGGGTGGGGTAAAGCGCCGGGGTCACCTCCCCCGACCCTCGCTTAGCTCAACCCTTGAGGAACGCCGGGATGGCCTCGTTGGCCAGCACCTGGTCGAGGGTCTGGCGCTGGCGGATCAGGTGGAACTGGCCCTTTTTGTCCAACAGGACTTCGGGGGCTTCGGGGAAGGAGTTGTAGTTCTTGGCGGCCATGCCGGCGCAGTAGGCCCCGCTGCCGCCGATGACCACCGCGTCGCCGACGTGGGCCTCGGTCAGGGTGCGGGTCTGTAGTCCCTCGGGGTTGCCCGGCTCCGGGGTGAGCACATCGCCGCTCTCGCAGCAATGACCCACTACCAGATAGTCGCGCTGGCTGCGCGCACCAGCCTGGGCCGGCACCACGGCGATGGGGTGCTGGGCGCCGTAGAGGCTGGGGCGCAGCACCTCGGTCATACCCGAATCTACCTTGATGAAGGAGTAGCCGGCCGGGCCGGTGTCCACCACGTCGATGGCGGTGCAGACCACCGCCCCGGCGTTGGCCGCAAAGAAGGTGCCCGGCTCGATTTCGAGCAGCAGTTTGCGGCCCTGCTCGCGCGCGAAGCGCTCGAATTCCGCGACGATGGGCCGGCCCGCCGCCTGCAGATCGGTGGAGACCTCGCCTGGCATACGCCCCACCTTGAACCCCCCTCCCAGATTGACGGTCTGCACCAGGGGCAGACGGGCGGCGATGTCCAGGGTGAGGCGGGCGCAGCGCTGCCAGACCTCGGGATCGCTGCCCGAGCCGATATGGCTGTGCAGGGAGGTGATCTTCAGCCCGAACTCACGCTGCAGGGCCAGGATCTGGTCCAGGTATTCGTACCAGATGCCAAAACTCGAGGAAGGGCCGCCCACGTTGGTGCGGTTGTTGTGGCCCGAACCCAGGCCGGGGTTGACCCGGATGCCCAGTTCCCCGCCGGGGCAGAGCTGGCCAAAGGTGCGGAACTGGTGCAGCGAGCAGGCGTTGAAGCGCACCCCCTGGGCGACCAGTTCAACCAGGTCGGCGGCCAGCTGCTGGGCGGTCAATTGCAGGTGGGCAGCGGGCACCCCGGCCCGTATGGCGCGCTGGGCCTCGAAGCCGCTGCTGACGTCCAGGTGCAGGCCCTGTTTGTTGAGCAGCCGGACCAGGGCGGTATTGGGGCAGGCCTTCATGGCGTAGCGCACCCGCAGGCCAAAGGCATTGGGGAAGGCCAGGGCCTTGCCGGCCTGTTCCTCCAGGCTCTGCTGGTCGTAGACAAAGACCGGGGTCCCGAACTGGTGCTGGAGGGTGAGGACCTGCTCGGCGCTCAAAAAGGCGAATCGCTCCATGGTGGCTCGCTCTGGCTTTGGGGGCTGAAATATCGGTGCAGAAGAGAGGTTATTATTAGGTACAGAGCGATCATTGTCAAGCGTACACCCGGGCCGGCAAGGGTCTGACCCCTCGCCTTGATCTTCTCTATGGCAGGGGTTATATTTAATCTCTCTTGAAGCGGCGGGACGGGGTGTTTTGCCTCTGTAGACAGCCTTATGAGCGGCTCTCCCGATCCTGAGCGAGATGACTTCTACTGGATGCGCCAGGCCCTCGATCTGGCCGCCCAAGCCGCTTGCCGGGGCGAGGTTCCCGTCGGGGCGCTGGTGGTCAGGGAGGGCCGGCTCATCGGCAGCGGTGTCAACGGTCTAGAGCGCTTTCAGGACCCCACGGCCCACGCCGAAATACAGGCCATCCGCCAGGCGGCGGTATCGCTGGGGTCGCGCCGCCTGCTCGACACGGCGCTCTACGTGACCCTCGAGCCCTGCGCCATGTGTGCCGGCGCTGCGGTGCTGGCGCGGATCCCCAGACTGGTTTTTGGCGCTTTCGATCCCAAGGCCGGCGCCTGCGGGTCGCTGTGGAACCTGGCCCAGGACCCTCGCCTCAACCACCGCTGCCGCCTGGAGGGCGGGGTGTTGGGGGCCGAGAGCGCCGCAATGCTTAAAAAATTTTTCACCGAGCTCAGGTCCAAAGAACAATAGGAGAGGTGCCTGAGTGGTCGAAAGGGACGG